>Ga0070737_10001430_pt1 | contig 34255 bp, 40 predicted proteins | sample Coa_R1_10_FD_66438 | JGI IMG/M metagenome (GOLD analysis project Ga0070737, IMG submission 66438) | Surface soil microbial communities from Centralia Pennsylvania, which are recovering from an underground coalmine fire - Coalmine... | ecosystem: Environmental > Terrestrial > Soil > Unclassified... | reverse complement strand
ACCGCGTGCCCGGACAGCACGTGGCCGAGCTCGTGCCCGATGATGAACCTGAGCTCCTCGGCATCCATCAGGTCGACCACCGCGGTGTTGACCACGATGAACGGGTTGTTGGTGCCGAGCGCCATCGCGTTCACCACCGGGGTCTGGGTGATGAACAGCTCGGGTACCTTGTCCATGTCCAGCACGTAGGCGCCGTCGCGCAGCATCTCGTGGATGTGCGGGAACTGCCGCTCGGAGACCTTCACGCCGCTGGCGAGGAAATTAAGCCGCATCGCCCGCTCGTTGAACAGGCCGTTGAGCAGCTTGAGGAGCGTGTCGAAGCCGGTGAGCTTGCGCAGGGCCACCAGCGCCGAACGGTCCGCGGGATGCTCGTAGGCGCGGGAGGAGATGCCGGGCAGCCGGACCCGCGCGCGATCAGGCACTGAAGTCATATCTCGTATCGTAGCCCGAACCCCGACCGCTTGGGCCGCTACGATGACGACCGCAGAGGAGGGCAGTTGGGCACATGCGCCGGCTCGGCGTGATGGGCGGCACGTTCGACCCGATACACCACGGCCACCTGGTCGCCGCCAGCGAGGTCGCGCACACCTTCGCGCTGGACGAGGTCATCTTCGTGCCGACCGGCCAGCCCTACCAGAAGGACGCGCGCTCGGTCTCGCCCGCCGAGGACAGGTACCTGATGACGGTGATCGCGACCGCGTCGAACCCCAGGTTCAGCGTCAGCCGGGTCGACATCGACCGGCCGGGGCCCACCTACACCATCGACACCCTCCGCGACCTGCGCGCGGCCGCCGGCCCAGACGACGAGCTGTACTTCATCACCGGCGCCGACGCGCTGGCCAAGATGCTGACCTGGCACGACGTGGACGAGCTGTTCCGGCTGGCGCATTTCGTTGGATGTACCAGGCCCGGGCACCGGCTGTCCGATGCCGGCCTGCCCGACGGCAAGGTGAGCCTGGTGGAGATCCCGGCGCTGGCCATCTCGTCCACCGAGTGTCGCGCCAGGGTGGAGGCGGGCGAGCCGGTATGGTACCTGGTGCCGGACGGGGTAGTGCAGTACATCGCCAAGCGGGGACTCTACGTCAGGCCGAGGACGTGAGAAGCTGACACAAACGACGAAGGAGGCCGGCAAGCACTCGTGACAGCCACACCGAGGGTCGTCGAGCTTGTGGAGACCGCCGCGCTGGCCGCGGCGGACAAGCTCGCGGACGGCATCATCGCCTACGACGTGAGCGAGCAGCTCGTGATCACCGACGCCTTCCTGCTGTGCTCGGCGTCCAACGACCGGCAGATCCGGTCGGTCGTCGACGAGATCGAGCTGCGGATGCGGCAGGCCGGCGCCGACCTGGTCCGCCGCGAGGGCGAGCGCGAGGGCCGCTGGGTCCTGCTGGACTACCTCGACGTGGTGGTCCATGTCCAGCACAGTGACGAGCGCAGCTACTACGCCCTGGAGCGCATCTGGAAGGACTGCCCGCAGATCCCGCTTCCCGACCTGGTGGGGAGGGCGCGCTGAACGCCGCCCCCCGGGGCGGGGACGATCCCCCGCCGGCCCCCCGCGGCCGGGTCCGGCTGGTGCTGTGGCGGCACGGCCAGACGCTGTGGAACCTGGAGCAGCGGTTCCAGGGGCAAAGCGACATCCCGCTGGACGAGACCGGCCACGCCCAAGCCGAACGCGCCGCGCGGCTGCTGGCGGCGCTGCGCCCCGACATGATCGTCTCCTCCGACCTGAGCCGCGCGGCCGCGACCGCGGCGCCGCTGGCCCGGCTGACCGGGCTGGAGGTGACCCTGGACAAGGACCTGCGGGAGCGGCACGGCGGGAGCTGGGAGGGACTCACCGACGAGCAGATCCGCGAGCGCTATCCCGCCGAGCACGCGTCGTGGATGCCGCCGGACGGCGAGCCGCCCGCCGCGGTCGCCGACCGGGTCGCGGGCGCGCTGCGGCGTGCCGCCGCCGCGGTGGGCCGCGGCGGCCTGGCCGTGCTGGTCAGCCACGGCGCCGCGCTGCGGCTGGGCATGTCCCGGCTGCTGGGCATGCCGGAGGACTTGTTCGGGGTGCTCGGGCCGCTGTCGAACTGCTCGTGGTCGGTGCTCGGCTGGCGCCCGGCCGCGCCCGCCGGGAACGTGAGCGACGGCCGCTGGCGGCTGCTGGAGCACAACGCGGGCACGCTGCCCGAGCCCATTTTCGGCGACGACCGGTGAGCGCCGCCGCCCGCGGGGACGACCCGCACCGGGCCGCCCCCCGCACCGTCACCGTCACCTGGTACGGCCAGTCCGGGTTCCTCCTCGAGGCCGGCCGCGTCCGCGTGCTGATCGACCCGTTCCTGTCCGAACGCGACGGCCGGCTCTACCCGCCGCCCGCGCCGGCCGACCGGTTCGCCGACGTCGGCATCGTGCTGTGCACCCACGAGCACGCCGACCACCTGGACGTGCCGTTCCTGCGCGAGCTCGCGGCGGTCAACCCGGAGGCGCCGATCGTGGTGCCGGCGCCGGTCACCGAGATCGCCGCCGCCGCCGGGCTGGACCGCGGCCGCCTGACCGGCGCCGCGCCGGGGGAGACGCTGCGCGAGGCGGGGGTGACGGTGCACCCGGTGCCGGCGCTGCACGGGATCGGCGGGGGCGAGCCGGTGGCCTACGAGTTCGCGCCCGGCGGCGGCCAGGTCCGGTTCCTCGGCTACGTGGTGGAGATCGGCGGCGTCCGGGTCTACCACGCCGGGGACTGCCTGCTGTACCCGGAACTGCCGCAGACCCTGGCCGGGCTGGCCCCGGACGTGCTCATGGTCCCGGTCAACGGCCGCGACCACATGCGCGAGGCCGGCGGCATCGTCGGCAACATGAACGAGGCCGAGGCGGCCTGGCTGTGCGCCCGGGTGAACCCAGGCCACGCCATCCCGATGCACTACGACGCGATCAGCGGCAACACCGGCGACCCCGGGCGTTTCGCGGCGCTGGTGCGCGAGTCCGGCTGTGCCGCCGCCGTGGTGCTGCCGCCGCGCGCCCGGCCGGTCGTCCTGGCCGTGCCCGGCTGAGGACTGGATGCCCCGGCCGCCGCCTGGATGCCCCGGCTGAGGACTGGATGGCTCCGGCCGCCGCCTGGACGCCCCCGGCTGAGGACTGGATGGCTCCGGCGGCGCCCCGATGCCGGCGTGTCGTTGCCGGCGCCGCGCGCCCGGGTGGAGCACAATGGAACCTGGCACGGCGAAACAAGGCCCCTCCATGCATGAGATGGAGGGGCCTTGCCCGGCCTCGCGATTCCAGCACGGCCAGTCTCCCGGCCATCCCGGCACCACCCGGCCGCCCGCCAGTGCCAGACACCCGCCCTCGGAGCCGGTCGCCCGGTCCCTCACGCGTTCCGGGGTTTCCCCCGGCCGGTGCCCGTTTCCGGCGGTGAGGTATTTCTACTGCGTCCCGGATGCGCGGCGCAAGTGGTTAGCCAGAAATATTCCCGGGTTTTTTATCTTTCCACAAGGTGTCCACAACGAGCGGGGCGGTTATCCGCACGACGTGCCATTCTATGCACCGCCCGTCCACACCATATCCACAGGTCACCCCCTGTGACAGGCGCGCCACCGCCGTCGGCCAGCCGCGCGAACCGCCGCCGTCAATTGTCTGACAGTAATGTAATTCCCTGCAGCCCGGGTGCAATGTCGTCTTCGCGGCTTGCCCCAATGCCGGTCAGCGGAGGTGCGCGGGCTGGCCCCGGGCCGGCCCCCTCTCCGGCCCGCTCGGCTTTCCCCGCGCGGCGGGAGGACCGCGGGATGCCGCCGGATGGCCCGGAGACGCCCGGTTAACGCGTAGGATCGGTGCTCCGCGAAGGATAGGGCGCCGAATACGGCGCCTTTTGCTACACCGGGCACCGATCCTACGCGCTGGCCGAGGCGGGCGCCCGCGCCGCCAGCCCGCGCCCCCCGCGCCGCCAGCCCGCGCCCCCCGCGCCGCCAGCCCGCGCCGCCCGCGCCGCCAGCCCGCGCCGCCCGCGCCGCCAGCGCCGCGCCGAAAGGCCGGCGGCCCTGGCGGCGCCGCTCGGCGGCCCGGCCCGCTGGCTTTGGACAACCGGCTGACGTCACCGCAGGTCAGCGGGCCGCCGAGCCGATCACGGCCCGCAGTGCCGCGGGCTTGCCGGCCCGGGGTCCGGGTCCGCTTTCCGGGCGGGCCGCCGGAGCGCCGGCCAGGCTGCTTGCCTCGCCAGGCCTATGTTGAGACAGTGTCGTGGTAGGTCCGGTGTGTGCTGCAAGGTGGCGGACTTGCCGTCATCGCCCGGTTACCGGCGGCCCGGCCGGGGACCAGCCGAAAGGATGCGAGCCGAGTGAAGTTCCTGAAGACGCTCTTCAGCGCGACCGGCCTCCTCATCGCGCTGTACATCCTGATAGGCGTGTTCTTCAACACCGCATCTCCCCATCTGCCGACGACCGCCGGCAGCTTCTCGTCGCTGCATAGCTGGGTTCAGTACGTCATCTCGGTCCTCTTCTGGCCGTTGAGCCTCTGGCACCCGGCCTTCACGCTGGGTAAGTGGACTCCCTGATCGAGTTCGGCGCCCGGGCCCGGTGACGTCACCGCCGCTGACCGTCCGGAGATCCGTAGCGCGACCCGGCCGGGCGGCCGGGTTACGGGGCGCCGAACATCGCGACCGCGTTGTCCCAGCACACCGCGCGCAGCCACGCATCGCCGAGGCCGAGCCCGGCCAGCCCGGCGATCTGCCGCGCGTACGGGTACGGGATGTTCGGGAAGTCGCTGCCGAGCAGCACCTTGCCGCCCAGGCCGAGGTCGCGCGCCGCCGGCAGCGCCGCGGCCGGGAACGGCGCCAGCTTGGCGAAGAAGGAGGTGAATACCATCGTGGTGTCGAGCGCCACCCGCTCGTAGCCCGCGGCCAGCCGCAGGAACTCCTGGTAGTCCGGCGCCCCCATGTGCGCGACGATCGCGGCCAGCCGCGGATGCCGCGCCAGCAGCGACCCGAACGGCCCCGGGCCGGTGTGCTCGGTGCCCACCGGCGCGTGGCCGGCGTGCACGACCACGGGCACCCCGGCCTCCGCGAGCACGCCCCACACCCGGTCGAGCAGCGGGTCGTCCGGCGCGAACCCGCCCACCTGCAGGTGCACCTTGAAGATCCGTGCCCCCGCCTCCAGCGCCCGCCGCACGTACCCGTCCACGCCGGGCTCGGGATAGAACGTCGCCGACGGCAGGCACCCCGGCGTGGCCCGCGCGAACGCCAGCGTCCAGGAGTTCAGGTCCGCCGCCATCCCGGGACGGTGCGGGTACGCCAGCGCGCTGAACATCCGCACCCCCAGCGCCCGCAGGTGCGCCACCCGGTCCGCGTCGCTCCACCGGTACCTGACCGGCCAGCGCACCCCGACCAGCGGCCCGGCCCGGTCGAAGTACTCCCACACCCGGCGCAGCAGCCGCGGCGGCATGAAGTGCACGTGCACGTCGGCCAGCCCGGGAATCCCCAGCGCCCGGCAGAACCCGGGCACGTCGGCGTCCCGCCGCGGCGCTCGCACCGCACCCATGCCCTCCACTATCCCGAACGGCCGGTGCCGCCCGGCCCCGGGGCCGTGACTTCGCCCTCGCCGCGTTGCGGCCGCGCCTGTTGACCCCGGCCGCGGTCGCGCGCATGGTGAAGTCATGAGCGACGCGGCACCGGTGCCCCTCACCGAGGCCAAGGCCCCCGAAGCCCCGGAACGGCTGCGCCGCGGGGCGCTGCGGCTGATCGACATCTCCGCGTCGACGATGGCGAACATCGGGCCCGCCTACAGCTTCTACTTCGGCTTCGTGCTGATCGTGGCGACGGCCGGCATCGCCGCGCCGCTGACCATCATCGCCGCCATCGTCGCCATCGCCCTGCTCGGCAACACGCTGTCGCAGTTCTCCAGGGCGCACCCGTCCGCCGGCGGCTTCATCACGTTCGTCGGCAAGACCTTCGGCGGCACCACCGCGGTGACCACCGCGCTGCTGTGCGGCGCCGGGTACATCATCGCGATCTCGTCGGTGCTGGCAATCTGCGGCGGGTTCCTGTCGATGATGCTGCAGTACTACCTGAACGTGAGCATCCCCTGGATCATCTTCTCCGCGGCGTTCACCGCGGGCGCGATCGCCATGATGGTGCGCGGCATCGCCCCCTCCACCAAGCTGGCCGGCTTCTTCTTCGGCTTCGAGCTGGTGGTGCTGCTCGTGGTATCGCTGGCCACCTTGGTGAAAGACGGCGGGCACCTGTCCGGCGCGCCGTTCGACCCCGGGCACGTCACCAACGGGTTCAGCGGCATGGCCGCCGGGTTCCCGCTGGCGGTCTACCTGTTCATCGGCTGGGAGAACTCGGCCGCGCTAGCCGAGGAGGCCGGCGACCCGCGGCGCAACGTGCCGCGGGCGGTATTCATGTCCATCGCCTTGATGGCGTTCACCTACCTGCTGCTCGCCTATGCCACCGTCAGCGGCTTCCGCTACGACGGGACCGCGCTGGCCGCCGCCTCCATCCCGTTCATCAGCGTGGCGCACGGCGTGGCGGCCTGGCTGGCCTTCATCGCCTACCTGGCCGGGCTGACCTCGACCCTGGGCGTGCTCATCGCCGCGGTGAACTCGCAGTGCCGGCTGGTCTTCAACGCCGGCCGGGAGGGCCTGCTGCCGCGCTGGATCGGCCGCGTGCACCCGGTCCGCCGCACGCCGGTCAACGCCATCTTCGCCTTCGTCGCGATCGGCGGCGCGATCATCTTCTTCTGGGCGCTGGGCCACTGGGCCGGCGGCCACGGCAACAGCATGGTCGCGCTGAACTTCTTCTCCGAGTCGGGCACGATGGGCACGCTGCTGGTCCTGGTGGTGTACTTCCTGGCCAACCTGGCGCTGCCGTTCTACTACCGCAGGTACCGCCGGGCCGAGTTCCATCCGGTCAGGCACGTCGTGCTGCCGGTCCTCGGCATGCTGGCGATCGGGGTGCCGGTCTACTACCTGTGCAAGCCGCCGCAGCCGCAGCCGTACGACTGGTTCCCGTTCGCGGCGCTCGGCGTCATCGTGGTGTCGGTCCTCTACTCGGCCTGGCTGGTCAGGCGGGACCCCGGCCTGAGCGGGCGCGTCGGCTCGATCATCGCCGACCAGTGACCCGCCGGCCCGCGCCGTGCCGCAGGCGCGGGTTCTCGCCGGTACGGCTCGCCGGGTCAAGGGCAACACGCCGCGGCATGCGCGCCAGCCTGACCCGCGCCGGAAACCCCGTCCGGGATGACCATCCGCCGGCTAACCGCCGTGGTGTGCGCTGAGCCAGGCGGCCGCCTGCCGGGGCGATGCCCGGGCCAGCCAGGCGTCCTGGATGATCTCGGCCAGTTCCTGGAGCGTGAGCTCGCCGATCCGGCCCGCCCGCAGCAGCACCGACGGGTGGCCGTCGAAGTGCGGCGTGGTGAAGAACGGCGATGCCTCGTCCTGCACCAGTGCCTGCTTGTCGGACTCCGACGGCACCCAGAACACGATCACGTCCGGGTACCGCTCGCCGGTCTCCGGATCGGTGGCATCGGGGCGCGGGGTGCGGAAGAACACGAACGACTTGCCGCCGACCTGGTACACCGGGTTGCCCTGTTTCCCGTGCTCGACCGTAACGTGCGGCATGCCCGTGGCCAGCTCATGCACGTCCTCGATCCGGGCGCGCCGCGTCCTCGCTGCCATGGCGGCTACCGGGCGCCCAGCCGCGCCGGCGGCCGCCGCGGCACCCTGGTCCCCGGCGGACCGTCAGGCACGCCGGGCAGCCGGGCGCCGCGGGCCAGGCGGCGGCCGTCGCCGGTCAGCCGCCAGGCGCCCAGCCGGTACCCGTCGCGCTCGTTCACCAGCGTGCCGCACCCATGGCAGCGCGTGCCCTGGCCCCCGGGATCGGGGATGTTGCCGGTGCAGGCATGCCGGATGCCGTAGTCCACGGCGATGCGCCGGGCGCTGCTGAGCGTCTGCGGCGGGGTCGGCGGCCGGCCCAGCATCGTGAAGTCCGGGCGGAACGCGGTGACGTGCGCCGGCACGTCCGCGCCGAGCTGCGCCGCCACCCGGCGGGTCGCCGCGTCGATGTCACGGTCGGAGTCGTTGAGCCCCGGAGTCAGCAGGTTGGTGATCTCCGGCCACACGGAGGTCTCGTGCCTGAGGTACCGCAGGGTCTCCAGCACCGGGTCCAGCCTGGCCAGGCAGGTGCGGCGGCAGAACTCGCCGGCGGATCCCTTCAGGTCCGCGTTCGCGGCGCCGATATGCCGGTAGAACGCGGCCCGCGGCCCCGGGGACATGGATCCGGCCGTCACCGCCACCGCCTCGAGGCGGAGTTCCCGCGCTCGGAGAAGATGACCGGGTCGTTGTAGGTGAACGCCACGCTGCGGCACCCCAGCCGCGCCGCGGTGCCGGCTCTCGCGGCAGGGGCGGCCTCGCCGGCGAGCGTGTCGATCTCCCGCGAGGTGGAGATGTCCCAGTTCCGGCAGAACCGGCAGCCCAGGCTGCACCCCGCGGTGCCGGACGAGAGCGCGGGCGTGCCCGGCAGGAAGTGGTTCAGCGGCTTCTTCTCGTTCGGGTCCACGCGGTAGCGGCTGGAACGGCCGTAGCTGGTCAGCACGATCGAGCCATCCCGCCGCATCCGCACGAAGCAGAGCCCGCGCTGCGCCTCGCGCAGCCGGCAGGCCCGCGGGCACCCATCGCACTGGACCCGCCCGTCCTCGGCGCGGTGCCAGTACCCGGTGGCCGCCGTGAAACGATCCGTCGTCCGCCCCACCAGACCAGACACTACTACCGCCGCCCGCGTCCGGCACGATGCCGAACGAAGCGGCCGTCTCGCTGACGGCCCGCCGGACGCGGGCTCCGCGCCGCCGAAGCGCCGGACGTGCGCCGCACCCGCCCCGAACCGGTATGCTGTCTGCGTTCCGGTCGGTACTCACGTGCCGCGCCGAGGGGCTGTAGCGCAGCTGGTAGCGCACCTCCATGGCATGGAGGGGGTCAGGGGTTCGAATCCCCTCAGCTCCACCAGACCATGAACGTTCGAACCTCGGACCCCACACACTGCTGTGGGGTCCTTTGCTTCCCAGGGCAGCCGTCCGCTTGGCCGCTCTATGGATAGCCACAGGTCCTCCTCAGCGGCCGGTATGCCCGTCAGCTCCAGGTCGGCTACGTCGAGGCTGAGGCTTCTGTCTCGCCGGTAGTATGTCGTGCCTTTGCCGAGCCCATCCGCTACCTCTGGGGCAGTCTCTCCTCGTCGCTCCTGTGCTGCCCGTTCCAGCTCAGCCGTCAGCTCCTCATCGAGCAAAGTGACGAACCCGGACTTGAGGTCAGCTCCGGCGATCTCAGTGTCGACTACCCACAGCTTGTCAAAGGCTGCTTGGATGAGCTGCCGCTTGACTTCTGGCTCGGCCTGTTCGTAGGCCAGTGCACCGTTACGGCACAGCAACAGGGCATGGTCGAGCGCCGCCTCAAGGGCTTGGTAATCCTGCTGGTACTGCCCGATCAGCGCCTTCGCCTGTCCGAGTTCGCGTTGCACCCGTGCCTGCTCGGCTTTGAGCGCGTCCAGTGGCAGCGCATCGGCTAGGTACGCCTGGGTCAGCTTGGCCTGCTCTCGCTCTAGCTTTTCGATCCGCTTGCGTTGTACGGCGATTGTCTTGCCACTGCTGGCCTGCTGGGCGAGCAGCCGGTTACTGACCACCTGTCGGATCTCGGCAGAGCGTCGCTCATCGAGCCGAACGTGTAGTTTCCAGTACTCCACGGCTGCCGCCTCGATGACCCCCACTGGCACGAAGGTCTGCGGACACGAATTCTTCCGCTTCTGCCTCCCGACGCAGTAGAAGTACGGGTACACCACGCCCCGGTGTCCGCGTGAGAAGCTGATGCCCAGCCGACTACCGCAATACCCGCAGAACAGCCGACCCTTCAGGTAGTGCGGCCGCTTCTTCGGCTTCTCGCCCGAGAGGGTGCGTGCTGCCATGATGGCTTGTACGGCTTCGAAGGTGGCTTCGTCTACCAGCGGTTCGTGCCGTCCGGGGTAGAGCACACCTTCGTAGCTGACCATGCCGAGGTAGTAGCGGTTGCGTAGCATGTTGTTGACCGCGTTCTTGGCCATTGGCCGGGATGGCAGCTTGCGGGACGGCTCGTAACGCAGTCCGCGCTCTTCCAGTTCCTCAGCCAGCTCGTGCAGTGTGTAGTCGCCGGTGGCGTAGGCCGTGAAGGCCCAGCGGACCAGCGGCGCTCTATCCGGGTCAGTGATGACGATGCGGATTTCGCGGCCCTCGATGCGTTCACGGGCGGTCAGGTACCCGATGGGCGGCTTGTAGGGGGTACCGCCGAACTTGGCCTTCTGCCGGGCACCCTTCTTGGCCTCGGTGGCCAGGTTGTCGGAGTAGTACTGGGCGAAGTCCGCCATGATGTTGCGGATCAGCTTGCCGTGCGGGGTGTCGTCGATGTTTTCGCTGGCAGACACCAGCCGTGCCCCGCTGGACCGGATCACCAAGTCTATTTCCACGTCGTCTTTCCGGTTGCGAGCCAGTCGGTCGACCTTGTGGACGATGACGTAATCCACGTCAGCTTGTTCTTGGAGCCGCTTAAGCATCCGTTGCAGTTCCGGCCGCTTGGCTGACTTGGCGCTCTCGCCGCGGTCCACGTACTCGCCTACCACGGTCGCGCCGAGCTGGTCGCTCAAGCGCACGCAGGCTTCGCGTTGGGCGGGCAGTGAGTAGCCCTCGGTGTTGTAGTCGGTGTCGGCCTGTTCCTCGGTGGACACTCGCAAGTAGAGCACGGCCCGCTTGGGCTTGGGTGCGTCGGTGGCTACTTGACGCTCAAACGGGGCGCTCATGCCAGCCTCCCCGCGAGGATTGCATGGTGTGCTTCGGCTTGCACGTTGTCAGTGTGTCCTGTTCTTGCGGACACGTCCCACGTGTCGCCGCAGAGCAGCATTACCCCTGTCTCCCGGATAGCGTGCATTAGTTCCCGGTCGGCTTTCGCTGGCCCGCGGAACAACCGATCGAAGCCGCTCGTGATGATGTACTCGGCTTTGACCTCGGTCACATGGTCGAGCATTACGCGCACAACGGAGCGCACATGCACCTCCCGCGCGCCACCGGTGGCTTCGTATTCGCGGATGACCGACGCGCCGTGTTGCTCGGCGATACGGGTACAGACGCTTCGCTGCTGGGCGATTTGAGCGTTAACCTCGTCGCCACGGCCGCCGACTTGGCGGGCCCGCAGGTAGAGCACCGCTCGCTTCGTGCGCGTTGTTTGCTGTGTCATACGGCCTGCCTCCTTTCTTTGGCTTACGTTTCACTTCATACGGTGGATATTCACAAAGGGAAGGTTTCCGGCGTCAGTGGCCTCAGTAGTGCCGTCACGTTGTAGGGGGTACTACGTCGGAAGTAGGTTTCAACTGGCCGCTCACGATCCGTAAGGCCGAGGTAGTCAAGCCGTACCTGCATAGCCGTAGTCGATACTTTGAACAATCCGGCTAGTGCGTCCACGTCCTGGATACCGCTCGCCCAAGCTCGTTTGACGACGGTTCGGGGCATGAGCAGACAGGCCGCGAAGTGGTCGCAGATATGCTCAATTTGCCGCTGTTGCCTTGATTCATCACCATGACCGAGCTGGGCATAGGCAATATTCACGACGGAATGGTCAAGCACGTGCTTGAACTCGTGTGCGAGGGTGAACCGGCGCCTGCCCGGTACGTCGTGCTTGTTGACGACAATGAGCCAACGACCGTTTTCCCAGCGGTGAGAGAAACCAGATTTATTGAGCATCCGATGCCGTGGTTCCACCTGGATTTCCACCCGTGGCAGTTCGTTTAGCCGGACCACTGGTACCGGCACCTGGTGCACGTCAAGCAGCTTCAGCAGCTCAGTAGCCTGTCTTTCTGCCAGCATGTAGGCTTCGGTCAAAGATACCGGCCGTGCGGGCATAATGCCGCGGAGCGTTCGCATCGCACTTTGCTTTGGTTCGTTCATGGTTTCTCCCTCCTTTTACGTAAACTTATGCTTTGGTTTAAAGCCAACCCACATTGTGGGCGCTGTTCCTGAGCCGGTTCTGTATGACTGGCGGCGAACGCCACCGAAATGCAGAAACGTTAGTGCTCGTCTTCAGATTCGTGCTTGCCAGGCCGGTATTTCTGTGCAATCTGCTCGATGGCTCTCTTGGCTTCGGTTACGCCCTCGTCGGGAAGGTCGTAATCCCGCCTGAGGTAGTCGTTCAGCGACCCGGAACCGGCAACGTCTATGCCCAGGTAGCCGAGCAGTTCAGCCAAGTCGATGTCCAATACATCGGCTATATTCTTGAGTAGCCCTGGACTCGGGGCAGCGTGGAAGCCGCTCTCCAAACGAGAAATGTTCGAGAACGATACACCTGCCTCTTGGGCGAGCTGCCGTTGGGACAACCCGGCTTCCTCGCGTTTCTGCCGTACGTATTCACCCAACGTTTCGGGCCGCTCGTTACGACGTGTATTCATTAGATGCGCCCTCCTTTCTTCTCTTTAGTATCGCTCACCTGTTGCGATAGCGCAACGTTTAATGTACAACAATTCCGCCATGAAACTGCCTTACGCATGCAAAATCTCCGCCAAGTAGTCGATTGCCATCCCATGCAGCGTAACCAAGATAAGGCGTTCCGCCGCCGGCCCAAGCTCTGCCGCTATTTCCCGCACTATTTCAAGCCGTTGTGTATCCGGCACGGTGACGAGTACACGCGGCAATATCTCATGCGGCCCGACGACCCCGGCTGTCGCGGCCAGCACGTACAAGCTGAGCTTGCGTCGCACGGTGGCCGGACTTTCGGTGCCCTGGTCAACCTCGATCCACCAGGCATCCTCGATGTCGCCATGGGCAAGCAGCGCGTAGGCGTCGGGTTTAAGCGTGCCAAGGGTGGTGGTGCGCTGCCACGAAGCCGGTTCGGCGAGGAAGGTGGATAGCTCCAGGCGCCCAAGGCGTTCAGCTTCCCGCAGCCGCACGTACAGCTCGGCGACTGCTAGCGTGTGGGCGAGGAACAATGCTCCTGGTGTCCATGGCCGCCGTACCGTCAGCTCGTCCCGACTGTCGAGTAGCAGCAGTACCCGTTGCCCGGCGGTGTCGAGGCTGTAGACGAGCCCAGCGCTGCCAGCCCGCACGCCGCCGACCCGCCGCGCAAGCGTGGTGACGACGCGCCAGGCAATGAGCCGATTCAGGACCCGTCGCCGGGCACGATCGCGGTTGGTTAGCCCAAGGTCATAAAAATGGAGTCGTTCGAGTTGGTTTCCTGTAAGCACGCGAACTCGCGCGAGATCGCGAACGATGGCCTGATCACGCGCACTGAGCCGCGTTGCCATATCCGCGACGTAGCTAGCCGTGACCCGGCTGCGGTCCCTCCCGAATGACGATGGAGGAGGAAGTGAGCCGTTGTCGTTCGGTAGCAAACCCGCTGGTGACGAGCGCGAGTACTCGGCGCGACCGGACGAGCGATTGGACGCCGAACTCATGGCCGGCCTCCCCGTTGCCGACGACCCGGAACAGCGCCAGTCGTGGGCGTATTGAGCCGGGCTTGCAGCGTCAACTCAATGTCCGCTCGGGCCATGCCGTAGCGGTCGCGGCTCAACTCGCGGATGCGTCCCACATCACTGCTAGATTCCGGCAATGGCACGGTGGTGCCCGTCGTCGGGGTAAGCACCTGGTTGCCCGCGCACAGCCGCAGCGCCACCTCGTAGGCGGCGAGCCCGGTGAGATCGGCAGCATGCAACGTAGGGGCGAAGCGCGGTTCGAGCAAACGAGCGTCGTCGTGCTCGACCTGGAACACGACTTGACTTCTGACCGTGCCGAGCACCGCGGCGCGCATCTCCGGTGAGAGCTGGCTGACATACTGGTTGGCCATGATGACGCCGACACCGAGCCCGCGGGCTTCGGCCAGCAGGTCGGCAAGCTGGATTGATAGTCGGGCTACCTGGTGGAACTCATCGAGATACAGCCAGTACGGCCGCCGCTGCGATGGTTCCAGTACTGCTCGGCCGAGTGTCGCCTGCCAGATACCGGCTACCAGCAGCGAGCCGAGCAGGTAGGCCGCTTCCGCCCCGATAACCCCGCGCGACAAGGTGACGAGCAGAATTTTCCGGCGACGGATCAGGGATGGAATGTCGAGGCCCTTGGACTGTCCGAGCGTCAAGCGCAAAGCCGTACGGGTGGTGAACTGCCGCAGTTTGTTGAGCACCGGGCCGACGACCTGCACTCGTTCGGCCTCACTGATGTTCTCAAACCAGGCCCAGAACGCCCGCAAGGAAGCCGGTACGGTCGGCTGCTCGGTTACGAAGTGGCGGAATGGCAGGTTGGTCAGTAGTTCCGGCACTTCTACCAGCGTGAACGCCGAGCCGTCTGCCGCTTGCGTATGCGTCAGTGTCAAAAGCGCTGCCCGTAGCACATCGTCAGTCCGCGGTCCCCAATACTGTGCCCACAAGGACCGCAGGACGGAGAGCACAAAGTCGGCTGCCAGCTCGCGGCCGTGCTCACCTTGCTCGGTATGCAGCACGTTCAGCCCGATGGGCTGGGTGCCGTCCGCCAGGTCGAGCACAATTACATCGTCGTAGCGGTGTTCCGGTATTCGCGCCAGCACGTCATTCGCCAAGTCGCCCTTGGGGTCAATGAGCGCCAGTCCGTCACCGAATGCCATGTCCTGCACGGCCATATTGGCGAGCAACGTTGACTTGCCCACGCCGACCGGTCCGACCGCGTACAGGTGCCGCAGCCGGTCATCACGGGCAAGCCGAAGTTGCTGGTTGCTCCCCGGATAATTGCTGATCGCCAGCGTCACACCTGTACGCGCGACGCCGTGCGGTGGCGGCACCTGCCGGGACGAACGCAGCGTCAGCCCTGGCAGCGGTGTCTCACTCATCGGCAAGCCGACCACACCGGCGGCCTCACGAGGATTGAGCACTACCGGCCAGACCGTCAGCGGCAACGCCAGCCGGTGCAACCGTCCTGTCACCAGCGATACCGGCAGTGCTCGGCGTATGAACTGTGCACCCGGTGCGTTGAGCTGCCGCAGCACACCCCAAGTACGGCCGAACAGGGCATACCCCCGCGACCGGGAGGCAGCGACAACGCCGAGCCGCCCGACCGCGTGCAAGAGCGGCCCTTCACGCTGCTTGACCCGCATAGCGCGGATGTCGTCGGCGTCAGCCGGGGCATTGGCTTCGAGCCACCAGGGCATGTCCCGCTGTTTCGTTCTGGTATCTCGCACCGGCGGAGGCGTGCCTGCACCAGTCAGGGTCCATTGCACACAGACCAGTTCGTCGAGCCCAAGCGGTTGGAGCGACGCGAGCAACCCGGCTGCCGTGATCTGTGTTCGGTCAACCCCGAGTGAGCGGCGCCGGCTGCTCAGCCGCCATTCGGCAGCCAGTAGCGGCCGTGACCGTGCGGCCAGGTACTCGGAAGCATCCTCAATCCTGGCTCCCGGCAAATGCGCCCGGCAGGCAGCCAGTACCGCGCCGCGCTGTTTTTCCGGCACCAGCAGGTAATGGGCGATGCCCTCTGTCGTGGCCACAATCTCGATAACCAGCGGTGGATACGGCAGCAGCCACCACCTCGGCGCATGCGTCAGTGCGCTCAATGATCCCAGCCAGGCGGTGACGTTTTCTGGTGTCAGCCCGGCAGGCGGGTACAGCCGGAAGGCGGTCAGGGAACGCCGCCAGGCACGGGCGTCGAGTATACGGGCCAGCAGGATAAGGGCAAACGCCAGTAGTCCGAAGGCTAGGAACGCGAGTGCTATGGTCACGAGCCAGCCTCCGGCTCGGGTGGTTGTGGCTTCGGCTCATCTGCCGGTTTGGCGAGCGCTTCACGTTGCAGTTGCCGTGCCAGGGCTTCGACTGCTCGCGCCCATACGTCGGCGTTAAACGGTGCCCGCTTGCCGACCAGTTGAATGCGTGTTTTTCTCGGCATAGAAATTCCTCCTTTCCTTCGGTTAGAGAGCCACGTCGCAGCTAATCTGATTTCCCCATACGTCCCATCCCGGCCGCTTCCGCCTCGCGAACAATTCCAGGTACGGCCCTGGTGAGCAGCGCTCGATGATGGCGTACTGTTCTTCGGGTTTGTGAGAGTGTTCCTGCACCGGCGCGTAGAACCACGTGCCCTGACTACGAAACAGCACGGGTGCCTTGCCTTTGGTGCCGAGCAGCAGGTGTTCGGTCTGGTTGCGCAAGTATTGCCCGAGCCCGAACCGGGGCTTGATCCAGGTCAAGCACGACCGATAGGTAAAGCCCCAGGCTTCCATAACGGATTTACCGGCGTGCAGGCTGGCATTCGTCACCCATAGCCACAGGTGTGCATCGTCGGTACACAGTCGCCCTACCTGCAGAGAGCAGATCGCTGGCACGTCCATGAGCGGGTAGTGGCCTTCGGCTCCCCGGTGTCCGGTTTGCACGATGTTCCACGGTGGGTCGGCCAGAATGGTGCGGTAAGCGTGCCGCTGGGTTGGTGTTGTTTTTACGAGCTGACTACACATGTTTTTGGCATACATCTCCTTTCCTGGGTTATGCTTTTCTTTGGGAGAGGGCCGATAACTGAATGCCTCACGTCACTACGTTGCGGGCGCGCAACAAACCCCTCTTGTTTGTTGTAACGTTGCGTGCTCGCAACGTCAAGGCGTGGAATTGACAACAGCCCAGCCGCGATGCAGCTTTATCCCTGAAGGAGCTGCCGATTGTTCATTAAGGGCTGTTTATGCACCCTGATCAAGGCGCTTTTCGCCCCTGTTGGTAGCAGGTGCTTGCACACACGTATACATGGTTGCCGGTGATGCCGTGATTTTGACGGCAGGTATTTACCGTCGCCAGCCCCGGAAGATGACCATGTAAACCACTGCCAGTACGACGACAGCACCAAGAAACGGCAAAAGGGGCGCGAGCAATCCGTAGATCACCCGCGCCCCAATGGCGATGATAAGTAGGAGGACGAGCGCGGACATGCCGCGCTTCATCCATCCGTCTGGCTGGTAGTTCACGACGGCCGGTACTCCTCGTGCTCGGTGCTGTTCTTGAGCAGATCGAATGCCATGAACTCACGTCGTAGCCGCTCTCGGCGTTCCAGTTCGGCCGGACACAGCACAGGCCGTTGCCAGCGTTGCGCTGCCGTCTTGACGAGCGTCAGCGCGTACTGCCCGAACCGGCTGCTGATTACGGCCGCGAGCAGGACAAGCGCGAGTGTCCCGAGTGCCTTGCTCATAGCAGATCCTGCCAGTCGCCGAAGGGACGGCGCTCGCGCCTGCCCGTCACTGCGTCCATGGCATGGCGGGCATCTCGGAGCACCGCGTCGACGCGGGCGAAGGCGTCTCGTAGCTCACGCCCGACATTGACCGAGCGCCGACGGTTGGTAAACCCTCGGTAGGTCGCTGAGATACCGGTTGCCACTATGAAGACGGCCACGCTCAGCACCGCACCGATAAGAATGACCATGGCTACAGCCCCCAGTCGTTGTACAGGTTTGCTTGGATCTTCTTGACCGAGAAGAGCGCTTGCTGCTCGATGTCGGCCAGGAGTGCGGTTGTCACTGGGTCGTCCTTCGCCAGCATGCGGCGGTGGTTGTCGAGCGCCACGACGCCTTCCATGACGTGCCCGGCCAGCGCCAGGGCACCGTCAGCCTTGAAGGCTGCGAGCCGTACCTCGTCATGGATCGACTTGGCGCGGGCTGCCACGGCCCGGTCACGCCGTACCACGCGGGCTTCGCCAGTCGTGTACCGCATCAGTTCGTCGCTCACGTTGAGCCTCCTTCGCCGGGGGTAGGCCCGGCTGGTCGTGCCCCAACCCGATGGCTTTACAAGTTGGGGTAAGTGTCTAATCTGTTCACAGGGTAGACCTCACCAACAGTTTGTGGCAAGACTGGATCTGTGTAAGATTGCTCCATGAGTCCAGGACTAGACGATGAAGCGAGGCGCCGGGCTGCCGCCACCAAGCGTGAGCGCACCCGTACCGCCCTGATCGGGGCTGCGGGTGCCCTGTTCAACGAGCAGGGCTACCAGGTCTCCATGGAGGACATCGCTACGCGAGCTGGAGTCAGCGTGGCGACGGCCTACAACTACTTCCCGAGCAAGGACGTGCTGCCGGGGGAGTGTCTGGGCCCGCTGCTCGATGATCTTGACGAAGGCGTCAGGCACGACTTGAGCACCGAGGCCGATCCGGAATCTGCGATCAGCCGACACCTGCACAACACCGTCCGGCTACTGCAACGGAATCGCCGACTCGTCATTGCCTTCATGACGGCATACCTAGCCCACGAGGACACGGACACAGTCGGGTTCAACCTTGCAGAGACTACGGACCGAGCGCATGACCTGAGAGTGTGGACCAGCTTGACCAGGCCACTGGCCAATCTGTTGAACAAACTCGCAGGCTTGTACGAGTTCGACGTCAGCGAATCCGCTATGAGCACCAGCGCGGACAATTATGACGTCAGCGAGTTCTACATCAAGGCGCTCGTGATGCGGACTATTGGTCACCCAACCGAATCGGCGGACCAGATCGCTACCTTCGTGCTAAAGCAGCTACTACCGACGGCAAAGAAAGACACTTGACTAATTAGTGCAATTATGTCAATATGTACCAGTTATGCTAGGAATAGATGACGAAGCAAGACGCCGGGCTGCCGCCACCAAGCGCATCAGAACTAGAGAGGCGTTTGTGGGTGCTGCTACAGACCTATTTGCCGAATACGACTACTCTACTATTAAAGTAGATGATATAGCGCAACGTTCGGGTAGAGGTCTTGCTACGCTCTATAACTACTTTCCTGCTAGGACCAAAAGTTCCTGGGCTGCCGCGGTATTAGATACGCGGTTAAACCGAGCCTTAGATCAGCGAACGGCTGTCGAAGCACAGGTAGGCCGCGCTCCGCGCTCTCTCCTCTTAGGGCACTTCGGCCTGCTCGACACCGTATCAGCTCCCTTATCCGGTATCACGCAAGCCCTTATTGAAGAGCGTACCGTGGGAGAGCCATACACCAAGCTACTACCAAGGTATTACGATGAAGTCACCCAAGCCCTCCGTGACGGGCAGGATCAGCAGGTTTTCCGTGGAGATATGGATGCTACTAAACTAGCTGACCTTACCCTCGACAGCCTCGCATCGGTCTACGCTATTCCATCGGATGAAGGAGTAGCAAGAGCTTCGGGTATGGCAGCTCTCTTATTAGATGGCTTAGCAATTGGAGCGTAGACCTGCCCACTCTTGCCGCAACGCCGCTTCCTCTACGTGTTTGTACTGCTACTAATTGTAGCGGTCTGGTCGCGCTCGCTTGACCTCCACGCCTCCACCGCGCATCATGAACTGAAGCACGTTCGCCAAATTTCTCGCACCTTGGAGGTACGCGCATGCGAGCGAGGTTCCTCGGCAAAGACCCAGAGTCGAACGTCGGCGACTCACCCACACTGTTCGCCACCGACCGCACCGACCGGAGTACGTTCATCGCCCAGGGCTGGAAGGTCACCGATCCCCAAGTCCTGGCCGACGTCGGCCCTGTCCCTGACCACGAAGCCATCATCGAGATACCCGAGGATGTACTGAAGTTCTACATCCGCAAGTACCAGGAGGAGGCCGACCGCTGAGCCAGCTCATTGAGCCGAGTGCCTTCGTTGCCTTCGGCCCGCTCTTCACCAGCTTCGAGCACACCGCCTTCCGCCTGGAGGTCCGCAGCCGCTACAACCCGTCCTACGAGGGTGAGTCGCTACGCAAGTTCCTTGCGGAAGGCGAGCCGGACGACCTGTCGTGGATGCAACCGTGGCTGTGCATGGTCCGGGAGGCGACCGCAGAAGGGCGCCGGTTTGCCCGCGTGCGGGTGGTCGAGCTGCCTATGAGCGACTGGACGCGCTACAGCTACACGCTGGCACGGCACAACATCGCGGCCGGCGAGGACATCCGCTATATCGAGCGCGGCAACGCTCCTGACCTACCCGACTATGACTACTGGCTCTTCGACTCGTCCAAGCTCGTCGTCATGCGGTTCGATGAGGCCGACCGCTTCATTGGTGGCGAGAGTATCGAAGACCCTGCCGAGATCGTGCAGGCTAACTACTGGCGCGACGCTGCCTGGCACAAGGCTCTGCGACGGGACGACTTTGCAAGCGAACCATCTGGCCAACGCGCCTAACGTCCATGAGGCGCGCAGCGCCCTTGGCAAGCGGCTCCGCGAGCTACGCACCACAGCCGGGATTACCGGACGTGCGCTCGCGGAGTCGTTGTCTTGGCCTGCCTCCAAAGTGTCCAAGCTGGAGAACGGCCGCCAGACCCCGACCAAGCAAGACATCCAGGATTGGACCCGGATCACGAGCAGCGAGGCAGAGACTGAAGCGCTGCTTGCCTCGCTCCACACCCTCGAAATCCAGCACGCCGAATGGCAACGCCAGCTCCGCGGTGGACTGCGGCCGCACCAGCACCAGCTTGCCGAGATCGACGCCAAGACGCAGACCTTCCGCGTGTTCGAGCCCGCCACCATTCCGGGATTGCTCCAGACTGCCGAGTACGCCCGTGCCCGTTTTGCTGAAGGTGTGCTGCTCTTCGGCACCCCCAACGACATCGACTATGCCGTGCGTACCCGTATGCAGCGTCAAGAGCTGCTGTACCGGCGTGACAAGCGCTTTCACTTCGTGCTGACCGAAGCCGCGCTGCGCTACCGGCGCTCATCGCTGGAAGTCCAGCTTGCCCAGCTCGATCGGCTCATGTCGCTGTCAGCGCTGCCGAACGTCAAGCTCGGCATCATCGGCTTTGAGACCCAGTTCGTCGTCGGGCCGTGGCATGCCTTCTGGCTACGCGACAACAAGCGCGTCACTATCGAGACGTTCTCAGCTGAGCTGAACCTTGCCCAGCCCCAGGAGATCGAGCTATACGCCGGCATCTTCGAGCAGATGGCCGCCGTCGCCAGCTATGGCCGTACGGCACGCGGCATCATTACCCGCGTTATTGACGAGCTGGTCGCCGGGCTGCCTGGCGAGGATGGCGCCGAGTTGCGCGACATCGACGACAAAAGCTTAGTTGCGAGCAATCTCAAGAAACTTTCTAGGCACACGAGCCTTGCTCGCCTACGCTGCCGATGAGGGCGCCCCAGCTCCCCATCAGCATCGTCGGAAGAGACATGACGTTGAGCACCGTCCTACCGTTGCTGTCAGCAGCGCAAGCCATCCTGCTGCCCGAGCGCGCCCGCGAGATCATCGAATACCGCAAGAGCGGCCTGAGCCTCAACCACATCCAGGGCTGTCCGCTGGACTGTGCCTACTGCATCCGCCATACCTACGGCTTGTGGGACCAGCGCCAACCACGAGCACTCATGCGTGACGCCGAAGCCGTGGCCCAGCTCGTTGCGCATCGCTACTTCCAAGCCCACGTCACGCCGCTCCAGCTCTTCAACCGGGCAACCGATCCGTTCTTGCCAGCCGTACGGCCGCACACCTTTGCTGTGCTCGAAGACCTGGACGAACGCGGCCTGCGGAATCACGTGCTCGTCATCACGCGGCATGCCCTGAAGCCGGATGACGCTGAACGGTTGAACCGGCTCGTAAACCTCAAGGTGACGCTGCTGTTCACGTACTCCGGTATCGAGGACGCGCGTATCGAGCCGTATCCCTCGTCCGTGGCCGCCGCCTCGCTGAAACTCATGAGCGCTGTCAAGCCGAGGCGTTACCGGACAGTGTTGTACTGGCGTCCGCTCGTGCCCGGACTCAACGACACCGACGCGCACCTGACGCTGGCCTACATACTGCACCAGCACGCCGACGCCACGGTGTTTACCGGCCTGTTCTACCGTGACCAGATTGCCGCGTACTACCGAGCAAGCGGTTTGCCTGAGCCGTACGACGAGACGGCCCGTCGCAAGATTGTGCCCGAGACACTCGAACAACGGGTACTCACCGTCTTCGCGGACTCGACGTCATTGTTCCGCAAGACCTCGTGCGCGGTGAGCTACGTTCACGGCCTGCCGGATTACAACGGCCACGTCGGTATTCGTGAGCTGTGCGACATCTGCCCGGTACGGCAGCTTGACCTCTGCCGCCAAGCCCACCAGGTGCCGACTGAGCAGCAGATTCATGAGGTTGCCCGTGCGTTGCCTGAAGCGCGCAGCCTTGAAGTCGTAGACATTACTGACCGAGCCGCAGTGGTGGCCGGGCTTATCAACGAGCAGCCGCGCTACTACTTGCAACACACGCTCAGTTTCCAGATGCACGACCAACAGCATCCGCACCATGCCCAGCGTCACGGCCGGGCAGATATCGGGTGGGGGGAAGGAACATCGTCATGACCGACTGGACGAGTCTCACCTACGCGGTGGTCGATGTCGAAGGCAACGGCCAGCAGCCGCCTGACCTGGTTGAGCTGGCGGTGGTGGCCATCGTCGGTGGCGAGATTCAAGAACCGACGAGCTGGCTGGTCAAGCCCGAGCGGCCGATCAAGTACTTTGCCACGCGCATCCACGGCATCACTAACCCAGACGTCGCCGACGCGCCGAGCTTCGCGGACATCGCGGACGAGGTACGAACTAGCCTCGACGTGCCCGCGCTGGTAGCGCACAACGCACACGTGGATACCAGTGTGCTCAAGCGCCACCTGCCCAAGTGGGAGATACCCGAGGTCTTCGACACGCTGAAAGTAGCCAAGCGGCTGCTGCCGAACCAGTCGGGTTACAAGCTCGGCATGCTCGTCCGTAGCCTCAACCTGGCTGACGGGCTGCCCGATGACCTGATGCCGCACCGGGCAACCTACGACGCGCTGGTGACGGCCCGGCTGTTCGTGCGGCTTGCAACCATCACCGAAGGTCATCCGCTGACGCTCGAAGCGCTGCGCGGCGAACCACCGGAAGTGAACAACCATGACGCTTCGTCCCTGTTCTGATCTCGGCCGCGGACTGTTCGTCAGCGTTGACGGCCCGAGCGGCGCGGGTAAGTCCACCATCGTCCGGCACCTGGCCCAGATGCTCGTGGCCTCGGGCAAGGATGTCCATGTCACGGCCGAACCATCGAACGGACCGATCGGTGAACTGTGCCGTGAGCTGACCGACACGGTTACCGGCTACGCGCTTGCCTGCCTGTATGCGGCTGACCGCTACCACCACGTTCAGACCGAGATACGCCCACGCTGCGACGAGGGCAAGATCGTTATCTCCGATCGCTACCTTGCCTCTGGCTTGGTCATGCAGCGCTTTGATGACATCGACCTGAGCTACCTATGGCAGCTCAATGCGAGAGCTGATCAGCCCGACCTGGCCGTCATCCTCGAAGCTGACCCCGAAGTTATAGCGGAACGTCTGAACGAGCGCGGCGCCCATAACCGATTCCAGCTCACACCGGGCAGCAGTCAGACGGAAGTGGACTTCTACCGGCAGGCCACCGAGCGCCTGGTTCGTGCCGGCTTCGATGTCTTCACCGCAGACTGCAACCAGCGCCCGCCCGAGCAGGTGGCCGCCTGTATCCATGCCCGGCTGACGGCACTGCTCACTCCTCCGAGGCAGGCGACCGTGTCATGACCACGCCAGCAACCGACCGTTTCCCGCCCGAAGTGCTGCAACTGCTTGCGCTGGCTACCAGCGTTATGAACGAACACGTCAACGATCAAGGGTTGTGCGCGGTCTGCGGTTCGGCGTGGCCATGCGAACGAGCCGTGCTGGCTGAACACAATCTCGCGGAGTGCTAGCGATGACATCGCCGGATATTCGCCCGCAGCTCACCAGCAGCTTGACGCTGGCCGCCGTGCCCACCGCAGCCGGGGTCGCGCGGTCGTTCGTCCGGCAGCGTTTGTCACAATGGGGCTTGAACCGGCTCACTGAAGACGCTGAACTCGTGTTGTCGGAATTGGTAGCGAATGCCGTCACGGCGACCGGCACCACCAATCCACGACCACGGTGGGGTGACCTCCAAAACCTCGCGCTCATCGGCGTACGACTCGTCGTCACCATCGATAGCCTGGTTATAGAGGTATGGGATCGTAGCCCGAGCCCGCCAGTGCCAAAGCTACCAGAGCAAGCAGACGAGGAAGGCCGCGGGCTGCTTATAGTCGACGCGCTGTGTCGTCGCTGGAACTACTTCTACCCTGAATCTGGTGGTAAAGCAGTGTGGGGCGAGCTGGTCATACCGGCCTACGATTTAATACCGGCTGGCTTGCCAAAGCGGCATGATCCACGACTCGTTTTCAGCCGCCCGGCTCAGGAAGTGCCGAGCATCGAGACACTGGAACGGGTACTGGAAGGATTGCGGAAGTTGTAGCGTTGAACCCTAGCTAGACACCCTCGTTTCGTTCAGTTAATTCCGCATCCCGTTTTTCGGAGATGCGACGGCAAGCTCAAGTAGGGTAGATATTTTCTGGTACCACGGGTCACGACCCGGTGTCCCAGAACGTCAACCAGTTCATCGACATTGCACCAGGATTCCGACCAGCACCAACGTCTATGAAGTAGCCCGGCTTGTTCATGGGGGGACGGATGGGTATCTGTACTCGATACTGTATCGGATGCCGTGAGTTACTTGTCAAAGAGAAGTTTCCCATTTACTCTTAAGATAATGTTAAACAAGGTGCAATCTCACATGAAGAAATCCTCACTTACTCAGAAAGGTTCCAGTCTCGTCGGAGTGTTAGTCGTTATTGTGGTTCTGGCCGTACTTAGTGGCGCAGGAGCTTATGTTTATCATCGTAACCATAAACAAAAGGTAATGGCGAGCAATAACAATCACTCGACGCAAGCGACGAGCAACACTTCAGCAAAAGCGAATGGCAACAGCTCGACTAACACTAAAACTGATCCGTACGCAGGATGGAAAACGTATAGCGATACCACGTATCACTACACCTTTAGGTATCCATCAAACTGGGGCTTAAGCAGTAATGCCAACCTACCTGGAGTTAGACTACTGAGCCCAACCAAGACAGTCGTGGTGGAATACTTTATCCAGCCCAAGGGAAGCAATACGGGCCAAATTACACCTACCTCTATATCTAAGGCGGCTTCAAACCAGCAAGAGTTCACGGTAGTGGGGGGTTATTCCTACAATTCGACAACAGGGCAGTATGGTCCGTTCTATCAGGTTGTCGACTCGTCTCTTTTAGCGAGCTATCCACTCACAATCGGAAAAACGAGCACCTTTTTGAGCACGCCATATTTCACGCTGCAAGGGTCCTCTAGTGTAGTAGGTGGAATGTCTGCTGCACCAGTAAACCGGATCTCTAGTCTTTCGGCCGCAACAGACTGGCTAAGTAGCCAAGACGCTAAGACGAGTCTGTTGATACTTGAATCAGTAGCTTACCAGCAGTAAATTATTAACACTGCATGTACAATCTCGCCCCCATCGCTCCTATTTGGAGGATGGGGGTTCGCCAGTTCAGCTCACTTATTTAGTGATCGTTGCCAGCCTTCGTAATATTTCTAACACTTTTCTTTTGCGGAACTGCACACTTTAGTTCATAATACGCGCCTAAGTGCGAATACCCGCAAATGGGAGGTATTTCTTTATCGTCCAAATCAATGGACGGGCACTTGCTCATTAAGTACCTACAAACCCTTGGAAGGGGTGAGTAACCATGCCAGTCCAGCAATGGATAAGGGCAAAGCTACGTTGGCTCGTGCTGATGGCGGTGGCGTTCAGCCTGCTGCTCAGCGGAGCAGTGGCACTCAGCATTTCGGTGGCCGTACCGGCCTTCGCGGACACCGGTGGATACCCGTACTACAACGCGCCATGTGAGTTCGGCTCGGCTGGTGGCTCGTCATGCGAGAACCCGGATCAAACGGACTACCCAGGCGACGAGTACGACTGGTACGAGAACAACGGTAATCCGTTCTCCGGAAGCCTCTGCTGGTACGGCACCAACTCGGAATGCTTCGACCCATGGGGCTACGAGTACCGTAACTGCACCTCGTTCGTGGCCTGGAAGCTGACTGACCTGGGCGTGAGTGCCAGCAAAGTCAAGGGCCTCGGCAACGGCGGCGACTGGTACAACAACGCGCCGTCGAGCGAACGGTCACTGACGCCCGCGGCCGGTGATGCAGCGGTTCAACCGGGGACCTCTTCGAATCCCTTTGGCCATGTGGCCTATGTGGACTCGGTGTCCGGAAGCAATATCACCATCGAGGAGTACAACTACGCCGGGACGGGGGCATGGGACACCCGCACGGGTACGCCCAGCGCGCTCGGTTTCTCCGAGTTCGTCAACTTCGGGCTAAACCCATCAGGTGGGGATTCGTCATCGGATCTACGTCAGTTCTACGTCAGCAACGGCTCATGGACGAGCTTCGACGTGACCTCGGCGACCGGCGTAAGCGTAGCTGGGGACCCTGCCGTCGACCCCAACAGCGGCGAGTACGCTCGCGGGACCAACGGTGATCTCTACCAGTTCTACGTCAGTAACGGTGCTTGGACGGCGTTCGATGTCAGCACAGCTACAGGCGGCGTAAAAATCTCTGGTAACCCGGTAGTCGGCTCGGGCGTTGTTTGGGCTCGGGATGCCAACAATGACTTGCGTCAGTTCTACGTCAGTAACGGCTCGTGGACGAGCTTCGACGTCAGTGCTGCGACCGGCGTGAGTATAGCCAACGACCCCGCGCCCAGCACGAACGGGATCTGGGCCGAGGCCAGCAGCAACGAGCATCTAGTGCTGTTCTACGTTTACAACGGCGCGTGGGTGTACTACGACGTCACCAGCAATACCAGTCCTCAGAAAGCTGTATCAGGCACGCCGGTGGTTCCCTCGGAAAACGATGTTTGGATACGAGGAATCGACGGCCACCTGGTCAACTTCTACATGAGTGGCAGTTCGTGGACGTACGCTGATGTCAGTGGGGCCACGGGGATCAACATCTCGGGAAACCCTGCGTACAGCTCTAGCGGCGTCTGGGCCACCGACACCAATAGTCACCTGCGACAGTTCTACGTTAGCAATGGCTCGTGGACCGCTTCCGACGTAAGTGGAGCGACCGGCGTGAACGTTGCAGGTAGTCCTGCCGTCGACCCTAACAGCGGCGAGTACGCTCGCGGGACCAACGGTGACCTCTACCAGTTCTACGTCAGCAACGGCTCATGGACGAGCTTCGACGTCAGTAACGCTAGCGGTGGTGCATCGATCTCAGGCGACCCGGTGGACTCCTCCGGTGGCGTCTGGGCTATCTGAGCACCGCTACGTAGACACTGCTCAAAGAGTTGTAGGTACCAAGGCTAACTAATTACGCGTCTTCATAACGTCGGTTAGCCTGCGTGGGGGTGAGAACATAAAGATACTCCGGGCAATCCAGCCTGTTGAGATCCTCTTTTCACCTTCACGTTTGTACCCAAGCGCTCAGGACACAGCGTTTGCTAATTTCATGTCTTCTGATTTATTCTTAGAGTAACGTTAATCTATACAGGATCCAACTTATATGAAAAAGGAGAGTCTAAACGCCAAAGGCTTCGGTCTTATTGCAGTAGTAATCGTCATTGTTGTGCTCGTCGTGCTTGGTGGCGCGGGAGTGTATGTGTACCATCAGGATCATGAGGCGAAGAAAAACGCAAACAACACCGCCAGCGTTAACGACAGTAATCCAACACAGGGAAAGTCTCAAGCGAGCAGCACGAACTCAAATTCTAAGCCTGATCCGTATGCGGGCTGGAAGACGTATACTTCATCAGCAATGATGTTGAACTTTATGTATCCGTCAAACTGGACCGTCAATAAAGAAGAACCATCGGCCCCAAATTGCACCATGGTTACGACTCGGCCAGTTAGCACGACTACGGGAGATCCGACCGTAACCTTTACTTCATGCCCTTCTTCGTCGAGCATATCTTCGCAGAACGTAGGCACAAGCGATAGCAAAGTTCAGACATTTACTACAGGCGAAGGGGTCTCTCTGACGCTTGTCGGTACCATTAACCAGCCTTTAGGACCTTCCGGCCAAACCGCAACTAAACCTACAAGCATGTATGCGACAAGTTGTTGGGACCGTAACTGCTGGCCTCAGCTAAAAAATGGAAGATTCGTTGCTATGACCATAGGAGCGATTAATGACAGCCCTGGATGTCAACCGCACGTATCTTGTTATGCCGAGATCAGCACTAGTGGGCAAAACTTCTCAGATGCAGTAGATATTTTGAGTTCGGTAAAATCTAACTAGAGATGCTGCTAATTACCGACTTCGGGCTCCGTGATTGACCCGCTGCTCAATATTGACCAGAACCTTCATATCTGGTAGGAGTCGGTCGGCTGGGATAGTTGTACAGCACAGCCGACCACGACTTGACCTAGGAATCCTACGCCAGAGGCTTCATTCGCCTAGCTCAACCACCGAACCCATACCGCTTGGCATGCTCAGGGTTGCTCGGGTCTATGGCTGGGTGACCCGCAGCAGTCCGCCGCTCATTGACTAGCTCCAGGTTGTCTCGCACGAACGCCGCCTCTGCCTCACCGATCTTGCCTTTGTGCGGTAGGCCAGCATTCTCAGGGTCGTTGTAGTTAACGAGCGCTCCTCCGTCAGCTCGTTGGTTGTGCGAACGTCGCTCGTCTGCCCCTTCGCCACGTGGTCGTCGTTGCGGCTTGGATGGTACAACCGGTTTGGCGTTCGCTAGGACATCTTCCACCGGAGCGACGGTCACCAGGGTAGCGAATTTAGCGAGTGGCACGACAAACCTGGTTCGCCTTTCTTCTTCATTGGTTGGCTCTGTCTCTAACCCGACTGCGGCAATGGACAGCTTGCCGATCTTTTCTAACTCTTCAGGTGTGACCTCGATGCGTATCCGCTGATCGGGATCAGCATCCGGGTAGTCGGTTACAATCAGCGGAATGAGTCCGTCCGTTGCTTCTCCGGCCATCTCGCCGGATAAGTCTGAAAAGTGTATCATTCGTTCAGCCATATTTTTCTCCTTATGCTTATGTCACGTTTATTCATTTGAAGTAACCGAATCGTGGTAGAGAGCTACAAGGCTCGCGTGGGCGGTGACCCGCTAACGGACATGGTGCTTGTAGCCCTACCGCTTCGTGGTTGTGCGGTAGTCGTTCCATTCGTTACCTCCGTTCTGTGGTAGCGTCGGCTTTAGAGTTCGTTCTCTCTGGGCCATCCCGGCACCGGCCCTTTGTCCCGTCGCCGAAAGCAATACCCATCAAGTGCAGCAATCCAAGTGTCAGCAAGCTCGGGCAAGACTTCGTATGCCACTTCAAGGTCACTACCGATCTCAGGGGTTATCTCACCAGTCATGGCGAGTTGGTGGATGGCACCGCTGCCTGGTGTGACCGATCGAGCGATCAACCAGGCAGTTTCGTGGTCAATCGGCTCGCCGCCTCGCAGCGCTTCGGCAATACCTTCATGGATGCGCTGTGCCTCGGGTGACTCTAGTACTTCCGGCGACTGCGGTAGCCCTTCTTCCCCGTGGCTAAAGTGGTTCTGTTCCATAGCGTTTGTCCTCCACGTTAATCTCCTTCTTCGAGCTGCTCATGCATTTGTATAGATGGTTGGTACGAATGAGCAGTCTCAACGAGCTGCCATAACGCCGTCACTGCTTGCTGTGGCACCACACCGTTACCCAAGGCCCGATGTTGTGCGCTGTAGGGCAGGCCGAGATCAGTTACGAAGCCCTTGGGCAAACCCATCAACCACTCACTGAAGGCGGCCGCCAATCGCGGTTGCGCGCGTGTGCCGCGTTCGACGGGATATGGTGCAGCACGGCCGGTGATTGCTTCCCATCGGCGAATAGCTGCTTCATATCGTCCCCAAGCAATCTTGCTTACGCTGCTTATGCCGCCTCGTCCACTCTGTGGTTGCTCGGCGGTAGCGGCCAAAGCGAGATCGCCAGGTCGGATAGGTCGACCTGGTGCCCACCAGCTCGACGCTTCGCCACTGGTTGGCCGCCGCTGCCATCGCTGGCCACGGGCGTTGGCAATAGCGAATATGTTGTTAACTTCGCTGTCTTGCCGGTAGGCCAGGATAAAGACCCGTTCTCGTCGGTGTGCCACTCCAACATCACTTGCTCGTAGGCTCGTCCAGTTCGTGTCATACCCGATCTCGGCCAGGTCCCCGAGTACGCGGCCAAGTCCTCTGCTCCTGATGGCTGCCACGTTCTCCACGACGATGACTGTGGGTCGTAACTCGCGAATGCCGATGACAATGTTTTTCCAGATACCACTTCTTGCTCCTTTCTCAATGCCGGCCCCACGGCCGCTAAAGCTAATGTCCTGACACGGGAACCCGGCACACAGAACGTCTACCGGCGGAACCTCATGCCAATCGAGTGTCGTTAAGTCACCGAGATTCGGCACGTCCGGGTATCTCGCTGCCAGGATGGTCGACACGTGTTTGTCATTGTCTGCACACCAAACAAGCCTGCCGCCGAACACCGCTAATGACGCAACGTCCAGCCCGCCATATCCGGTACACAACGAACCAATGAGTAGCTTTCGTTCCATAGTTGATTCTCCAAACAACGTTATGCTTATATAGGTATGCAAGACTCCCGAAGGTAAAAGCAGCAAAGAGAGACTAAAACAAATACAAGTGGAGTGGAGTCCTGCATTCGTGCCAGGGTTAATAGCCGACACGAAGCAGCCCGGCCACCCCTACAAGGGGGCGACCGGGCTTAATAGGTCGTCAGTGGGACGTGTCCCGCCGACCATCACGGCGGATGCCACGACGGCGGAGTAGGTTCTTGATCCCGCTCAGACTGACTGAGTATCTACGGGCTAGCTCATGCTTGGGCGTGCCGGACAGGAACTCAGTAATGATGGTCTGGATGTCTGCCTCGCTGAGCCTGCGCTCAATTGACCACGGCTGGTACTGGTGAGACGTTTCCTCAGATGCCGGTAGTGTGGATGTGGCCGCGTCCACGCTTTCGTACTGCCGCAGGTAGCGTACGAGCGAGGAGTTCAACCTCAGCTCAGAGAGGGCCACCGGATTTTGGGGCCCTGTGTTCGGGGAAGGGCGGCCGCGCGTTCGCGGTGCCCGCCGTCGGGTGCGCCCCGGGCGCGTCGTCCGACCCGGCGATGCCCGGGGCGGCCGCGTCCCGAACGCCGCCGGACCGGGCCCGGCCGGCCCGGCGCGAGCCGGCCGCATCGCAGGTCCGGCAGGCGGACGAGACGGTCCTTGCTTGCCGTGGCGGCTGGCGAGCGGGATAATGCGGCCGATGCGACCCTTCGGTTGAGGCTGAGCCTCTCGCGCCCGTGCCGCGGTCGTCGGCGCCTTGCGCCAGCGGCCCGGCTGCTGCGTGTCCGGGCGCCGCCGCGCTGACCGTGAGCCCGCTGCACCGCGTGCGCCTCCTGGCAGACGGGGCCGTCAGACCCCCTGCCGCGTGCCGCTGGCGGGTCGCCGCCAGCCTGCGCAGCGTGACCGGGCGATGGCCTGCGGCATCGCCCTCGGGCGGCAACGCGGTGCCCGTGACCGGACACTGCCGGTCGTTTAGCTCTAGCCGCGGTCGTTGCGGGCCGGCGGCGTCCCGACGTCGATGCCGGCGTAGATCGCCCGGTGTTCGGCGGCGCAGCGGGGCCAGGTGAAGCGCCTGCACAGCCGGAGCCCGGCGGCGCGCAGCCGGTCCGCGCGCCGCCTGTCGTCCAGCACGCTGGCGAGCGCCGCGGCCAGCGCGGCCGCATCGCCGGCCGGCACCAGCACGGCGTCCCGGCCCGGCACCAGGTACTCGCGGAAGACGGGGAGGTCGGAGGCGACCACGGGCAGCCCGGCGCACATCGCCTCCAGGACCGCCAGGCCCCAGCCCTCCTTGGTGGACGGGAACGCGAGCACGTCCGCGGCGGCATACCAGCCGGGCAGCTCGCCGTCGGGCACGGTGCCGAGCAGCACGACGTCGCGGCCGAGCCGCAGGCCCAGGTCCGGCAGCGCCGCCAGCACCCGCTCCCGGTACTCGCGGTAGTCCTGGAACGAGTGGCCGCCGACCACGGCCAGCGCCGGGCGGCGGCCCGAAGCGCGCAGCCGGGCGACCGCCTGCATGAGCGTGTGGCTGCCCTTGCGCGGCTCGATGCCGCCCACGGCCAGGATCAGCGGCCGGCGCGCCGCGCCGGCCTGCCGCCGCAGCGCCGCGGCCAGCTCACGGTCGGGCGCCTCAAACCGGCTGGCGTCGACACCGTTGTGCACCACCTCGGCGGCGGTGCCGTACTCGTCGCGGAGGATGCGCTGCCAGTGCGCGCTGACCACCAGCACCCGGTCCGGCTCGAGGATGGCCTGGCGCTGGCAGTCGATGAGCGACGGGCTGGTGAAGTCGTCGACGTGGTGAACGGTCCGCACCACAACCGGAGCCCGGGCCGCGGCGGCGTCCCGGACGCGGCAGGCGGCCCGCGCCGAGATGCAGTCCTGCGCGTGCAGCACCGGGTACCCGGCGGCCAGACGGCCCAGCCCCCCGGCCAGCGCGTCCACGCTGGCGAACACGCGCTCCTCGAGCGTCGGCAGGGCCGGCGGTGCCGGGATGATGGTGAACGGCGCCCGGACCGGCCGGAAGAATCCGGCCGCCGGGTCGCCGAGCGCGAAGACCCGCACCGGATAGCCGGCCTGGTGCAGCGCCTCGGCCAGCGCCAGCGTGTGCACCACGCCGCCGCGCGGCTTGACCGAGTAGGTGACCAGGCCCACGGGCACCGGCGGCCTGGCCGGGCCGCGCCCCGCCTGTGCCGTCACCGGCGCTCCGGGGCGGAACGGCGGGCGGCGATCGCGGCCGCGGCCCGCGCCGCCTGCGCCGCGCTGTCGGCGACGATCGCGCCCGCTTCCCGCAGAACCGCGCGCTGCCGGTCGAGGCCCTGCGGGTCGGCCCGCGCGCCCAGCACGTAGCAGACCACCGCGGCGCCGCTGGCGGCGATGTCCGCGCAGGTTGCCGCGATCTCGCCGGCCGGGTCCGGGTGCGAGCCGTATCCGAGCACCACGTCCAGCAGCACCGCGGCGATGTCGCGGCCGAACGCGTCCGCCTGCATGATCTCCCGGCGCGCGGCCGGATCGATCATCGGGTGGGGCCGGCCCCTGGTGTAGTCCTCCTCGCCGAGGTCCAGGCAGACGTGCGCGCCGGGCGGGGCGGGCAGGCCGAGCTCGGGCCGCAGCGGGATGTTGGAGTAGACCGGGCCAAGGAACCCGGCGAGGATGACCTGCGCCTCATAGCAGAGCGTGCCGCCGGTGAAGAACCCGCGCACGGCGGTGCGGTCGGCGCTCATCCGCGCCGTCACCCCCATCACCGCCTCGTCGGGGAACGCGGCGAGGTCCGGCGCCGGCCTGCCGAGGATGGCCGCCGCCCGCAGCGCGCCGGCCTCCAGCGTGGCCTCGACCGGGGCGCCGGCCAGCAGGCCGCCCGGGGCGGACATGCCCATGCAGGCGGCGACCACCGGGGTGGCCTTGCTGGCGCCGATCACCGTCGTGGCCACGTCCGGATCCGGGGGCTTGGAGACCAGCAGGATGACCTCGGTGGCGGGGTCGGCGTCCAGCGCCCGGACCGCCTCCCGCGCCATCAGGCCGCCGACAGCGGCGGTGAGGTCCCGGCCGCCGACGCCGATGACCTGGGAGACGCCGATGCCCCAGCGGTCCAGCAGGGTCATGACCTCCTGCGCGCCGGTTCCGGCGGCGGCCACCACGCCGACGGGGCCGGCGCCGACCGCGTTGGCGAAGCCGAGCCCGACCCCGCCGAGCATGGCCGTGCCCGCGCCGGGCCCCATCACGAGCAGGCCGAGCCGCCTGGCCCGCTGCTTGAGCGCGACCTCGTCCGGCAGCGGCACGTTGTCGCTGAACAGCAGGACGTGCAGGCCGGCGCTTAGCGCGCAGTGGGCGGCGACCGCGGCGTACTGGCCGGGCACCGACACCACCGCCACGTTCGCCCCGGGCAGCCGCCCGGCCGCCTCGCCGACCGTCCGGGGACCGGGCCGCCGGGCGGTCTCCTCGGTTGCCTGGGCGGCCTCGGCGAACAGCAGCGACCGGCCCCGGTCCACGGCCTCGGCCGCGGCGGCGTCGGTCGCGGCGCGCACGGCGAGCACGAGCGCGTTGGCGTCGGCGCCGGCCAGGCTGTCGGGCGGGAATCCCTGGCTGATCAGGTCGGCCACCACCGCCGGGGTCGCCATGGCGGCGCTGGCCCAGCTCACCTCGCTGTCGCCCTGCATGGCCCGGGTCGCGCCGAGCAGCAGCAGCGAATCGCGGTAGGTGCCAGGGTAGGTCACGATCCGGCTGGCGCTCACCGTGCTCTCCCCAGAGGTTCGCGCCGTCCGGGAAGGCCCGTACCGGGCCACCGGCCGCTCGCCCGGGCCGCAACGGCCCGGCCTCGCGTGCGGTACCGCACGGCGCTCACCGTGCTCTCCCCAGAGGTTCGCGCCGTCCGGGAAGGCCCGTACCGGGCCACCGGCCGCTCGCCCGGGCCGCAACGGCCCGGCCTCGCGGCCGGTACCGCA
>Ga0070737_10001428_pt1 | contig 34291 bp, 21 predicted proteins | sample Coa_R1_10_FD_66438 | JGI IMG/M metagenome (GOLD analysis project Ga0070737, IMG submission 66438) | Surface soil microbial communities from Centralia Pennsylvania, which are recovering from an underground coalmine fire - Coalmine... | ecosystem: Environmental > Terrestrial > Soil > Unclassified... | reverse complement strand
GTCCACCCGGGCCCGGATCTGCTCCATCTTCTCGAAGTCAGAGTCCTCGTAGGCGGCCATCATCTTCTCGGGCGTCCGGTCGTCGGGAGACAGCTCGTTGATCTTCGCCCGCACACGCCGCGAGAGCTCGGTCCAGCCGTCCTGGACGAGATCCTCCTCCTCGATGCCTCCGGTCTGGTTCGAGGCGAAGTTCTCGAGCCAACGCTGCTGCCAGCCCGGAGTGGCGATCTCGGCGAACCACTCCGGATCGGTCGGGCGGTTGTCGCGCACGTCGACCGACGACGGGGTGCGCTGGAAGACGTACAGCTCCTTGCAGGCCCGAGCGAGGTGCGGCACGCACTGCACTGCCGTTGCGCCGGTGCCGATGATGGCGACCCGCTTGTCGGCGAGCCGGTCCATCACAGCGCCGGAGGGGTCGCCGCCGGTGTACTCGTAGTCCCAGCGGCTCGTGTGGAAGGCGTGGCCTTCGAAGTCATCGATGCCCGGTATCCCGGGCAGCTTCGGGACGTGGAGGGGGCCGATCCCCATGCCGACGAACTGCGCCGTGAACTCGTCCCCTCGGTTCGTGCGCACGAGCCAGCGGGCATCCTCCTCGAGCCAGGTCAGGTCGAGCACCTCGGTGTGGAACAGGGCGTGACGGTACAAGCCGTAGTGCTCCCCGATCCGGCGGCAGTGCTCGAGGATCTCGGGCGCGTGGGCGTACTTCTCCGAGGGCATGTGCCCGGTCTCCTCGAGCAGCGGCATGTAGACGAACGACGCCGTGTCGCACTGGGCGCCGGGGTAGCGGTTCCAGTACCAGGTGCCGCCGAAGTCCCCTGCCTTGTCGATGATCCGGACGTCCTCGATCCCGGCCTCCTTCAGCCGAGCGCCGGTCGCAAGGCCGGCGAAGCCCCCGCCGACGAAGGCGGCCGTCACGTGGTCGCGCAGCGGCTCCCGCTCGACGAAGGGGGTGTAAGGGTCGTCGAGATAGTGGGCGAAGCGGCCGGTGAGCCGGATGTACTGGTCGTTGCCGTCGGGCCGGAGCCGCTTGTTCCGCTCCTCTAGGTACTTCGCCCTCAGCGCGTCCTTGTCGATCACGAGCCCGTCAGCCATGGTCCTCAGTTTTCCAGCTTTCGGCAGGTCAGGCGTCTGCCACGAAACCGTTGCGCCCAACCGGCACGACACCTACTGTCGCCCACCGACACCTATCCAGCCGACAGGAGGGCTCAATGGCGAGAGTCGACCACAGGACGCGACCGCCTGGTCGCGGGCGGCTGAGATGGATCGTGAGCGCAGGAGTGGCGGCCTCGCTTGCGACGATGGGCCTCTCCGTCGTCGGGGGGACCCTCGGCGCCGCAGCGCCCAGTGCGGGCGCGGTGCGGCTGAGCGCCAAGTTCCAGTACCTCCACTCGCTCCGCCACGACATCAGCACCGTCTACAAGGGAGCCCCGAAGCGCGGCACGCTCGACTGCAACGGGTACAGCCCGGTGCAAAAGCCGCTGAGAGGCTTCGAGTGCACCGACATCCACGGCATCCGCGGTGTGAACAACGCGAACACCTGGAACGGCCGCTTCTACGACAACGGCCACTACATCGGCCACGACGAGCCCGACACGACCTTCCTCTCGAACAAGCCGGGCTCAGGGAACAACGTCTCCTGGAACTTCACCCTCGGCAAGGACCCGGCGGCAATGCCGACGGCGACCCACCCCGGGCACAGCGTCGTCCACTACTTCGAGCTCACCCCGGCACCCTGGTTCTCCATGGCGATGTGCGACCCCAACTCCTACCCGCAGATGCCCTGCACACCGAGGTCGAACTCGAACGCGCCGGCCTGCACCTACACGGTCGACTGCCCGGCGAACAGCTACCCCGGAGGCGGCTCCGCCTTCATGGAGATGCAGTTCTACCCACCCGGGAACGCCCCGTTCTACGACAACGAGAGCTGCGACAACACCCACTGGTGCGCTGCCGTCACGATCGACAGCCTCGAGTGCACCGACCAGTTCGTCGCCTGCAACCTCGCCTGCGAGGAGCCGGTGAACTTCGCCTTCATCCAGCGAAACGGAGTCCCCGATCCGGACGGCGGTGGCTTCATCCCTGACAGCGAGACGCTGCTCATGAACCCCGGCGACGACTTGAGCCTCCACATGTTCGACGCTCCGGTGCCGGGCCACCCGAAGGAGCACGCCTTCAAGGTGGTCATCGACGACCTCACGACGGGTCAGCACGGCTCGATGCAGGCGTCGGCCCAAAACGGCTTCCACACCACCTCGATGGTGAACTGCCAGCCGACGCCGTTCAACTTCCAGCCCGAGTACAACACGGCCGCCGCCGGGAACATCGTCCCATGGGCGGCGCTCCAGACCGACATCTCGACCGAGTTCGAGATCGGGCACTTCGAGCCCTGCACGAGCCTGTCACAACCGTTCAAGGTCAACCCATTCGACAAGAACGACACCTCGACGGCCTACAACAAGTGCGACGGGCCGTACGAGAGGGCCGGAGGGCCGGAAGGCCGGGGATACCCCGAGTACGGAGACGCCATCTGCTACGCAGCGGGGTCGACCCACGTCGGCTACTTCGGCCCTGGCACGAGCTCACCGCCGAACGAGATCTCGGGCTGCCAGGACAACCTCTTCCAGAACGGCGACCTCGACTTCGACGGCACGCCCTACTACGCCGACTGGCCGACCGGAAAGAACCCGACAGCCACGCTGCCGGGAAGCTTCGTCGAGTCCCTGCCGACGACGAACGGGTCGCCGTACCCGCAGCTGTTCTTCCAGACCGACACCGGGCTCAGCGAGTCCGGCACCCCGACGGTGCCGCCGCCCGGCCCCGGCCACTTCTACCCCTACTGGAGCGAGGTCAAGTCCGGAAGAACGTGCGCGCTCGAGTTCGGCAACGTGGCGACGGGCACGGGCGTGCGCAACTTCCGCAAGGATCTCGAGTACGGAGTGGACCGGGAGAGCATCATCGGCTATCCCGAGTTCGAGGGCAACGTGCTCGACAACACCTGCGCCGTGAGCAAGAGCCAGGGCTTCCTGCTCACGGACAGCGCCGGCGAGCTCTACAACGCCGGCGACGCACCTCACCTCGGAGCGGTCCACGCGCCGCCGGCGCCCGTCGCCGGTCTCGCGACCACGCTCGACGGCCAAGGGACGTGGGCGGTGACGAGGAGCGGTGTGGTCCTCACGAACGGTGACGCCGTCTTCCACGGCGACCTCACCACCCGCCACCGCTCTGCCAGCGACATCGTCGGGATCACCGCCACTCCGAGCGGGAACGGCTACTGGCTCCTTGGTGCGAACGGGGGCGTGTTCGGCTTCGGCCACGCCAAGTTCTACGGGTCGTTCCCGAGCAAGGGCATGCACGTGACCGACGCCGTGGCGCTCGCCTCGAGCCCGACCGGGCAGGGCTACCTCATCGTGACGAGGAATGGCCAAGTCAAGCCCTTCGGCGACGCAAAGGGCCACGGCTCGATCACAAGCGGCGTCGACGACATCGTCGCCATCCTCGTGAACCAGTCCGGCTCCGGGTACACGCTCGTCGGCGCGAACGGCGACACCTACCCGTTCGGCACGGACGCACCGAGGTTCGGCTCACTTGCCGGCAAGGGGGTCACCGACATCGTCGGGGCCGCGCTCACGAGCGACGGCCTCGGCTACTGGATGGCCGGTGCCAATGGTGACGTGTACCGATTCGGAGACGCGAAGGCGCTCCCCGTGATGGTGCCGAGAGCCAGGCAGCCCGTGGTGGCGATCGCCGGCGACACGACCGACCTCCCATGGCGCCTGTGAGCTGAAACGTTACGTCGTCACGACGACGGTCTCGGTCCACCGGGACGGCACCTGCCAAAGGTGCCGTCCCGGTGCCGCGCTCGGACTCCGCCGCGAAGCGCTCGCGTCGAGCGGCCGGAGGAGAGCGCCGTGGGCCGCCTGAGTCTCGAACCCAGCACCTTGGGATGAAAAGTCGCAACAAGCTATTCCTGCCCGTCGGCCCGAGTCTGGAAGGGCTGCTCAGGAGGGGTGCGACTTCCCATCGGTCGGCCCATTTCGCCCTCTTCGGCGCCTGTGGAGTAGCGAATGAGTAGCAAGACTCGGCCGATTTGCGAACGGCATTCCACGGATTCTGCGAAAGAACTGCCGCACGAAGGCAACATCTGTCCGACGAACGGACGCCACAAATCTATCGAAGAGGCTCGGCGTCGCAGCCGACCGCTACGGTCCCCGGCGTGCCACCACTGCCCCGGGTCACCGGACGAGAGCTCCTCGCGCCCTTCGACGGCTTGGGTGGGTGGTGGTCGCCCAGAAGGGGTCGCACATCCAACTGAAGCATCCTGACCGGGCCGGCCGGGTGACCGTCCCGGTGCACGCCGGCGAGACGATCGGCCCTGCACTACTCCGGTCGATACTCGCTCAGGCGGGCATCTCCGCCGATGAGCTCCGAGGCGAGCTGTGAGAAGATGAGAGCGATGCGCACGTACACGATCGTCTTGGAGCCCGAGGAGGGAGGTGGATTCATGGTGTCGGTGCCAGCGCTCCCTGGCTGCTTCACCCAAGGTGCCACCGTTGAAGCGTGTCGAGCGCTGGCAATCGAGGCGATTGCCGCTCACATCGCCGGCCTCGAGGCCGACGGCGAACCTGTGCCCGAGGAGTCCGGCAGTCCCCAGCTTCTGACCGTCACCGTCGCCGCCTGACACCCAACAAGGCCGACGCTAGAGCTGTTGGAGTCCCGTCGCGTGGTCTAACTCGGCCCGGCCGGCGTGAAGCTCTTGGCGGCGTCGGGTCTTCTCAGGCGGTGATCGCTACGGGCGCCTCCAGTGCTCGTTGGGACTCAGTGTTGTCGCGATCGGCGAGCTTCGCCATCCACTCCTCGGACAGATAGCGGCGCTCGGCCATCTGCCACTCGTCGTGGGTCTCGACGACGGCGGCGGTGACGAGGCCGAGCACCGGCGGCGTGAGTCGAGCTTGGTGCCGGCGTCCTCGAGCACCTTTTGGATCCGCTGGGTCTCCCGGCCACGCTCTTCGGCGAGCTTCTTGCGGTGCCGGGTCAGGTCCCGCAGCCGGCTCATCACCGGAGCGGAGACGAAGCTGCCACGAAGCAGCCCGCACTCGAGGAGAGATGCCAACCACTGGGCGTCAGCGACATCGGTCTTTCGGCCCGGGAGGTTCTTCACGTGCTGGGCGTTGACGAGCAGCAGCTCGAAGCTCGGCTCGGGAGCAAGCACGTGCCAGGGCGCCTTCCAGTAGACCCCGGTCGCCTCCATCGCCACCTCGGTGACGCCGTGGCCGACGAGCCAGCTGCGCAGCTCGCGTAGCGACGAGGTCCACGTGCGGAGCTCCCGCACCTCGGTGCGGCGCTTGCCCTTGTCCCCGGGCAGACGCACGACCTGTGTGGTGTTGGCGAACCTGAGGTACGTCCTCGAAGGAACAGTCCATGGTGCCTGCAGGCCCCGGCACCAGTCTGACCCGCGGGCTCTACGGCACCAATGAGAGTCCGGGCTCGGCGGGCGACCGAGCACCATTCTCATCCGCCGTGGCGGCCCCCACCAGGGGGCCATGTGGGTCTGACCTGGCATTTACCAGGTGGGCCGCCTGGGTCTCGAACCCAGCACCTTGGGATTAAAAGTCCCCTGCTCTACCCGATGAGCTAGCGGCCCGGGACACTACGACAACGTACAAGAAGAGGCCCGTGAGAACGCGCGACCAGGAGCGGCGTTTCCACCTCGGCGAGCTCCTCCGCCCGCGGGCGAGATCGACTCGCATCGGGACGGACACGACACGAGGGGACAGGATGGCTGGCCCAAGGACTGTAAGCCTCTGGCCTGTCACCTGCCGCGAATCGGCGGAAGCCTGCATCAGCGAGCGGGACCGCAACCAAAGTTGAGCGGCCTCTACACTCGAGCGTGCGCCACTGGTTCCGCTCCATCAGGTTCAGCACATGTCAGCGCAAATCGTCGCTCGACCAGGGTGGGGTGCCTCATGGATCGAAGAGCAAGCAGCGCCCAGGAGCGGTCGCCGCTACGGCGCGACCGACCGCCGCGCGGATACCTCTCGCCCGAACGGCTCACCCATCCGTGGACTGTCGCCGGCACGACGACCGTTGTGCGGCGTGCCGCCACGCGCGGCGGAGCTCGAGCGAAATCGCCGGTGACCCCTCCCGCGAAAGGATCACCCCTTCATCGGGAGCGTTCCGGTCGAGCGCCGGTCGCTCCCCCTGCGGTGAGAGACGCGTCACCTCGCGCGGCGGCGGAGCGGCCCACCGTTGCGAAGGGAGCCATGGAGATGACGACGAACTCACTTGGGCATGTCTTCGTGGTTCACGGAGATCTGACGAAGCTGGCATGCGACGCCGTCATCGTGCCGACGGATCGCAATGGCGTGGTGGAACCGTATTGGGGTCGCTTCGCTGCGACGGACGTCCCGGCATTCGATCCGGTCACGCCAAGGGTCAGCCGCCCTCGGCGGGTCGCGCACCAGGTCGTCCGCTTCGTGGACGTTGGGGCGACGGAAGCTACCGCCGACCTCGACTGGCTTCGGGACGGTCTCCGGCAGGGTCTGACGGCCCTTGCGGCGGACGTCTCGCAAGAGAGCTGGCGACCTCGGCACGGCCGAGCACGCCCTCTTCTCGCCATGCCAGTCGTGGGTGTCGGAAAGGGCGGCTTCGGGTCCGTGCGCGGCGAAGCCCTCAGGACGGTGCTCGACGAGGCTCTCAGGACGGCCGCTTCCGGCCCCGACATTGCCATCGCCTGCCTGGGGCGCGCCGACTATGCAGCGCTTCAGAGCCGGCGGGTCACCGGCGACTGGCCAGACCTGGCTGAGGAGCAGGTAACGGCGGCAGACGCGCTCGGCGAGGCGGTGCGTGAGGGAAGCGTCGCCATGTTCCTCGGTGCCGGAGTGAGCAAGGCGGCGGGTCTCCCGGATTGGACCGAGCTCTTGGCTGACGTGGCATCTCGGGCCGGTGTCGATCTCCCCGAGGTTCGGGACGATCTCACGGTAGACGACCTTCCCCGGTTCGCGAGCATTCTGCGTCAACGTCTTGGCAAGCCCGAGTTTGAAGGAAGGCTCCGGCAGTCGCTGGCGTCCGACGGTTATGCCGTTGCCCATGCCCTGGTCGCCTCGATGCGCATCGAGGAGGTCGTCACGACGAACTTCGACGATTTATATGAGCGTGCGTGCGACACGACCTTCCAGCCGAAGGGACTCTGCGTCCTTCCGTGGAACCGGATGCCTCGGCGAAGACCGTGGCTGCTCAAGCTGCACGGCGACCTCCGTGCCGGGGACTTGGTCTTCACCTCGGAGGACTACAAGCGCTTCGGCGAGGAGCACGGCGTGCTCGGTGCCGTCGTTCAGAGCCTGCTCGTGACCCGCAACCTCGTCTTCGTCGGTTACTCGATGCGCGACGTCGACTTCCTCGATCTCGCCCGCGGGGTCGCGGGTGCCTTTCAGCGCAGCGGCGCGGAGGACCGTCGAATCGGGACGGTGCTGTCGCTTGGGCCCCCGGAGAGCGACTCACCCATTCACACCATCGGACAGGTGCAGGTCGTGATCGTTGGAGATGGCGACCCAATCGTCAGCGCCTCGGACGCCCGTCGACTCGAGATCTTCCTGGACCGTATTGCCTGGAGCGCCGCACGCACAGAAAGCTCCTGGGTCCTCGACCCGGCATACCGGGCCCTCCTCTCTGAGGACGATGGGCCCCTTGTCGACGCGCTGCTCGCCCTACCCCCGATCGATAGCGAGCGGTGGCAGCGGCTACGAGACCTCCTCGAGGAGTATGGCGCAGTTGCCGTTGCCCGAGCACCTCTCAGCGCAACGACCGGCCATGCAGCGACCTCTCCAGCCGTGAGCCGGTTCTCCCACGACGAGGCCGGCTACACCCGGTGGCTCAATGAGCATGCCGGCGGCTACGTGCTGAACTGCGATCACATCCCCGAGGAGCGGTACCTCGTCCTCCACCGGGCGAGCTGCGCCACCATCTCCGGGGCACCCGCCCGCGGTAGAAGGTGGACGGAGACCTACGCCAAGGTCTGCGCCGACGCGGTCGCCCTGCTCAACGCGTGGGCCGAGGACCGCACGGGAGCACTCCCGAGCCGGTGCGGTCGGTGCCACCCCTGACGAACGGGCTTCGGGGGTTGATGCTGCCGCCATTGGGGGCTGGGTTGATCAGCGGGCAGCGCCCCTGACGGTCACCGCCGGTCCGGCGGGCGACGAGAGCCGAAGAACCCGAGCTCAGCCGCTCACACCTCACGCACACCTGCGGGCGGCCCGCCATGCCTATGGCCACCGGTGTGTCCCAGTGGCCGTCGCAGTCGCCCGAGCTCGGCCCGACCGATCCGCGTTCACTGCCCTTGCCGCAGCACATTCTTCAACGCTTGGCGAGACGCCCTGCCGTGACGTCGCCGCAGCATGCCCGCATCCGGCGGCTGCTGTCGCGAATGCCATCCGTCGGCCGAGGCCGGCGGCGACCCGCGTTGCAGGCGTCACGCTCCGGGCTCTCCCCCTACGCTGGCCGGGTTGCAAGTGACGGGAGCGGCCACCGAACGGGTCCCGCTCGCGAGGTCGGCTGGCGAGCGGCCGCGTAGCACGAACCGAGGGAGGACTACATGAGCAGCGTCAACGACTGGAACACCCAGATCATCGAGGAGTTCCGGGCGAACCATGGGCGCCTGGGCGGGAACTTCGACGGTGCGCCGGTGCTGCTCCTCCACACGACCGGGGCCAAGTCGGGCAAGGAGCGGGTCAACCCGATGATGTACCTCGAGCTCGACGGACGGATGTTCGTGTTCGCGTCGAAGGCGGGCGCGGCGACGAACCCGGACTGGTACCACAACCTCGTCGCCAACCCGCAGGTGAAGGTCGAGTGCGGGACGGAGACCTTCCAGGCCACGGCGAAGCCCCTCGAGGATCCCGAGCGGGGAGAGGTCTACGCCGAACAGGCCCGTCGCTACCCCGGCTTCGCCGAGTACCAGGAGAAGACCAGCCGGCGCATCCCGGTCGTCGAGCTCATCCGTCGCTGAACGCGCCGCGACCGCCCGCTCTCACGCACCGAGCGCGCTGGCGACCTCGCGGACGACACGGTTGCGCCACCCCTCCAGGAGGTCGGCACGCGCCTCCGGGGTCTTGCCGAGCCTCACGAGCACGAGATCGAGCGCAGGGGTGATCGTGATCGTCTGTCCTTCGTAGCCTGCCGCCCGGAAGCTGCCCCACTCGTCGCCGACCACCCACCAATGGGCCCCGTACAGGTGCCCGTCCTCCTCGTCGACCGAGCGGGGCCGCCGACCGTGGTCGACCCAGCCCTCAGGGAGAATGCGGCGGCCCTCCCAGGTGCCGTCCCGCAGGTAGAGCTCACCAAAGCGAGCGAAGTCTCTCGCGGTCGCGTGCACGAATGACGAGCCGACCCAGGTACCGGCGGTGTCGAAGGTGTGCCTTACAGAGCGGGCGCCGATCGGGCCGAAGATGCGCTCGTCGAGCCAGCTGCCGAGAGCCTCAGCCTCCCCGACGGTGCGCCTCAGGATCCCGGCGAGGATGTTCGTCGTGCCGCTCGAGTAGGCAAAGTGCTCCCCCGCGCGCCATCGCGCCGGGCGCGAGGCGGCGAACGCCGCCATGTCGTGCTGGCCCTGCCCGAACAGCATCTCGATCACATCGGAGGCGCCGGCGTCGACATAATCCTCGCTCCAGTCGAGCCCGTCGCGCATCTCGAGCATGTCCTCGATCGTGATGGCGTGGCGCGGGTCATGGGGATCGGACCACTCGGGAACCGGGGCCGGTCCGTGCAGCTCGAGGCGCCCCTCGCCCACGAGGATCCCGACGGCTGCGTGCAGCATCGACTTCGCCATCGACCAGGAAAGGAGCGGGGTGTCCGGCCCGACCGGCTCGGGCGGCCGGTCGAAATGCTCGAGGAGACCTCCGTACCGCTCCGCTACGACACGACCCCCGTGTGCGACGACCACGGCCAGCGTCTGCGCGAGCGGTCCGGAGTCGTCGAAAGCTTCGTCGAGGAGGCCCTCGAGATCGGCCCCTGCGGGTGGGTCGCCTCGCGGCCACTCCCTGGTCGGCCAGGGCACCTCGTCGGAGTGTGGCGGCAGCGCCACGAGCGGCCGTGCAACAATCCGAGCGAGGCGAGCGCGAGAGCTGAGCGGGTCACCGGCCGTCTCCGGTCGGTCTGCGGCGTCCGGCATCGCTGGCTGGTCTACACCTACCGGCCGTGTCGCTGACGCGTCTGCGGGTCTGCCTCTCGACGCGCGGGGAGCCGGCAGGGTGGCACCGGCTCGGGGAATGGGAGCTCCCGGTGCCGTGTTGTGCTGCGATAGAACCTGGCCGACAGCCGGAGAGCTGGAGAAGGGACAACCCATGCCGATCACCCGGCTGAACCATGCTGTCCTCTACGTGAGGGACGTCAGCCGCAGCGTGGCGTTCTACACCGACGTGCTCGGGTTCCGACGAGTCGACATGGGAGGCTTCGCCGGCGCTGCCTTCCTGCAGGCCCCGGGGTCCACCAACGACCACGACATCGGCCTGTTCGAGATCGGCCCGGCGGCGGGCCCGACCACGGCCGGCAGGAACCAGGTCGGGCTGTACCACCTTGCCTGGGAGGTCGACACCCTCGAGGAGCTCGAGCACCTCGCCCGGCGGTTGCAGGACGCGGGCGCGCTCGTGGGGGCCTCGGATCACTCGACCACGAAGTCACTGTACGCGAAGGACCCCGATGGGATCGAGTTCGAGGTGGCGTGGGTCGTGCCGGCCGACCAGCTCGACGACGCCACGCTTGCCGGGAGGAGCTCGATCAAGCCCCTCGACCTTGCGGCGGCCAAGGAGCGCTACGGCGCGACGACGCGAGGGGGCGTCGGCATCTCACATCACGCCTGAGGAGGCCCGAGTCGACCGGGCTCACGCCCAGCCGTCGGCCTCGACGTCGTAGAGGCCGCCGTAGGGCCGGCGCGGCTCGCCTCCCACGGTCTCTTCGGTGCCAAGCTCGGCCTGCCCGTCGTAGGGTGTCGACCGGCCGTAGCCGTACTCGACCGCTTCCATGGGCCCCGTCGGGACCTCCTCGGGCCGGACCGGCTCCGGGATGACCCCGCCGTAGAGCGTCTCGTCCTGGCCGGTCGAGGCAAGGTCGTGCTCCACCGCAAGCGTGAGGTCTGCAGTCAGGGCTTCCGGTGCGTCGCGGTCGTACTCGCCGTCGCTCGCTCGGTCGAGGTCGGTCTCGTCCCCGATGATGCGGGAGAAGGGGCTCGGCTCGGGCTGGAAGGCTCCCGCTCCGTCCAAGTTCTCATCGGAACTGAGGGGAGGCGCACCAAACGAGGCCGGCGCCGCTGCAGGGGCGGCGAAAGCTGCAGCGCCTCCACTCTCCTCGTCCTCGTCCTCCTCGTCCTCGGGTGCCGGGCCCTGCGCCGAGGCGGCGTCCACGATCGCGGCGACCGGTTTGCCGAGCGGGCTCCGGACCATCTCCTCGATCGTGGCCTGCACCGTCGCCTGGAGGCGGGCAAGCTCTGAGAGAGCGAGTTGGCGCTGGTCGTAGAGGTAGGTGATCTGGGAGACGGCCCGCTGGCGGTCGCGCTCCACCCGTTCGAGGTAGGCCTGGCGGCGCCGATCCATCTCGTCTCGGAGCGCCAGCGCCCGCTGCGTCGCCTCGTCGACGAGCTCCGCTGCCTCGCGGCTCGCCACCTGCCGGAGCTCCTCGACCTCCTCCGCCGCCCGCTGCCGCTCGGCCTCGATCTCTCGTTGCACCTGCTCACGAAGTTCGGTTACCTCGCGCTCCGCCTCTTGGCGGAGGTTGTAGGCGCCCTCCCACGCCTCTTGGAGGATTCGCTGGACCCGCTCCCCCAAGGTGTCGAGGGCGGGAGGCTGCGTGGCGCGTTGCTCGCTCTCGTAGACCGCCACCCGGCGGTGAAGCTCGCGGAGCTGGCCGACAGCTGCCGCGAGCTTCCGCTCGGCCTCCGAGGCGCGATGCACTGCCTCGTCGAGGCGGCGCTGCTGGTCCGCCACGTAGCGGTCGACCTGCTCGGGGTCGTAACCCCTGCGGTACACGCTGAAGATCGGCGTCGCTACCTCGTTGCTCTCCTGGTTGACGGCCTCGCTCTCGTCCATCTGCTGTCGCCTCCTCGAGCGTCGCGACTCTCGCGGGATGGTAGTGAGCAAGCCGGCGCGACTGGTGGATGCTTCGCAGCAGCCGCGCTGCGGCCAGCCAGCTCATCGCCGGGGTTTTAGGCTCGGGAGGTGAGCGAGAACGCGAGCCCCAGCGCCGTCGGCGCCTCCATGCACGGAGGCCTGCTCGCTCTCCGGACTCTCGAGCAGGCCGGGAGCGGTATCGACACGATGTTCACGCTCTCGGGCGGTCATATCTTCCCTCTCCTCGACGCCGCCCATCAGCTCGGTTGGCGAATCGTCGACGTGCGCCACGAGCAGACCGCGGTGTTCGCGGCCGAGGGGATGGCAAAGACGTCCCGCCGGCCAGGGCTTGCTGCGCTCACGGCGGGCCCGGGGGTCACGAACGGCATCAGCGCGCTCACCGGCGCCTACCTCAACGGCACCCCGCTTCTCGTCCTCGGCGGCCGCGCTCCGGTTCACCGCTGGGGATCGGGGTCGCTCCAGGAGCTCGACCACATCCCGATCGTGAGCTCCGTCACGAAATACTCCGTCACAGCGACTGACACCTCCGCCATCCCCGCAGTCGTCCTGCGCGCGTTGCACGAGGCCACGACCGCGCATCGTGGTCCCGCCTTCGTCGACTTCCCGCTCGACGTTGTCGGTGGACAGGCCGAGCTCGCGCCGCTCCCGCCGCGGCCACCGATCCAGCACGAGGAGCTCGATCTCGAGGCGATCGGCCGCGTCGGCGCGCTGCTCGACCGGGCGTTGCGCCCCGCCGTCGTGGCGGGCGGGGACGTCTACTGGGCCCGCGCCGAGCAGGCTCTCGTCGATCTCGCCGAGACGCACCGGCTCCCGGTGTTCATGAACGGTCTCGGCCGGGGCACCGTGCCGGCCGACCATCCCCTCGCGTTCTCCCGGGCCCGCCCGCTGCTGAAGCAGGCTGACGTTGTCGTCGTCGTCGGCACGCCGCTCGACTTCCGCCTCTCATTCGGCCGCTTCGGTGAGGCCCTCGTGGTGCACGTCGTCGACTCCGAGAGCCGTCGAGCCACCCACGCCGCGACCGAGGCGACTCTCGTGGGCAACGTCCGCACGATCCTTGAGGGCCTGGCCGGATCGGGCGGCACCGCGAGCACGAACGCCGACCGCCAGCACTGGCTCGACCGGCTCGGCGAGGAAGAGGCTGCCCGCCGAGCGACCGAGCAACGAGAGCTCGAGTCGGGTGCGCACCCGATCCATCCCGCCCGCGTCTACGGGGAGCTCCGCAAGCGGCTCGATCGCGACGCCGTCGTGGTCGGCGACGGGGGCGACTTCGTCTCGTACGCCGGGAAGTTGATCGACTCCTACGAGCCCGGCACCTTTCTCGAGCCGGGTCCGTACGGCTGCCTCGGCACCGGGATGGGGTATGCAGCCGCAGCTCGCCTCGCCCACCCGGGACGTCAGGTGGTCGCGTGCCTCGGCGACGGGGCCTTCGGCTTCTCGGCGATGGACGTCGACACCCTCGTTCGCCACCGGCTGCCGGTCGTCATGGTGCTCGGCAACAACGGCATCTGGGGCCTCGAGAAGCACCCGATGCGCTTCTTCTACGGGTACGACGTCGCGGCGGACCTGCGCCAGGAGACCCGCTACGACGAGGTCGTCGCGGCACTTGGCGGCGCGGGAGAGACGGTACGCCTACCGGCGGAGATCGGGCCGGCCCTCGATCGTGGTTTCCGCTCGGGCGTGCCATATCTCGTGAACGTCCTCACCGACCCCAGCGTCGCGTACCCACGAAGCTCCAACCTCGCCTGAGCCCGCAGGTCACCACGAGCGGCGGGGTCTGAGTCAAGACGGCCCCGGTACGATACGGCGGCCCAGACCGCCGAGAGGAGGGACGAGCACCTCGCTCGAGCCCGCCCGGCGAGCGCAGGAGGTGGAGATGCCCGTGACCGAGACCGCTCTCGTCGAACCCGACGTGCTCGAGCGGGTGCTCGGGTCGGCCCTCCGCCGGGGCGGGGACTTCGCCGAGGTCTTCGTCGAGGACCGCTCGGTGACCGGGATCACGCTCGACGACCGCAAGGTGGAGGAGCTCTCCTCCGGGCATGACCGCGGAGCCGGCATCCGGGTCGTCGTCGGAGAGACGACCGGCTTCGCCCACACCGCCGACCTCAGCGAAGCGGGCCTCACGGCGGCTGCCGAGGCAGCGTCCGCGGTGGCGCGCGACGGCGGCGGCGGAGTTCGGGAGGTGTCGCTGCGCTCGGTCCACGTGCGCCCGCCCAACGAGGTCCGGACACCTCCCACCGATGTCGCCAAGCGCGAGAAGGTGGAGCTCCTCCGGCGCGCCGACGAGGTCGCCCGCTCGAAGAGCAACTCGATCGTCCAGGTCACGGTCGGCTACGGCGACTCGAGACGGCGGATCCAGGTCGCCAACTCCGATGGCCTGCTCACCGGCGACGACCGGGTGCGGACTCGCTGTTCGGTCGTATGCGTGGCGTCCGGCGACACCGGGATGCAGACCGGTTACGAGACGGTCGCCCTCACCGTCGGCTGGGAGCTGTTCGACCTCCGCCCGGTAGAGGAGGTGGCGGAGGAAGCCGCGCGACGGGCGGTCACGAAGCTGCGGGCCCGGCCGGCACCCTCGGGCGTGACCCCGATCGTCCTCCAACGCGGCAGCGGCGGCATCCTGTTCCACGAGGCCTGCGGTCACGGTCTCGAGGCCGATCACATCGTGAAGGACTCCTCCGTCTACACGGGCCGGATCGGAGAGCTCGTCGCGAGCCCGAGCGTCACGCTCGTGGACGACGGCACCGTCGGACCGAACTGGGGCAGCCTCGCGATCGACGACGAGGGCAGGCCGGCGCAGCGAAACGTGCTCATCGAGAAGGGCGTCCTCGTCGACTACATGTGGGACTCCATGAGCGCGCGGCGCGCCGGGCGGGCCTCGTCGGGAAACGGGAGGCGGGAGAGCTACCAGCACCTCCCGATGGTGCGGATGACCAATACCTTCCTACTTCCGGGCGAGGATGATCCCGAGGAGATCGTCGCCCAGACGCCGTACGGCGTCTACGTCGCCCATCTCGGAGGAGGGCAGGTCAACACGGCGACGGGCGATTTCGTGTTCGGCATGACCGAGGCGTACCTGATCGAGAACGGCGAGATCACCGAGCCGATCCGGGACGCGAACCTGATCGGCAACGGGCCGGACGTGCTCGCGAAGATCGACGCCATCGGGAACGACTTCGACATGTGCCCGGGCACCTGCGGCAAGGACGGGCAGTCGGTGCCGGTCGGCTGCGGGCAGCCCACGCTGCGTATCACCGGGGTCACGATCGGAGGGACCGCCGGTGCCTGACCGCTCCCTCCTCGAGCTGGCCCGGGCGGTTGCTGCCGATGCCGACGAGGCTGCGGGCGAGGAGGTCGAAGCCTACGTGGCGAACAGCCGGGAGACGTCCGTGAGGGCCTTCGCCGGCGACGTCGAACAGCTTGCGTCGGCCGAGTCGGCGGGGATCGGCGTGAGGGTCGTGCGCAGCGGGCGCGTCGGCTTTGCGTGGGTGGCCTCGCTCGGCGAGTCCTCGGCGCGCGAGGCTCTGGCGGCAGCGCGCGACAACGTCACCTACGCATCGGTGGACGAGCACGCTGGGCTCGCCCGTCCAGATGGCCTCCCGGCGGCCGAGCTCGACCTCTGGCGCGACCAGCTCGCCGCGACGCCGGCGGACGAGAAGGTGGCCCTCGTGCTCGAGCTGGAACGAGCCGTCCGCGCAGCCGACCGACGGATCCGCCAGGTCGTGCACGCCGACTACTCTGACGGCCTCACCGAGAGCGCCGTCGCGACCTCCACCGGGATCTTCGCGTCGAGCCGGCGGACGATCTGCCACCTGTTCGTGTACGCGATCGCCGGCGAGGGTGACGAGACCCAGACCGGTTTCGGGTACTCCGCGGGACGCTCGCTACCTGAGCTCGACCTCGACCGGTGCGCCCGGGACGCCGTCGACCGGGCGACCCGAATGCTCGGGGCGACAAAGCCCCGCTCTGCCCAGCTCCCCGTCGTGCTCGACCGCAGGGTGTCGGCAACGCTGCTCGGCATCCTCGCGGGAACGCTCTCTGGAGAGGAGGTGGCAAAGGGGCGCTCCCTGTTCGCAAACCGGGTGGGCGAGCAGGTCGCACACGGGGGCCTCACGCTCGTCGATGACCCCACCGCGCCGGAGGCGCTGGGTGCCACCCCCTTCGACGCCGAGGGTCTCGCCACCCGCCGGAACGTGCTCATCGAACGTGGCAGGCTCACGGGCTACCTGTACGACACTCACTCTGCCCGTGCGGCGGGCACCCAGTCGACAGGGGCGGCGGTACGTGGGGGCTACTGGACCACGCCTGGGGTCGGAGCCCGAGCCATCTCGCTCCAGCCGGGCGAGCTCTCGCAGGAGCAGATCCTCTCCGACGTCGGCGATGGGCTGTTCGTCCAGTCGATCTCCGGCGTCCACTCGGGCGTCAACCGAGTGAGCGGAGACTTCTCTGTCGGGGCAGAAGGTCTCATGATCCGAGATGGCGCCCTCGCCGAGCCGGTGCGCGAGATGACCATCGCCTCCACCCTGCAACGGATGCTGCAGCACGTGCGGCATGTCGGCGCGGATCTCGAGTGGTTGCCAGGTCAAGCTGCGGGTATGACCCTCGCCATCGACGACGTCTCGCTCGGCGGGGCATAGCCGAGAACGGCAGGTCGGTGACTGCGACCGGGCCGAGCGCCGCCGCGCTCGCACGCCATCCCCACCTGGCCGAGCCGCGACCTCCAGAGCGTCCCTGGCGGGTCGACTGCCATGTCCACACCATGTGGTCGGGCGACTCCACCACGACACCGGAGGAGCTGGCGACGGCAAGCGTGGAGGCCGGGATCGACGTTCTATGCATCACGGACCACTCGACGATCGCAGGTGCGCTACGGCTGGCCGAGGAACTGCCCTGTCGGGTGGTCATTGGTCAGGAGCAGAGGACCCCGGAGGGGGAGATCATCGGCCTGTTCCTCTCCGAGCGGATCCCTCCGGGCTGCCGGTCTGCCTCAGAGGCGGCCAGGATCGTGAGAGAACAGGGCGGCCTCGTCTACGTGCCGCACCCCTTCGACCCGCTCCGCCACCGGGTGGGGGAAGAGACGCTCCGCCGTCTCGTCGACGAGGAGCTCGTCGACATCGTCGAGGCTCGCAACGGCAAGACGTCGCTCGAAGCGCTCAACGAGGAGGCGGCGGCCTTCTGCAGGGCCACCGGGGTCGCGGCAGGCGGAGGGAGCGACGCTCACGTGCCAGAGGCGATCGGCGCGGCCTATATCGAGATGCCGAGCTTCGACGACGCGTCGGAGTTCCTCGTCGCGCTCCGCAACAGCTCGAGGGTGGTCGGCCACCACTTCGACTCGGCTCGGCCCTGGCGGGCTCGGATCGTGCCGTCGATCGGCAGCACTGGCGCCCGACAGGTCCCGGGCCCTGGTGCGAGTTAGTCCCGCAGGAAAGAGAGCAGGCTCAGGAGGCGGCAGCCGCCGTGGAGCTTGAGGACTCCGACTTCTTCTCGGTCGAGGACGAGCTCGACACCGAGGTGTCGCCGCCAGAAGTGGACTCCTTCTTCTCGACCTTGTCACCGCCACTCTTCGCGACCTTCGAGCTCGAACGGCTGTCGGTCTTGTAGAACCCGCTGCCCTTGAACACGATCCCTACGCTCCCGAACACCTTGCGCAACTCGCCGCCGCAGTTCGGGCAGACGGTCAGAGGATCGTCCTTGAACGACTGGACGATCTCGAGGTGCTCGCCGCACTGCTTGCAGGCGTACTCGTATGTCGGCATCGTGGCTCTCCGGCGGATGGGAGTGGTTAGCACTCTCGTGGTTCGAGTGCTAAGTATACCCACGAGCCTCAGGAGGCGCATCGAATGACGGATCTCACGCAGGGTGCCGGCCAGCACGCTCAAGTCGCCGGTGGTCACCGGCATGCCGACGAGCGTCTCGTCCCCCTCGAGGAGGTCCAGGAGCTGGTGATCCGCCGGTCGCGCCGGTTAGGGCTCGTCGAGCTCCCTCTCGGCGAGGCGGCCGGCGCCGTTCTCGCCGAGGACATCGTGGTCGAGGAGCCGATCCCCCCGTTTGCGAACACGGCGATGGACGGCTACGCGGTCCGTTCGGCCGACACGATCGGCGCACCCGTGGTGCTGAGGGTGGTGGGAATGCTCCCGGCTGGCTCGCCGCCGCCCGAGGCCCCGCTCGGCGCGGGCGAGGCGATCCAGATCATGACGGGGGCTCCGATGCCTCCCGGGGCGGACGCGATCGCCATCGTCGAGCGGACCGAGCTGCTCGGGGAGGGCAGCATCCGAGTGCTCGACCAAGTTCCCGTCGCCGCCAACGTGCGTCCTGCAGGATCCGACTACGCGGCCGGCTCCGTCGCCATCCGGTCCGGTGTAGTGCTCCAGCCCGCGCACCTCGGCATCCTCTCGAGCGTCGGCCGATCGAGCGTGCGGGTCTGGCGCCGGCCGGTGGTCGGGGTGATGTCGACCGGCGACGAGCTCGTCGAGCCCGGTCTCCCGCTGGCGCCGGGTCAAATACGGGACTCGAACCGGGTGACGTTGTGCGCGCTCGTGCGCGCTTCCGGATTTCCGGCGCTCGATCTCGGGACGGTGCGGGACACCGAGGCTGCCGTGGAGGAGGCGCTCACCCGGGCTCTCGGTGCCTGCGACGTCGTCCTCTCCTCCGGTGGAGTCTCGAAGGGGGAGTTCGACTTCGTGAAGGTCGTCCTCGACCGGTTGGCCACGGTCGCCGGCGAGGACGGTGAAAGCTTCGAGCTCGCGGTCGCGATCCGTCCGGCCAAGCCGCTCGCCATGGCATGGCTACCGCGTCCCGGTGGAGCTGAGGGCGACCACCGTGCTCCGCCGGTGGCCTTCTTCGGGCTGCCCGGCAACCCGGTCTCGGCGGTCGTGAGCTACCTCATGGTGGCGCTCCCCGCCCTTCGCGCCATGGCCGGCCACGCGGACCCGCTCCCCCGCCGGTTGCCGGCCGTCGTGGGCGAGGGGGGACTGACCCCGAGCCGGGACGGGCGCTTGAACCTGCTGCGAGTCGAGATCGCCGTCGCCGCCGGGAGTCCGGGAACGGCTCCCGGAGCATCAGGCCGGCTCGTCGCCAGATCGGCTGGGGGCCAGTCCTCGCACCAGCTCTCCGGCCTCGCCTCCGCGAACGGGCTCGCCCTCGTTCCATCGGGTGATCCGTTTGCCGAGGGCGCCGAGGTCGACGTGATCCTGTTCGGACCGCTCGCCTGACCCGAGGTCCCCAGTCTCCGTGCCGACCTGCAGCTACGGACCCGGAGGGAGCCTGCTCCCAAGCTCCTAGGCTTGGCAGGGTGGCTGTCCTCGACCCGCCCCTCGGCCCATCGGGACCGCTCCTCGACACGTTCGGGCGAACCGCTCGCGACCTGCGGATCTCGATCACCGACCGCTGCAACTTCCGGTGCACCTACTGCATGCCGGAGGAGGGGATGGAGTTCGTCCCGCGCGAGGAGCTCCTGAGCTTCGAGGAGATCGCCCGACTCGCCAGGCTGTTCGTCGAAGATCTTGGCATCGAATCGATCCGCCTCACGGGAGGCGAGCCGACAGTGCGCAGGGACCTCCACCGGCTCGTATCGATGCTGGCCGACCTCCGGACGCCGGCAGGAGACCCGGTCGAGGTATCGCTCACGACGAACGGCTCGACGCTCGCCCGCCAGGCGCGGCTCCTCCGGGAGGCGGGGCTGACAAGGGTGAACGTGTCGCTCGACTCTTTGAGGGCGGACCGCTTCGCGGCGATCACGCGCCGCGACGCCCTCGGCGACGTCCTCGCCGGCATCGACGCCGCCGTCGCCGCCGGCCTGCACCCGGTCAAGGTGAACGCGGTCGTGGTGCGCGGCCAAAACGACGACGAGATCGTCGACTTCGCCCGCTTCGGCCGTGACAAGGGCGTCCAGATCCGCTTTATCGAGTACATGCCCCTCGACGCGTCGGGTACGTGGTCGATGGAGCAGGTGGTCTCGGCCGACGAGATCGTGCGTGCGATCGCTGGGGCCTTCCCGCTCGAGCAGGTCCGCCACGGATCGGAACCTGCTTCCCGGTGGCGCTACCTCGACGGAGCCGGCGAGATCGGTGTGATCCCCTCGGTGACCCGGCCCTTCTGCGGAGACTGCGATCGAGTGCGCCTTACGGCCGAGGGAAAGTTCCTCACCTGCCTGTTCGCGATCGAGGACCTCGACCTCCGCCACCCGCTGCGATCGGGAGCGAGCGACGCCGACCTCGGTCGGCTCGTCAAGGAAGCCGTCCACGGGAAGTGGGCCGGCCACCGCATCGGCAAGGTCGACTTCGTCCGTCCCCGGCGCTCCATGAGCCAGATCGGCGGCTGATTCGCCCCAGCCCGCTCCTGGTGAGCCCCGCCGACCCGGCACGATCCCGGGGGGCGGTTTAGACTGCCGTCCCGATGTCTGAGCGTGGCCTGACCCATCTGGACCCCCTGGGGAGGGCCCGGATGGTCGACGTGACCCCCAAGGAGACGACTCACCGGCGCGCTCTCGCGCGTTGCAAGGTGAGGATGCTCCCGGAGACGACCGTGGCGATCGCCTCCAACGCCATCAACAAGGGGGACGTGCTGGGGGCGGCCCGCATCGCCGGCATCCAAGCGGCGAAACGAACTGCCGAGCTCATCCCGCTGTGCCACCCGCTTCTTGTGGGCGGCGTCTTCATCAACTTCACGATCGGTGACGATCACGTCGAGGTGGAGACTCAAGTCGAGGCAGTCGACCGGACAGGCGTGGAGATGGAGGCGCTGACGGCATGTGCCGTCGCCGCGCTGACGATCTACGACATGTGCAAGTCAGCGGACCGGTCGATGTCCATCGGGGATCTCTGTTTATGGGAGAAGACGGGGGGAAGGTCCGGAAGTTGGCGCCGCTCGGAAATCCACTGATCTCAAGGGCCCCTCTTGTAGGGTTGCCTACGACTCGAGGACGGTACGAGGAGCGTGCACATGTTGGTCTTGGTGCTCCTGGCGATCGTGTGGGTGGTGGCGCTTGCCCCAACGGTCGTGAGGAAGCTGCGAGAACGTGAGGCCGTCACCTCGGTGGCCTCGTTCGGCAGCAATCTCTCGAGGCTTTCGATCGGGGCTCCTCGCTTCGACCACGGCCGAACGGCACCAGGAGCGCCGATTGGCTTCTCGGCCGCAGCGCGACGGGTGGCGGAGCAACGCGGCGCCGGAGGGCTCGGCGACGCTGGCTCGTTGGGTTTCGGAACCCGCAATGGCGGCCACATCGGTGTCCCAGGAGTTGAGGTCGGTCCGCTCGTCTCGCACGTCACCACGATCCGTCGTCGACGGGTCGTAGCTGTCCTCGCCCTTTCGCTCGTTCTGAGCATTCCCCTCGGCTTCGCGGTCTCCGCCTTCTTCTACCTGACGGTGCTCAGTGTCGTCGCGCTCGTCACCTACCTCGCGGCGCTGGCCTATGTGCATCAGCTCGCCATCGAGAGGGCACAGAAGGTGGTCGCCCTCGAGACTCGGCGCGAAGTCGCCATGGCCCTCGACGAGGCCCGACACGTGCGGGCGGGCATACCGGCAACCCCGAGGCCAAGGGTGGGTGGGAGCGGCTGGTCGGTGCCAGACGAGGAGCTCTCGGGGTTGGACCTCGAGCCCGCAGAGCTCGTCACGGCATCGCGTTGAGTTACGGTTCACAGGCCGCTCCTGCTGCCAGAGTGGACCGACCCACCTCTCGGTAGCTCGGCGAGCGGCCGTTACACTTACCTCACCGCGTGTGGCCCGGCGATCGCCGAGCCGCCCAGGGGGTGTAGCTCAGCTGGTAGAGCGCCACGTTCGCAACGTGGAAGTCGGCGGTTCGAGTCCGCTCACCTCCACCCGTTACCTGGCCCTCTCGCGCCCCTCTGCGTAGGGGCACGCCGCTGACGTGCGGTTTCGCGGCGGGCTCGATTTCCGTCGGGCGCCATTGAGGGCTGGCTTTGAGGGCTCCTGCTCAAGACTGCTCTACGCAGCATTATGCACGGCGGTGTCCGCCACCCCGCTGACACGCTGGGCGCTTGCTCGTTGCTCGGGCGGGAGTCCCTTGCTGCCCTCGGCTGCCCTACCGCAGCCACAGCGGCTGCCCTGATCACGACCACCCTGACGGAGTCACCCAGTGGAGTGGCGGTTGGGCGCCGAAGTGGGAGCGGCCAAGAAGAGCCGAGTGTGCCTTCCAGCCCGCTACAGCCCGCGTCGGTGACGACCACGGCGCGTCTCTGGGTTGGGACGCGCCTCCTCGGCTCACGTGGCCACGGCGAGGGTGGGTCCTGGCTGGTCATCGAGACCGAGACGCTTTCGCTCCACCTCGATGATGCGTCGTTCTGCCTCCGTCTGGCTGGCGACGCCGTCGACGGTGGGAATGTCGGAGACATCGACGGCGACAGCGCTGGCCTGGGTGAGCTCGCTCTCGCGGACGTACTCGTCGAAGAGAGCTGCTTTGCGGCCGAGCGCTTCGAGCATGCGCTCGTCGACGCTGTCGGGGACGAGGAGGCGATGGACCTCGACGGGTCGGGCCTGGCCCATCCGGTGGCACCGGGCGACGGCCTGATCCTCGGTGGTCGACTTCCACTGCGGCTCGGTCAGGATCACCACCGACGCCGCCTGGAGGTTCAGCCCGACCCCGCCAGCTTCGATCTGGCTGACCAGCACTCCCGGCTCAGCCTGCTGGGTGAACTTGTCGACGAGTCGTTGGCGTTCGGCCGGGTTGACGCTTCCCGTGATCGTCCCGGCGACGGCATCGCCGAGGGTCGATCCGACCGTGGCGAGCACGTCTCGGAAGAAGGAGAAGACGACGATCTTGCGGTCGTTGGACAAGGCTTCCTCGACGATCTCCACCAGCCGCCGAAGCTTGGCCGAGGTGTCCGGACTTCCCGACACGTAGGCTGCCCGACGCATCGACATGAAGTTCCCTGACGCGACGGCAGTGCGGTAGGCAGCGAAGTCGTCGGCGACGAACTCGACCCAGTCGTCGGTCTGGATACGAGGGGGGAGCTCTTCGAGCACGTCGGTCTGGTTCCGCCTCAGGTACACGGGGGCGACCAGATTTCGGAACCGGTCAGCTCCCAAGAGGCCGTCGACGGTGCGAACGCGTTGCGCGACAGCGGGTTGGAGGTGACCGATCAGCGTCTTGAACTCGTCGACGCGGTTCTCCATCGGGGTACCCGTGAGAAACAGCGTCCGATTCGCCGCAGCAATCCAGCGACGCACGTGGCGGGTTCGCTGGGCGTCGGGGTTCTTCACGTAGTGCGCCTCGTCGACGACCAGCAGGGCAATCGTGACGTCGGCAGGAGGGTCGAGGGATCGAAGGGAGTCATACGTGGTGACCGCCACACCACCGGTTCGTCGCCAGGTCTTGAAGCTCTGTTCCCTCTCGGAGCCATGCAGCCGGTGGGGGCGGAGCCGAGTCTTGTGCCTGATCTCGTTCGTCCAGTTCACCACGACGCTGGCCGGGCACACCACGAACGAGTGGGTGGCGTCTTGAGCGTGGAGGTGGCCGATGGCGGCGAGCGCCTCGACGGTCTTGCCGAGCCCCATCTCGTCACCGACGATGACTCGGTCTTGGGTGAGGGCGAACTTCGCCCCGAAAGCCTGGTAGCCGCGGAGCGAGACGGTGAGGAGAGACGTGTCCAACGGGTGACGATGGACGGCCGACGCGATCTCGGACGGCACGAACCCTTCGATTGCCTCTTGGTCGGGTTCGAGCTCGGCGATCTCGATGAGGAGCCCGTTGTAGGCGACCGTCCGGTGGCGGTAGTCCTGCCACAGCGCCGGCTGCTCGTTCGGGTCGCCCGCAGGCAACGTCGCGAGCGCGGCGTGGAGCGCGGCGATCCGGCCATCCGCTTCGGCGCGGGATATGCCGGCGGATAGCTGCTCGACGGCGAGGCGCGCCCGGTCGCGCCTCGCTCGGCCGGAGAAGAGCATCTTCAGCCGGCTCGCCCCCCGGGTGGCATCCTCCAGGACGGCATCGAACTCGCTGGCCAAGCCGGTGATGCCTTCTCTGATCGGCGCGACCACCTGCTCTGCGCCTTCGTAGGCGGAAAGTGCGCCGAGGAGGGCCGTGTGATGGCTGGGCTGGCGATCGGGATCGAAGCGGAGGCGAGTGGCCTTCGTCAGCGCAGCTCGGATCTGGTGGGCCGCGGCGACCACCTGGGTGGCGGTGTGAGCTCCGACCCCGGGGATCGCCTCCAGGCGACGGGCCCCGGCCGCTGCGGCCTGGCCCACGGTCCGGTAGCCGGCGGCCTCGATCGGACCGAGCCGCAAGCGCCCCTCGGTCGTCTCCCGGATCCTCCCGATGGGCATGGCGAGGAGCTGTTCGGCCACCATGGTCTCGACTGCACGGTCATAGACCTGGCGAGCGGTGACCCGCCAGGCTCGAGGTGACTCCAGGGTGTAGCTGATCTGGCCTCGCAGCTCCGAGGCGCGGCGCACGAGGGACTTCGCGTCCCCGATAGAAGGTCGTGCCTGTCGGGTCTCGCTGCTGTCGCTCACCAGTGCCCCGGCAACCGTCAGCCGTCTTCGAACTCGTGGGTGTCGAACTTGAGGGTGCGGGCGTTCTCGTCGACCGTCCGCCGGACGTCCTCGGGGAAGCCCCCGCCCGCCGTTGCCTCGATCTCCACCGTGATCGTCACCGCGGCGTCAGCGCGACCGAGCTGGTTGACGATCGTGTCGGCGATATCCCCGACATCCCGGATCATCCGTAGCGGCTCCAGCGTCACCCGCCCGTAGAAGCGCGTCGGGGACGCCGGCGCTCGGATGGCGCGGTCGGTCACGCCGTCGTCGCGGGCCGCGAGCTCGCTGGTGGACTCTGTCCTGACGGCCGAGGCGGCCGTCTCCGAGGCAGGCGCCTGGTCGCGGTCCATCTGGCGCAGTGCTACCTCGGCTTTGACGACGACCGAGGCGGCGTCAAGCACGACCGCGCCGTGCTGGCCGGCCGTGAGGCCGACGTAGCGATCGGCCTGCTCGTCGTAGGCGCTGGCGTAAACGAAGGTGTCGGTCGTCCAGCTCAACAGCGCGACGCCGGAGCGCACCGCGTCCAGCAAGACCGCCGAGTCGCGAAAGCGGGGAAGGTACAGATATTGGGAGTAGTCGCTCCACAGCTGTCGGAGCGTCACGTGGTCACCACGCCACAGCGGGACCCGGTCGAGGTCCATCCGCAACCGTGCTCCGGAGTACTCGGTGATCAGCGCCTCTTCGTTGCGGAGCTTCTTGCCGACGCGCACCGCAAGCGGTTCGGGCCCGGTGGCCCGGGTCTCCTCCCAGGAGATCTCAGGGTCGCCCGGCGCCTGGGAGGGGACGAGAACCCAGGTGAACGTCTCGCCGATGCGTTGGGTGACCACCTCGTCGAACTGGGCGCGCTTGGTCTCGGCCTGCTGGCTCTGGAAGGCGTCGAGGTTGAGCGACTCCTTCTCAGCCTCGATCGACCGCCACGCGAGGAAGTCACGAACCCCGAGACGCAGCTCCGCCAGTCGGCTCCGGTCGGGAGCGAGGAAGACGAGCATGTTCCGGTTCAACCGCGGGCCGCCGGAGCGCTCGTCCAAGAACCGCCGGGCGGCCACTCGTGCCGGGCTGTCCACCGTCTTGCCCGAATGGGGGTGCTCGGGACCGAAGACCACAAGGCGCGCCTCGGGCTCGTCGGGCACTTCGGCCGGGGTGCGCGGCGCGGGGTGGACCGTCGCGAAGTCCCCCCGCTGGCCAGCCCTGGTCACGGCGGCGAGGCGTCTGCGGATCTCCTCGTCGACGTCGTCGTCGTTGAAGTGCGATGCCGCCCGGTCCTGGGCGAGGCGGGTGACCGAGGGCTGGAGCGAGAACCAGTAGCGCTGGCCGTCGACGTAGAGGTAGGTGGCGTGGTCGGTGAGGCGCCGTAGGGCGTCGCCGAAGGTCGCCGGCGTCTCGCCCGGCTGGACGCAGCCGAGCTTCACTGCCCGGTCGTCGATTCCCCGGTTGGCGGCCTGCTGGGTAGGCGCCGAGCCAAGGTAGATCGTTCGGGCCACCCGCCTCGTCGCCGAGTAGCGGCCGAGGGTCGGGTTGTCCCGGTCGAGGCGGAGCGGCAGGGCATTCGGGCCGTCGACGTCGCTCTCGATGACCGGCGTCCAACCCTCCTCGAGGTAACGCGTCAGTTCCGAGGACACCTGGGGCGCGTCGATCGGGACCGTCGCCGGCATGATGAGCAGGTTGGCGTCGTTGCGCTCCCACAGCTCGTGGACGACCGCAGCCATGAGCCGCAGCACGCCACGGGTCCGCTGGAACTTGTCGAGCGTCGACCATTCCCCGTAGAGGCGGTCGAACAATTCGGGGTGGATCGGATAGGCGGCAGCGAGGCGGCGCTCGTAGTCGCTCTCGCCGACCCCCGAGGGGAACTCGCCCTTCTGGGAGCGATACAGCGTGCCAAACGCCCTGACGACCGCGTCACGGGCCGGCGCCGAGTCGGCGGGCAGGTCGTCGAACAGGCGGCGCCGGACGATCTCGAACCCTTCCTCCGCCGAGGCCGGTCGCCACGAAGACTCCATCCGCCCGATGACGTTCTTGAGCCGTTCGAGCGCGGCTCGTCCTCCTTCGCCGCCGACCTCGATGTCCGACGACGGGATCGACACCACGAGCAGCGCGCCCTCGACGGACCGGGCCGCCTCGGCGAGCGCTTGGGCGAAGGTGAACTGGGCGTCGAAGCTGCCGGCGGGAAGTCCGTCGACGCCGTAGAGCTGGCGGGCGTAGGCGACCCACTCGTCGATGAGCACGAGGCACGGGGAGTAGCGGCGCAACAGTTCGACGAGGGCCACGCCTGGGCTCGTGCCGGTCCGGTCCGCGTCGGCGACCATGGCGTAGCCCTCCGCGCCGCCGAGCTGCCAGGCGAGCTCGCCCCAGAGGGTGCGGACCTCCAGCCCGTCATGTGTGCTCGCGGAGCCAGGTGAGATCATCTGGCCGACGAGCACCGCCGTGCGAGCCGGTGGAGGCGCCTCGATCCCGGCCGCGGCCAACATCGCCTCGACCCCGGGCAGCTCGTGGGGTGGATAGCCGGCGGCCAGGTGGTAGAGGGCGATCATCGAGTGGGTCTTGCCGCCGCCGAAGTTGGTCTGCAGCTCGACGACCGGGTCGCCTCCAACCTTGCGGAACCGGCGCACGGCGTTCAGCAGCAGGTCCCGCAGCCCGTCGGTGAGGAAGGTCCGGCGGAAGAACTCGACGGGCTTGCCATACTCGTCGGCGGCCTCGTCGCGCCACACCTGGTGTAGGTCGGCCGCGAACTCTGCCTGTTGGTAGCGCCCCGAGGCCACGTCGGGGTGCGGGGTGACGATCTCCCGCCAAGGCTTCAGCCCGCCGGTGGGTTGGCCCTCGACCGGGGCGACGGCGGCCTTGCGCTGGGTCTGGCGCGCCTGCTCGGCGAAGCGGAGCCGCAGCAGCTCCTGGCGCATCTTGTCCAGCTCGAGTGCGGCTTCGGGCGCGGAGACGGCAAGGAGGAGCCGCCGCATGGTGTCAAGGGCGCGCTCGGCGTCATCGGTCGAGAAGGTGTCCTGATGTGCCCACCGGTTGCGCACGTCGCGAAGCTCGGACACGTACGTCCGGTCGGTCTGGCCGAGTACGTTGCGAAAGACCGTCTGCCATTCGTCCCAGATAACCTTCAAGAGGAACTGGGCGTCCGTCGCCGAGATCCTCTTGGCTGGACCACCCGATCCCGGGTCGGTGCGGGTGACGGCCTGCACCCAGGACTCGCCGTACTTGGCCGTGCACTCACGGGCGACGAATGGGGCGAGACCCTCGCTCGTGACCGACAGGGCCCGGCCGACCCGCTCGTGGTTCGTCACGGCCATCAGGCGACCCCGCCGTCGGGATCGAACAGCTGGCTGCTCGGCGCGCGCGGTGGGGCGGCGCTCGCCATTCGGGCGATCTCGGGCCAGGCGACCACAAGCGCGTTGTAGGCGAGTGCCTCCGATGCCCATTTCTTGCGGTCGCAGAGCACGTAGAGGCGATAGGCCAGCTCGCGCGCGGTGTCCCCCAGGCCGCCGACTCGCCGGAGGAGATCGGCGGTCTCGGCCTCGCCTCGGGTGAGCAGGGTCTGGATGAGGTGTTGGGTGACTTCCCAGACGGTGAGCCGGTCGTCGGTCGCCGGGTCCCACGTCGCCGACAGCTCGTCTCGGGCCAACAGGCGCACCTTGTTGCCGGAAGCCTCGAGGATCCCGGCATGGACCAGCGCGTTCACCGCCGTGTTCTTCGCCTTCGAGAGCGTCTCCGCCTTGCCGAACGGTCCGGCGTCCAAGCCCTGCTCCTCGAACCAGGCGAGCGCCCAGCGGGTCTCGGTGTCGAAGTCGCCTTCCTGGGCGGTCAGGATCTCGTCGAGCACCTGGTTGATGAGCGTCAACGCGGAACGGACGCGCATCGTCCGCCCGTCTGCCTCCACCACCTTCGCGTAGCGGGAGAAGATCGCCATGCCCGGGCCGATCGAGGCTTGGGCAAGGTCGACCGGGGCGATGTTGCCGTGCTGGAGGCGGAGGAGCGCCTCGGGTAGCTCCCCTTTCAGGGCGGAGAGGAACTCCTTTCGAGTGGCGAGCGGGGCATTGGGCGACCGGCGTCGACAGACGAGCACGATCGAGGAGGCCAGCGCGGCCCGGCCGACCTCGCGCAGACCCCCGGGCTGTTCGGTTCGCACCGGCCAGGTTCCGGTGATCATCGCGCCCGAGTCGAGGAGGCCCTGGAGCATCGTCTCCCATCCCGTCGAGACATGGCCGCCACCGTCGTCGTCGGCCATCTCCTCCTGTTTGAACGCGTAGAAGACGGTCATCGGGAAGCGCTCGTCCTGCGCGGCGAGCATGTTCGTGAAGGCGTGGCGCAACCCGATCTCGAAGAACTCGGCGGCAGCCTCCCAGCTTCCCTGGCGGGCGGGCTCGGCGATGAGCTCTTGGGCTTTGGGAACGAGGAGGGTGCTGTAGAGGTCGGGGTAGATCTTCTGTAGGCAGCGGCGGTGCCAGATGTAGAAGAAGTCCGACAGGTCCGCGTACGGCACGTTGTCGTAGTAGGGAGGATCGGTGCAGACGAGGCCGAACCCTCGGTCCGCTTCGCCAGCCGCGTCGAGCTGGCGGACCTTGGCCTCCCCGCGTGCTGGCAATCGTTCGAGCGCGTCGACCAGGTAGCCGATCTGTCCGAGGAAGTTGCCCGACGAGGTCGAGAACGGGTTGGCTTCGGCGTAGACCCAGATCATCGGGAGAGCGTTCCGGGCAAAGACCTGTTCGACGGTATCGCGACCGGGATTCCAGAAGCTCTGGCTGGAGCAGCGGTTCGCCAGTCGACCGATGCCGAGCGTCAGATAGGTGGCGATGGCGTCCGCGTACTCGACGTTCCCGCCGTCAGACAGGACCCGCTCTCGTGCTTCGGCGACGAGGTCGGAGAACGTCGTCATCGTATGGAGCTGGCGGTTGGTGAACAGTTGGGAATGCCGGGTGATGCCGTAGTTAGGCGCGGTAATCGCCCGAGGGTTGTGCGACAGCTCGCCATCCGGAACGTTGACCGGCGCATCGACGAGCGCCGCCAGCACCTGTTCGTCGTCTGCATCGAGGTAGATCCGTCGCCGCTGGCCCTCGGCCACCGTGCAGAGGAGCTGGGATCCCAGGTCGCCAGACTTCGCCGCCTTGCGCACCTCGGCCAGCGGGATCGTCGTGTGGCAGACGAGGCACGTCGCACCACGGCGGTTCACCGTGCCTTCGGACGGGCAGCCTGGTCCCGTCTCGACCGCGAACGCGACGGACCGGGAGGCCAGGTCAGGCTTGGCTCGGAGCCAGGCCTCCCGTCCGCGCTTGCGGGAGACGGCGAAGGAGTTGAGCAGTGGCATCGTCGACTTGCAGGCCGGGTTCGGGCAGGTGACGGTTCGCGCCCAGAGCCAGGTGATCACCGTGGCCCGCTCGCCGGCTCGCTTGTCGGGGATGGCGACGTCGGGGTAGAGCTTGCCGATCCGTGCCTTCGCCTCCTCGTTCATCCATCCGGCATAGGCGCGGACGTCTGCCGCCAGTCCCTGAGCACCGTTCCAGGACTGGATGTGGACGTTGGCCTGGAGGTCAGGATGGATCGGCTTGTGGTCGGAGAACTTCGGCGGGAGCTCGACGAGCGCTTTGTCGATGAGGACCGCGACCGGGCTGAGGTCACTCGCATCGACGGAGAGGCCGAGGCGCTGTGCTTCGAGCGGGATGGAGCCGCCACCGGCGAACGGGTCGATGACCTTCGGGACGTCTGGTCCGCACGACCGCTCGATCTCGGACCATGCCGCGTCGAGGACGCCGCGGTCGTTGCTGTTCTCCCAGAGCACCAGCCGTTCGATCAGGTCGAAGAGCCGGTCTCGCTCGGCGTCCTGGTCGGCGTCGGTCGGGAAGCGGTCGGGATGCGAGGAGGGGTCGTCCACGAGCGAGGCGAACAGGACCGCCCGACACGCTGCGAGCGGCCGTCGCGCCCACCAGAGGTGCAGCGTTGAGGGATGGCCGGCCCGGATGGACTTCTCTCGTGCCGCCTCCTTGTTGATCGCGTCGAGGGGCAGGGCCACCTCGATGAGCTTCCTGGTTTCGGTCATGCCGGCTCCTCGCCGCGTTCCAAGTAGGCCTTCCACTGCAGGTTGACGCTGATCGTGTCGAAGGGCAGCTCGCCGACCTCCTCGAAGGCGCGGCGCACATAGCGGACCAGCGGCTTGGGACCGCCGTCGACCTCGACGAGCGCGAGGACGTGCTGCTCGGGCTTGTTCCGGCCGACACCGACCTCGCTCCTCGTGACCGTGAAGGTCTCCGCCCCAGCGACGCGGCCCTTCACCTCGATGAACCAGATGGTTCCCCCGCCATCCTTGGACTCGATGTCGTAGCCCTTGTTGTTCGGGGGCATCTCGACGGGATCTCGCCCGAGGGCCCGCTCCGCGGCCATGACGGCATCGACGGCAGCGCGCTCGGTCTCGCTGCGCCGCTCGGCATGAAGCGGCACCGAGCCTGGCAAGGTCGCCCCGGTAAGTGACGCGAGCAGCCCAGCGGGCACGACGAGCGCCCCTCCGGCGACCACCGGTGGCGTCGAGGCGAGCTGACGCTCAGCGTCGAGCTCCTCGAGGCGGTGCTTGAGACGGGCCTCTAGCTCGTCGGCTCGGCTCCGGGCCCGAGCGGAGTTCATGCCGCTCGCAGGGAGCTTGCCGGCGAGCTCTCGCTCCTTCAGCTGGTTGGCCCGGTGGTCCCAGTGGCGGATCTCGGACTGGAGGCGCTCTTTCACCGCTGCGGTGGTGCGCTCCACCCGCTCCACGGTGCGACGACGGACCTCCTCGAGGTGCGAACGCGCGAGCGCCACACCGTGGTCGAGTGCGCAGCGCTCCAGGTCGTCACGGACCCAACCGCCCTCGACCACCGGTGCTAGCAACGCCAGCTCGTCGGGGGTGGCCGCTCGGTAGTCTAGGTACGGGGCCCACCCAGCACCGGTGGCGGTGCCGTTCGGATCGACGTTCACGAACTCGAAGCGCTTGGAGACCACCCGGCGAGCCCCCGAGGAGAGCGTCCGGCCGTCCACCACCGCATGGGTGAGGTAGACGAGCACCCGCGCGGTGTCGCCGGCGTCGGCCTCATCGACGAGGACCGCTCCTTGGCGAAGGGCCGCGTCATGACGCTCGATGACCAGGTCGATCGTGCCGTCGAGGAGCGGATGCCCGGGGGTCACGAACTCTGCCAGCGGACGGCCGTCCACGGCGACGAGACCCTTGTCGAAGGTCACGCGCTCGTAGCGACGCAACAAGGGAGCGCCGAGGCCAATCTGGCGATCCCGGCGGCGCAGCTCGGCCGGGACGTGAGTGATCTCGAAGCGTCCGGGCTCCCGCTCTCGGACCGCTCCCCCGAGAAGGGAGAACGCCTGGAGGAAGAAGGCACGCACAAAGTGCGGCTGGAGCTTACGGGCCTCGGCACGCTCCATCTCGTCGCGGATGCGCTCGATATCGGCCATCGTCATGACGTCGTGCACGAGCGCTCGCTCGTGCACGACCGCTCGAAGCGTGTCGCCGACCGTCGCGTCGACTACCTCACGGAGCTTCGCCTTCGTGGCCGGTTCCTCGCCGTAGCGGACGGCCTCGATCAGCAGGTCGCGCAGGCTCTTGCCCCTGAAGGACTCGCCGAGCACGTCGAAGACCTGGTCTCCGAGGGCCTGGCGCTGCTCCTCCAGCTTCTCGAAGAGGCGCTGGAAGACCTGGCCCTCCCGGGTGTCCTCGGCGACCAGGTTCCACAGGTGGCACATCTCGGTCTGGCCGATTCGATGCACCCTCCCGAAGCGCTGCTCGATGCGGTTCGGGTTCCACGGCAGGTCGTAGTTGACCATGAGATGCGCCCGCTGGAGGTTGATCCCCTCGCCCGCGGCGTCGGTGGCGACGAGCACGAGGACGTCCTTGTCCTGGGTGAAGGACTCCTGAGCCTTGCGGCGCTCCTCCCTTCCCATGCCGCCGTGGATCGCCACGACGGCCTCGGCCCGCCCGAGGAGGGTTTGGAGCCGACGCTGCAGGTAGTTGAGCGTGTCACGGTGCTCGCTGAAGATGATCAGCTTGCGACGATTGCCATGGGAGTCGAACATCTCGGGGGTGTGCTGGAGGAGGTTTGACAGCTCCTCCCACTTGCGGTCGACCCCGGAGGACAGCACCCGACCGGCCAGGTCGATGAGATCGGTGAGGCTGTTGATCTCTGCCTCGATCTCGGCGATCGTCCCCGCCGCCGACGCCTGGTCGACGAGCTCCTCTTCGAGCTCTTCGAGCTCTGAGTCGGGGAGGTCGTCGACGTCGAACCCCTCGTCGTCGGAGAACGCGTCTTGGGAGACAGCCCCGCCGAGCCTCACCGCCGCTTCTGCGCCTCGGCGTTGCGCACGCTCCTCTGCTACCCGGTCGACGAGACGCTTGCGTCGCCGGAGGAGCGACTGGTGGATCGCCTCGGGGGAGGAAGCGAGTCGGCGCTGCAAGGTGGTCAGGGCGAAGCCGACCATGGTCCCCCGCCGGCCTTCGCCCTCGGCCTTCAGGCGGTCCGCCCGGTTCATCTCCTCGTTGACGTACTCGGTGACGAGCTTGTAGAGGAGCGCCTCTTCGTCCGCGAGGGGGTACGTCGGGCTGTAGGCGCGGCGTTCGGGGAACAGCGGCGTGCCGTCGAACTTGAGCAGCTTCTCCTTGACGAGGCGGCGCATGAGGTCCGAGGTGTCGATCGCGTGCGCGCCGTCGCGCGGTCGGCCCTCGAAGCGGTCCGCGTCGAGGAGGGCCAGGAAGAGCTGGAAGTCCTCCTCGATGCCGGCGTGGGGGGTTGCCGACATGAGCAGAAAGTGGCGGGCGACCGAGCCGGCAAGGCGCCCAAGCTTGTACCGCTTGGTCTCCTTCACCTCTCCGCCGAGGTAGTGGGCAGACAGCTTGTGCGCCTCGTCGATGACGACGAGATCCCAGTCGGTCGCCTGCAGCTTGGCCTGCAGTTCCTCGCGCCGAGAGAGGTGGTCGAGCCGGGCGATCAGCATCGGCCGCTCTGCGAACGGGTTGCCGCTACGGGCCGCCTCGATCATGTCCTTCGTCAGGATCTCGAAGTTGAGGCCGAACTTCGTCCACAGCTCGTCCTGCCACTGCTCGACCAGGCTGCCGGGTGCAATCACGAGGCAGCGCTCCACGTCACCGCGGATGATCAGCTCCTTGCAGAACAACCCGGCCATGATCGTCTTGCCGGCGCCGGGATCGTCCGCCAGGAGAAACCGAAGGGGCTGGCGGGGCAGCATCTTGTCGTACACGGCGTCGATCTGGTGCGGGAGCGGGTCGAGGCTGGAGGTCTGGACCGCGAGGAAGGGGTCGAACAGGTAGGCGAGCGAGATCCGCCGGGCTTCCGAGACGAGACGGAAGAGATTGCCGTCGGCGTCCATCGACCAGGCCCGCCCGGCGGATTCGACCCTGAGGCGCGGCTCGTCATCTCGGTAGAGGAGCTCGTGGTCGACCTTGCCGGTCTCCTCGTCGGTGTAGGTGAGGGTGATCGCGCTCGACCCGTGCCAGACGACGTCGACGACCCTCACCGCCCGGTCGGCCAGCACGCCGCTGACCAGGGTGTCCTTGGTGAGATCCTCCAGGCGCACCACCTCAGGAGTCACGGCCACCTCGGTGTCGAACCAGGGCTCGTCGGGCGTCCACTCGGCGACGAAATTGGCATCCGTAGGATCGAACGAATGTTCCACCTGGATCGGTCGGCGCCTCGGTCACGGGTCCAGGGTACGTG
>Ga0070737_10001426_pt1 | contig 34306 bp, 28 predicted proteins | sample Coa_R1_10_FD_66438 | JGI IMG/M metagenome (GOLD analysis project Ga0070737, IMG submission 66438) | Surface soil microbial communities from Centralia Pennsylvania, which are recovering from an underground coalmine fire - Coalmine... | ecosystem: Environmental > Terrestrial > Soil > Unclassified... | reverse complement strand
CATTCTCCACCAGAGTGTGCAGACGGAAGCCAATCTGGGAGTTGCCCCACGTGGCACTGGGGACTTGCTGCTGGACGTTTCTGCCAGCACTCAGATAAAAGCAGCCTGCAATACAACCTGGTACCGGAATACCCGCCTGCACCATCGCGAACGGCGGCGCTATTTCGGGGGCGCCCAGGAAAACAATCTCGCGGCTGTCGGTCCGAACGCCGAAGCGACCACCAGGAGAGTCCGCAGTGATGTTGACGCGACCGCGGATGTTGTCCATGCCATCGAATGAGTCATTGGCATAGTCCACCTGGGTGTACATGAAGTCGAAGCCCGGGATGTAAACCAACTCCGCGAAGTTGGAGCTGAACGGCCCCACGCTGGGCAGGTTCAGAATCGGGTGGAGCATCCACACCGGAGTTCGGGACTGCTCCAGGTTGGCAAAGCCAAAAGCCCAGCTCAGGTCCTGCGGGTTGATCTGGTCACCGACACGGAAGGCCAGCGATTCACCCCAAGTCACGATCTGGCGGCCGACGAAGAACTGCAGCGGACCCCAGCGATGCTTGAACCACAATTCGCGGATGCCGTACTGGTTGTAGAAGTCGGAGTTGCAATGGCCGTTGGGACCTTCACCGAGTTCGCTGATGCCAAAGGGCACGCCCGGCGCAAGGTTACCATATTGCTGCGCGCAGTTCTCCTCCCACGGATAGCTGGGTTCGTATACGCCCCACACCCGCATGAACATGCTGTCGTTTTCGGTGAAGTCGTCGTTGACGTCCACCTGGATCATGTTGCGCTCGGCCGCCAGCGAGTTGCGGTTGAGCACCGGGTGGAGGCGGTTGGGTGCCAGCGGATTGGTCACCGGGTAGGTGTTGTACTCCATGGCACTGGAGTTAACCCACGTCGAGGTGGTGTTTTGCACAAACCCAGTGATGTGAAGATTATTGATGAAGGCGGGCTGATTGGAGGCCGGCGCGCCTGCCGCCGCGCCCTGGTCCTGCGCGGCGCTGATACCCGCGCTCAGACCGATCAAAACCACCACCGCTGCCGCCACCACCACCGATGCGGATAGAGCCAGCGGCATCCGCCACACATACCGTTTCCCACTTCTTCTTATCATAATGTTTACCCCTGCTTTACCCCGCTTTTTGACCGATTTACCCTCGGTTAACGGCACGCCTCCCGCATCCGGGATGGGCTGCCTCTCCGTCCATGCGCCGGGTCTCGAGCCCGGAAACAAACCGTCCTAGCAACGCAGGCGCAACGACATGCCCACGAAAGTGACCGCCGCAAGCGGCCGGGGCGCAATGCGCGCTGCCCTGACCGGCGAGATGAAGCGGTAAATGCTGGCCTGAACTCTGCCCCGTGGGCACGAACCTTAGCTGATGATTCGTTGTGGGCGTCGCCCTGGACCAGCGCCGCGAATATGCCAGAAACCGTCAACCCCCGCACCTCGTTTAGCAGCCGCAAGCACGGCTGCGTCATATGGATTTCGCAGTTCCGCTGGAACTGCGGTCATCCTCATCCAGCCAACGCGAAAGGCTCTACCTCAATTGATCGAACATTGCAAGCCAATCAGCCCTAAAAAAACGAAGGTTATCAAGCCTCACTCCACGCTAACTTAAGCCTGCACTCGACCTGCGCGCTTACCCCGCCTTCTTCCCAGCCTGAGCAGGCAGAGAAACGCCTTCTCAGGGCGGGAAACTCAGCAAAGCTCTCTGTCTTACGGCACCTGTTGCCAGTGCGCGCCACTGTCCTGCGACATAATTACGGTTCCGTTGAGCCCCACCGCGACCTGAAGGTCGCCCGAGACTGCCAGGTCGGCGATATCGTTAAAGGTCGGGTTTTCGACCTTCCAGCCGCCCAGTTGCTGCTGATCCACTTTGGCGCTGATAAAGGTGCCGTCCGCTCCAGCCATCCACAGCGACTTATCGGCGCCTACCGCCACGTACATCGCCCGATTAATCGGCAGCTTGGTGTCATGCCAGGTTTTGCCCCCGTCGGTGGTGCTCTGTACGGTACCTTGCAAGCCGACCACGAAGCCTTCTTGGCTGTTGGGCTCGAAATCCACGGCGAAATACGGACCGACGCGGAAATCGCGCGTGATACCGCCTTTTTGCACCTGCCAGGTCTTGCCCGCGTCGGTGGTGTGCAGAATGGTCTCGAACTCGCCCACCGCCCAACCTTCGCCGTTGGGGTTCATCGCGATATCGAAGAAGGTGATGTCCTTGAACTTGTTGGCGCTCCAGGTGGCGCCGCCGTCGGCGGTGTAGAGCGTGGTGCCGTCGCTGCCGGCGATGGCCGCCCGCTGGTCATCAGCGATGCCGATTTTCAGCAACCGGTCCTCGGTGCCCGACTTCTGCTGGGTCCACGTCTTGCCTTCGTCGTCGGAGACGAAGATGAGCCCATCCTCACCGGTAATCCATGCCTTCTTGCCGCTGGGGCTGAAGCGGATGCAATAGAAGTCACGATTGATCAGGGAGCGGCGATGCCAGTTCTTGCCCTGGTCGGCGGTGGTCAACACCACGCCCCGGGCGCCAACGATGAACCAGGTCCCCGAATGAATGGCGATGCCGTACAGCGGCTCCCAAGGCCGCGGTCCCAGGTTCTCGGACTTTTCTGGAATCCCCTTTGCCGGCTCATGGGAACACGCGCTGAGCATCGCGCCCATGAGCAGCATCACGGCCAGGCTCAAACCCAAACTCTTGGCTGCTGCTTTCACTGATCCTCGCTTCTTTGACCGAGCAGGAATTTGGAAATTCCGCCTCGATTCCTTACCTTGCTTTGGCACTGCGGCGCAATCCTAACCCGGGTCATTCTTCAAAACCATCGCGGGCTGGATTTGACAAAACCGGCCCGCAGCATGCGCCGTCCGGCGTTCGACTGTGCCGTTTACTTAATTTTGAAATTTCCGTCAAGGGTCAAAGTGCAGCGCTGTTCCCGGCTTTGCACCGGTGTGCGGCGTGGAGATTTTCGCAGCGCTTTTGCCCGCACAGAGCGCCAGCTCAGGGGGCCGCCTCTCGCCGTTGGGGCCGCGCTGCATCTCGTCGCCGAAAAACAGCCCGCAGCGATAAATTGCTCTGCGCCGCAGCGTTGAGAGTCAGGGGTTTGTTAATGCTTGGTTTCGATGCGCTTGCCGTAGGTCACTTCGCCCTTATCGACCCGCAAGCTGAACCCACATTCCGGATTGGTGCAGACCCAAGCCTTGAAAATAACCGAAGCGCCTTCCTGCCCGTAATCCGAAAGTGGTATGAGTGCCCCGTTGTTGCACTTTTGGCACTTCGGCAACTCCATCGCCCGCGTCCTCCTTCGCGCCGGCCACCCGGTCCAAACCCCACCATATACAACCGCCTTTTTCAAAGCAACGGAGACTTGAGCAGGGCTGGCGGCGGACTATTTTTTGCCGCGCGGGGAAAAATGTTAGGCTGGCCAACTACCGATGTTCCTGTTGCGCGAAGCCCGACCCCGCGACAAGCACCGGCTGCTGGAGCTGGCGCGCCTGCTCGATTCCATCAATATGCCTACCACAAAGCGGGAGATGGAGGACACGCTGCGGCGGTCGACGCAATCTTTTCGCGGCCGGGTGCGCGACCGCGCCCGGGCGGTGTACGTGTTTTGCGCCGAAGATCTCGACAGCGGCCGCCTGGCGGGAGCTTCGATGATTATCGCCAAGCACGGCACGCCGGCTTCTCCCCATTACTATTTTCAGATCGACAGCGATGAACGCTATTCGCATACGCTGCGCCGCATGTTCCGCCATACGTTTTTGCGCCTGCGCCATTCGATGGACGGGCCCACCGAAGTGGGCGGACTGATTGTCGATCCGCAAATGCGCCGGCTGCCGCAGAAGATCGGCAAGCAGCTTTCCTGGGTGCGCTTTCTCTACATCGCGCGCCATCGCAAGCGCTTCGAAAGCCGCATCATCGCCGAGATCATGCCGCCGATGACGCCCGATCACGGCAACATCTTCTGGGACCATTACGGCCGCCGCATGACGGGGCTAAGCTTTCGCGAGGCTGACCGGCTGTCGATTCATGACAAGGAATTCATCCGCGCCCTGTTCCCTGACGCGCCGCTCTACACCGCGCTACTCCCCGAGGAGGTGCGCGCCTCACTGGGCGTGGCCGGCGAACAATCGCGCGGCGCCGTGCGTTTGCTGGAGCAGGCAGGACTGCGTTTTTTGGAGCAAATCGACCCTTTCGACGCGGGTCCTTATTACGGCGCCGCGATCGCCGACCTCGAACCGGTCAAGGCATTGCGTTCCTATCGGGTCGTGCCGGGTAGCGTCCTGACGCCCTCGGAGCAATCCGAGCGCGCCTGCCTGGTCGGATTCGAGGATCGTAGCGGCGGCTTCCGCGCGGTCCAAATCGCCACCGCGCCGCCCGAGGGCCGCCAAATCGTGCTGCCCGCCGAAGCAATTGCGGCCTTGGGCATTAAGGAAGGGATGACCGTGGATGTGATCCCGCTGCCGTGAAACCTATTCCCTGACCCTCTCCCCTCAAGGGGCAGGGGAACACGAATTTCTGATTCCCCTTGAGGGGAAGAGGCCGGGGGGTGAGGTCTGCAGCATCGGGTCGTGTCACAACTCCAACAGCTCGACGTAAAACCGTACCGCACCTTCCACTTCGCTCAGCAGATTGTACTCATTGGGCGCGTGGATGTTGCCTGCAAACGGGCCGGGGCCGAAGACTACCGGCGCAAGGCCTGCGCTCGCGTACACCCCCGCTTCGGTGCATCCGGTCTTGACGCTGTGGGCGACCGCAAGGCCGGCGCGCGCCTGCGCCGCCATCGCCAGCGTCACCACCTCACTGTCGAGCGCGGCCCGATAGCCGGGACTGGCGCGCATCTCGCGCAGATTGAATTTGAGCGCAGCGAATTTGCTCCCGATGTCACGGACCACAGCCGCCACGCCCGCGCGCACCAAATCCAGCGACAGCGAGGGCGGCGGGCGCAGCTCGAACGCCAGGGTCAAAGCGCGCTCCGATGACTGCACCACGCCGGGATTGCAGGTCAGGGTGGGAGCCGAGTAGTCCTCTTCAGGCGGTCCCGAACTTTGCGCAAACCGCTCCAGGGCGTCGATAAATTCGCCCAGGGCACGCAACGCTGCGTGGGGCAGACGATACGAAAAGGGCGCGCCCCGATGCTCCTCAAGCGCGGCGCCCGCGGGTACGCCGCCGCCTGCCGATACCACGATCTCGCAATGCGCCGCGACCTTGTTGACGGCGTCGCCGCCCGACAGCGCATGGACCTCGACGCCGCTGTCCGCGCCCATCGCCGCCAGTGCAGCCTTGATGGCGTTGTGTCCCAGATGCGGAGTGCTGGAATGGGCGCTGCGGCCTTTGTACACCGCGCGCCGCGCCCCGCCGCCGCGATGGGGCAGCGGTTCGAATCCGATGCTCAGTTCAAAGACGATCAGACCCTTGTGCGCAGTGACGATGCTCAGCCCCGACGGCTCGCCGATAAAGGCCAGAGCGCGTGCGGGCAGCAGATTGCCGGCGGCCAGTTCCTTGGCGCCCAACAATCCTCGCTCTTCGCCGAAGGTGCCGATCAGATACACGGTGCGGCGCGGACGGCGGCCGGCGAGCGCCGCCACCTTGGCCGCGAAGTCAAGCTTGGTGTCGGCGGCGCCCAGCCCATAGATGCGATCGCCGTCGATACGCGGACGCATCGGCTCGCCGCCGCAGGCGGTCCACAACGCAGGGTCGCCGGGCGGCACCGTGTCCAGATGGGTGTTGAAAACCAGCGGCATCACGCTTTGGTCGCGCCCGACAATTATCGCAACCAGGTTGACGTTGTCAGCGCCGTGAAGCGTCGAGGGAATCAGGCGCGCACCGATGCCGCTCGGCGCCAACATCTGCGCCGCGCAAAACTCGGCGACCGCGCGCGTGCCATTGGTTGTAACGCTGGGAATCGCAATCAATCGCCGGCACCACTCAAGCAATTTGGCTTCCACGTAATACCGCCTTTCCCGGCCGGCTGAAGCAATTCAGCGCTCGCGCAGGCAGCACAATGCCTACGCGCCGTCGCCGGGAGGTCAAGCCACCTCTCTTGACCCTCATCTTACTCCCGCCGTACCTCGGGTGCGATTTTCGTTCCCGTCCGCCCTGCACACGGCGAAACGGGCGACACGGGCGGAAAAAAGCGGTAAGTAATGATCCAAACAGCTTGAACTGAAAGGGACCGGCGCACAGTTCTGGCGCCAGGCAGAACAAGGAGAAGCCATGCAATACGACGTGATCATCCGCAATGGCACTGTCATCGACGGCTCCGGGATGCCCCGTTATCGGGCCGACGTCGGTATCGTGGGCGACAAAATCGCAACCATCGGCAAAATCCGCGAACCAGCGCACGAGGTGATCGACGCCGAAGGCCACGTGGTTGCACCCGGCTTTATCGACGTCCACACCCACATGGACGCCCAGGTGTTCTGGGATCCGATCGGCACCTGCTCGTGTTGGCATGGGATCACCACCGTGGCGATGGGCAACTGCGGCTTCTCGCTGGCGCCGTGCGCCGAGAAGGACAAGCTGATGGTGATCCGCAACCTGGAGCGCGCCGAGGACATCTCGCCCGAGGCGATGAACGCCGGCATCAGGTGGTCGTGGGAGACTTTTTCCCAATACCTCGACGCGGTCGACCGCACGCCCAAGGGAATCAACTACGCGCCCTACGTGGGCCATTCGGCACTGCGCACCTACGTGATGCGCGAGCGCGCGTTCACCGACCCGGCGACCCCCGCCGATCTTGACGCGATGAAGCGCGAGCTGCGAGCGGCGATGCTGGCCGGGGCGGCCGGCTTCACCACCTCGCGCACCGTCAACCATCAGACGCCCGACGGCGGCCCGGTCGCCAGCCGGCTGGCGACCTGGGATGAGGTGCGGGAGTTGGTCGGCGTGATGAGCGAACTTAACGCCGGCACCTTCGAAATCGCCGGCGAGGATACCGGCCGCGACCCCGATCGACTCAAGGACTACCTGCGCCGGCTCAGCGCGCTGGCGGTCGATAGTGGCGTGCACGTCAGCTTCGGGATGGGCGCCAGCCGCAAGGCGCCGGGCCTGTGGCGTCAGTACTTCGACATGACCAACCAGGCGGCACTGGAAGGCGGCCGGATGTCGGTGCAGGTGCACAGCCGATGGATCGCCAACGTGCAGTCGTTCGAAACCACGATGCTGTTCGACCGCCATCCGGTGTGGCGCGAGTTCCGCAAGCTGCCACTTGAGCAGCAGGAGGCGGGGCTGCGCGACCCCGAGACGCGCCGCAAGCTGGTTGCGGCGGCCTACATGGAGCCCGAAGGCCCGCGCGGCGTGGGCGCCGAGCCGCGCCGGGCGGAGTTCGACTGGTTCTTTTTGATGGACCGCACCACACCGCCCTACCAATCGATCGCGCAAATCGCGGCGCAACGCGGCCAGGACCCGGTCGAGACGATTATCGACCTGGCGTTGGAAAAACATCTCAAACAGTTCTTCCTGCAGCCGTTGACCAACGAGGATCAGGAGGCGGTGCTGGAGATCATGCGCCATCCGCGCGCGGTAGTGACGTTCTCCGACTCCGGCGCCCACGTCTCGCAAATCATGGACTCCTCGCTCCAGACCCATCTGCTCGCCTATTGGGTGCGCGAGCGCCAGGCGCTGACCCTGGAGCAGGCGGTCCGCATGCTGACCTTTGTCCCGGCCTCGCACTGGGGATTCACCGGCCGCGGCCTGCTGCGTGAAGGCATGTTCGCCGACATCGTCGTGTTCGATCCGCAGACGGTCAAGCCGCAGATGCCGCAGGTCACCTACGATCTGCCCGGCGGCGCGCGGCGGCTCAAGCAGAAGTCCTCGGGGATGCTGGCGACGCTGGTCAACGGCCAGGTGCTGTTGCGCAATAACGAACACACTGGCGCCCTGCCCGGCCGCCTGCTGCGCAACCGCCTGGTGCACTGATTGTCGACGACGACAGTACGGCGGGAGGCCTGCGACTGCGGTCGCGGGCTTCTCGACGTTCTTGTCCCCTGAAATTCCGTAGCCCAGGCTTACGATCTGTAGCCGGAGTTTTCAGCTTTTGTGTGGGCCTCGATGAGCTGAACAAGAAGTAGTGGGGCGGCCGCCGCGCCCGCCCCACTATATAGCTTGCTCGGCCGCATCTGCTGCCGACGTCGCTTTCGACGCGCCGCGCGAATTGCCGATTCCAGGCAAATCACAGGCTGAAAGGCTGGACCACACAGCCAATTTCACTATCACCGGTAATGCCGTGCGATTTCTGAACTGTAGCTGGCACCAACGCGATCGGCATTCTCGGCCAGCCATTGCGTCAGAGGCTTGCGGCCGCGCGGCGGATGCGCCGACACCAGCAGGTTTGCCATCAGGCCCCTTACTTCGTCGGCGGTCAAAATGACGTCCCCGACCATCAGGCCGACCACTTTGGCCGCCAGCAAGGCCGCCTGCGGCGGGACATGCAGGATCAGCGCTCTGCTGCCGACGGTCTTTGCCAGCAGCCTCACCAATCCCTCGAAGCAATGGATTTCCGGTCCGACCGCATCGAGGGTTTCGCTGTGCGGCTGTTGCCCGGCTTCAACCGCGATTGCGGCCAGGTCCTCGACGAACACCGGTTGCAGGCGGTAATCGCCGCTGCCGGGGATGGCGAACAGCGGCAGGCGGCGCAACAGCCAGGCGATATTGTTGATCAGGATGTCTTCGGCGCCGAACACCACGGTGGGCCGGATTATGGAATAGGACAGCCCCGACTCGCCGATGCATCGCTCTACCTGCGCTTTGCCGCGAAAGTATGGCAGCGGCGAATCCTCCGAGGGATTGGTGATGCTGATATGGACGAATTTGCGCACGCCGGCACGCCGCGCCGCCCTGACCAGCGTCCGGCTGTTGCTCACCGCACGCTCGAAGTCGATCCCGCCGTGCGCAAATCGTATCCAGTAGGTGTTGTAGAGCGTGTCGCACCCTTCCAGGTGGCGCTCCAGTTCGCCGGGCCGGTGAAAGCTGAAGGATGCGACCTCAACCGCATCCCCGAACGGATTGGGACGTTGCGGATGGCCGGTCAGGGTCTTGAGGCGGCGCCCCTGCGCCAACAGGCGGCGGGCGATGTATCGCCCGATATACCCGAATGCACCTGTAACGACGTCCAACGGCACGCCAGACAATCACCTCGGCCCACGGTGCGTGACCGTTTTGATTGTCCGCCGGTTGGCTGATTGGCGCAAAGTGTCAGCGCCGCATCGGACTTTACATCGCGGGGAGGAACGTCCACGATTCCTGCCATGAACCTACCGCAATCAAGCCGGCTCCAGTTCACCCCGGACCTCAACATCTGCCGCATCCTCAACGGCATGTGGCAGGTTTCGGGCGCGCACGGATCGATCGATCCCGAGCAGGCGGTCGAGAGCATGTTCGCGTACGTCGACGCCGGATTCACCACCTTCGACGTCGCCGACCATTACGGTCCTGCCGAGGATTTCGTCGGTGAGTTCCGGCGGCGGCTTGAGAATCGACGCGGGCGCGGCGCACTGTCGGGCGTGCAGGCCTTCACCAAGTGGGTGCCGATGCCCGCGACGATGACGCGCGCGGTGGTCGAGGCGAATATCGACCGTTCGCTGCGCCGGATGAATGTCGAGACGCTGGATCTGCTGCAGTTCCATTGGTGGGACTACGGCGACGAGCGCTATCTGGACGCGCTGGGGCATCTGGCGGACTTGCAGCGCGCCGGCAAAATCGGGCATCTGGCCCTGACCAATTTCGATACCGAACATCTTGGCAAAATTATTGCCAATGGGATTAGGATCGTTTCCAACCAGGTGCAGTACTCGCTCATCGACCGCCGTCCGCAGGTCAGGATGGCAGAGTTCTGCCGCCGGCACGGGGTCGTGCTTCTGGCTTATGGCACGGTGTGCGGGGGGCTGCTCAGCGCACGGTTTTTGGGCGCTCCCGAGCCGCGCCGGGCGCAACTGGACACCGCGTCGCTGCAGAAATACAAGCGCATGATCGACGCCTGGGGCGGATGGGCAATGTTCCAGCAATTGCTGGGCGTACTGGATGAAATCGCGCGCCAGCGCCAGGTCAGCATCGCCAACCTGGCGACCGCCTATGTCCTGGACCAGCCCGCCGTGGCCGGCGTGATCCTGGGCGCGCGGCTGGGCGTTTCGGCCCACATCGAGGACAATGCACGCGCGTTCGACGTGCACCTGAACGCCGATGAACTGATGCGAATCCAGGCGCTGCTGGCGCGCTCGCGCGACCTGTACGCCGCAATCGGCGATTGCGGCGACGAGTACCGCTGATTGTGCAGCGGTGCTCGCCGCCGGCATGTTCGCGCTCAGATTCGGAAACGGAAAGCGCCGCCATGCCTGACGATGTGCCCGGCGGAGGGCGTGGCAAAGTGCGTGCCCAGCACCAGCACCGGGCGATCGGCGTAGCGTTCCATAAACGCGCGCCGTGTCTTACATCCCTGCTCCGGGTCGGTGTCGAACGTGCATTTCCAGTCCGGATGGCCGAGCTGAATCGGATGATGCATCAGGTCGCCGCTGATCACCGCTTCCTGGCCCCGCGAGGAAATCCTGACGCTGACGTGGCCCGGAGTATGCCCGACGGTCGGCTCCAGCCAGATCTCGTCGTTGATGCGGTGATCGAGGTCGACCAGGTCCACCAGGCCCGCGGCGAAGATCGGGCGCACCGAGTCGCCGACTGCGGGGTCGTCGCTCGGGCCCCAATGCTCCCATTCTCGGCGGCTCATCAGGTAGCGGGCGTTGGGAAAGGTCGGCACCCATCGCCCGTCCACCAGCATCGTGTTCCATCCCACGTGATCGACGTGCAAATGGGTGCACAGCACCAGGTTGACCGATTCGCGCGCAAACCCGGCCTGGGCCAGGTCGCTCAGAAACGAGGTGTGCAACGTCTCCATCCCGGGGCGGCGCTTGTCGTTGCCGATGCAGGTATCGACGATAATCCTGCGCCCGCCCGATTCGATCGCGTAGGCATGGATGCTGAGTTTGGCCGCGCCCTTGTCGTCTGCGAAGTTGGGCCGCAGCCACTCTTCCTGGCGCACGTTCTCCGCCGTCGCGTCGGGCAGCAGCATTGTCATGTCGAAGGCGTTTTCGCTTTCCACCACGCGCGTGATTTTGACCTCGCCAATTTGCCAGCGGTTCATGATTCGGCCTCCTCGCCGCGCTGACCATACCGCAGCGCCATGTGCATTGTCACGGGGCGCAGTGCACCCACGGGCTGCTTGAACAAACAAACGCGCTTGGCGGTTCATCGGCCATCGACTGGGGCGGGTCCGAAACCGTTGAAGATGCCGGAAGTAGTGCGACAGGCGTCTGTGCCTGTCAGCGACGCGCGCGCCGATCGGCTCGCGTTCCACCATATTTGGTCAGCGGTGCCGCAAGCGAAAAAACGCTCGCGCGTCATGGCGGGCACCGGCGGCCAACCCACTGATAGTTTTTCTTCCGGCTCCCTGCCATCCACACCGAATCTACTAACTCAAGGCGCGGCATCGGCTTATGCTCTGTACGCGCTGAAGCGGGCCGCCTGGCGACAGCCCGCTTCAGCCGATGATTGCTTACTCCGCGATGAACGTCACCAGACCCGCTGGCAGCGGGGTGTTGACGACATGGCCGGTGCGTGGCGCCTTCAGCAGTCCATCGAGGTCCACCACTGCCAGGAAGGTAAAGCTGCCGTTGCCCAGCACGCCGTAGGCCTTGCCGGTGTTGGGACTGACGTAAGCAGTGGCCGGATGCGGGTCATCGCCCTGATTCCACGGCGCACCACTGGGGTCGGACGGCATCTCGAACGACACCCAGTCAACCACCGCGGGCGTGCCGCTCCCGGACGTGGAGGGAAGCTGGATGACGCCCTCCAGGCTGCCGCCGAATTCGCCGGTTACCAGCGCCAGATGCGTACCGGGGGCCACCGCAATGCCCGAAGTGCCGGCCTCAAGCGGTTCGAATTCAGGAAAATTCTGGAACTGGCTGGGCGCGCTCCAGGTACCGGGCGAGCCCGAGGTGAAGGTCGCCTGGGTCAGGTCGGCGATAAACAGATTGCCCGTGAACTCGTCGGTGGCCAGCGCAATGCCCGTGGTGCAGTCTTCGCCCGCCGAGTCCAGGTCGGGTCCCACCGACGGCGCTCCAACCGGGGTTGGGGTCGGGATCGGGACAATCTGGTTGGTGAAGACCTCGGTCGAGGGCTTAGTCTGGACCAGTTCGTAATTGCCCTGCTCGTTGGGCGACAGGATCAGGTGGCGGATCGGGTCAACCGCGATGTCCTCGGAGATGCCGGTCGGCGAATCGAGCGGCGACGCGAAGGTGTTGGTGGCGAGGTCCAGCGTCTGGTAGGCAGAGCTCGACGGCGAATCGCTCTTGGCGATCGCCAACACTGCGGTGTTGGTGCTGGAATCGACCACCACCCCGCAGGTCGTGCAACTTCCGCCCGTGAAGCTGACCGTTCCGGTGCCGCTACTGCTTAAGGTATTCTTGAGCGTGGTACCGTTGAGAATGTAAACGTCGGTGCCGTTTGCGACGCAGACGGTGTCGCCCGTAGTGGCATTGGAGGAGCACGAGTTGACCACGTTGGGGGTCGTGACCAGAGTCGGCGCACTCCCCGTGCCGAGGCCGGCGCTGGTTTCCAGAGGCACCACGTCCACGCCCACCGAGCCACCTTCCCAGCTACCCCTGGGGGCGTACGCCGTCGCATTGGAGCCCTGAACCAGCACGCCGATCGAGCTGGAGGGCAGACAGGCTTCGGGCGCCAGGGTAGGGGTTGGAGTTGGGCCCAGTACCAAGCCGGAATTGTCGGAGCCGCAAGCCGCCAATCCCGCCAACGATACGGCCAGGGCGACCAAGATCAGCCATTTGATGGCTGCATATCCGGTTCTGAATCTCGGTTCCATCATCAAAATCCTTTCCAGACAAATCAAATAATGTTAACCCCGTCTTAGCCATGCAGACTTTGCGATTTGCCTTGGCAAGCCTAGAGATACTTGAGGCGTTTGGCAAGTTCTCTAATTAAATTTCTCCACAGAAATTTTATACTCCTTATTGGGATTACCGAAACTTGATTTTCTATGAATTAAATACCAGCTTAGCTGTTATATTTAGCTAAAAGCTTTTTTTGGACGAAGACTCCAGCGCGGGTAAGGCGTTGCCGCTCACATGCCTTGCCGCCCCGGCGCAGGCGCGCTATCAAAAACCCCGCGAATCCGTGGAGTGGGCGATGGCGAAGAAGATTGTAATCGACAAGGACATCCCTGTGCCGATGCGCGACGGAACCGTGCTCAAGGCCGACCTGTACCGGCCCGACAGCCCTGAACGCCTGCCCGTGCTGCTCAACCGCACCCCGTACGGCAAGTCGGGCCCGATGTTGCGTCAGACGATGGATCCGGTGCGGGCTGCGCTCAACGACTACAACGTGCTGGTCCAGGACTGCCGCGGACGCTACCGCTCGGAGGGGAAGTGGACCTGCTTTATCAGCGAACTCGAAGACGGCTACGACACCGTGGAATGGGCGGCGCGCCAGCCGTGGGCCGACGGCAAGGTCGGCACCTGGGGTTCATCCTATATGGGCGTCACGCAGTGGCTGGCGGCCATCCAGGCGCCGCCCAGCCTCAGGGCGATCGCGCCGCAACTGACCGCCTCCAACTACCACGACGGATGGACCTATCAGGGCGGCGCCTTTTGCCTGGGATTCAACCTGAGCTGGACGATGACGGCACTGGCGCCGGAGCACCTGATGAAGGCGCGGAGGCACAATCCCCGGGCGGTGGGGGAACTGGGTCAGGTAATCGGCGCCATCGACCAGATGCGCCAATGGCTGGAGGTAATCGCGCTGCGCGAACTGCCCATGTTCCGTATCGGTGCGCCCTACTTCTTCGACTGGCTGGAGCATCCCGCTTACGACGATTACTGGCGGCGGATCGACGTCGCGGCCCATCACGACCGCGTCGCGGTGCCCGCCTTCAACATCGGCGGATGGTACGACATCTTCCTGGGCGGCACGCTGCGTAACTTTGTCGGGATGCAGTCGCGGGGGGCCACGGCGCAGGCGCGCAGCGGCCAGCAACTGCTGGTCGGGCCGTGGGCGCACGGACTGCCGCGCGCCAACATGGCGGGCGACGCCGATTTCGGCTACCGCTCCACGCCGCTGTCCATCGATCAGGATCGGCTGGTGCTGAACTTCTTTGACCGCTGGCTCAAGGATATCCATCGCGGCGACACACCCGCCCGGGTGCGGCTGTTCGTGATGGGGTCCAATCGATGGCGCGACGAGAACGAATGGCCGCTCAAACGCACCGATTGGCGCCGCTACTACCTGCATAGCCGCGGGCGCGCCAACAGCGCGGGCGGCGACGGCGCGCTCTCCCCGCAGGCGCCCGGCGATGAGCCGGCCGATTCCTACCTCTATAATCCGCTCGACCCCACACCCACGCGCGGCGGCGGGCTGTGCTGCTATCCGGCGGTGGTGCCAGGCGGCGCATTCGACCAGCGCGCGATCGAAAGCCGCGCCGACGTACTGGTCTATTCCAGCGAACCGCTACAAAAGGAGGTCGAGGTGACAGGACCGATTTGCCTGACCCTGTATGCGTCGTCGTCCGCGCCCGACACCGACTTCACCGCCAAGTTGGTCGACGTCGACGCGCAGGGCCACGCGCGCAACCTGACCGACGGGATCATCCGCGCGCGCTATCGCCAATCGCAATCTGACCCGGTACTGCTCAAGCCCGGCGAGGTTTACGAGTACACCATCGACATGGGCGCGACGAGCCACGTCTTTGCCGCGGGCCATCGGATTCGGCTGGAGGTCGCGTCGAGCAATTTTCCCCGCTTCGATCGCAATCCCAACACCGGACACGACCTGTTTGCCGACGCCGAGACCCAGCCCGCGCTGCAAACCGTCATGCATCGCGCGGGCCTGGCCTCGCATCTGACGCTGCCGGTTATCCCGGCACGCGCCTGACTCCCTGGCCGCGTCGTGCGGAGGCGCCCGCCGCGCGCTTTTCGCGCGCGATCTGCTCAAGGATTGGCTCGATATCCGACGCCATCCGCTCGGCCACGATCTGGTTGGCGGACTCGTTGAGATGGTAGGGGTCGATGAAGTCCAGTTGATGGCGGTTGTTGAGGATGCCGCTGATGTCGGCGATGCCGTTGGCGGCAGCCACCTCCGCCATCTTTTTATAAGTCCCCCGAAAGAACTCTGCCCGCGTTGGGTCGCCGGGCAGCAGGCGGCGCTCAAAGGGGGCAAGCTCGTTTTTGGAGAAGACCGTCGGTTGCCAGTAAAACAGCGGCCGGAACTTGAACCGTTCACCCAGCATCCGCTCAACCTGAACGTTAAACAGATACATGTCGACCACGTCGCGCTCCAGTGCGTCGATACCCTCGAAATCCTGGGGCGGGGCCAGGTAGGTCAGCGCCGGCGACGGCTTGATGTCATGCGGCAGCAGGTTGGGATCATCTTTGCCAGAGAGCAACTTGACCAAATCGGCCAGTCCGGTGTTCATCAGCGCCGTACGTAGCGCGATGCGGTACAGGCGTTTGCGCCCCACCGAAGAGCCCAGGATGCTGAATTCCTGGGCCCGGAAGAATTCGCTCTGGGTCAGCCCGGCAATGCCGTCCTGGTAGGCGGTGAAGACCTCGTTGACGCCGTCGTAAAAAATCACCAAGTCCGGACGTTGGCCGCGCCGCAGTAGCTGGTAGAGCAGGAGCAGCTCCTGGGTGTTGACGTAACCGATCTGTCCCAGGTTGGTGACGTCGAGCTCATAGGCGGGATGGTCGGTGAAGTGGCGGGCAATCAGCGAGGCCAGCGTATAGTCGTCGCGCACGCCCGTGCCCCACAGCGTCGAGCCGCCGATCATGAACAGGCGCACCACGGGGCGTTCAGCGCTGACCGCGCGATGCGGTGGGTGCCAGGTCACGCGGTTGCCGTCGGCGTCGATGTTCAGATAAGGGCTGGCCATCGGCGAGGCCTTCCAGTACGAATACGGATACCATCGCATGTGCACACGGCTTAGCGTGTCGAAGTATTGCGCCGCCCACGGCTGGCCCCGGTAAGCTTCTTCGGGGGCGGGGATGACATCACGGGCGTGGCGGATACGTTTGACCACCGCGCCGGCGGTCGCGCTGACCAGCCAGAACAGCACCAGCGCCAGCCCAATCTGAATCCACACCATGGCGGCCAGACGAGCCGCCTTCACCAGCCATCGCCCGCTTCGCGAACCTACTGCTTGTTCCTCCATCATTCCCCTGCCCCTGTATGCAAATGGCTGCGCAAGTCCCGCGTGCGGCAGCAGATGCATGATGGCGGGCCGGATGCGCAGGGACAAGGCCCGCCTGCGCATGGGCCACGCACGCCGGGTTACAGGCGGCCGGCGGCCCGATACACCGCCATCCCCAGCAGCTCTCTGACCGCCAGGCTCGTCATCCCCAAGTCGTTGGCGTTGGGAAGCAGATCGATCGCAGCCGCTTGCCAAAAGCCCGCTTCGGGGTCGTGACGCGGCGTGAAGGAGAAGAAATCGCACGGCGCCGCGATCGCCTCGACGCCCTGACGCCTGAACAGGGCCAACGCTCGCGGCATGTGCATCGCCGAGGTCACCAGCAAAATGCGGCCGATGCGGCGTTGCTTGAGGATCGCCTCCACGTCCACCGCGTTCTGGTAGGTGTCGGCAGACTCACGCTCCTGGATAATCGCCGATTTCGGCACTCCCAGCAGCTCGATGATCTCGGCCATGTTCTCAGACAACCGCGGCTGTCCCTTCAGCCAGGGTACGCGTCCGCCGCTCACAATCACTAGGGGCGCTTTGCCCTCGCGATAAAGCTGCGCGCCATAAAGCAGGCGGTTGGCGGTGGGGCCGTCCAGCGCCGTTGCGGGCTGCGGCGGGATCGCCGGCCGCGTGTTTGAAGACAGCACTACGATTGCCCCGGCGCGGGGCAGCGCAGCCGCCGGCAGGTCGCGAGTCTCCAGGTATCGGACCAGGGCGGCAGCGAACCATTGATTGCTGCAGACCACCAGGACTACCAGCGCCAGTACCACAAATGCACGGCCGAGCTTTGGTCTGGATCGCAGCGTCACAATCGCCACGATCAGCAATTCACAGACAATACCGATTGGAGAAAGCGCCGGCGCCAGCAGCTTGGATAGAAACACCACCATGATTTCTCAGCAGTGAACAGTGGGGCAAGCGTCCCTGCCGATGCGTGAGCATCCCTGCTCGACGCCGCCCTTTCTGAAATGCGGCCGCAGCGCGTGCCCCGATGCGGGCCCATCATCGATAGGCGGCGATGGCGGCATATTTTGATTCCGGCTAGCCCAGGCCCATATTGTACAGCCGGTTGGCGTTGGCGAAGACGATCTTATCGGTCACGTCCTCGGGCACGCCATTGAAGTTCTGCTCGATTACCTTAAGCGAATTGGGAAAAGTGGAATCGGTGTGTGGGAAGTCCGACGCCCACATGAAGTTGTCGGCGCCGAAAAACCGCCACGTGCCCGGTCCCAGCGGATCGTCCTGGAAAGTGGCCCATACATTGCGGCGCACGTACTCGCTGGGCATCAGGCTCAAACCACCACGCCCGGGAATCATCCCATGGACGTGGTCCAGCCGATGGGCCCAGTTGGCGATCCAGCCCACGTCGTTTTCCGCCGACACCACGGTGAGCTTGGGAAAGCGCTCGAACACCCCGCCATAAACCATCCGCGTCATGCACTGCTCGACGATATGCACCACGTAAATCTGCAGGTCGGCGGCCGTCGGCATCGCCGGCGTAACCGACATCCCCGAGACCAGCGGTTTGTGCAGCGAGATCGGCAGGTTGAGGTCCGCGCACACCCGCCATAACGCATCAAAGCGCGCGTCGCTGTAGGGAACGCCGTAAGTATCGGTGGCCAGAATCAAAATTCCCTTGAGCCCCAGGCGCGCACAGCGTTCGACTTCCGAGACGTCGGGCAGCGCGTCGAGCGAATAAAGGCCGACCCCGAGCAGGCGTTTGGGGTCGTGCGAGCAAAACTCCGCCAGCCAATCGTTATAAACCCTAAGGCAGGCAAGCTGCAGTTCGAGGTCGCCAACGCCGAACAACTTCAAGCCGAAGGAAGAATAGAGCACCTCGGCGGCGATGCCGTCGAGGTCCTGATCCTTGAGCCGCTCCACCGGGTCCCATCCGCTGGGACGGGCCGCTTCGTAGCCGCGCTTGAAATGTTCGCGCAATTCGGCGCCGCGCTTGCCGGCGGAAAACAATCCCGCCACGGGCGTGGGAGCAATCCCCGGCGCGACAAACATCCACACCGGCCCGCGCTTTTCCTCGCTGAGCACCACTCGCGGCGCGACGTCGCGGTACTTGCGATCCAGGCGCTCGACCCATAGATCCGGCGGCTCGGTCATGTGGGAATCGGCAGAAATGACTCTGCGTGGGACCATGGCTAATCCTCCTGCTGCCATTGCTGCCCACCGACCTCTCTCCTGGTCTCTCCCAGAGGAAGAGAAGACGAAGGAAGGCAGCCAGTTTTAGTGCAGGGTGTTGAGCGTAGCGTAATCGTGCACTCCGTTAACGGCACCTTCTCAACATGCTGCTAGGCCCCCGGCCGCGTAAAGTCAAGCGCGTCTGAAGCGCGAGCTATTGAAATTCAGCCCGCGATTACGGCGAGTAAGGCGCCTTGACCATCAACTGCAGGAACTCCTCTTGCGCGAACAGTTCCATCAGCTTGGGCCCCAGCTCCGCCATCTTGGGGTTGGCGGCCAGCGACGCCATCAGGGCGGGCACCGCGTTGGCGTCCTGAACCTCCCACAGGTCGACGATGGTGGAGGTTTCGCCGACGATGCCCTGGTAGGCGCCAATCAGCTTCCACCCGGCCTTTTCCATTTCGGGAACGATGCGACCGAGCAGTTCATAGGCCTCGAACAGCTTGCCCGGCTTGATCTTAATGGTCGCGTGAACGTACAACGACATCGGTCTTCTCCCTTTGGCGATAAGACTCAGAGACCCTAGGGCTTTTTAATCCAGCGCAAAGCGGTTTTGCAATCTGGCCGAACCTCCCACCGTTGACGTTGTGCAATCGGGGGCGCTTAAGCTACCCAACTCGATCGGAGGAAACCTCAATTACGATGGAAGCACAAGAAGCCAAACTGATTCGCGAACTGGCCGACCGCGAGGCGATCCGCGACCTGATGTACCGTTATGGGCGCGGCGTGGATTCGGTCAACCTGGAGATGGTGCTGTCGACCTTTGACGATCCCTCCAGCCTGATCATCCAGTCGGGCAGCGGTCCGCAGCAACGGCACGAGGGCCGCAAAGCGGTAGAGGCCTTTTACCAGGCGCGGGCGATTTACAACCAAACCAACCGCCTGATCCGCCATCGCTACAAGAACCCGTTGATCGAACTGAGCGGCGACACGGCCACGGCCAGTGTCTATTGGGATGAGATTCGCGAGGAGCAAAACACACTGATCCAGGCGGGCGGCACGTACTTCGACAAGCTGCGCCGCACGGGCGATGGGTGGAAGTTCACGCAGCGGCTGATTCGGCTGGCGTACCGGGTCAAGCTGGTGCGCAACACCGATGAGGCGGTGGCGGCGGGGGATGTGGAGCTGGCGCCGCGTTGACGGCGCGCGCCGTCAACGCGGCGCCAGGGGCGGGAGCGGGAGTGCGGCGGGCCGCCCCGCCGGGGCGGCCCGCCGCACTCCCGCCCGGGGCGGCTGACGTCACCACGCTCCCGCCCATCTACCAAAACCAACCGTTGATCGGCCGCGCGAGCAACACCCGCCACCTTTTTCGTCAGCTCACCGCTGACGCGCCGATCGCGCTATCCGCCCCGCTGCAGCCGTCGCGCGGCTTCACCGGCTGGACACTCACGCTTTCCATTAGCTGGAAGTCTGCGCCCGCCTCACACCGCCTCCAACCACCGCTGCTCCAACCGGGTGATTCCCCGCACCCCGATGTATTGCTCCAGCGCGCGCCGCGCCGCGGCCGTTTGTCCCGAACGCAGCAATCCCACCAGGTGCGATTGGATAAACACCCCGCGCTGCTCGTCGCTGCCGCCCACGCACGCCACGTCATCCAGGAGCGGCGCAAGCAATGCCGCCGCTTCGCCGTATTCGCCGCGCGCAAACGCAACGCATCCGCCCACCAGCGGTATCCCGATTTCCCGCCACACGCGCGCCGCCGCGCCGGTTTGCTTTTCGGCGTGCCGTTGCATCTCATCCAGCGCGCGTTGGACGTCGGCAGTCTCGCCCGCCCTGCTTAGAGCGTAAAGCGCCACCGCGTTGAGGAACGGGAACAGGTGCTCGTGCGCATAGGGCCGCGCGTGGGGTGCTATCTCGTGCCATTCGGCGCCGAGTTCGACGCCAGCCAGTTCCAGGTACCACAGCAGCAAGATCGCATCGGTCAACTCCACGGCGGTGTCGGGGAAAAAGCCCCAGATTTGGGCGCGCAGCGCGCGGGCCTCTTCAAATTCGAGGTTGGCAAGATAGAGGGTTGCCAGATGGAACCAGTTGTGAGCCTGGATGTAGCGGCCAAAGCTGCGCCATCCAGACGCATAACTCTCAAGCTCGGCGATTCCCTGGCCGATCCGCGACTGCCCGGCGAACACATGCGCCAGGCAATGCTGCGCCCACATGGTCAGTGGATTTTGCCGCAGCGTATCACGTGCCGCCGCCTCCGCTTCCTCGCGCCGTCCGCACAGCTCCAGGGCAAACGCGTACATGGAGCGCAGATGGCTATGGTCGCGGTTTGCCGGGGCGATATTTTCCATGAAGGCCAACTGGCGGGCCGCTTCGCCGGTTTGGAAAAAGTGGAATTCGGCCAGCTTGGCCGCTACCACATCGCGCGGCCAGCGGCGCGCGATCGTTTCGTAGGCGCCGATGGCGCGCTCGAAATCGCCCCGGCATCCGGCCTCGACGCCGTCGATAAACAGCCGCTCACGTTCGTCCAGATCCTCCCAGTGCCGGCGCGCGCGTTTAAGGAACGGACGCGCTCCGGAGGCCTGCGCCGGCGACTGCGCGTACACGTACGTGCTCGCGGCGTACGCCTGAACCATTGCACAGTCGGTAAAAGCGGCGGCGGCGTCCAGGATCGCACCCGAATCGGCGCCCAGACTGAGGAGTTGGTCCGCATAGTGATCGATCGCATGGACCTCGGCGTCGGAATCGGCCGTAACGGCAAGGCCCCTGGCATCCAGTTTCATGGCTACGCCTCCCTTTGCGCAGTTGAAACCGCTTTTGGCACAACGGCATCGTAAGTTAAACCCCGGCGCGATGCGGCCAAGCCCGTCGCTTGAAAGGTCCAAGCGCGCCGGGAAATATAATTTTCAAGGCGGCCCTCCAGAACACCAACGCCGAGGGCCTCGGGCGAAGACGGGGAAGTTCGTATGACTGTTGCATCGACAGTGCCGGTACAACAGCACGCGCGGCTGCGGCGACGCACGGTAATCGGCGCGATGCTGGCGGCGCCGATGCTGCTATGGGCTGCGGATCGTAAGGCAGGCGCCGGCGCCGGCGGCGTGCTGGCGGAAAATTCCAGTCGAGGTGCACCAACCGTGACCATCATCAAGTTCAGCGATTCGGGTGAACGCATTGGTCCGCAAACGGTCAACAAGGTGGTCAAACCGGATTCCGAATGGAAGAAGGAACTCACCCCCGAGCAGTACTACGTGACCCGGCGCAAGGGCACCGAGCGCGCCTTCAGCGGCAAATACGCCGCCAACCATCAACCGGGAATTTACCGCTGCGTATGCTGCGGCAACGCGTTGTTCAGCTCCGACACCAAGTTCGAGTCGGGTACCGGATGGCCCAGCTTCTGGCAGCCGATTGCCGAGGAGAACATCGAAAAGCGCACCGACCGCTCCTGGTTCATGACCCGCATCGAGGTGCTGTGCAAGGAATGCGACGCCCACCTGGGCCACGTCTTCGACGACGGCCCGCAGCCCACCGGCCTGCGCTACTGCATGAACTCGGCGGCGCTTAATTTCATCAGGAAAGAGTAGTCTCAGCGGTCCGAAGCGTCGGTGCGCGAAGCGCTGGCACGCTTTCCTGAACCGGCACTCGCAGCTGCAGCCGTGGGCTGCGCTCCAACGGGCCCAAACGCACCGCTCTGTACCACCGCCGCCGCGCTAATCCTTGAAGGTCCGGCCATAGCTGGCGACATTGGGTGCTTCGAGCTGTTTGGAGGGAAACGGCGAAATCATCGAAGCGCGCTATCCTTATTGTGGCTGCGGTATCGCTTGGGCTGGGTGCGGTCTCATACTACGCGGTCGTCAGTGGCGTGGAGAGTGGCGTTGTGGCCGCCGTGATCGGCGTGCCGGGGTTTTTCACTGTCGTAGCGCTTGGAGCAGCAGTTCTGGCCGCCGGTGCTCTCGCCGTTGCGACGGTCCCCTCAATAGAACCCTTTGGGAGGCGGGTACTGGTGATATGCGCCATAATGCTCGCGGGGTCAGCCGCGATCGAAGCTTTGCCTTGGAGCGCAACCGCGCTTTCTTGGTTAGGGCTCGCGCTTGTGCTCGCAAGCACACTGATGTTTCAGGTCATTTTCATCTACGCACTATGGAGGGCCATCCGAGGCCCGCGCTCAGGCCCGGCGCAACGCGCGGAGTGATTGAGCGTCAGACGGCGTGCAAACCGTGCTGCTTGTATAAAAGGGCAACTACGCAAACCGGCAGACGTAGATCGAGGCGGGGGTGCCAAGCACGGTGACGGTCAGGATCGAGCTGGGCACGATGCGATTCTCCTCCAACAGCTCGCGCATCAGGCGGGTCTCCGACGTCATCAGGACCATCAGGCCGCCGGGCGCCAGCACGCGGCGGAATTCGCGCAGCAGGCGGGGATAGAGCCGGACGTTGTCGGCGTGCGAGCCTGACTTGCGGCCCCAGGGCAGGTTGGTGATGATGCGCGTCACGGCGCCGTCGCCAAGCGGCAGCGCCGCCGCGTCCCATTCGCGCAGCTCGATCGGCTTGTAGCGCGGTCCGACATTGTCGCGCGCCGCCGCCAGCGCCCGCGGGTCGCTGTCGCCCCCCAGCAGCATCCGGTAGCGTCCCAGATGGGCCCGTTCGATCAGAATCGTACCCGCGCCGCACAGCGGGTCCAGCACCACGTCGTCGTCGGTGGGCTGCGACAACAGCGCCATCGCCGCCGCCACCGAGGGCCGCAGCGAGCCCGGAAAATGAGCGACCTTGTACTCGCGCTGACGCATCCGATCGTCGGTCAGCCGGATTGCCAGGATCAGTTCGTCGTCGAGCAGAGTGGCCCACCATTGGACTTCGCCCTGCTCCTCCAGGCGCCAACGCCGATCGCCGCGCTCGGCGATTCCGCGCTCCAGCGCCTTTTGCAGATCGACCCGCCGATACTCCTGGCGCCCGGTGGTGCGCACCAGCACGCGGAAGCCCAGCCGCCGGCCCGCCCGGCTGCCGGGCGTGAGCGCGACGCGGCGCGCCAGTGCGGTTTCGACAAAGGGCGCGTTGCGCGCCACTTTGCGCGCCTGCTCCAGCCCCTCTTCGGTGGCGGCCAGCGGACAGGCGTAGGCGGCCAGCGCGAACAGGTCCTCGGCACATCGCATCCGCGTCAGCGCCTGCGGACGATCGACGCCCAGCAGCGCCATCCCGTTGCGATCAGCGATACTGCGCCGGCCGACTTCGCGCACGCCGGGGAAGCGCGCCAGCGCTTCGCGTATCGCGACGCCTTCAAGGCCCGGCTGGGTGTGGGCGATGATCACATCGGGAGACGGCTTGAGGCGATGCCCGCGCGGACGGACGTGGGCGCCGGACTTGCGCGGAACTTCAGGCGCGCGCCGGCCTTGGGCGTCGAAACGTCCTTTGATGGGATCGGGCCGTGTATCGGGGCGTGGGAAACAACGCATTTTTTGTCGCGAGACAGGCCTGCCAACGATCGTTCCTGGTGGCACCCTTGCAGAAATCAGGAATGACAGGCATGCGGCCTGTCTCGCGCAGCCAAACTCGGCCGCTTAGGGTCACGCCGACCCGGGCCGCGCACGCAAAGAAGCGACCCGCGTCCTCCCCGGTGGATTGTCCCTTCCCGCCTCGGGAAGGGGCCGGCGGTCAGGTCCTATTTCGTGCGCGCCAGGTATTCGCGCGTTTCGGTGTTGATGGTGATGGTGTCGCCTTCGGCCACGAAGTGCGGCACCTGGATTACTAGGCCGGTTTCCACGGTGGCCGGCTTAAGCGTGTTGGTCACTGCCGCGCTCTTCATGCCCGGCTCGGTCTGGACCACCTTAAGGTCGATGGTCTTGGGCAGCTTGACGTTAAGCGGCGTGCCGTCGTGAAACTCCACTTCGACCTGCAAATTGGGCGTCAGGAAGGGCACCACGTCCTCGATCAGATCCTTGGGAATGGTACTCTGCTCGTAGGTCTCGGTGTTCATGAAATGGAAGTCGTCGCCGTCCTGGTAGAGGAACTCCATCTGGACCTGGCTCAGAATCACGCGCTCGACCCGATCTTCGGAGCGGAAGCGGTTTTCAGTCTGTGAGCCGGTTTTGATGTTGCGCAGCTTGGTCTGCACCATCCCACGCCAGTTGCCCGGTGTGATGTGCGTGATGGTCATAATGCGCCAGAGATCCTTGTTGTATTCGATAATCATCCCCGGACGTAACTGAGTGGCCTGAAGCAGCATAACCTTCCTATAAAATAATGTTTTGCAAACGCAAGGCGGTTACTAATAAGGTAATGACGGTTTGCGCCTCAGGCAAGGTAGGCGCCGTTTCTCTGGCCGCCGCAAGCATTTGACGCCCAAAAGACAGCGGCGGTTCCCAAACCGCGGCTGCACAGCGCGCCTTCCGCAGACAATTTTTCGCGTACCACTTCACCAGGGGACGCTGCCCAGACCGCCGCTGGTGCGCGGCGACGCGCCGACCCCCGGTGCCATTCCGACTCCCGGAGCACCGTAGCCTGGAGGCGCGGCGCCATAGGGAGCGACGCCGTACGGATTGGTGGTGTACGGGTTCATCGCGCCGTAGGGATTTATCCCGTAGCCGGTCCCGCCCGCGATGATAGGCTGCTCCGCCATCAGGCCCGCCGTGTTGTAGGCCCGCACGGTCGCGTATCCCATCGCGGGATTGAAGCGGCCGACGAACGAAACCTGACGGTTCATCCCCGGTATCAGGCCCGTGATCAGTCCGCCGATTCCGCCGCCATTGATGTTGAGCGGCTGCACCAGCATCCCGTTCTGATAAATCCCGGCCGAGGCGATGTTCTGTCCCGTGATTATCCCGCTGACCACGTAGAGCGAGGGTGCCGCCGCCTGAACCGAAGTGATTTGGACGGCGAGCTGACCCGGATTGAGCGCGCCGTAACCGCCATAGGCGCCGCCGATGGTGGAGTTGATGATCGCCGGAGCGGCCGCCCCGCTGCCGACTGCTGCGGTAGCCAGATTGAGCGAGCTTTCGGTGTAGTCACGCCGCGTGCGATACACCCTGATGGTGGCTTCGGAGCCGTTGGCGGTAAAACTCTGGGCGAAGTTACTGGTGCGCAATCCGCTGCCGCTGTTAAGCGCGATTTCCTGCGCCAGCCGCCCGTCGACATAGATGCCGGCCCGCTCCAGATCGCTGCCCGTGATCTGCCCGCGGACCATGTACTGATGCATCCCGGGGTCAACGACAGTTAAATCGTCGAGCTGGATGTGGATGTCGTTGGGGCCGCGCGCGCGCAGATGGCTGCGCATCCGGCGCCGCGGTCCGGACGGCGGCGGAGTCGCGGCCGGAATCTCTTTGGTGTTATCTACCGAGGCGCCTTCCGCCGAAGGATTGCTCTCCACCGGTGCGCTGGCCGGCGGATTGAGCATGGCCTTCATTCCCGAGCTGAAGTCGTCACTGCCGCCGCCCAGCGCCACGTTCTCGTCGCTGTCGAGGCTGGGCGCGGGCATCGGCGCCACGGGCGTGCCGCGTTCGATGATCGGCCCTGCGGCGGCAGCCTCGCCCATAATCGGGGCCTGGGCGCTGCGTCCCGCAGAGTCATAGACGCGCAGCACCGAGCCTTGCTGTGGATTGTGGATTTGCAGGTCGAAGCGAACGGTCTGTTCGCCTGGTGTGGGTTTTACGTTGAGCCTGGCCAGGCGGCTGCCGCTCAGGTAGATCCCTGCCGAGCGGATGCCGTGCGCGCTCATGTAGCCCTTGATTCGTAACACATCGGGTCCGACCATTTCCGCCGATTCGATACGCACCGTGGGTCCGGAACGGGGTTCGCTTGAGGCTGCGGGCGCCGTCGATGGACCGGGTTCGGCCGACGCGGCCGCAGGCAGGGCGCCGGCGGGCGCGGCCGGTATCAATGCGCTCAATTGCTCCAGATCATGCTTGGCGGCAGCCCATTTGCTGGCGTCCAATCCACCCGAGGCCGCGGCGCTGTCCACCGCAGCCGCATCCGACTTCAGCGACGCCAGCACCGCGCTCGCACCGCGCCGGTCGCTGGATTGGAGCGCCGAGCTGAGCTTTTGCGAATCGGCGGCAAACACGCCGATTGGACCGAGCAGCGGGCTTGGATGGTCGCGGTTGCCGTTGCTGAGCGAACTTAGCAGTGCAAACGCCTCGTCGGAAAGCCGCGCCGACAGCGCCCTGGCGTCGTCCACTGCGGCCACCGCCGCGCTACATAGCAGCGCAATGGCCAAGGCGCACAGCCCGACCATCAGGCCGCAGCCCCGGCCGTGCCTTGGTGGCGGCAAATTCATGGGCTCGCGTTCGACCTTCAACCGGTGCGCTGCTGCTGCTTGTAGCGGGCCGTTACGTCGCGGACGCTTTTGGCCAGTTTCAGGAACATCTCGCCTTCATCATACAGGAAGATGAAGACGGTGGCGCCGACACCGCAAATGAAGCCGAGCAGAAATGCACCCATAATCTCGCCCTCCCTGTATTATATTGCACCCTGCGCGGCGCTAGAATGAGGGTTGGGTTAACGAGCGGCGCCGATAGTGTTGTGCGCGGGGCGGCTGCCAATCTCTTAACACACCGGAGTACGCTTTGTAATCGGTACCTCAGGGCTGACGAATGGATTCCTTGCAATCACATGCGGGCGACGGACTGAGCGCAGAATTGACCGCCTTGGCCAACCGCGCCGCAATCTGCCCGCGCGATGACCGCCTGATGGTGCGGATGGCGGGTGACGACCGGATATCGTTCCTGCATGGGATGTGCAGCAACGACATCAAGGGCCTCAAGCCCGGGATGCTGACCTACGCCCTGATCCTGACCGACCACGCCCATGTAATCGGCGACCTGTATGTGTGGGCCGACAACGGCGTGCTGCACCTCGACGTCGACCGCGCATTGTGGCCCCGCATCCGGCAGCATCTGGAGAAATTCCTGGTCGCCGACGACGTCGAGATGGAAGAACAGGAAGAGCTGGCGATCCTCGACGTGGCCGGACCCGATGCCGCCACGGCGGTGGCGGCGGTGATGCCGGCGGCGGCGCAGCTTGCGCCGTGGCGCTTCGTCCTGGAGCGGGAGCGGATGGTGGCCAATCTGCCCCGTATTGGACTCACGGCCTTCACTGTGGTACTTCCATCATCGCAGGCGGGCAGCTTCCTGCGGGAGATGATGGCCGCCAATCCGGGACTCCGCGAGGTAAGTGTCGCCGCCCTCGACGTTGCACGTGTGGAGCAGGGATATGCCCGCGTCGGCGTCGACGCCACCGAAAAGACCATCGCCTTGGAAGCCCGGTTGGAACGCGGCATCTCCTACAGCAAGGGATGTTACGTCGGCCAGGAGACGGTGGAACGCGCGACGGCGCGCGGCGGGGTGAAGAAGCGGCTGTACGGACTGCGGATCAGCGGGCGCAGGCCGCAAACCGGCGCCAGCGCATGGTTGGATGGCAGGGAAGTGGGGCAAGTCAGCAGCATCGCGGCGTCGCCGCGGCTGGGGATCGTGGGGTTGGCAATCATGCATCACAGCGCCTGGCAGCCGGGCACGCGGGTCGTCGTCAAGGACGGCGAGGGCGAAGTTGCGGCGGTGGTCAGCGAACTGCCTTTTGAATGATGATTTTTTGCGCCGGGCCTCAGGCCCGCCGCTGTTTGGACAAGGAGACTGCAGAGCGATGGCAAACGCGTTGGGAAAACGCTACATGTGCGACAAGTGCGGGACCGAGGTTCTGTGCAACAAGCCGGGCGACGGCTCGCTGGAATGCTGCGACGCCGCGATGAAGATCAAGGAAGCCAAACCGCTACCCTCCTCCGACTGAAGGCAGCATCGGCTCCCGCGGCGGCGCCCGCTTCTTTCATCGCCGCGTCCGCCCACGCCCCATGAGCAAGCTGGTCCAGGGCGGCGCCACAATGAAACCGGCGGGCGCTGCTGCGTTTGGCGATTGATTGCCGCCCAGCGCCCGCGCTCGGCATGATTGGTAGATGAGTGGCGCAAAATCCGATCTGATGCTCCACGGCGGCCGCATTGCCGGCCATCGGGACGCCGATTCGATTGCCGTCGGCGGCGGGCGCATCGTAGCCTGCGGCCGCTACGCCGAACTCAGACCCCTGGTCGGCCCCGAGACCCATCTGATCCGCCTGGACGGCCGCACGGTGACGGCGGGCCTGATTGACTCTCACCTGCATTTCCTGGAAGCGGCGTCGGCGTCGGCCGGCGTAACGGTGTCGCGCGCGCGCGATCTCGCCGAATTACTCTTTCTGCTGCGTCAGGCGGCGGCGCGCAGCGCGCCGGGCAACTGGCTTAAGGCCTTTGGATGCGACGAAGCATTGCTGGCCGAGCAGCGTGGACCCACCCGTCAGGAACTGGACGCGACGGTGCCCAGAAATCCCTTGCGCCTGCGCCATCAGACCCTGCATGCTTCGTGGCTCAACTCGCGCGCGATCGGTTTGCTGGGCCTGGAAAAAGCCGATTTCACACCGCCGCCGGGCGCGCGGCTGGTTCGTGATGCGTCCCACCGCCTGACCGGACTGGTCACCGGGATGGAAGAATGGCTGACCGCGCGGCTGCCGCCGGTGACGCTTGCTGACCTGGAAGCACGGGCTAAGAGCTACAGCCGCGAACTGGCCGCTGCAGGCGTGACCTCATTCACTGACGCCACCGTGCGCAACGGGCCGCGCCATGTCGAGCTGTTCGGTCAGTTGGTGTCGTGGGGCGCAATCGCGCAGCATCCTGCGGTAATGCTGGGCGAGGACCATCTGGAGAGCTGGGATGAATGCCGGCGGATCGGTCGTCAAAGCGGCGTGCCAGTCGTCGCCGTCAAGTTCCGGGGCAGACGCGAACCCGGCGACGCCGAGTTCAATGCGAAGGTCGAGCGTGCCATTGCCGCAGGCGCCGGATGCGCGTTTCACGCCACCGAGATCGAGGAGGTGGAGGCGGCGCTGTGCGCGCTGGAATGGGCGCGCGACCGGCTGGGGCGCGCGGCGATGGCCAACGTCGCCTGCCGGATCGAGCACGGCGGGGTGATTACCCCCGGTCAGATCGGACGAATCGCGGCGCTGGATGCGTGGGTGGTCACCAATCCGGGCTTTGTCTTTTATCGGGGCGAGAAATATCTGGGTGAGCCGGGCCTGATACCCTACACCTACCGATGCCGCAGTTTGCTGCGCGCGGGAGTCCGCGTCGCGGCCGGCAGCGACGCCCCGGTCACCCCGGCCCGCCCGTTGACGGCGATCGCGGCGGCGATGAATCGGCGCGACCGCCGCGGCCATGAGCTGGCACCCGAGGAGCGGCTTGACGCCGCCCAAGCCTATGGTCTGTTTTCCACTGCCGGCGCGCGCCTGATGGGCCGCAATGCGGGCGCGATCGCACCCGGCATGGAGGCGGACCTGATTGTTTTGCCCGGCAATCCCTTGGAGATGTCCGGCGGCGAGCTTGCGGAGGCCGCGGTGGAACTGACGATCATCGGCGGGCGGGTGATTTACGAGCGCGGCCGCCCAGCGAGCGTCACCGGAATTCCAGAGACGATCTAAGAGAACACGGCTATGGGTTCGGCTGGCCAAATCGGCGCAGGGGGCGAAAGCGAGCAGGGCCCGGCGGTGCTGTTCGACAAGCGCGGCACGATCGCGTGGATCACGCTCAACCGGCCGCGCCAGTACAATGCCTACAACGTGGCGATGCGCGACGCGCTGTACGAAGCGCTGTGGGCGGTGCACCAGGACCCCGAAGTCAGCGCGATGGTGCTGACCGGAGCGGGGCCGGCATTTTCCACTGGCGGCGATTTGCGCGAATTCGGCTCGGCGCCTTCGCCGATCGTGGCGCGATGGGTCCGCTTTCGGCGCGACGTCTGGGGCCTGCTGCGCAGCCTGCCGGTTCCCACCATCGCCGCCGTGCACGGCTTTACCGTGGGCGGGGGCCTGGAGATGCTGCTGCTGTGCGACGTCGCGATTGCCGCCGACGATACCCGCATCTGTTTTCCCGAAACCGGCACCGGGATGATTCCGGGCGTGGCCGGTACGCAGACCGCGTCGCGCCGGCTGGGTCTGGGATGGGCGCTTGACCTGTGCATAACCGGGCGATGGATTGACCCTGATCAGGCGTTATGTATAGGTTTGGTCGCCGAAGTCGTCCCGGCGGCGAAGCTGGAGGAGCGGGCGATGGCGGTGGCGCAGGAGTTGGGTGCCGTTCCGCGGCATGTCGCGGCGCTGGTCAAGACCGCCGTGTGGGAAGGCTTGGAACTGCCCATCGAGCGCGCGCTGGAGCTGGAACGGCGGCTGGCGATGCGGTTGAAAGCATTGGGCGGCGCGCCGATTACCAGGAAAGGTCGTCTCTTTCCCTCCGCTCACGGCGGCGGAAAGTGAATTTGAAATGGAGCTGTGCCCGTGAACACGATTAGTTTCCTCACCATCCCGGCAGCCGTGCTGCCCGACCAGGAAATCCTGGTCTTCAGCGAACGGCGCCATACCTACGCCGGACTCGCCGATTTGACCGGCCGCATCGCCTCGGTCTTCAAGCAGGCCGGGCTCAGGCCCAACGACGTGGTCGCCGCGCTCGATACCAACTCCGACTTTTACGTCGCGTCCTATTACGCCGCCGCCAAGTGCGGCTTGACCTTTCTGCCGCTCAACTACCGCGCCAAGGCCCTGGAGCTGGAGTACATGATCAACACCGCCAAGGCCAAGGTGTTGCTGGTCGGCGACCGCTACCACGAACTGATCACGCGGCTGCGCCCCGAACTGACCACCATCAAAGAGTATCTGTCGCTGGGTAGCGCCGCCAGCCATTGGCAAAGGCTCAGCGATTTGGTGGAAACCGCCGCACCCGACGAAAACGAGGCCGAAGTCGACGACCAGGACGTGTCGGTCCTGATGTATACCAGCGGCACCACTTCGCTGCCCAAGGGCGTGATGCTGAGCTTCCACGATTTCACCGCCTATGTCACCGCCAACGTGGAGATGGCCGACGGGACCGACCGCGGTACGGCACTGGTATGCGTGCCCTTCTATCATATCGCCGGAACGACCGCGATGATGACGTCGATTTGGACCGGGCGGAAGATGATCGTGATGCCGCAATTCGACGCCAAAACCTGGCTCAAGCTGGTCGAGCAGGAACGCGTCACCCACGCCTTCGTGGTTCCCACCATGATGAAGCAATTGCTCGACGAGCCCAGTTTCGCCAAGACCGATCTCTCCAGCCTGCAGAACCTGGCCTACGGCGGCGCCGCGATGCCGCTGCCGGTCATCCGTAAGGCGATCGCGGCCTTTCCCAAAACCGTCGGCTTCGTCAACGCCTACGGACAGACCGAGACCACCTCGTCGCTGACCGTGCTCGGGCCGGAGGACCATCGCCTGGAGGGCAGCCCCGAGGAGATCGAACTCAAGCTCAAGCGGCTCAATTCGATTGGCAAGCCGCTGCCCGACGTCGAAGTGATGGTGCGCGATGAGTACAGCAACCGCCTGTTGCCCGGACAGGTCGGCGAGATTTGCATCCGCACCCCGCGCATCATGAAGGGCTACGCGGGACGCACCGATGACGCCGCACTGAGCGACGGATGGCGCGCCACGGGCGACCTGGGTTGGATCGACGACGAGGGCTATGTGTTCTTCGCCGGGCGCAAGGACGACATGATCATCCGCGGCGGCGAGAACATCGCGCCGGCCGAGGTCGAATCGGTGCTGATGAGCCATCCCGCGGTCGAAGAGGCGGCCGTGATCGGCGAGCCCTCCGAAGAATGGGGCCAGGTGATCAAGGCCTTCGTGGTAATCCGCCAGGGACAACAGGCCAGCGCGGACGATCTCAAGGCGTTTTGCACCTCGCGTCTGGCCAGCTTCAAGCGGCCGGAGTTTTACGAATTCCTGCCCGAGCTGCCCAAGAACGCCCTGGGCAAGATTCTGCGCAAGGACTTGCGCAAGGGAGCCGCGGCGTGAGGCTCGGCCCGTCAGCCGGCGCACGCGACTGAACGGTCCCATCGTGGCCACCAGGCACAAGCCCTCGGGCAGCCGCGAGGCGCCACGCCGGGCGGCGCGGATTCGTTCGGCGGCAGCTTCGCGGGCCGGCGCGGTCGAAGTCGCGCGCCATCAGGGATATCGGACGGCCACGCTGCACGCGCCCCACGGCAATCGCCTTAACGCTGCGATGGCGGCGGCGCTGATCGAGCTCGCCCAGGAGGTCGAGGACGACGACGCTATCAAGCTGCTGGTCGTAACCGGTGCGGACAGCGCATTTTGCTCCGGTTTCGACGACGACGTCGATCCCAACGTGGTCGAGACGCTGGCAGCGCTGGCCAAGCCTACTGTCGCGTTGATCGAGGGCGACGCACTGGATGAGGGGCTGGAGCTGGCGATGGCACTGGATATCCGCGCCGCGACGGCATCCGCCCGGATGGGGCTGCGCCAGCTATTGCGCGGAGCGATGCCGCGCTTTGGCGGCACGCAGCGGCTGCCGCGGCTGGTCGGCAGCGCCGAGGCATTGCGGATGCTGTTGACCGGCGCCGTCATCGATGGGCGGCGGGCGTTGCAACTGGGCCTGGTGACCTACCTGGGTGAGGGGCGCACGCAATTTTCGGCGGTGGCCGGCCAGCTTATCGAATCGATTCTCAGCCGCGCTCCGATTGCCGCGCGCCTGGTCAAGGAAGCGGTGATCAAGGGCTTCGATATGACACTTGGGCAGGGTATAAGGCTGGAAGAGGATCTGTACGCGCTGCTGCAAACCACGCAGGACCGCGCCGAAGGAGTGCGGTCGTTTCTTGAAAAGCGCAAGCCGCTGTTCAAGGGCGTGTAGCGGGGCGGCATTTTAGTGATTAGAGTCAACAGGAGGACTTGATCGTTCGCATGGCAAACCAGCTCGGCAAAGTTTACATCTGCGGCAAATGCGGCTCCCAGGTGATCGTGACCAAGGGCGGCAGCGGGACCTTGAAGTGTTGCGGCGCCCCGATGGAGCAAAAGAAGTAGCAGCAGCGGCCAACCACGGGTGCCCGTGCGCCGGGCACCCCAACCCCCCTACCATAACGGACGCGAGCAAAAAGCGCTCGCGCATCATTGACAGCACGGACGCCTGTCACACTGTTGCACAGGTCAGACTGTGCCGACGAGTCTGACTGGTTGCGCGCCGCTTCAACCCAGCGCCAGCGGCAACGCGGCGAGTCCACGCAGAAACAGCGACCCGCGATAACTCAGCGGTGCCGATGGGTCCGTGAGCCTCAGGCGCGGGAAGCGCTCCAGCACCGAGGCGAAGACGATCGAGCCTTCCAGGCGCGCCAGTTGCGCACCCAAACAGAAGTGGATACCGCGGCCGAAGGCGAGATGCTCGTTGGGCTGGCGCGCGATGTCGAATTGGTCGGGACGCTCAAAGCGCGACGGGTCGCGGTTGGCCGCCGCCAGCATCACTACTACCACCGTGCCCGGCTCAATCCCGACTCCGCCCACGTTCGCCGGCTTGCGCGCCAGCCGAATCGCGCCTTGCACCGGACTGTCGAAGCGCAGCATCTCTTCGACCGCCGACGCCATCAGAGCCGGCTCATTGCGCAGCCGCGCAAGCTGTTGGGGATGGCGCATCAGGGCGAGCAAGCCATTGCCGATCAGGTTGGTCGTGGTTTCATTCCCTGCCATCAGCAGCAGGATCAGAAAGGCGAGCAGCTCTCCGGGCGACAGCACCTCGGCCTGCTCGCTGGCGATGAGCGCACTGATCAGGTCGGGGCCGGGGCGATGGCGGCGGCGCTCGATCTCTGCGGCCAGGAACTCGCGCAGCGCCGCGGTCGCCTGCACCGCTTGGGGCGGACGCGGCATGTGGGGCGGCACCGCGGAGCTGGCGATGATCGCGTTGGACCACGCTTTGAACTCGCGATGGCGTTGGGTGGGGATGCCGAGCATCTCAGCGATCACCAACACCGGCAGTTGATTGGCCAGGTCCGCCATCGCCTCGAATTCGCCCCGGGCCGCAACCGCGTCGAGCAGCGAGTCAGTAATTGCCTTGATGCGCGGCGCCATCGCGGCGATCCGGCGCGGCGTG
>Ga0070737_10001425_pt1 | contig 34346 bp, 34 predicted proteins | sample Coa_R1_10_FD_66438 | JGI IMG/M metagenome (GOLD analysis project Ga0070737, IMG submission 66438) | Surface soil microbial communities from Centralia Pennsylvania, which are recovering from an underground coalmine fire - Coalmine... | ecosystem: Environmental > Terrestrial > Soil > Unclassified... | reverse complement strand
GCTTCTTCTGGGGCACGGCGACGGCAGCCTATCAGATCGAAGGCGCAGCGCGTGAGGATGGCAAGGGCGAATCCATCTGGGATCGCTTCGCCCACACCCCCGGCAAGATCGCTGGCGGCGCGACTGGGGATGTCGCCTGCGATCACTACCACCGCTGGCAGGAAGATCTCGACCTGATGGCGCGCCTGAACCTGAACGCTTATCGCTTCTCCGCCGCCTGGCCGCGCGTCTATCCCGACGGCTACGGCGAGCTCAATCTTGCCGGTCTGGACTTCTACGACCGGCTTGTGGACGGCATGCTTGCGAGGGGGATCGCCCCCTTCATGACGCTTTACCACTGGGACTTGCCGCAGGCGCTCGAAGATCGCGGCGGCTGGCTCAATCGCGATACCGCCAGCGCCTTCGCTGACTTCGCCCAGACGATGGCGAAGCGCCTGGGCGACCGCGTGGGCCACTGGATCACCATCAACGAGCCGATGACCATCGTTCTGGAGGGCTACATCAATGGTATACACGCGCCCGGCCAGCGCAACGAGGCGCTTGCCCTACCTGTGGCGCATCACCTCCTGCTGGCGCATGGGCTGGCGCTTCAGGCCATCCGCGCGGAGGTCGGCTCCCAGGTGGAGGTCGGCATTACGCTGAACCTGACGCTCGCCGAACCGGCCAGCGACCACGCCGAAGATGTGGAGGCGGCGCAACGACTGGATGGTCTGGCCAATCGCTTGTTCCTCGATCCCGTCTTGCGCGGCGAATACCCGTCCGACATCCTTGACCCCAGCCTGACGGCGGCCAACGCCGACCCCGACGCGCTCTTCCGCTCCGGTGATCTGGCAATCATCAATGGCGAGACCGACTTCCTGGGCTTCAATTACTACATGCGCATGCTTGCCCACGCCGATCCCAACGCTGGACTGTTACCCGCCTATGGCTCGCCCCCCGTCCCGCCGGAGGAGCTGACCGTGATGGGGTGGGAGGTCTATCCGCAGGGTCTAGAAGAACTGCTGATGCGTGTGCAGCGCGAATACCATCCCCCGATGATCTACATCACGGAGAACGGCGCCGCCTTCCCCGATACGCTCGATGCCGATGGGCAGGTACACGATCCCCGGCGTGTGGCATTCCTGCGCGATCACCTGCTGGCGACACGGCGCGCCATCGCGGCGGGCGTTCCGGTGCGTGGCTACCTCGTATGGTCGTTTCTGGATAACTTTGAGTGGGCGCGCGGCTTCGAGCCGCGCTTTGGCATCGTCTATACCGACTATCCCACGCAGCGGCGCATCGTCAAAGACAGCGGGCGTTTCTATGCGGAGGTGGCAGCCACAAACGGCGCGCGACTGGATGAGGATCGCACTTAACCTCTTGACAACTGCCTTGTGATTGCCTATCATCAGTTCACAAGTCTCGATCCAAAATTTGCGCCAGAGATTGGTCAAACGCGACGTATATCCTACGAAAGGGGACGAGCGCACCGCAGAGGATGCGCATCCCTGAACGTTTGGCCTTTTGGGAGGGGCTTGGCTTTCCTGTATTGTTCGTATCTAGGGGGAACATTCATGCAGCACTGGGAACGCATGGCTTCATCATCCAGGGGCGCGGTGACGCCCAGGCATGGCAAACCCGCCAGCACACTCTTCTTGGCGATGGCGGGAGCCGTCATCTTGATGCTGCTGTCGGGCTGCGGCAGTGGCTCCAGCTCAACTTCGGGTTCGCGCACGAACTGTCCATCAGCAAGCACTGTCGCATCGTGGCATCTGGTGCAAAGCGGCAAATTGAACTTCGCCGTTGATACCACTTACGCGCCTGCCGAGTACCCAGACCCGACGAACCCAACGAACTTCATTGGCTATGACATAGACATTGCAAAGGAGTTGGGGAACCGCCTCTGCCTGACCACCGTGATTGACAAGGCCAGTTTCGACTCGATCATCAGCACTCTGTCCGGACCACCGCTGGGCCAGCAGCCCTATGACCTGTCGATCTCGTCGTTCACGATCAACCCCGCTCGCCAGAAGGTGGTGGATATGATCCCCTACTTCCAGGCAGGCGAGTCGCTGCTGATTCCGGTTGGCAACCCGGGGCATCTGACCAGCAATTTTGCCAGTATGTGTGGCAAGCCCATTGCCGTGCAAGATGGCACGGTCGAGCAGGGTGAGATCGAGGACGCCAACGGCACAGGCAATGGCCAGTCGGGTCAGGCGCCTGTCTGCAAGAATAATAAGATCAAAGAGCTGCACTTTACCGATCAAACGACTGTAGTGCAGCAGGTCATCAATGGCAACGCCGTTGGCAGCTATCAGGACTCGCCGGTGACAGGCTACTACGCCAGCCTAAATTCCAGCGCATTGGTTGCTGGCCCGGTGACGGTGGCGCCCTCGCCTGAGGGCATCGTGATGCGCAAAGACAATCCTGCGCTGGAGACCGCCATCAAGAACGCACTTGCCGCGATGCGTAGCGATGGCACCTACAAGAAGATTCTTCAACACTGGGGACAGCTCAACGGAGCGTATCCACCGCTTTCCTAAGACCCTCTCTCTCGCTCAAGCGGTTCCCCTTTCTCAAAGGGGGAAGGGGAACGCGCTAGATGAGAGGGCGCCAGGTCACATGAACATCAATCGCCTAGTTATACAGAGGGGGGCAGCGATGAACCCAATCGCCTCATTTCTCAAGTATTTCAATTGGCATATCGCTGTCAATTCACTCTTTGCGCGCCTTATTTTACAGGGCGTCATCATTACTATCTCCCTTGCAGTCGTGTCACAGCTTGCCGGGACGCTCATAGGACTTGCGCTCTACTTCTTGCGCAGATCACGTTTTGTCCCCTTCCGCTGGTTGGCTGAGGCCTATATTTGGTTCTTCCGAGGGACGCCGCTTCTGGTACAAATTCTCTTTGCTTATAACGCCCTCCCCTATCTGGGCCTTTCGAACCCGTTGCGCAATCTAGATATTTTCACTCAGCTCGGTTTCGTCAGCATCTATACAGATGCAATGCTTGCGGGGCTGGTCGCTCTTTCCCTCAATGAGGGCGCTTACATGGCAGAGATTGTACGCGCGGGTATTGACTCGATTGATATTGGTCAGATGGAGGCAGCAAAGTCACTTGGCATGACCTACGCCCAGGGCATGCGGCGCATTGTGCTTCCTCAGGCGATGCGTGTGATCATTCCGCCGCTTGGCAATGAGTTCAACAATATGTTGAAGACGACCTCGCTCGTCTACGTTATTGGCGTCTATGATCTGCTTGGCGCCGCCAAAGCCATTGGCGATTTCTCGTTCCGCACGCTCGAATTGCTGGTCACCGCCTCAATCTGGTATCTGGCGATGACCACCGTCTGGGGCTTCGTTCAGGCGTACATCGAGCGCAAGTTCAACGCGGCAAATATCGATCCCGCGCTACGCGAGGGAAGCTGGTGGCGCCGCATGTTGGGGATACGTGGTCGTCCCGCTCCTGCGCCCGCGCTGGCGGGTGGCGCTCTGTTTGCCCCAGGCGTGGAGCCGCCCAGCATACAGGGAGATCGGCGCTGAGCGCCAGGAAGACAATCCAGAGCAGAGATAAGAAAGTGAGCGAGGACAATGGCGGTCTATAGCCAGGCAAGCCAGGCGCAGGTATATAAAGCGACAGCGCCGATGGTGGATGCGCAGAACGTGGAGAAGACGTTTCACCGCAATCCGGTGCTGCGCGGGGTGAGTATGCAGGTGCGCAAGGGTGAGGTGGTGGCGATTATCGGGCCAAGCGGCTCGGGTAAGACAACCTTCCTGCGCTGCCTCAACCACCTGGAAAAGATCAACGGCGGACGCATTTACATTGATGGCGAGCTGATGGGCTATCGTGAGCAGCCAGACGGACGGCTGGTGGAGGATAGTGAAAGCAACATCGCCCGTATGCGCGCCCAGATTGGCATGGTCTTCCAGCGGTTCAACCTCTTTGCTCACCTGACGGCGCTGCAAAACGTGATGGAGGCGCCGATCCAGGTGAAGCATATGCCGCGCCAGATGGCAGAGGAACAAGCGCGCGAGTTGCTACGCAAGGTGGGGCTTGAGTACAAAGCCGACGCTTATCCGTCGCGTCTCTCCGGCGGGCAGCAACAGCGTGTCGCGATTGCGCGCGCGCTGGCGATGGATCCTAAACTGATGCTCTTCGACGAGGCGACCTCCGCGCTCGACCCGGAACTGGTGGGCGAAGTGCTGAAGGTGATGCGTCAGCTTGCCGAAGAGGGCATGACGATGGTGGTCGTCACGCACGAGATGGGCTTTGCGCGTGAGGTAGCTGACCGCGTGATCTTCATGGATGGCGGCTATATCGTGGAGCAGGGGTCGCCAGATCAGGTGATTAACCACCCCACGCAGGAGCGCACGCAGAACTTCTTGCGCAAGGTGCTCTGACCTCTCCCCCTGACCCCCTCTCCATCGATGGGGAGGGGGAACAGGAACAACGGCTGCCGAATCCACTGCCTCACAGAAAGATAATCCCCTTGCTCCATGCTATGAGGAACAAGGGGAAACTCTATATTGGCCCACGTTCTCCCCTCCCATCTATGGGAGGGGGTAGGTTAGAGCGTTTCGCGCAGGGATTGCGTGCTGCTGGTGGAACGGAGCTTCGCCAGGGCCACCATCTCAAGCTGGCGCACACGTTCGCGCGAGATGCCCAACTCCTTGCCAACTTCCAGCAGCGTCCGGCTGCGTCCGTCGCCGATACCGTAGCGCAAGATCACCACAGCCCGCTCGCGCGAGGTCAACTGCGAGAGCGCACGATGCAACTCTTCGCCCAACAGGTGGCGCGAAGCGATGTCGGCGGGGGCTTGCAGGCCAGGGTCTTCGAGGGTATCGGCGAGGGAGAGGCGGTTGTCTACGTCGGCGGGAGTATCGAGTGAAACGGGTTGCTCGGTGATATGCAGGAGGTCGTCCACCTCTTCGAGTGGCATACCGGCGGCTCCGGCGATCTGCTCAGGCAGGGGATCGCCGCCGTTTTCCTGCGAAAGCTGCGAGGCGACGCGGCGCACCTTGCGCAGGCGGGTCGCCACATGCTCCGGCAGATGGATCAGGCGCGACTGCTCACCGGCGGCGCGGCTGATTGCCTGGCGAATCCACCAGGTGGCGTAGGTGCCGAAATGGCAGCCACGGCGCCAGTCGAACTTCTCGGCGGCGCGCATCAGGCCGAGATTGCCCTCCTGAATCAGATCGATCAGTGGGACGCCGGAATTGGTATAGCGGCGCGCAATGGAGATCACCAGGCGCAAGTTCGCCTCGATCAACCGACGGCGCGCACGAGCGTCGCCCGCCTGTGAACGCTTCGCCAGGATCAACTCTTCCTCGTGCGAGAGCAACAGCAGGCCACGTATATCATGCAGATAGCTCTGGAACGCATCCTCAGCGCCGTCTGCCCCGCCGTATTGCCCGGCGCCCTTGCCATACAGCGCGTCTTCTTCTTCGGCGGTCAGCTCAGCAAGCTCTTCATCGGTTGGTTCTTGCTCATCAGCGGCTTCCGCTTCTGTCGCTTCTGTCGCATCAATGGTCTCTGCGGCCTGCGTGAGCGGCTCCGAGCGCACAATCCTTGGCATCGTTGGGAGCGCCGTTTTTCTCTCGACCGAGAGACGAGATACACGAGGAGGAGATGTTCTTTGTGTTGCGGTTCCTATACCGCTCAACGTATCATCATCAAGCAAAAAATCTACAGGTTCATCGAGTAATTCGGGTTTCGTCGCAACCATCGCGCACTCTCCTCACTCTGGGGTGACATCTTCGTTGAGCTACGGCACTCGCCAACGGACGGACGCCGTAGCAGGTCTACTTTCAACGATCAAGATGGCTTTTGCCTTGGCCTGGCGGCTCGCCAAATCAGCAGACGAACCTACACAGAACCAACCATCTTGCGTACTTTTTGTTCACCCTCGCCCTCAGTGTACACACCTTCCGGCGAGTTTCGCATCAGGTGATCACCTGACTTTTTTTGCTGAAGCGTCAAACTTTCTTTCTGGAAGGATTATCCTTCGTTTTGGAAAGTGTGAACAACGCAGCTTCAGCAGGTTCCTCTTTATATACGCACTTCTGTGTCAAATATGCAACTGTCTCAGCGTTTTCTCATGCTCAATTGTGAGCGTTCACTCATATCTACGTATGGGGATACAGCAGGTTGTGCCATCCCTGCGCACAGTATACCACATTGCACATACTTTGCAGACTGTTCAGTGGATACCATGCTGACAGAGCGCGCCACAGATGTGCGCTACTTAGGAGACTCCCAAAGGGATGTATCTCCATGTACACTATCTATCCCGCAAAGATCAGGCCAGAGCGGCGCTACTCGCTGACAATCTCACCACCATTGACAATCGCCGGGTCGGACTGGTAGTCCGGGTAGTTCAATTCCCAGATATTTCCCGGCTCTTCACGCGCCTCCCAGCGGCGCAGGGCGTCGCGCAGCACACGCCGCTGGAGATCGGGCTGGTTGGGCGGGCCGAGGCAGTCACCAAGCAGAAAGCCCACGGGCGAGATAGCGCGCGGCGGCCCCATCTCGCGCGAGGCGGCTGGCCGCAAGGTGATGAGCACAGTTGGCAGACCAAGCATCTCGATCTCACGCTGAATCGCAACGACCGTGCGATGACAGAGTGGTCAGCCAGCGGTCAGCAATACGGCGTCGGCCTGCGACCGCTCGATGATCTTCGCCATCTCCGGCGCGGCGCGTTCGTAGAGATCGCGCAGCTTTTGCGAGTACCCCATGAAGCCGAGGTGCTTATCGCCCACACCGCCGATCACGCCCTCAGCCGCCATCTCGCGCAGGCGGTCTATCGGGAAGACACAGTTGATGTCCTGGTCGGCATGCGAGTGGTTGTAGTGTTCATGTGTCACCATGAGCTGGCTGCTCTGCACATCGCCAGGGATAAGTCGCCAGGAGTTGTCGCCCGCCAGGTCATATGGTTCCTGGTCGCGCAGATGCACGCCAGCCGTGCTGACCAGTGCGAACGTCGTCTCGCTGAGTTCGTGACGACGTGGGGTATACGGAATACAACGGCGCGACATCGGCATGCTGGCGTCCTCCCTCTTGTGAAACTGCTGATGGCGTACAGTATAGACTTTCGAGATTGCGCATTCGTTACAGACGACAGTATAACGACAGTATATCAGAAGAATCGCCAGACATCGCGCCAACAGGGCAATCCTCTTTTGGTTGAGTACCATTTTTACGCGCGCGTAAAAATGGTGGAGATTGGTTCGAGAGTGACACACTAACTCGCTGATTTGCTTACCTACAAGTGGCAAAACTTCGAGAGCGTGATCGAAAAGGCGAAAGCCGCCGGTGGAGAGAGCGGAAATGACACTGCGTCTCACTCTACTGCTAACGGTAAAGTGACATCAGGCGCCAGGCAGGACACATCAGGCGTTAGCGCATGCAAAAACCCCCATCCCGTTGAGGGGATAGGGGCCAGAACTATGTGCCGTCGTAGCGCCAAGCTCCAGGGCGGCGTGTCTGGTATTCGCTTAGACCGTTTCGACTGGGCCACCCTGATCGCTGGCCTGCTCGGTCGGCCTCTGCGGCGCATCCTGTGAACCTTGCGAGGGCTGTGAACCCTGCGAGCCTTGCGAAGAGGACGTCTGGTTGAGGAAGGCTTCCAGGTCAGCGCGCGCCCGCTCCACAATGCCTTTGAGCTGGTTGAGCCGCTCCGGCTGCCCAATTGACTGCATGCCTGCCATCAGCATCAGGCGACCGACATCGCGCGCTTCGCGGGCGAGCGCTTGCGCTTCGGGCTGGCCGCGCCAGGCGCCTGGGCCAAAGCCACGCCCAAAGCCGGGGCCGAATCCTGGGCCTTTTGGCCCAGACCACTCACCCCAGCTCCACGGGCCGCGTGGCCCCTCTGGGCCGCCGTGTGGGCCATGCCCGTGCGGGCCATGCTGATGCCCGTGCGGGCCATGATGTCCCTGTGGGCCTTGTGCGCGCTGCTCAGCGCGCTGTGTATATTCACTCACTGCCTGTCTCCCTGCGTCAGTAATTGTGTATATCTTCTTGCCTTCGACGGTCTCTACGCTCACCCACCCGCGATCTTCCAAAAGTTGCAGCGTGGGATAAATTGCGCCTGCGCTTGGCGCATAGAAGCCACCCATGCGCTCTTCAAGCTCTTTCATCATTTCGTAGCCGTGCTTGGGGCGCTCTTGCAGTAACTCCAACAGGGCATATTTCAAATGGCCACGCTCAAACATGCGCGGCCCTGGGCCACCAAAGCCAAATCGTCGTCCCATAAACGGACCCCATCCTTCCGGGCTTGGCCAGCCACCGCCGCCAAAACCCCGTGGCCCTGGGAACCAGCCCCAACGGCCACCATGCGCCCAGGGCGGCCCAAACGGGCGCCCCCGGCCAAATCTACCAAATCTACCAAACCCACCAAACGGCCCGCGCTTGCGGAACGGGCCGCCGAACCACCCAAATGATTCATCGCCATACCAGCCATGTTTCCCATGGCGCCCATACTCATGCGGGCCGTGATGGCCGTGATGCTCCTGCCGCCATGGATTGCTCCACGGGCCTCGGCGCATCCCTGGTGGGCCGCCCCACGGACGCCCCTGCCATTGCCACTCTTGCGCCTCTGGGGCGCCCCAGGGCGCTCCCCAGGGCGGAGGCGACCCAAACGGCGGCTCGCCGCGCCAGGAACTCCACGGGCCGCGCCGTCCACGCGGACGCCAGCTCATAAACCCTTCGGGATCGCCTTCGGGGATTGCTTGCCCGGCGAACGGTTCACCCTCATCATCGTCATCTCTGGCGAAGGCTCTAGAAGCCTCAAACTCGTCTGTCTCCGTCTTTGTCTCCGCCTCGTCCGGTCTATCATACCGCTCAAACCACTCGGGGCGTCGGAATCCACCGAATCCTCGCCTACCCATATCTCTCACTCCTGCGACGGTCGGCCCGCCGCTCGTCTCTCGGTTGCTCTCAACCCATCTCAGCCGCTTTCGGCTCTCTCCATCTCATACATCTCTGTCGTCTATTGCAATAGCTATATCTAGATATATCTTATTGAAGTAGATTTGTCAAGTCCCTGTTCGGGCAAGTGAGCGCATGATGAGAAAACTCTCAGGAATGTGGTGAAGTGGCCTCACCTGATGCGCCTGGGAAAGAGTGAATGGGCATGCTTCTACGCATCTGACAAAAGTGGGGAGGATGTTTCCGCTTTTGCGCGTTCGCGTTGTATTTCACACATGGACGAAACAAACGAGAAACAAACTCTCCGACGCGCAGAGTGGCGCAGCTAGACAATGCGACGATGCAAAAGACAATGGCACATCTTGGGAAACGTGAGGGTAAGAAATGGACGATCTGAACGCAATAAATGAGACGAATGAGACTGATGAGCGGACAGGTGACGACAACACGATTGCTGCGCAGCCCCGTGGGCTACACATGAGCCGACATGGAGCCAAACGCGCGGCCCAGCGCAACATTCCTCTGGATGCGCTTGAATATGTCATGACCTATGGCCGCACGATGCGCCGCACAGGTGCGCTCTTCTATTTCCTGGGCCACCGCGATCTGCCCCCAATGGATCGTCACAACGCGCGTATCGCGCGGCTGGTGGGTACAGTAGTGATTGTCGAAGGGGGCAGCGTGATCACCCTGTATCGCAACCCTGCCGCCCTGCGCGACATCAAGCGCAAACTGAAGTATCGCACGCGCGCCTGCCCCGACTTCAGTCTTGCCGTAAGCTGAGCATAACCTAACCCCTCACCCCTTCCCATCAATAGGAAGGGGTATTACTTTGTCGCTGCAAGAAGCGGTTCTGTAGGCGCCGCATCTCGGGCAAGCTTACAGCGAGATCTGGGGGAAGTGGGGAATATAATGCGCGACCAGGGCGATCAGGTGGGGGCCGAAGACCAGCGCGCCGATCACCACAGAGAGCATTGCGTTGAGCAGCACAGCCCCCGCCGCCACATCTTTGGCGATGCGCGCGAGGGGATGATATTCGCGGGTCGCCAGGTCTACGCACGCCTCGGCCACCGTGTTGAACATCTCGGCGATGAAAACCAGCGTAATCGCCACAAAGATCATGGCGAACTCGACCGGTGAGATATGTAGCACAAAGCCCAGGATGATCGCGCAGAGAGCCAGCGCCATATGCACGCGCGCGTTGCGTTGTGTACGGATGGCGTACATCAGCCCATGCCAGGCATAGACAAAACTCATCAAGAACGAGGCCCCGCCCAGACCGGGCATGGTCGGCAGCGGCGAGTGCGCCTGCGCCGGTAACGCAAGATGATGGGAGCCAGACACGCTCTGGTTTGCGTCGGCGCCGGTCTTGGGCGTCTCCGCATTGGCGGGTGGTGTCCCCACAGGGCGCGCCTGTTCATCGGGTGGTTGAGTAGAATGAGAAGTCATAAAGACGCTCGCTTTTTGCTCAGTAAGAGCCATAGGATACCTGAAAAGTAATGCCTACTTCTGAATGGCAAGTTCCGCCAGAATCGCTTCCTGGTGGGCCACCATCGCCTGATAACCCGCGTCAGTCTGGTCGTCGTAGCCAACAAGATGCAAGATGCCATGCGCGAACAAATACGCGCATTCCCAGGCGACGCTATGGCCTGCCCGGCTGGCCTGACGTATTACTGTTTCGCGCGCCAGGGCAATATCGCCCAGGTGCGTCGGCCAACTAAGATCGAGTTCGTCCTGCTCGTCGGGCGCTTCCTCATCATCGAGGTCATCGTCATCGTCTTCAGTTTCTTCAGTTTCTTCAGTTTCTTCAGTGGCCTCGTCGGCGCGATCCTGGCCGCCGTCGAGCATGTCTGTCTCACTGGCGTCGTTTTCGATAAATACAACGCTCAGTCCCTCTGGCGCATGTTGCGTGCCAGGACTTCTGTTCGCGCCATTGCCTGCCTCGTCGCCAGTATTGTCCTCTTCGACGCTCTCTGACCTCTCCATCGCCAGCCAAAGCTGCTCGGCGGGGGCGTCCACCAGCGGCGCATCGAGCAGGGGAAACGAGAGCACATCGGTCGGTTCATCGAGTCCGCGATACTCACGATTGAGCTTTTGTATTCCGGCGTCATCAGTCACCAGCAGGCTGATCTCCGCAGACTCACGCACGCCCACCCTGCTCAACGTTAGTTCCATCACCTGCAGCAGCGTATCCTCGCTCAGCCCAAACAGCGGCTCGACGGCGCCTGGCGGATCGTAGCTGACAGTCAGGATATACTCCTGGCCGCCCGGCTGATCACCTGGCTCATCTTGCGCCGGGTCGTGTGCGTCGTTTGGGGGTGGTGTGGTCATGCAGGGAAATGTCCTTCACTGGCTGGCTACGCATTGCTACTGACATTCAGTATAGCACAGAAACGGCCAGGACGCAGCAAGGAACAGTATACATCCGGCGTCAGTCGGCGATGATGGACGCGAAAAGGGGGCAGGAGTTTTGCCCTCTCCTGTCCCCTCGTTGTGGCGTTGATGATACCGCCCATCTCAGTGTATTCTTCGCTCACACTCTCTCCCTGCGCTCTGCCATTTGAGCTACCGATCCAGGGATTGGGGGGATCGGGCCGGGGTTGAACCGGCAACCACAGGGACTCCTGGCCTGGAATACAAAAGATGATGGCGTGCGCCCTATGAGCTTGGAGCAATAGGTTCATCTCTCAGTGGCGCTCGGCGCAGCCTCTACCAGCTTGGGCTACGGCGTCCTCCTCCTGCGACGGGAGGGGAGCCGGAAGGATTCGAACCCCCATATGTGCGCTGTCTCTGCCCCATCAGCTTGAATGCGAAGTTTGAGTTTGTGCTCCAGGATGCAGTATAGCACGTGTGCGCGCCGGGCGCCAAACCTTCAGCGCGCTTAGATCAGCCCTCCCCTCAACAGGCGGTACTCCCCTTGTGTCTCCCAAAGGGATTGCAACTGAGAGAAGTTCTCGTCGGGCTGCTGGAGCAAGCGCGCAAAGGTGTCTAACTCGCGCAGCTTGTCTTGGTGCGCCTCATCGAAGTCTTTGGCGACGAACAGCGCGTACTCCGTGTAGGGTATCTCGTTGTTCATCAGACAATGAAAGTCGGCAAGTACCTGGGCGCCGATCTCGTCGAGCGCGGTTGGGCCGTGAATGCGGTAGGCGTCCGCGTTCTGGCGGCCCTCGCGTATGCCAAGCCAGGCGCCGGCGGCGAAGGTGAACGTACCAGGCGGCATGTCGAACGGATCGAAGCCATTCTCTTCGAGGCAGGCGTCGGCGTCTATCGTGATCCAGCGGTTCGCGTTGGCGTCCCAGTATTGCGTAACCCAATGATCTTCGATCCGGTCGGAGGGGATGTAGGGCGCGTAACCGCAACGCGCACGTGCGGGAATGCCACGCGATTTGAAGGTCGCGGCCATGAGGATGGCGACATAGCGGCAGGTAAGGATCAGTTTGTCCTCCTGCGCGCGGTCAGGCGCGAAGCCGCGTGGGTCGCGGCGATAGAGTTCGGCAAGGATGGCGGCCACTGTGGGGAAGTAGTCATCCTCGGATTGACGATACCACGGTACGGCGCTCAGGTCGCCATAGGCGGGGTTCATGGGCACGCCTTCGCGGCTCAGATAGAGCACCATCTTGTGGATGATCTGTTGCTTGACGAGACGGCCTGATTCCGCGATGTCGTCGGGCAGATCGCGTTGTAGGCGCTCCTGATACAGCCCGGGAGAGGTGAAGCGGCTGAACATACGGTAGTGATCAAGTAAAGAGGCTTGCATACGTGTTTCCCTTTCTGGCTGGCGTACCTGACCCCATCCCTTCCCATAGATGGAAAGGAGGGTTGAAGTAGCCGTTGAGACTTTCCTTCCCATTGCCCTCATAAGTGACATGCTCCCCACGGCTCAAGCCGGGGCTTCTCAGACAACGCACAGAGCAACCCCTCACGTTCGCGCCTGACGGGCTTGCCCAGCCCGGAAAATGTTCAGCGCCGCGTTCTCATCGCGGTCTATCACCAGCCCACATGTAGGACAGACGTGGGTACGCACCGACAAGCTCTTGGGCACTCTTCTCTCGCTTGCGGAAATGGCGTGGATTCTCCACCACCAGCCCATTCGCCGTGATAAGAAACACCTTCAAGCCCACATCGATGCCCGTCTCTCGTCTGGTCAACTGCAAGGGCTGCAGCAGAACCTCTGCGCATGAGAAACAGGCATACCAGCCATCCGCTTCCCGACAAATCGTCACCGTCTTGGGTCGGCCCAGCAACGGGCGATAAAAAAGGTAGTCTCCAACGCCCGCTCTTGTCCAGGGGTAGGTAACAGCTTATACTTGTAGGTCTTGCGCATCTGCATTGTCGCTTCCATGCTGCGCCTCCCCGGCTGTTGTGTTGTTACGCATCTCTCAGCGAAGTAGTCTATCATGAGCGAGTGTGTTGTGTCAACTGTCGTATGCTTTCTCGCTTTGTGAACGACATGACTTTCAGCACTTAGGCTGAAGCTAGGGGATTCAGCCGCGTCTACGATAAACCGAATAATTATGGGAAAGATAAATGTTTGCCGATCAATTCGCACACGAAAGGAGCCACCTCATGAGCATGCCCAACATACTGCCCAACCCAGCCATTGCCCTCAGTGCAGCGCTTGATCCATTCGCCGCGCTCCCTCCTGATCCGCTGGTGGCCGCGCTGCCCAAGGCGGACATCCACCTGCATCAGGAGTGGTCGCCCCGGCTGGATCGTGTGCTGGCGCGACGCGAGCGACGTCCGCCGTATGACTGGCAGGCGTGGGCGCGCGACCTGATGGCGAACTCTCCGCCTGGGATGGCGCGTCTGACGCGGCTCTCAAAGGTATTTCCGGCGCCTAGAGAAGCCGATGAGCCAGAGAACTTCATCGCGCGCATCGAAGATATGCTGTGCGAGGCGGCGGCTGATGGCGCAATCTTCGTCGAGGTACGCTTCGGCAATGATGACGCGCTGCGTCCCGAGCTCATGGCGATCTTTCGCGAGGCCGAGCGGCGTGCTCAGGCAAAATATCCAGCCTTGCGCGCCGAGGCCGTCTATATCCTGGTTTTCACGTTCGAGGCGGAGCTACTTGAGCGTATCTCCACGGCGGCGCTTGGGCTGGCGCGCGAGGGATTGACAGGGATTGATATGCTCTACGCGCCGTATGATACAGAGGCCGATTGGACACTCGCCTATCAGTTGGCGCAGCGGGCGGCTGACGCAGGGCTAGGGATCACCGTTCACGCGGGCGAGTTTTCTATGGCAAATATCACGGCGGCGCTGCGCACACCAGGGTTGACGCGCATCGGCCACGCGATCTACGCGGCAGAAGATGAGCGTCTGCTCGATCTGCTGGCGCAAAGCGGCGCAACGGTGGAGTGTTGCCTGACCTGCAACGTCGTCCTGGGCGCGGTCGCCAGCTACGAAACGCACCCCATTCGCACGTTTGTTGCGCAGGGGATACCGGTCGCGCTGTGTACGGATAATCCCGTGCAGATGTGTACGACTATCGGACGAGAGTATGCGCTGGCGCACGCGCTTGGCTTCTCGCCAGCCGACCTGCTTGGCTTCACACAGAACGCCATCCGGGCCGGATTCACCACGCCTGCGCGCCGGGCGGAGCTGTTGGCGCGAATTGTCATAGCATAGAATGGAAGAGATAACCACACCATGAGCAATCGTTTCGATATGCCCGATATGCCCGATATGCCAACATCTGAGCAGCCAGACGATTCTACCCGCGTCCGCACGATACGTTGGCATGACCCCGCTATCGCGTTCGGCGCCATGCGCCGCATGACCGGCCTGGAGTTTTTGCAGGCGGTGATGCGGGGCGAGGTTCCGGCGCCGCCGATTGGCGCGTTGGTGGGCTATCGCTTCGCTGAGGTGGAAGAGGGGCGCGTCGTTGTCGCGTTTGAGCCAGCGGAGTATCACTACAATCCGCTGGGCATCGCACATGGAGGCATCGCCGCGACGTTGTTGGATACAGCGATGGCTTGCTCTATGCAGACACTCATGCCGGTAGGGATCGGCTTTACCACGCTTGAGATCAAAGTCAACTATCTGCGGCCAATCACTATCGGCGCAGGGGAATTGCGCGCCGAGGGTACGCTGATCAACGTCGGGCGGCGGGTGGGCGTCGCCGAGGGGCGCATTACCGACGCCAGCGGCAAGCTCTACGCCCACGCCACCACTACCTGTCTGGTCTATGATACAAACCAGGCCAACCAGGACAGGCATGGAAAGGCAGGCGGATGAATCTGCGCCCCACGCCATCTGCAACGCCGTTCACCCTATGCTCCCTCCCCCACTGGGGGAGGGGCAGGGGTGGGGGTTCATCCACACTCGGCTTGCGTGCAGTTGTTTATTGAGATGATGATCTCAACATCGCTAGTGTAGCCGGGGTTCGGGTCTTGCAGCACCGTCACTGTGATGGTCGTCTGGTTATTCGACGGGCCTTTGGTCGCCACGATGGAGATGGAGCCAGAGGAGTAGGTCTGCACATCTTGCCAGCCGCTCTTGGGCAATTGATCGGTGTAGTACGACGCGATGGGGCTGGCGGAGGCATTGGACGCGCAGAAGTCGAACTCGCCAATGGGGATCGGCGGCTGTGTGTTGCTGCTCACCTTTGTATGCACAATCAATTGCGCATTGGGGTACGATGGCACATCCGAAGGGACGGGAATGTCGCTCGGCGAGGGCGTCGGCGTAATCTGGCAGACGTCAGACGAGCCGCGTGTGCCGCCACTACCAGATTGCGTAGGGGTAGCAGTAGGGAAACCTGGGGGTGGTGTAAACGTAGACACGCTGGCAGGCGTCGTATCGCCGTTCCCAAAGGGCGTATCGGTCGCGGTCGCGCTTCCGCTGCTGGGCGAGCCGCCTGATGAGCCGCCGCCACATGCGACGAGAAGCACACTCAGCGTTGCTACCGCCAATGTGGCCAACAGCGCCCATTTGCCCCGGCGTCGTAGCCGCTCCATCGCCGCTCCTGGCGTCGTTTCACGTCGTTCCCTCTGTTGCATATTTCATCTCTCCGATAGATACTTCGCAATAATAATGATAGCGTAAGGGCGCCGGACGCCTTGTCCTCTCCAGGTTGCCCTACTGGACACAACGAATGAGGCGCGCATTCGTTGGATGCGTGTACTATACGCCTGCATGACGCCTGCATGGCATGGCGCGAATTCAACGATGCTCGCCTACCCCAATAGAACAGATGCGCTACTCCACTTGGCGCCAGCGTGCGTTCAGCATATCATAGATAACACACAGCAGCGGCTCGCATGTTTCGCAGATGGTAGGCGCGCGTTGACGCGCCTACAGGCATTCGCCACAAAAGCTACCGACGCAGCTTGGGAGAGCATGAGAGATCATGGGACAATTGGTATCGCTGGAGGATGTGCGAACCCGCTGGCAGAGAAGAGTCCGCATCGTCGGACTTTGTGGCGTAGCCCCTAGGCACGGTTTCAACCGCCCGCCACGCACGCCACGCTAATTGTGAGAAGGGAGTGGGATGGGACATGGTGGCGGAGGGCAAACCGGTACGGCAGAGGGAAACACCAGACGCCGATAGAAGCGATGAAGCCGATACATCGCCGTCCGCTGGCAATGGCGCGCTGTTGCGCCGCGCACGCGACCTGCTGCTGGCGCACGGCGAACCGCTGGCCGCCGCAGAGCTGGCAGGAGCCGTCTTTGGTGTCGCCGTTGGCATGGTGGGCGCAGGGCCGTGGCTGACCCTGCTGGAGAATATGCTGCGCGCCTCGCCAGTCTTCGCTCGCTTCGATTCTGCGGATGAGGATGGCACGGGCGCCAATACAAATGGAGAGCAGCGCTGGGGGCTGGCCATCTGGCGGCAGGAACGCCGCACACTGGCCGACATGGAGTTCGTGGTGGTGGATGTCGAGACGACCGGCCTTGCCCCTGGCTTCCATCGCATCACCGAGGTAGCGGCCGTCGTCGTCGCGGGTGGTGAGCAGCGAGCTATCTTCAAGAGCCTAATCAATCCCGAACGGCGTATCCCCCAGTTCATCACAAAGTTTACCGGCATCACCGAGCGCATGGTGGCGCGTGCCTCCCGCGCGGCTGACGTGCTGCCCAAGCTGAGCTTGTTCATCGGCGATCGGCCCATCGTCGGGCATAACATTGGCTTTGATCTGGGCTTTCTCTCCTATGAGGCCGAACGCGCTGCGCTTGGCACACTCTTCCCCGCCGACGGCATTGACACCATCACGCTGGCTCGCCGCTATCTGCCCAATATGCGGCGCGCCTCGCTGGATCGCGTCGCCGCCGCGCTGCATCTGCCCGTCCGCAATCGGCACCGCGCGCTGGCCGACGCCCAACTGACCGCCAACGTGTTTGCGCTGCTGCTGGCGCGTGCGCGCAAGGCAGGCTGCGTCACGCTCGAAGACCTGCAATTCGCGCTGCATGGCGGAACGAGCCGTCGGCGCGCATCTGTTGCCATTGGCATGTTTGCGCCACGCGCACATCTCGCCACCAGCGTACAAGCCGACACACTTGATGCGCTCGATATGTCCTCCGTTGAGGCAGTGGAGACGCTTGCCGACACCCAGGAGAACGCGGCAGCCGATGTGGACGAGGATGAGCAACCGGCGAAGCCAGCGGCCAGGCGGAGCACAGGCGATGGCTTCACGCCGCCACGCCCCACCGGCGCGTTGTATCTCAATCCAGCCTGGCGCAAAGATTTCTCTTCGTCGCCTGGGGTTTATCTGATGAAGGACGCCAGCGGCGAGGTGATCTACGTTGGCAAGGCGAAGTGTCTGCGCGACCGGCTGGCGTCGTACTACAATCAGCCGCTTGGCTACACCCGCAAGATGGATGGCCTCTTGCAGAGCGTGCGTGAGATCGAGACGCGCGAACTTGGCTCCGAACTCGAGGCGTTGATCGTCGAATCGCGGCTGATCAAGCAGTTGCAACCACGCTACAATGTGCAACTGCGCAACCACGAGCAATACCCCTTCATCAAGGTTGACCTCAAGAGCGCCTACCCGCGCTTCTACGCCACGCGCGAGGTCAGCGCCGATGGCGCGCGCTACTTTGGGCCGTTCCGCACCGGCGGCATCGTCCACGCAACCATCGAACTGCTCTACAAAGTCTTCCCCATCCGCAACTGCACACGCGCGCTGCCGCCGACTGGGGCCGCAAGCGAACCCTGCCTGCGCTATCACCTGAAACGCTGTCCGGCGCCATGCCGCGCCCCACTGACGGATGAGGCGACGCGCGAGTATCACGCCGCTGTACAGGAGGCATGCGCATTCCTGGGCGGCGAGCGCGCTGACCTGATTGACCGGCTGAAAGGCGAGATGTTCGCCGCCTCGGCCCGGCAAGACTATGAACGCGCCGCTCGCCTGCGCGACGCCCTGCGCGATGTGGATCAGGTGTTGCTAGGGCAAAAGTTAGTGACGGGCGCAGTCGAGGCGAACAACCTACTGATCGCGTATCCCTCGGCGGTTGAGGGCTATTGTGAACTCTTTCTGATCCGGCATGGACGGTTGATCCGCCAGGAGCGCATCCCTCGCGACGAGGCGGCGCTAACACAGACGGCGCTGATGTTTGTGGCGCTGGCGGCCACGCTGGAATCGCCGCCCCCCTGTGTTGGCCGCGAAGAGGTCGATCAGATCAACATCATCGCCCGCTGGATTTCCCATCACAGCGACGACGACACACGCGCCTTCTTCCGCCTGCCCGACGATCTGCGCGATCCCCAGGCGCAGGCAGCCTTCGCGGCGGAGGTGGCGCACACGGTGGCGTCCAATTAACGAGCCAGCGTATCAGACATGTGGTATAACGAATGCGACATCTATGAACTGAAGTAGGAACAGTGTGAAAGTACGAGAGGCGGTCAAGGCCATTGAAGACGACGGCTGGTATCTTGTCGCAACACGAGGTGATCATAGACGATACAAGCATCCCACCAAGCCAGGGAAAGTGACTGTGGCAGGCGCACTGAACAAAGATGTCCCGTCCGGCACACTGGCTAGCATCTTCCGGCAGGCGCAACTGCCCAAGCCCTAAGCCACCCCAGGAGGCAGACCTATGTATCGTTATCTCGTCATCTTTGAGCAAGGCCCAACCAGTTGGGGCGCCTATATCCCCGATCTGCCTGGCTGTGTCGCCGTGGGTGATACCCGCGAAGAGGTTGAGCAGAGCATCCACACGGCCCTCGCTATGCACTTGCAAAGTATGCTCGATGACAACGAGGCAATTCCACCCGCCACATCAAGCGCTGAAGAGATTGAGGTTTCATTGCCTCATCCCGTATCCTAGAAACGGCCCTCAGCCTAATGGCCTGCTCACATAATATGCTAACTGCGCCGGTCGGATACAGAAACAGACAGTTGACGCCAGCCTGTGCAAGCGATATAGTGAACGAGGCGCGCGTTGTGTCCTGGCAGCGGAAGGGAAGCGCGGACGTGGGGGAAATACCCAGGGCATGATTGATGCGCGCCAATGGCATTAGCAGTCTCATGGAGCGTTCAGGCGGAGGAGCGGCATAACCGGTGGAGAGCGCGGCAAGAAGTGACGTGATCGAGCAGCGCACGCTGTTTCCCAGCGCGGGGCGGCCACCGCTGGCCCTGGAAGGTATGCTGGCGCGTCCGGCAAGCGATATGCAGGGCGCCCAAACGCCGCGTGCGACGGCGCTGCTCTGCCACCCGCAACCGGCCACCAGTTCGATGGACGATGCGTTGACAGTGGCGCTGGCGCGCGCGCTGGCCGCCGCCGGGCTGATCACCTTGCGTTTCAACTTTCGTGGCGTAGGGACAAGCGCCGGACAGCAGACCGACGGGCGCCTGGAGCCACTCGACATCGCGGGCGCCATCGAGTTTCTGCTGGCGCAACCGGGGGCCAATCGCGAAAAGCTGTGCCTGATCGGTCATGCGTTCGGCGCGCATATGGTTCTCACCTACGCCGCGCACGACCCGCGCGTGAAGATGGTGGTCGCCGTCAGCCCGCCGATCTTTCGCGTCACGCCGGAGCTTGGGCAGTTCGCGCAGCCCAAGCTCTTCATCACCGGGGAGTACGATGAAGTCTCCCCGCGCCACAAACTGGAACCCTGGATCGAGCGTCTCCCATCGCGCGCCTTGCGCATCGTCTTGGGGGCGCGCCACCTGATGCGAGGGTATGAGGCGCCCACCACAGAGGTCGTCGTCAAATACGTCACTCGCTGGGCGCAGACGCCCGGCGTCTAGCAGGGTAATCTCACCGTGTCAATACACCCAACCAATCCACTTGTCGCACAAAGCGACCGAACGATATTATTGGAGGCGGATCATCCGCGCTACGCCGAGGCGCGCGACGCCCTGGCGCAGTTCGCCGAACTTGAGAAGTCGCCGGAGCATATCCATACCTACCGGCTGACACCACTCTCGCTCTGGAACGCCGCCGCAGCCGGACTGACTGCCGCTCAGGTAGTTGATCTACTGAGCGAGTTCAGCAAATATGATCTGCCGCCAAACATCGTCAGCGACGTGCGCGACTACATGGGGCGCTATGGCCGCCTCAAACTGTTGCGCCCTCTTGGCGCTCCCAATGGAGGCGAACTATGGCTGCGCGCAGATGATCCCCTGTTGATCGCCCAGATGGCGCGCCAGAAACGCTTGCAGCCCTACATCCTGGTTGAGCGCGATCCGCACACGCTGGTGGTGGACGCTGCCCGTCGTGGACACATCAAGCAGGAACTCATCGCGATTGGCTTCCCCGCCGAAGACCTGGCAGGCTACACCGAGGGCGAACCGTTGACGGTGGCCCTGCGCGCCGAGGCGCGTTCCGGCAAGCCGTTTGCCCTGCGTCCCTACCAGGAAGCGGCGGTTGAGGCGTTTTACGCCGGGGGAGCAGTGAGCGGCGGCAGCGGCGTAGTGGTCTTGCCGTGCGGTGCGGGCAAAACGGTCGTCGGGATCGGCGCGCTCGCTGCGGTTGGCCGCGCCACGCTGATCCTCACGCCCAACACGATTGCCGTGCGCCAGTGGATCGCCGAACTGCTTGACAAGACGACCCTTACCGCTGATCAGGTGGGTGAGTATACCGGTGAACGCAAAGACATCCGTGCCGTCACCGTCACCACCTATCAGATGTTGACCTATCGCCCCAGTGAGGGCAGCGACTTCCCGCATTTTGGGCTGGTGACGGGCCACGACTGGGGATTGATCATCTACGATGAGGTACATCTCTTGCCCGCGCCGATCTTTCGCATCACAGCGGAGATTCAGGCGCGGCGGCGGCTTGGCCTGACGGCGACACTGGTACGCGAGGACGGGCGCGAAGCCGACGTGTTTGGGCTGATCGGCCCCAAGCGGTCGGATGTGCCCTGGCGCGAACTCGAACGCCAGGGATGGATCGCCACTGCCGAATGCCACGAAATTCGCGTCCCCCTGCCTGAGAACGAACGCCTGTCCTACGCCATCGCCGAGGAGCGCGAAAAGTATCGCCTGGCGGCGGAGAATCCCCTGAAGCTGAGCGTCACCCAGGCGTTGCTGGCGCAGCACGCCGACGACCAGACGCTGATCATCGGCCAATACCTCGATCAACTCAAAGAGATTGCCGAGACACTCAATGCGCCACTGCTGACGGGCCGCACCAACAATAGCCAGCGTGAGAAGCTCTACGAACAGTTTCGGCGCGGCGAGATCAAGCGGCTGGTGGTGAGCAAGGTCGCCAACTTCGCGGTAGATCTGCCCGACGCCAACGTCGCGATCCAGGTTTCCGGCACGTTCGGCTCGCGCCAGGAAGAAGCGCAGCGGCTGGGACGGCTGCTGCGCCCCAAAGCTGACGGTCGCCCCGCGCGCTTCTATACCATCGTCACGCGCGACACCCGCGACCAGGAGTTCTCGGCCAACCGCCAGTTGTTCCTGACGGAGCAGGGCTATCGCTACACCATCGAAGACGCCGAGGAACACTATGCGCTCGATGCCCAAACACAGACACTCAACGACAGAGACGCCAGCAACAATAGGGCCAAGAACGGTTCTCTGTTCGTCGGCGAGCAGCATAAGCTCAACGGTCGCCATGCTGCGCCAGAGGCGAATGGCGCATACGAAGCAAACAGCGCAAATGGAAACGGCAAAGCGGCCAGGCCTCCGGTGAAATCATCAGCACGTGCGACGCTCAGCGCGCCTGCAAGCTCACGGCCACGCCAGCAACGGACGCCAACACGCCACACATGAGCGCACCCGATGTGCCACGTCTACTCCTCTTCCTGGCGACGGCGCCGTTGCTCTTCCTCAGCCTGAGCCGCAGTGGCGCGGAAAAGCTGCGCGATGCGCCCTATTCGCTCGCTGAACTCCTCTGTCCGGCGTAAAACGCCAGCCAGCAATCCTTGCGCCTCAGCGACGGCGGGGTTCTGCCAGACCTCGTCGAGAGCGCGGGCATGAGCGCGCGCGCCATCCATATATTCGCCCAACTTCGCGCGTTGCTCTTCCAGACGCTGAACTGCGGTGGAGTGCAGACACAAGCCCCGCCCTTTAGGGCTGGGGTAGTTGACCACCAAGAAGAGTTTGCCAACAGACAGATTGACAAACTGCTCAGGCAACCTCGATAACGGCGAAGACAGTTCTCAAAATGGTATTTAGCGCGCTGCTGAGTGAACTACGCAGACGAGCCATCGGCGCAGGCGCAGGAGCAGTTGTGGGTCTGGGGATTGGCGTCGGAACCTCCATTGTCGAACACCGCTCAGTTGGCGATTCAATATTGCCAGTGATTGGAGACATCTTCGCCGGGGCAGGCGGCGGCTTCGAGATGAGCGGCTGGACGCCCTGGACAACGGCAGGCGTCGGATACGGGCTGACGCAATCTCTCGTGACCGACATCGCCAATGGCAACTTCGATCTGGAAGGTAACTTCGACACTGTGATGGGCGACTCCGCGCTCTTCTCTGGTCTGACCGGCGGGAGTAATTTCTCATCTTCAGCCCAGGATTTGAGCAGCGCATTCACGTCTGCCGTACATGACTATGAACCGGCTCTAATACCCCAAGACGCGACGCTGCTCAATAACCCCGATCAGTTTATTTTGGACAACATACAACAGGCGACCGATGCGCAGACAAATGCGCGCAACCCTATGAGTGGGCGTTTCGGTGGTGGCCGAATCAACCCTGGCGCCGCTGCCATTGTCACATCCACTGGTGGCGACACCGGCGCCATTATTTCAGGGTATGGTCAGTGCGCCGAGGGCAACCTATTTCGCTACCTGGTGACAGGCGATACACGAGCGCTGCTGGATAGCACGCTTCATAACGCGCCGCCGGATAACTTACCGTCGATTACAGGTGATGGCACAGGGGACATCGATGTGTTCATCCACCAAAGGAGGGGACTTCCCCCCTGTGTACGCTGTCAAGGGGCGCTTCCCCTTGTAGCGGAATACACACAACGTACCGTCAACGTCTTCTGGGATACGGGGAGTGGAAGCCAGATCTACAAATGGGTGGTTTCCCCTCCACTAACCCCAGATAATGTCGCCCAGGGAGTGAAGGCAACCAATAGCTTGGTGGCAAATGCGCCCCAAGAAATACAGAGCCTGCTCTCTTTTATGGGACTATAGGAGGTCTCTACAATGGAGTCTGCTCCTAGCCAACAGAACGAGAACCATCAACCAACGCTGCCACGCATCCGTGTACGCTTGGCTGGTGTCTTAGAAGGGCATCACCGCTCACCCAGGCGACTGCAATTCTCGCGCGATGGGCGTCTCCTGTTCTCGGTCGGGGAGGAAGACGGAGAGTCCACTCCCCCAGAGGTGGGGATTTGGAACATTGAGCGACAAACAGCCATACGGCTGGGCGTCTGCCCTGGCTACTACCCATTGTTGGCGCCCGATGGACAAAGTATTGTCTTCTGTATGGAAGATGGCCATGTTGTGCGCGCTGATCTGGAAGACAGACCCATCGGCGACTTGACGGGTGAGATCGAGATTCAGCCTATTCTTGGCATAGCAATCTCGCCTGATGAGACGACAGTGGTGGCGGCCGATGGGCTGGGGAATATCGAACTGTGGGATACCAGAACGCGCGCCCGGTTGGCTCTGTTGCGGGTGCAAGAGGAGGAGACGCGCTTTCCCTATAGCGAGGTGATGGGGTTTTCACCAGATGGGCGCTGGCTGCTAGTGGATGCGCCAGACGGGCGTGGAGCGGCTCATCTCCTTTCACTGAGCCGGAGCGAGGATGTCGGCGCTCTGACAGGCGCCTGGGTGGCAGCCTTTGGAAGCGCCAACGCGAACCCGGAGGGATTTGCCTTCGCGCCACGTGGGCGGCTCCTGGCGCTGGCGACTGCGCGTGATCCAGGTATTCTCCTGGCGCGTCTGCCTGGCCTGGAACGCGGCCACCTCTCTTCCCTGGCTAATCGTATACTGGATACCAGCCGAGCGTTGGCCTTCTCGCCCGATAGCCTCTGGCTGGCAGAGGGAACCACAAGTCAGGGGCGAGTGGCGCTGTGGGATGTGCTCACCGGTCGGCTGGCCCTCACCTGGGAGGCGCATACCGACTATTACCACGCACTTGGTAGCGATCAAATCCCTGCACTCTTTGACCTGGCGTGGTCGCCCGGTGGGCGCTGGATCACTACGGCGGGATGGAGTGTGCAGCCAGGCAATCCCAAAGCACGGTACTACCGGGATCGCTGGCGAGAGACGCCAGTGATCAAGCTGTGGGAGGTCGAGCGAGAGCCGCCCTGGGAGACAGTCATTCCGCCTGCCACCTCGCTTGCCCCTCAGCCCGAATAGTTTAGGCGCCTCATTTCCCAAAAGTGGTATACTATACCTCAAAGGCGTACCTACCTCCTGAATAGGTGAAGGCTAGAGGGAAAGAGGCAGCGAAAATGGAGCACGTACAGATCACGAAGCAATTGCGTCTGGAGCGTGCCATCCTGATTGGCGCGTTCGCTGGCTGGAACGACGCAGCCAGCGCGGCCACCTGGGCGGTCAAGTTCCTGGTGAACCACTGGGACGCCCAGCCATTCGCTGAAATTGATCCCGAAGAGTTCTACGACTTCACCGAGGCGCGGCCCACCGTGCGCATCTCCGGTGGCGCGTTGCGCCGCCTGAGTTGGCCCTCCAATCGCTTTTATGTGTATCGTCCGAAGCAGAGCGGGAAAAGCGATGCCCTTGATAGGTTGATGGGGCTAGCAAGCGGAAATGGGCACAGCAGGAATGGGCATAGCAGCCCCCACAAAGGCGACGAGACGCCAAAGCTGCTGACGCCCACTGACTTGCCCGATACCATCAGCGCGCGTAGCGATGTGACGCCTATTACTCCCATCACGCCACAAACCGCCGAGGAAAAACAGGCGGTGTTGCAGGAGTCCGGCCCGCGTGATGTGATCCTCTTACTTGGCGAGGAGCCGCATCTGCGCTGGCGCACGTTTGCCAATGAGATCGTCGCCCTCTGCAAAGAGTTACACGTCGAAGAGGTTGTGTTGCTTGGCTCGCTGGTCGCCGAGGTGCCTCATACGGCTCCCGTGCAGATCAGTGGTGTGACCAGCCGCTCACATCTGCTCTCGCGTTTGCAAGAGGCGAACGTCGAACGCGCCAACTATTCCGGCCCGACAGGCATGCTCACTGCGCTACAAGACGCCGCGCGCAAAGAGGGGATCGCTACCACCAGTTTGTGGGGATCGGCCCCGCACTACGTCTCGGCGACGCCAAACCTGCCGGTCTCGGAGGCGTTGTTGCGCAAGCTCAATAGCCTCTACTCGCTTGACCTGCGACTGGGCGAGTTGACTCACGCCGCGCAGCGTTTCACACGCCGTGTCTCGACGCTTGTCGCCGAAGACCCCGATGTTTCGGCGTATGTGCGCGAACTCGAACAGCGTACCAGCTCTTCCGGCGGACGTAGCCCATTCAACGAAGGCTCCTTCAGCGACGCCTCAGGCATTCATCGCATCCCTATGGATGGCGAGTTGCCAAGCCCGGAGGAGGCTGTGCAGGATGTCGAGGACTGGCTGCGACGCTTCCGCGCCAATGGCGCCGACTAACAAGCTGACCATGCGATAGTATAGTAGCTGGATTGCCAGGCTGTCGCCATGATCGGCTATGCTCTTCGTGACCAGAAGTGGCGGCAGCGCGTCTGATCAGATACGACTTTTTCTCACCATTTTTGTCCCCAGCCTGACAGACGCCTTGCTTTGCTCAGCAAAACCAGGCAATCAGCGTGAAGTGAGTGGGAGCGCAGTCATCAGATCATCCGGTCACACAAACCACACATGAACTGTACACACTATTCACAGACAACCAACCGAGCGACAACTAACACACGAAGACACTTCAACGCCACAGCGAACACAGCGAACACAGCGAACACAACAAACACAACAAACACAACAACACATCGAGCGTATGCCTGTGCTCATCCAGCGTTATCCAGCACTCATCCGGCGATCTTCGAGAGCGAGCCACCGTCAGGCGATGCAGAATATATGGCGATTACCACCCGGTTTGCGCGCCACCTGCGCCCTCAATCGGGCGGTGGTGGTCTGGCGTCTGGTTGTCCTTTCTCGTGGTCGCGTTTGCCAGCAGAAAGTGACCCCACATGGAGACACGCAACCCCACCTCACGCAAACGCCGGTCTTCGATGTCGTCTGGTTTCAATGGCTTGCGTGGCGCGAAGAAAGCCCGCAGAACTCCTCGCCTGAACACTTCGGCGCGCCGAAGTGACGCCCCCACCGCCGTTCCTGCCCGACAGGGCGCGCCATTGCATGGCAGACACTCAGCCCCGCTGCTCCCTGGCGCCTCATTTTTCTCTGCGGGCGCCTCAACTCCCAGCGCCGATGATCTTGCCGACAATCTTGCACTGAGGAGAGCCGACCCAGCGGTTCAGGTTGACCAAAACGCCGATGACCCCAAGGGTGATGAGGCGGAGCAGGAGACGGCGGAACAAACGGTGGTGGTCTGGCGTGAGCAGACAGATCCGCTGAGCGAAACGGTCGCCGCTGACGCTGAAGAGGAGGAAGAGGAACGTAGCAAGCGCGCAGCAAGCAGTTGGTTTGTGGGAAGCGAGCGCCTGAGTGGGATTTGGCTGATCAGGCCGACGGCGCGCGAACGGCTGCGCGATTGGGTTTCGGAATGGGCGCCGTTCTCGTTACGCGAACAGGGCTGGTGGCGTGGCCTCTGGCGGCGCAGCCTGACGCGCGTAGGGATGATCGCCGCGCTCGCATGCGTTGTGGGGTTGGTTGGTGTGATCGCGTTTTATGTCTCGCTTGGCTCACGGGCTGCGGCAAACAACCTCCCCTCCATCAGTTCGCCCACGCCCGGCCAGAGCAGCCTGATCATCTCCTCTGCAACAAACATCACTGGCGCGACGCCCACCGTCCCCGATTATGAGATCGGCGTCTGGTCATCAGATGATATGCCGCTAGGTGGGCAGGTGACGATCTTCGCGCGCGTGACCCACCACTACGCCGGGGTAGCCGGCGTGAAAGTGAGCTTCAGCGTGCAGTTCCCCAATGGCAGCCTCGCGCGCTATGGGCCAGTCAAGACGGACAAAGTGGGGCTGGCCTCCGTGCTGGTGGGCTTTGGCGGCGTTGGCGCGGGGCAAATTATCTTCGTCACGGCGACAGTGACAGTGGGCGGCCAGAGCATCTCGGCTGATACCAGCTTCACCCCTGCATAAAACACTCCTCACCGAGCGGTTGCGACAAAGTTGCGACAGATACGCGATAGCAGCATGACATTGTGAGCATATGCTTGATGGTGGAAGACGCCCTCATCCCTGCCCCTCGTATAGGAAAGGGGAACCTGGGCCAGCACATTCGCTGGCGCCGACGAAGCCATCGGGGGCGAACAACACAAGGAGCATCATCACAATGGCTGACGCAACCATGACGCGCCCGTCGCCGCAAGCCAGCGCCCGCCGTGAAGCAGGCGCGGTTGTCCTGCGGACGCACGATCTCACGAAACGCTATGGCGAACGGCTGGCTGTCAACAACCTCAATCTCGAGGTCTATCGCGGCGACATCTTTGGCTTCCTGGGGCCGAACGGCGCAGGAAAAACAACCACCATCCGTATGATCCTGGGGCTGATCACCCCCACAAGCGGCAGCGTAGAGGTTCTGGGGCAGGATGTCGCTACCCATCGCGCAGAGGTGTTGCCACGGGTGGGCGCGCTGGTGGAGACGCCCGCGCTCTACCTCTATCTTTCAGGACGCGACAACCTGCGCGTGGTGGGCGACGCGCTTGGCGGCGTCTCGGACGAACGCATCCAGGCGGTATTACAGATGGTCGGGCTGGCCGCGCGCCAGAAAGATCGCGTGAAGACCTATTCGCTGGGCATGAAGCAGCGGCTCGGCGTCGCCATCGCGCTGCTGAACGATCCCGATCTGCTGGTATTGGACGAACCGGCCAACGGGCTTGATCCGGCGGGCATCGTCGAGATGCGCGACCTGATGCGCCGTCTGAGCGCCGAGGGCAAGACCATCTTCATTTCGAGCCATGTGCTGGGCGAGGTGCGCCAGATCTGCACACGGGTAGCGATCCTCAATCTTGGCAAGCTGGTCACGGAATCCACAGTCGAAGATTTGACACGCGGCCAGGGTGAGTTCGCCGTGCAGGTGGAACGCCCACGCGAGGCGCTGGCGTTGATGCAGGCGCAGCCCTGGGGCAAGAGCGCCCGCATTGACGAGGCGAACGGAACACTCATCACCCAGGCGCCCAACGGCTCCGGGCGCGACCTCAACCTCTTCCTGGTCAATCTCGGCTTCGCGCCCGCCAGCCTAATCCCCCAGACGCAAGACCTGGAAAGCATCTTCCTGACTTTGACCAACAACACCGCAGGAGAAGTGCGATGAATCCAAGTATCACAACGACAACGGCGAGTATCGCCCCCTCGCAAGCGCGCAGCCTCTCGCCAAGTTTTATTGGCCTGGTACGTGCGGAACTCTATAAGATGTGGGCGCAGTGGACAACGCGCATCCTGTTGGGGCTGGTCTTCGCCGCCACCTTCCTGCCCTATCTACTGTTGCTGGCGCGCTCACAGACAAAGACTGATTTCACTGCCCAGCCGCTCTACTGGACGTACAATGTCGCCGAGATTTCCCTGACCATCCTGCGCGTCTTGGGCGGCTTTGCGCTGCTGGTCATCGCCGCGCGCGCGGTAGGGCTGGAATACCAGCAGGGAACGATTCGTGTCCTGCTCTCGCGCGGAGTGGGGCGGGTGCAACTGCTGACGGCCAAGCTCACCAGCGTCACACTGCTGGCGATAGCTATGGTGATTGGCAGCCTCATCCTCAACAGCTTGCTCTTTCTGCTTCAGTTCGGTCTGATCTACGGCGCAGGCGACCAGTTCAGCAGCGCGTTTACCTCCGGCTTCTGGGCAAGCGTCTGGGCATATTTCCTGACTGTGCTGGTCAGCATGGCGGCGTCGATCTTGTTGGCAATTTGCGTCGCTGTGGTGGGGCGTTCGCTCAGCTTCGGCGTCAGCGCGGCGCTGAGCTGGTTCGCCGCCGACAACTTCGCCGTGCTGGTGCTGTTTTTCGTCTATCGCTTGACGCAAAACGATTTCTGGATCAAGCTGCCCGCCTATTTCCTCGGCCCGATTCTCAACCAGCTTCCCTCAGCGTATGTGCCTGCGCTGCTGGTACAGCATACCACGGAGTTTGGGACGACGGTCACTGCGCCACTTGGCGCAAATACCGTTGGGCTGACGCCGTTCGTCACCTACGACGCGACACACGCCTTTGTGGTCACGCTGATCTACTGCGTCGTCTTCGCCGTTACAGCGTACATCCTGACGTGGCGACGAGACGTGCTGGAATAGCGGCGATCTGTTCAACCTGTGGTTCACCCCGCTCTCACAAGCGTGAGAGCGGGGCTTTGTGTATATGTCTCGCGCCTCGCGCCTCTCACAGTGAACGTAGAACCATAGACAGTGTGACGCAGTTCACCCCACATGTGAGAACAGAAGGGCGCGTCTGGCGTAAGGTATTCATGATGGGTGAAGACAGAGGGCAGAAGGCGCGCAACAGTGTCGGCGCTGTATCCGCGTCGGGGCAACCTGCTGTTTTGATGTGGTATGCTCAACGCTGAGACGACGGGTGTGCGAGAACGCTACGCTACTTCGTTATTCTTAACATGGGCGAGCCAATCGAAACACGGGACTCCACCATAGGGAGACGATATCATTATGATTCCTACCGAGATCACCTGCCCGCGTTGTGGGTGGCGCAACGAAGCCTCCGCCCGGATGTGCGGCGGCTGTGGCATGCCACTGAGCCTGAACGACATGACCAACCCGCCATCGGCTGATGGCGCAACCGTCTATGTGCCCGATACGCCAAAGCTCTACTCAACCGGGCCAGACGCCAGCATCAACGAGACACAACCCACACCTCCGACCTCGCTCGGCATGGGCGGCGCCTACTCGCCTCTGTCACCTGCCACGCCCATCACTCCGATGACGCCCGTCACTCCCCGCCGCACGGCTCCTCCACCCGCTTATACGCCGGTTCCATCTTCGCCAACCGACCCATCGCTTCGGGCGATCACTGGCGATGGCGTCCCGGCGGCGCTGCCGTCGAGACGCGCGCGGAGCGGCTCTGCGGCTGGCTTCTGGGGGCGCTTTCTGCTGATTGTCGTCCTCGTACTGATCGTGCTTGGCGGCCTGGGCTACGGCGCCTGGGGGCTGTATGTCACGCCATCGCTCCATACCTCGGTGGATACCGAACTGTATGGCCGCCTGAAAACGCTGGTGAAGACGTCCTTTCAGACGGCCAGCGGCACGTATACGCTCACGGCAAGCCAGGCGACCGATGGACTGGGGCCAAGCGATTCGTCGCAGTGGGTGCAGAACCTCAAAATACAATTTTCCCCCAACGTCACCTACCTGGAGTTCAACTTCTTCGGCGATGGCAATGTCTCAACCGAACTGTTTGCCGAAAACGGGAGTTTTCATGCCGCAGGAACCATCGTCAACGGTTCGCTGAGCCTCTTTGAGTCGGGCAGGCAAATGGAGGCGACGATCAATCGGGCGCTTGCTACGTTCCCTCAAAGCGCCTATGTGGTACAGATGAAGACACTGAGCGGCGAACTGACGTATACCATCCGCTGAAGCTGAAGAAAAGGCCATCATCACGCATGAGAACTGTCTATCGCGCCCCTGCGCTTGTGCTTCTGGTTGTCGCCATCACACTGCTTGCCGCCTGTACCAACACCGACTACGTTCCCACCAATCAACGTCACCCTACTCCCGTGACCGGAACGTTTCAGGGCTGTCCGCCGCAGGGATCGGGCGGCGACCCACAACTGAATACGCTGGAAAATCGGGTGGATGATCCCGGCGAGGCAAAGTTTGCCCCCTACTCGCTCGACGCGCTCGAGGCGCTGACCGGCCCTGGCAATGAGATGGGGCGCAACCGGAGCAAATGGTCATCAGCAGATCTGAAGCAGGTGGAGCAATACGAGGGCTTGCCCGTGCAGACGACCGGCTATGTCGTCGCGATCCGCTATATCGGGCCGGAGCCTGTCAACTGCAACTCCAAAACCGCCGCGAACTACTATCTGTGGATCTCCGACAACGCCTCCGATCCGGCGTCGCTTGGCATGGTGACGGTGATCACACCACGGGTAATGGTGAACCGCCCCGGCTGGACGGTCGCCACGATTAAAAACCTCTACGGTCATTTCGTCCGCGTCAGCGGGTGGCTGCTCTTTGATCAGGAACCGCCAAAGGCTCTTGGTCTACCTAGCTATACCCCGTGGGAGGTGCATCCCATCATGCACCTCGACGTGGATGTGCATAGCCAGTGGGTTAATATCGATCAGACACCATTCGCGGGGTAGCAATCTGCTGGCAGGCGCCGCACAACCACTCAGGCCGCTGCGGCAGATACCAGCGGCTTGGTAGATCGGCCTCGATGGGGTACGCATGCTGGTTACACACATGGCGCCCGCACCGGCTGCACGTTTGCAGGGCGATATTCCGGCAACTTCGTGCGGCGCAGGTGGCCAGCGCGCCAGAGGTTTCGGCGTTGCGCTCCCTCTGGAGGGAGCGTGCGGCGCCATCAGCAGCTTGACGTGACTGTTGTTGGAAGCCAGGAATGTTCAGACGCATCGCCGATTACTCCATTCTTGTTGCCCGGCCACTACAGCCAGACTCTGAAGAGAGAGCGGTAGTCTTGTTTAGGATATATCTTGGGCGCTATTGTACCTGATCACGCCCTCGATTGCCAGTGTTTGGTTCCCGACTTAGGACTACTGGGGGATGGGTGAGATTCGCGCTCTCCGCTCCCCACGTTGTGACTACACGTACTGCTTGAACCATGCCATCATACGCCGTATCCAATCGAGCTGATGGTCATGCTCGGCGAAGCCATGCCCCTCGCGCGGGTAGACCACCAGTTCTGTTGGAACGGCTCGCTCCCGTAGCGCATAATAGAGCGCATACGCCTGATTGACCGGCACGCAGGCATCCTGCTCGCCGTGGATGATCAGCGTCGGCGTGACCAGACGATGAGCGTAGGTGATAGCCGAACGCGCGCGATAGACATCCGGCTGCTCGACGGGGTTCGCCGCCAGAAAGCGCATATCCCAATCACGAATGTTCGTCTGCGCATGGAAGCTATGGAAATCGGCGATGCCAGCTCCCATCACCGCCGCCTTGAAGCGGGTCGTCTGGCTGATCGCCCAGGCCGTCATAAACCCGCCGTAGCTCCAGCCAAAGATACCCATGCGTTTGGGATCCGCCAGCCCCCGCGCGATAACCTGCTCCACTCCGCGCATCAGGTCTTCGAAGTCCTTGCCACCCATATCGCCGAGCACCGCGTTGGCAAAGGCGACGCCGCGCCCCATACTTCCGCGCACGTTGACCCGCAACGTGGCGTAGCCCGCCGCTGCGTATACCTGTGTGACAAAACCGCCCCACTCATCGCGGAAGGCCGAGGTGGGGCCTCCGTGAACCAACACCAGCAGCGGTGGCGGCTCGTCTGGCGTCTTCCCGCCCTTCATGCGTAGCGGCGGCGTATAGAGCGCATCAATCGGCCAGCCATCCGCCCCCTCATAGCGCATCGCCTGGCTGGGGACAACCGCTAGCGTCTCCTCTTGAATGGGATTAAGGCGTGTCAGCCGACGCCATGCCAGGCCGGTTGGGAGACCAGACTCATTGAGGGTGAACGTTCCCAGGGTGATCTCGGTCGGCTGCGTCGCTGAAGAATGCGTCACGGCGCACAAGCGGCCATCAGCCGAAAGCGATAAACGCGGCCAGGCGCGCTCACCAATTAGGAAGTCCTCTGAGAGGGGGGTCAACGCGCCGTCGGCCTCACGAAGCACGCCAACCTGGTTGCCGAGGCCATCCCATCCGGCGTAGAGCAGATAAGCGCCGTCAGAAGTCCAGCGGAGCCAGCTTGGGCTGAAACCAATGCCGGGCGTCAGGTTGTGCGGCTTGCCGCCTGAGGCGTCTACCACAAACACATCACCACCCACAAGCCCACGATCGCTCCACTCGCCCGACACATACGCCACACGCGCGCCATCCAGCGACCACGTGAGCGCGCCAGCCTGCCCCTGGGGCTGCGCCAGTTCGCGCACGGCGCCGCCATCGGCAGAGGCGCTTCCCACCAGCCCGCGATACCAATCGGTCTCATCCGGCCCCACCGAATAGTACACGGCGAACGTCTTGCCATCCGGCGCCCAGGCGTATTCCCAGACTGTCAGGTTATCCGGTGTGACCGGCTGCGGCTGGCCCAAGGCATGCCCCTCCGTATCGAGGTAAACCGTCCACAGTCGGCGATGGCGCGATGGCGCGACGACGATGGGATCGCGCGATGGCTCCGGCCCTTCGAGCGAGGTAAAGGCGAGGCGTCTGCTATCGGGCGACCACGAAATATCGCCGACGCCGTTGGGCAACGCGCTCACACGCCAGGGCTTGCCCTCAGCTTTGCCAGGCGCGGGCATGATGAACACCTGCGGCTTATGGCTCACATCGCGCTTCTCGCGCTTCGCCTCATCGGCGCCATCGGTGTTACGCATGGAGATAAAGGCGAGCCAGCGCCCATCCGGCGACCAGCGCGCGGCATAGCTTTCGGCGCCAGCGGGGCTAATGGGTCGCGCCTGATTGATTCCCTGGCCGCTCGTCTCCACAATCCACACGCTGGCTTGCGCCTTTTGCTGGTCGGGCGGCCGCTGAAACAGCGTGAAAGCGACACGCGCGCCATCCGGGCTGATCTGCGCATCCATTGGCGCGCGCATATCGAGCAGCGCCTCAGCCGTCACCGGAAGGCGTGGCGTCCCCTCAACATGCGCCGAGTGCTCTGCGCCTGCCTTCAACGTCTCGTGTGCCTCGTCAGCCCGATGTCGCTTGCTCATGGAGCTTCTATCCCTTTCATATGGAACCAAACAGGAGGATGCGCATTTGCCATTTCCGATGACCCGCTTCGCCAGATGTATTTCCTGGCGCCGCGCTTGCAGTATACGCGCACGAAGAAGCTGCGCGCAATATAGGCAGACGCTCAGCGAGTGGGGTCTTGAGGTC
>Ga0070737_10001421_pt1 | contig 34402 bp, 27 predicted proteins | sample Coa_R1_10_FD_66438 | JGI IMG/M metagenome (GOLD analysis project Ga0070737, IMG submission 66438) | Surface soil microbial communities from Centralia Pennsylvania, which are recovering from an underground coalmine fire - Coalmine... | ecosystem: Environmental > Terrestrial > Soil > Unclassified... | reverse complement strand
CACCCGCCTATATGCCTATTACCCGCTACAGCTCTCTCCGCCCTTCAAGCGCACGACTGAGTGTCCCCTCATCGGCGTATTCGAGGTCGCCACCAATAGGTAGGCCGCGCGCCAGGCGAGTCACCGTCAGGTCGGGCCGCGCCAGCAGCGGCGCGATATAGGCTGCGGTGTAGTCGCCCTCATAGTTGGGGTTCGTCGCCAGGATTACCTCGCGCACGCGCTCGCTTTCGGGCGCGTCCGGCTTGCCACGCACCCGCGCCACCAGCTCGTCAATCCGCAGGTCGCGCGGGCCAATCCCCTCGATGGGCGAGAGCGCGCCATGCAACACATGATACAACCCCTTGAACGCGCCGGTTTTTTCAAGCGCCAGTACGTCCAGCGGCTCCTCCACCACACAGATGACGCCGCGCTCACGCTCCGGATTGGCGCAGATAGGACAGGGATCGTCCTCTGTCGTGTTGAAGCAGATCGAGCATTGCACGACCTGCTCCTTCACGCGGATGATTGCCTCGGCCAGACGGCGCGCCTGCTCCGTGGGACTCCGCAGGACGAAGTAGGTCAACCGTTGGGCGGTTTTGGGGCCAATGCCGGGGAGCTTGGCGAATTCTTCGATGAGCGCCGTAACAGACGCCGATGTGACTTGCATGGCTCAGGTATGTCTTTCTTTTCGCGTAGGTTTTCGCATGTGTCTCATCAGAACGTCGCGCGTGTCCGCATGTCGGCCCATCCTGCTCTTAGAAGCCAAGCCCTGGCGGGAGCTTCATGCCGCCGGTCATCGCCGCCATCATCTTTTGCTGCGCTTCGTTCACTTTGCCGAAGGCGTCCTGGAAGGCGGTCAACACCAAATCCTCAAGCATCGAGATGTCCTCAGGATCAACCGCTTCAGGATCAATCTTGATCGCTGTCACCTCATACTTGCCGTTCATGGTGATGGTGACTGCCCCGCCACCGGAGGCGCCCTCAAATGTACTATTCTGTAAGTCCTCCTGCATTTTGATCATGCGGGCCTGCATCTTCTGAAGATCGCGCATATTGAATCCCATTACTGCGTCTCCCTCGTTATCGCGCTGGTGAATTTCTCGTTTGCCGAACGCGCTCACTCACGCGCCTCAGAAATAGTATACCGCATCGCCCTACGGGAAGTTCTTGGCGCATTGTATCCGTTCGGCGCACACGCCTTTTGCCACGATGCGCCTGTTCTCCCCTTCCCATCCGGAGAAGGGGCCGGGGGATAGGTCACAATCCAAGCGCCAGCAGATTCCCGCCCGTGTCTCCTGCGTAGAGGCCTCCGTTGGCCACGCACGCAGCCCCGTAGAAGCCACCGTTGTGGTCGTCATACGCGAAGACTGTCCCACCGGATGCGGCGTTGAGCGCGTTGATCCAATTGCCCTGCGTCACGATCACCACCCCCCGGATCGCCATCACCGCCCCCAACACAGGCCCGTTTTGCAGGCAATGCGCCCAGAGCACGGCGCCGTTCGCTGGATTGAGCGCCCGCACACTTCCCTGGCAGGTTACCCCATTGATGGTGGTCACACCACCCGCAACATAGAGCGTTTCGCCATCCCAGGCGCTCGGCGAGATGCTGCCGTCGCCACACTGTGGACAATCGCCGCTATCGTAGGCGATATGGTCTTCCCACAGCGGGCCAGCGCCCAGGTTTGTGCGGTCGAGCGCGTAGTAGTAGCCGTTCTTGTTGGCCGCCCCTACCAACTGGCGCAATCGCCCGTTGATCGTCGCGCTGAATAGCGTGGGCGTCGCGCCAAAGTCGCCATCGCCGGTCTGCTGGCTGCCAGGAACACGCCAGGAGCCGACCGGCGAGAGGTCTGCGGCGCGCAGGGCCACTAGCGCCACGGTGTATGGCTCACTTGCGCCGCAGGAGCCGCTGTTGCCGGTGGCAATGTAGATGATTCCCGTATTCGGGTCAACCGTCGGCGATCCCCACAGACTTCCGCCATAGCAGCCGTCGGGAACTACTGCGAAGATATGCTGGATCGCGCCCGTCATTGCATTCATCTGCACGAGTTTGCCCTGAATGAGCGGACAGTCGCCAAACGACGAGACGCCGACATAGACGCTGCCGTTATAGACCAGCGGCGAACTCCACAGAAAGGCGTCGGGCGGAGAGCCAAGCCCGATAGACCAGATCACCGCGCCGTTCTGCGCGTTGAGCGCATAGAACCGCGCATTGCCGCCACTTACGAAAATCACCTGCGTCGAGCCAATCGCGCCAAGCGTGGGCGTATCGGCAACACCGACCGTGGAGGGATCGCAGTTGGGGTCATACGTCTGACCAATGTTTGCCGTCCACAGAAGCGCGCCACTCAAGTTTGTCGCGCGCAGCCGTCCATCCCATGCGCCCCAATAGACCACGCCGTTCGCCTCGATGGGCTGGGTGGAAATTGCGGCGTTCACATGCGCGCTCCACTTGAGCGACACACGCCCAATATTGGCGGCGTGTAAGATGGTTTCCGAGCCGTTGAAGCCTGTGCGATCCAGCCCGCCCAGATAGGTTGACCAATCCGAAGCGGCCGGCGGAGTAGCGCCACTGACGGCGAAGATATGCAACTGGCCGCCGCTTGCGCCGGGGGGAAGCGTGAGACTCTGTGCGGTTTTGCCTGCGATCAGGCCAACTGACACATAAAAGACATACGTCGTCACATGCTCTTGCTTCCCCGCCGAGGAATCGCGATAGCTCATACTCGTCGCCACGCTCTCACCGGGGAGCAGTCCTGCTTTGCCGCCGTTGAGCGTCCAGTCGCTCAGGGCAAGCGTAAATGTCTGCGTCGAGCCATCGGTATAGTGAACGGTCGCTATCCCCGACGCCACACCATTCGATGCCGCGCCCAATATGCCAAGTGTGGTTGTATCGGCCAGCGACAGAGGGAGCGTTTGTCCGCCCGCCTGCCAGTTGTCTCTGGCGCCGCTGGCGATGGTGGGCCAGAAGAAATGCTGACTCGATACCGTGACAAATGCGCCTGCGGCATAGCCAACGCCTGTCAGCGCCGCATTCGAGTAGGTGTTGCCGCGTCCGTCGAAGTTGGCCGGGCTACCCAGGCCATCTGTCGGGCTGACTCCTTCGTTGTTTGGCTGCAATGGAGTGGTCAGGCCGCTGAGCGCGAAGATATGGAGGGCGCCCTGCGAGACACGAGAGGGGAGGACAACGTTCGTCATGGTTTTTCCGGCTTGCGTCGTGACTGCCGTGTAAAAGACATAGGTTTTCGTGGCGACGGTTGTTCCGTTGTTGAGATCATGATAGCTTGTCGTCGCAGCGATGCTGTCGCCCGCCATCACCTGCGTCCTGCCACCGTTGAGCGTCCAATCGCTAAAGCCAAGCGTAAACGTCTGGATGGTTCCATCGCTATAGTGGATGGTCGCCACGCCGCTCGATGGCCCGTTGGAGGCGGCGCCCAGGAAGGCGAGCGCGCCGCCGCTGGCGTAGGCCGAAGGGATGTCTATGCTTTGCCCGTCGGCTTGCCAGTTATCCGCGTGTCCCTCAGCCACCTGGGGCCAGATGAACGCCAGCCCGTTCGCGTGTACCTTTGCCCCTGGCGCAAAGCCCACCCCTGTCAGCGCCGTGTTGGAATAGCAACCGCCACCTCCATCGAAGTTCGCGGCGGTATGAACGCCATCGGTTGGCGCGATGCCCTCGTCGTTAGGAGATGGATTGGCAAAAATCGTCGGCCCAAACAGCAACGCGCCCAGCAGGGTCAGCAAAGTCAACGCGCAGATCGCCGTCAGGCAAACGCGGCGGAGCACGGGACGTGAGAGCGGAGAAAAGAAGCGGCGTGAAGCGAAGGAAACATGCAACTGCATATGAAAGCGCCTTTATGAGAGGGAGAAGGCAATGATGTTTCTCTCATCGTATCCCTGCCGTCAATACGCCTCCTTGCGTAGTGGGCGCCTGCCGTTTGGGCGTTTGGGGTGAATTGCGACGAGATTGCGACACCTGTGCGATATGTGCGCGACACCGCCAAAGTATGCTTGCCATAGGTGTATCGCTATTCATCGCAATGAAATGAAAGGAGCATGTCCCTATGGCGATCACGGCGTTTGGGAATCGCGCGACGCAGGCGCGCCCGCTTTCTCCCAGTTTTCCTGGTCTGGTGCGGGCGGAACTCTATAAGATGTGGGCGCAGTGGACGACGCGCATCTTGTTGGGCCTCCTGCTTGCCCTTACATTTTCGCCCTATGTCTTGCTTCTCCTGCTTTCTGATACAAAAAGCAGATTTCTTGCGGCTCCCATGATCCAGACCTTTTCCATTGTCGAGGTGGCGTTGACCATTCTGCGCGTCTTCGGCGGGATTACGCTGCTGATCATCACGGCGCGGGCAATTGGGCTGGAATATCAACAGGGAACGATTCGCGTGTTGCTGGCGCGAGGCGTGGGGCGAGTGCAACTGCTGACGGCCAAGTTGGTCGGCGTAACGCTGCTCGCCCTGGCGATAATAATCGGCTCCGTCATCCTCAACACGCTACTCTACCTGCTTCAGTTTGGCCTGATCTACGGCGCAGGCGACCAGTTCAGCGCGCTGACTTCCAACTTCTGGGCAAGCTCATGGGCATATTTCCTGACGGTGCTGGTGAGCATGAGCGCCTCTATTCTGCTGGCGGCGTGCGTCGCTGTGGTAGGCCGGTCGCTCAGCTTTGGTCTCAGCGTGGCGCTGAGCTGGTTCGCCGCCGATAACTTCGCGACGTTAGTGCTGATGTTCGTCTATGGCCTGTCAGGAAACGACTTCTGGATCAAACTCCCAGCCTACTTCCTCGGCCCTATCCTCAACCAACTGCCCTCGGCGTATGTGCCTGCGCTGACAACATCCATCACGACAGCAGCCGGGAAACACTTCATCGAGCGCGTAGACCCTGGCACAGTTGGGTTGATGCCGCTCGTCACCTACGACGCTACCCATGCGTTCGTCGTGGTTCTGGCCTACTGCCTCGCCTTCGCTGCCATCGCGTATGTCCTGACGTGGCGACGCGATGTGCTGGAATGATACGCCAAAAGCTGCCAAAAAGCTGCTAATACGCCTTGGCGAGAAGCAAATTCCAATAAGCCAAAAGGCAAGCTGTACTACTAGACTTCGTGGGTTCCGACTGGCCGGTGTTCCCGTTGAAACAGATGGAACCGGTCAGTCGAACACCAGCACCAGGGAGAAGCCTACATGAGCATGAATGCCCAAGAGAAAGGCGCGCGCCAGCGGGTGCGCGTCTTGCAACTGGCCGAGACGTTGGGAACCGTCAGCGCCGCCTGCCGCCCATTCACCACAGTCATCCGCAGACCACGCCGCCGGAGACGGTCGCACGCATGGTGGCGCTGAGTCTGAAGCATCCAGCCTGCGGCTGCGTGCGGCTCGCAGCGCACCTCAAGTGAGAAGGCCTCTCGGTGAGCAGCTCGACCATGCAGAGCATCTTGATCAAGCAGGGGATGGCCTCCACGTTCGACCGGCTGCTCAGGTTAGAGGAGCAGGCGGCGGCCCCGCTGGAACTGTCCGCAGAGCACCTCCAGCACATGGAAAAGCTGAATCCCTGCTACCGCGAACGGCATGTGGAGTCGAGCCGACCGGGAGAACTGCTGGCGCAAGATACCTTTTTGGTGGGAGCATTCAAGGGCGTGGGCAAGGTCTATCTGCATACGGTGGTGGATACCTATGGCTCCTCCGCCTTTGGCTTCCTGCACACCAGCAAAACACCTGCGGTGGCGGTGGTCCACAATGACGTGCTGCCCTTTTACCAAGAGCAGGCGCTCACCGTTGGCGCTCTCCTGACTGACCATGGCCGCGAGTTCTGTGGCACGGACACCCATCCCTTTGAGGTGTATCTGGCCCTCAACGGCGTGGAGCATCGCCGCACGAAGGGACGCCATCCGCAGACGAACGGCTTTGTCGAACGCTTCCACCGTACCGTCAAAGAAGAGTTCTTTGAGGTGGCGTTACGCGAGACCTTCTACGAAGCCGTTGAGCCGTTGCAAGCGGATCTGGATCGCTGGTTCACCTACTACAACACCGAGCGGCCTCACCTGGGCTACCGCAACCGGGGCAAGCGCCCCAGTGAGACCATTACTGCTTTCTTGAATGTTACCCACGAAGCCCGGTAATACAGCCTGCCTTTTCTCCCAAGAACGCCAACATCTTCTGCGCAAACTGCGCCGTGTCAAACGTCTCAGCGTGACGGCGGATTGCAAGCGGATCGAACGCCCCGGCGCGGAAACTGGCGACGGCATCGGCAAGCGCGTTGGACGTTTGTTGATAGAAGAAGACGCCTGTCTGACCCGCGATCACGCTGCTGAGCGCCCCGCCTGCGCCATAGGCGATCACCGGCCTGCCACTGGCCTGCGCCTCCACTGGCGTCAGACCAAAGTCTTCCTCGCCGGGGAAGATCAACGCCTGGCAGCGCGCGAGTTGCGCGCGCTTCTCCTCATCCGAGAGCCGTCCCAGAAAGCGGATATTGGGCTTTGCCATCGCCCGCAAACGACGTTCGTCGCGCCCCTCGCCAATGATGCGCAGTGGTAGACAAAGCCGGTTGAACGCCTGGATCGCCAGATCAACGCGCTTGTAGGGGATCAGCCGTGAGATGATCAGGAAGTAGTCGTCAATCTCCGGTGAAAGCATATAGCGCGCCGTCTCGACAGGCGGCGGAATCACGGCGGCCTCGCGGCGATAATACTTGGCGATGCGCGCCGCCACACTTGGCGAGTTGGCGATGAAGTGATCCACCCGCGCAGCGGTTGCGTAGTCCCACTGGCGCAGGAAGACGATCACAGGAGGCAGCGCCAGCCGCGCCAGCCGTCCCAATCGCTCGCGCTCGACATACTCCTCGTAGTTCCATGCCCAGCGCATCGGCGTGTGGCAGTAGCAGATGTGCAGCGCATCGGGCCGCGTGACGATCCCCTTGGCGAAGGCGCTGCTATCGCTGATTACCAGATCATACGCACGCAAATCCATCGCCTCGAAGGCGAAGGGATAAAGCGGCAGAAACGGCTGGTGATGGCGCTTGACGAAGGGAAGACGCTGCATAAAGCTCGTGCGGATGTCAATCGCCCGAAAGCGAGGATCAACCTGAGCAGGCGCGTACATGGAGGTGTACATGGGCGCCTGAGGGAAGAGGTTGTGTAGCGCCAGCGCCACATACTCCGCGCCGCCCATCTGGTTCAGATAATCGTGAACCAGGGCGACCCGCCTGCCCGACAACACCGACGCCCCTGACGCCCTTGCTGGCATTGACGCCACTTAGTAAGCCCCCTTGCTCCACAAGACAGCGGGAATCGTCTGCAACAGAATCTGAAAATCGAGCCGCAGTCCCCAGTTTTCGATGTAGTAGAGATCCATCAGCACCATCTCGTTGAAGTCAATATCGCTGCGCCCACGCACCTGCCAGAGGCCCGTGATCCCTGGCGCCACCTCGAGCCGCACCTTCTCCCACTCTTCGTAACGTTCGTACTCGGAGGGCAACGGCGGGCGCGGCCCCACCAGACTCATCTCGCCGCGCAATACGTTGATCAACTGCGGGATTTCATCGAGGCTGGCGCGCCGGATGAAGCGCCCAACGCGCGTGCAACGTGGATCATCTTTGAGCTTGAACTTGCCACGCTCGTCCGCTCCATCTGCTATCCCCATCGAGGCAAGCATCTCGTCAGCGTTGACGTACATGGAGCGAAACTTCAGGCAGTCAAACGGCTGGCCGCGAATGCCAAGCCGTGTCTGGTGGTGAAGCACTGGGCCGGGGGAGTCGAGCTTGATGGCAAGCGCCGTCAGCAACCAGAGCGGCGCGCCCAGCGCAAGCAACACGGCGGCTCCCGCCACGTCAATCAGTCGCTTGATGCGATAATGCAGTGTGCCAACTGGGCGCCGCCGCACACCGATCAGCGGAATACCCTCGATGGCGTCGAGATCAATGCGCGAGAGGCTGAGATCAAAGAGATCGGGCGCCAGTTTGAAGTCCGCTCCCGCCGCCTCGCAGATCTCCGCCGTCCGCACAATCTGCTGGCGCTGGTGCGAGGGCAGCGCGATGATCACCTCTGAGATGTTGTATGTCCCAATGACCCGCGCCAGATCGCTCATCACGCCAAGCGCCCGGAAACGCCCAAAGTCGGTTGGCGGCCCCTCCATGTCATGGATGAAGCCCTCGACACGGTAGCCCAGGTTGGGGTTCGCGGCGATCTGCTGCATCATCAGCTTGCCAATGCGCCCGGAGCCGACCACCAGTACGCTCGTCAGGAAATGTCCGTGGCGATAGAGCAGGCTCACCAGGCTCGCCGAAAGCAGACGCGCCAGCGACACCGCAATGATGATCAGCAACCAGCTTAGCCCCGCCAGCGACCGCGACCCACCCAGCGTGATGTTGGTCTCGCGAACAACATAGTCATAGGCCGCGAAGATGGCGAAACCAGTCGTCACAGCGGAAGCCACCAGCCAGCATTGCTTGAACCACGTCCCTGTGACACGCAGCCGGTACAAGCCGCGCAACGCGAACAGCAGCAGCGTCCCTACCGTCACGATAGCCTCCAGCCGGGCGAAGCTGGCCAGCGGCGCGCCAATAAAGACCGTGGTGAACTGTACGCCGTGCAGCAGCACGAAGCGGATATAATACGCCGTCACGAAGGCGACGTTGATCATGATGGCGTCTTGCAGGAAGAGCAGCGCATGCGCAAAGAAAGAGCGCCGCCGTCGCTGGCGCAGACGCGCCTCGATGGCCGACGATGGCGCAGGAGGAAGCATCGGCCCAAGCGAGGGGCGTGTGCGTTGTTGTGGTTGCACAGAGCTGGCTGGCGCAGACGCCGCAAACGCCAGCGATCCCGCAGGCGCGCTACGTGGCTGGCTCGGCTTTGCATGCCGTATCAGTGGCGCTAGCAGGCGCTCGGATGAACCGGACGCAGCCCTGTCGTCAGCAGGTTCCCCAATCTCCATCACCCATCCCCTGCGCTTCCCCTGGGTTGTGTATTTCAACGCGCTCTGGCTGTCCGATACACCTCAACATACTGGCGCGCCATCCGCCGAGGCGAAAACGCCTGCGCCCACATCGGCCCCTCTACTAAGACACGCGAACGGAGCCTACTATCACGCAGCGCCTCACGCATGACGTATGCCAGTTTCTTGCTATCATCCGGCGCAACCTGAAGCGCCAGTGATCCTCCCGCTTCGGGCAGACTCGAAACGTTCGTGGTGATCGTCGGGACGCCACACGCAAGCGCCTCCACCACCGGCAACCCAAACCCCTCATACACAGAAGGATACACAAACAGGCTGGCCGCCGCGTACCAGAGCGGCTGCTCCTCGCGCGCCACATAGCCCACGAAACGCACGTCACGTTCCAGCCCAAGCGCCCGCACGCGAGCAAAGAACGGCTGCTCATACCACCCACGCGCTCCGGCGATCACCAGGGGCGGCAGGTCGCTTTCTGCAGCGCGCGCTTGGGCGTATGCTTGAAGCAGTGTATCGAGATTTTTGCGCGGCTCAAGTGTCCCTAAGAAGAGTATATAGCTATCTGACAAATTATGGGTAGCTCGAAAGGCGGCAAGCGCCGTAGGGTCGGGCTGAGGGCGAAAATCATCGGCGATGCAGGGGTGAATGACATGAATGCGGGCAGGATCAACCCCCAATAGCTCGATCAGATCGCGGCGTGTGCTGGCCGAGACGGCGACGATTTGGGAGGCGGCGCGCACACTGCGCCGGGTGAGCGTGCGCTGGTAGAGGCGACGCGAAGGCCGAAAATACTGTGGATAGCGCAGAAAGGCGAGATCATGGACGGTGAGCACGGATGGGCATGGCAAATGGCGCAGCGGCAAGACATTGACAGGCGCATGAAACACCTGCGCCCCGATGCGCCGTAGCTCGCCCGGCAACGCCAGGTGCTCCCAGAGGATGCGCTGCGCCGGATGGGAGGTCGGCCAGCGGCCAGCGCGCAGCGCCATATGCGGCGAACGCCCAAGAGAACTGGCCTGCGCCGCCGTCAGCTCCGAGGGATTAAAAAATGCTGTGAATCGCATGTTACGAGCGTCTTCCGGCCCATCTAGCTCATCTGCCAGCGCGCTCAATCCTCCGAGCAGCATAGCGGTGTAGCGGCTGACGCCCGCATTGCGGTACGTCTGCCCAAAGGAGACCAGTTGCGCGTTGATGGCAACCCGTATCTCCGCTTCCTCTGCCACCTGATTATCCTACCGATCTCAGTCGAGGTAGTCTACATACCGGAAGCCATGCCCGCGCACGAAGGAGAGCGACTTGAGCGCAAACGCTTCGAGCGCCGGGAACTGTGCGCCCACTACCGGCGTCAGTGGCAGGTCGAGCGCACCAACGAAGTGTTCTTCGGCGCCGCCAAAGCCACTCTTGAACATATAGACGCCATACAGCGGATGCTCCTTTGCTGGATGCGCCGGAATGCCCCACATATCGTAGCGCGTGGCGCCCTGGCGCTTCGCCCAGAGCATCGCCTGATACTGTCCCAACTCCGATGGCTTCACGCTGCGGTCGCCGCCTGAGGCGCCATAGAGATAATACGCCGTCTGGCCAAAGACGACGATCAGCGCGCCATAGACGATCTCGCCATTGTAGCGCGCCAGGAAAACGCGCGCCCGCTCGCCAAGCGATTCGCTGAGCTGTACAAAGTAGCTGAGGTCGCGCTCAGGGAAGCCCTTGCGCTCGGCGGTGGCCTTCAGCAGTTCCCAGAAGGGGCGCACGGCCTCCACGCCTCCCTCCTCCACGACGACACCCTTCTTGAGCGCATGGCGAATATTGTAGCGCACCTGTGAATTGAAGGCGGCCAGCAGCTTATCATCGGGCGGAGTGAGGTCTACAACAATGGTGGCGCGCGGCTGCACCTGGCGCAGAGCCAGCCGGAAGCCCACAGCAGCCAGCGGCGCAATGTCGGCGATGAGCGGATCGGCCCGCAGGAACGGCGCGCGGAAGGCGGCCTTCTGCCTCAACCAGTGTGTGAGTGCGGCCAATCCGGCCTGCCCATTGGCGTCGTCGCGCCACCAGGGGCCACGTGGCGCATAGAGCGAAGGCAAACCCATCACGCGGCGGGCCAACGTTTGCACGCCCGCCACCGGCCCGCCATCGCGCAGCGCCAGCAGCCGCATCGGCTTCCACCCGCCGCTACGCCGCTTGAACTCGCCCCAGGCCCAGCTTTGTAACAGATCGGCGCGCGGCGCAGCCAACACAGCAGCATCCCATGCAGCAGGATCACTCGCCTCGATGATCTGTATGCCTGATTGCCGCTCCCGCGCATGTGGCGCTGGTATCCCTGTTGTCGCCGCCTCCATCTCCGTCGCCACCGCTTCCTCCTTACACCCCGATTGCCATACCCAAGAAGAGTACCACCGCCGTCTCCGGCGGCGTGTCCGACTGGCTCAAGCGTTATACGGCAAGCAAGACACGCCTACTCATACGCCTTATCGTTGTGTACAACGGCCTAAGAGAAAGCGCAATAACCAACCGACGACGAACGGCCATACACCAGCATTTCGGTGTCTGATGCGTCAGATGAGATAGCGCCCAGGGTTGACGGTCTCGTTGGGGTCGAAGCGATGGCGTGCCTCGCGCATCACGTCCAGGCTGGCAGGCTGCGCGCCCCAAAGCGCAAACGACGCCTCCTGGTCTGCGGATTCCAGCAGCGCAGACGGATACGCCAGCGTGACCACATGCCGCCAGCGCGCTATCAATTGATCGCAAACCATACGAAGCGCGTGTATTCTAGCAGATTCCGCATGCGATGGTTGTTCAACTCGCAGCCGCAGCCAGAGCACGCCGCTCGCCAGATCGGCCAGCCACGCCAGCCCCAATCCGTGTGTAGCCGCAAGAGACTCCGCCATTGCCAATGCGGCGGCCATGCGCTCAGGAAGTGTGGTCAGCCGCAACAAAAGCTCAGATGCGGTTTGCTCGGCGCCTGAGGGAGAGAGAAACTCGGTAGCCGACGCCCAGAAGTCATGCTGGGCGGTGTTATCGAGCGTCAGCAGCGGCTCGATGCCTGCGCGCTGCATGGCCTCGTTCGCCTCGCGCACGCCGCGCTCTACCGCTGCTGAGACGCCAGGGATGCGCGCCGCCACCAGGATGCGTCGTCCGTGGCCGGGCACAAGCTGCGCCAACGCCGGAAGCGCCGCCACATGCAGCGCACAGAGTGCTGAGGGGCGCGTCGCCAGCGCGCCAAGCGCATCCGCTGCTCGCTGCGCCTGTTCCGGCTGCGCGCAGACACCGATCACCGTCGCCTCATGTTCGGGCAGCGGCGCCAGCTTCAAGCTGGCCCCAGTGATGACGCCAAGTGTGCCGAGCGCGCCGATATGCAGCTTCGTCATGTCGTAGCCGGAGACGTTCTTCACCACACGTCCGCCAAAGGCAAGCTGCTCGCCATGCGCATCCACCACACGTACGCCAAGCGTCACATCGCGCGGCGCGCCAGCATACGCCCGCCGCAGTCCAACGAAGTTCGTCGCCAGCGTGCCGCCAAGCGTCGCATGCTCCGGCAGGGGGACATCCAGCGGAAGGGATTGGCGCGCTTTGGAGAGCACAAGCGCCAGCGCGGCGTGCGTCATACCAGCGCCAACGGTAATCGTCAGGTCAGCAGGATCGTAGTCGACGATCTGCGCCAACCGTTCCAGGCTCAGCGCCAGATCGTAGCGCGCGGGTGGATAGCCTATCGCCTGGCGTGTTCCGCCGCCCCAGGGAACCACCGCCGCGCCAGCCTCCGCCGCCAATGCCAGCGCCGCCGCGACGCCAGCCACATCCGCCGGGCGCGCCACCACGGCTGGCGTGCGCCCATGATCGGCAAAGACATCGCACGCCGCCCCCGTCAGCGTTTGCGCCTCGCCAAGTTCATGCGACAGCAGCTCGGCGAAGGCGGCGCGCTCATCGGCGGATAAGCGATGCGGCGCTGAAGCGGTGTGCAGTGTGGATGTCATAGCGGCCTCACCCCTCGAAGAACGCCACCAGAGCTGGAACGAGGATGTCGTCAGCCGGGCCGTGCGTCTGCCCATCAAGGACAAGGTATTTCGCGTTGGGAAGGATGCTGACGAACGTCTGCGCGCCGTTGCGCATAAACGAAGGGCTTGCGCCGCCCGCCATGACAAGCGTTGGCGTCGTGACGCCTGCCCACTTCTGAAGCGTCGCCGGATCGCCACGCATGGTATCGCCCATAATGGCGCCATCGTAGGGGATCGTGTGCGCCACCGCCTCAATATTCTCCCACATTGGTGTGCTACGCATCAGGGCAACCACCTCGGCGGGCATCAGCACTGCGTCGGTCATGAAATAGGCAGCCGCGTCGCCCGGTCGCCCTGCCGCCAATAATTCATTGAGATGCTCCACGTAATCCTTCGGAGCCGGTGGGCGGCTATCGTCAATGATAAACGGCGGCTCGTACATTGCCAGCTTCGCAACCTTATCGGGAAGAAGGCGCGCCGCTTCAAGCGCAAGCACAGCGCCAGAGGAATGGCCAAAGACAAACGCGCTTCCGCCCGCCTCGCTGATAATCGCCTCGATGTCCTCAACCTCGCGTTCGGGGGCATAAGGCAGCGTGTCGCCACTGTCTCCCCTGCCGCGCCGGTCGTAGGCGTAGACGATGAAGTGATGCGTCAGCCGGTCGGCAAGCATTGCCACATCTTTCCTCGTTGAGGTTGCGCCGTTCACCAGGATCAACGCGTCTCCCTCGCCCGACCGATCAAAGGCGATGGGTGTGCCACCTTTGGATATAACTGTGTGCATTGGCGTATTTTTCCCATCGTGCTGTACAGAAATTGTCTCCCCGTCCCCCAGATTCCCTGAGAGACGGGGAGAGTGAAACACAAACACCGATCCGGCTACATGCCGTCTACGGGAATGTCTTCGTCGTCCTCGTCGTCTTCCACGCTGGCGACGGGAGTGAGCGATGGCGTCACTGCCGCGCGTATCTGCGCCTCGATGCTCTCGGCTACCTCAGGATGCTGACGTAGGAACTCCTTGGCGTTCTCGCGGCCCTGGCCCAGGCGGGTCTCGCCAGTGGAGAAGAACGCGCCGCTCTTCTTGACGATGCCCATTTCCAGGCCAATGTCAATCAGGCCCCCCTCGCGTGAGATGCCCTCATTGAACATGATGTCGAACTCCGCCGTGCGGAAAGGCGGCGCCACCTTGTTCTTGACTACCTTGACGCGCGTGCGGTTGCCCGTCACTTCTTGCCCCACCTTGATGGACTCGATGCGGCGAATCTCCAGCCGGACGGAGGCGTAGAACTTGAGCGCGCGGCCACCTGGCGTTGTCTCCGGGGAGCCGAACATCACTCCCACTTTTTCGCGAATCTGATTGGTGAAGATCACCGTCGTCTTGGAGTTGTTGATCGCGCCGGTCAGCTTGCGCAACGCCTGGCTCATCAGGCGGGCTTGCAGGCCAACGTGGGCGTCGCCCATCTCACCTTCGATCTCTGCCCGTGGCACCAGCGCCGCCACCGAGTCCACCACCACCACATCCACTGCGCCGCTGCGCACCAGCATCTCGACGATCTCAAGCGCCTGCTCGCCGGTGTCGGGCTGTGAGATCAGCAGGTCATCCTTGCTAACGCCAAGCCGCTCGGCATAGACCGGATCGAGCGCATGCTCGGCGTCTACGATGGCGCAGATGCCGCCCCGCCGTTGCGCATTGGCGATCACATGCAGGCAGAGCGTCGTCTTGCCGGAGCTTTCCGGCCCGTAGACCTCGGTGACACGCCCACGCGGCAGGCCACCCACGCCAAGCGCAAGGTCAAGCGCAATCGAGCCAGTGGGAATCGCCTCCACCTGCACATGCGCGCGATGCTCGCCCAGCTTCATAATCGCGCCCTTGCCAAAGCGCCGCTCAATCTGGGACATCGTGAGGTCAAGCGACTTCTCACGTTCACTGGCGCTTGCGCCATACGCGAGGGTGATGCCGCTGTTGCTGTTTCTTTCCGCCGCCATTCGTTGCTCCTCAATGCTGCATTGTAGCTTGAAATCCACCCGCGTCTGGCGCTCGATGCGCGCCTCCGCCGATCACCTGAGTTGGAGAAATGGGTATGATGATCAAACGAAGCACACGCAACGAAGCGCGCAAATATAGAACACTCGTACTATTGTACGGTTTTATTACCTGGGTGTCAATGCCCTATTCTGTCTAGACGGCCCGACGCCGGAAACAGCGCGCCCAACTGGTACCCCACTGACGCCCTTACTCCTGATCGCCAAGCATCTCAGCGCGGCGCGAGGCTTTTTGCGCCTCCTCTTCGCGCCCAAGCTCGCGGAGCGTGCGCGCCTTGCTCTGCCACGCCCAGCCGAGGTTTGGATCGAGCCGGGTGGCGCGGTCATAGGCTTGCAGCGCGTTTTCGGGGTCATGCTGCATCGCGTAGGTATGCCCACGGAACATCCAGAGCAGCGCATTGTTGTCGTCGAGTTGCAACGCCTGATCAAAAGCATCGCTGGCCTCATCCAGACGACCGAGGTTGCTCAGCGCCAGCGCACGGCCAGTCCACCCGCGCGGGCTATCCGGCTCAATCTTCACTGCGCGCTCGTAAGATTCAAGCGCCTCCTCATGGCGTTCGAGATCGGCCAGCGCGTCACCGCGCCCCGCCCAGGCATCAGGGTCATCGTCATCAATCGCCAGCGCACGCTCATACACATCCAGCGCCTCCACCGGGCGTTCAAGATCGGCCAGCGCATCACCCTTACCTACCAGAGCCGGGAGCGAATCAGGATCGAGCGCCAGGGCGCGCTCATACGTCGCCAGGGCGTCTTCATAGCGTTCGGCGTCGGCCAGCGCGTCACCCTTGCCCACCAGCGCGTCAATGGACTCCGGGTCAAGCTCGATGGCGCGATCATATGCAGCAAGCGCCTCGTCGTAGCGTTCGAGGTCGGTCAGCGTATCGCCCTTGCCCGACCAGGCGTCCGGCTCATCGGGATCGAGCGCGATGGCCCGTTCGTGCGCGGCAAGCGATTCCTCATAGCGTTCGGCGTCGGCCAGCGCGGCCCCTTTCAGCAGCCAAGTGGAGGCGTCGGTGGGATCAATCGCCAGCGCGCGATCCAGCGCAACAAGCGCCTCGTCGGGCCGGTCGAGCGCATCGAGCGCGCTGCCCTTGCCCACCCAGGCGTCGGCCTCATCGGGGTCAAGCGCGATAGCCCGCTCATACGCTTCGAGCGCCTCCTCATAGCGTTCGAGCGAAAAGAGCGCGCCGCCTTTGAGCGCCCAGATGTCGGGGTCATCCTGTGTGATGGCCAGCGCGCGGTTATACGCCTCGAGCGCCTCGTTATAGCGTTCCTGATCATCGAGGGCCATGCCGCGCTCAACCCAGATCGAGGTTTCGTTGATGTTCATCTCATCTACCTTTCGTGCCGTGTAGTGATGATGCGAGCGCGCAGGCCGCTGGCCGCTTCTCATATGATCACCAGTGATCATCCATCTTGTCTGTTGTTTGTAACTACCAACTATACCACATTCAGGCCATTCAGACGCATATGTGGCATGCTCCTAATGCTTATCCTAATGCTAAGCTAAGCATTGAGCATCCGCCACCCATGCGCCTGATGTGTTCCGAATCGCGGCGAAGCTACTTTTTATAGTAGTCGGCGTTGATCTGGATGTATTGCTTCTCGCCCTCAGGAACGGCGCTCTCCTCGAAGATCGCAGTCACCGGGCAGGCAGGCTCACAGGCGCCGCAGTCAATACATTCCTCTGGGTTGATATACAACATCTCAACGCCCTCAAACTCGGCTTCGCCAGGGGCAGGATGGATGCAGTCAACAGGACAGACATCCACACACGATCCGTCTTTCTCGCCGATGCAGGGGCTGGTGATTACATACGTCATGACGCCAGGGTTCTCCTTTTGCGAAAGATAGGTGATTTCATGGGACGCGCTGCCTCCATCGAGCGGATGCGCGCCTCATGGAATGAAAGTCGTATATGCTACGCTCATCCCCCATTATACAGACTTCTGGCCGTCTCCGCTATATCCTGTTTGTTCGCCACAGTTATGCCATTTTGTGGTAGCGTTGTCTTACAACCTGTAGAAAACCCTCTCGTCCACCTCCTGAAAGGAAACCCATACCATGGGCCAACCACACAATACCAACCGCATCAACCGCTGCGTCAGCACCTTCTCCATCGTCGGCCACGATCCGGCGACCGGCGACCTGGGAATTGCCGTGCAATCAAAGTTCCTTGCCGTGGGCGCCGTTGTCCCCTGGGCACGCGGCGGCGTGGGCGCTGTAGCCACACAGTCCTGGGCAAACACCACCTATGGCCCACGCGGACTCGATCTGCTGGCGGCGGGAAACGCGCCCGACGAGGCAATGGCCTTGCTTACCGCCGACGACGATCTCGCCGAACAGCGCCAGGCTGGCATCGTAGACGCGCAGGGCCGCTCCGCGACGTACACAGGAACAGGCTGCTACTCCTGGGCAGGCGGCATCGCCGGGCCACACTTCGCTGCCCAGGGCAACATCCTCGTCGGCCCCCAGACCGTACAGGCGATGGCCGAGACGTTTCAGAGCGCGACAGGATCGCTCTGGCGGCGATTGATGGCTGCGCTGGCGGCCGGGCAGCGCGCGGGCGGCGATAGCCGTGGGCAGCAATCGGCGGCGCTATTGGTAGTTCGTGAGGGCGGCGGCTATGGCGGCTTCAACGACAGGCTGATTGATCTGCGTGTTGACGATCATCCCCAACCAATTGACGAACTGGCGCGCATCCTCGACCTCTATGAGTTGCTCTTCTTCAAGCCTAGTCCCGAAGACATGCTGCCGATTGACCAAACGATGGCTACCGAGCTTCAGACGATGCTCACACGCAGCAGAGACTATACCGGACCAATCAACGGCGTCTACGACGAGGCGACCTTCCGCGCACTCGAACGCTACGGCGGACGCGAAAACCTGGAGGAGCGGCTGCTCCACGAGCCAGGCGACGCGCGCATTGACCGCAAGGTGATCGAGTATATGCGCGGACAGACCCCCACCCCTGCCCTATGATATACCATGCCCACCAGCGCATCCGTCTGGCGCAAAAAACACCCCCTTCCCGTTTATGGGAAGGGGGCAGGGGGTTAGGTTATGAACCATAGCGATCACGTCGCCCTCTTACGCGATGGAATAGAGAAACAAGGTGGCGTCTGGGCAGACTTTGGCTCAGGCTGGGGCGCGTTCACCCTGGCGCTGGCCGATCTGCTCGGCCCTGGCGCGATCATCTATTCGATAGATCGCGACCGTGGCGCCCTGCGCGAACAAGAGCGCACCATGCGCGCACAGTTCCCCGCAACCACCGTCCACTACCTCGCCGCCGACTTCACCCGCCCGCTCGACCTGCCTCCATTGGATGGCGCCGTGATGGCCAACTCGCTCCACTTCCAGCGCGACAAGCCCACCACGCTGCAACGGGTACGCGGCTATCTGCGCCCTGGCGGACGGCTGCTATTGGTGGAATACAACGCCGACAAAGGCAACCCCTGGGTTCCCTATCCGCTCTCGTATCCAACGTGGGAGGCGCTGGCCACACGCGAAGGCTTCACGCAGACACGCCTGCTGGCGACCTATCCCAGCCGCTTCCTCCGCGAGATGTATTCGGCGATGAGCGTGAAGGTATAAGAGAAGCGGGCGCGTGAACGCCCGCTTGGAGGCTTTCAGCCACAAAGGCCGCCTAGAGAGCGGACGGCGCCGCCTCACCTCATACAGAACAGAATCGCTGGAGATGCGACGCATCTGACCCAACGACGAGCGCATTCTGCCGTACCGCCGTCTCTGGCGGCGCGTGTAGCGTGGATGCTGGCGCCTCTCCACTCCTGACGTTGAGTAGAAAGCCGCAATATGATTAGCCACTATCGTTGAGTGCGGCGCTTGGGGGTGTAGGCGTCGGTGGGAAAGTCGGCGCTGGCGTTTGTGTAGGTAAGGCTGGTGTCGCGGTCGGCGGTGGCGCCGTAGTAGGAGTGACGCGCGGAAGCGACTGGAACGGCGACGGGAGCGCGATGATATACATCTCATCCCGAGGCGATCCACAATATTCCGTCTCATTGTAACCGACGGCGAAGACCAAATGGATACCATCGGCCATCCAACCGAGGTTTTTGATGGGCGAAGAGGTCGAGGAAGGGCGCGGAACAGTGAACAGCAGGCGCGCTTGCTTTGTGGCCGGGTCAATCACGATTATGCGATAGCCGTAGTCATCACTCATCGTGAGCAGATGCCCTTTCGGTTCCCAGGCAATGGTCGTCGCTGCCTGGGTAAAGTCATCACCCACTTCTGGCAGCGTCAAGAGCCGATAGGGAGCGATCCGCATCGTCACTGTCGCTGGTTGCGCGGTTGCCCCATGCGCCGCGAACAGCGCCAAGGGCAGCGCCTTCACTGGCAATATGTAGAGCGCGCCGACATCACTATAGCCATTTTGCAGAAGCGCAATCCGGCTGCCATCGGGCGACCACAGCAATTGATCGGCGCGACATAGACTATCATCGCTGAAGGAAACCAGCCCGGTGAGCGTAAACGGTTCTGTCGGCGGCAATACTGTTTGGCGCGTGGAATAGATGGCAAGGGAACATTGTACTGTGGTTCCATTGAATGTCCTGCGTAGCGCCGCAAGATGACGCTCGTCTGGCGACCAGGTAGGGAGGGTAAATCTGGCATTTTGCTGGATTGGCACAAGTGGATATGTTCTCCCGATGAGCGTAGGAGTCAGCGGGGCCAGGGCTATAGCGGCTCCAAAGCACGATGTGCAGACTGTTCCGCAGTCAACGCACCCAAAGACGCCGCCAATACAAGCTAGCGCATCTCCATCAGGCGTCAACGCAACCACGCCGTACAGGCAAGCGTCTGGAAGCTGGAGCGCATGAGAAGAGCCGTTGCTCTCGATAAAGAAACTGCCATCTTGCGAAAACAACACATCTTCCGAGTGGGTATGCCCACTGGCAGTGTAGGGAAAGATGTCGTCAATCACCCCAGGGCAATGATTGTTCGAGTCTATATAGCATGGCGTTGGCACGGGAAGTTGGTGTGAGCCTGAAACGGACGCTGGCGCCAGCACAGAGGAGCAGAGAAACCCTCCTATGGCGTTGACAGCGTACATGCCGACAAACAAAGCCACCGCTGCAAGGAGGGAAACGCATAGAACGACGAGGAATTTTCTTCTTCGTCCGCCGGGTTGAGGCCGAGACACCTGCGCCATCGTTTCGCCTCGCTCATTGTCATTCTCAAGACGCCCATCATCTTTTCCATTAGATACGCAACTCAAGCGCATGTTCTCACTGTGTATGACAGCGCATGGGACAAGCGGCGCCTGCGGGCGCGGGCCGCCCGGGACGGCGGCGCTACTCGTTCCGGCGCCCGCAGGAACCGGAAAACGTAACGTGCTTCGCCAGGAAAGCGATTCCTCTACTCTCTGACGCGCCCGCCCACGCTTGCCATCCGCCGCCACGTCATCCACTCTCTATCCGCCCACCGATGCTCTCTTCCTGCCGATCAGTCCAAGCGCGGCGCCCAGCGTCCCCACAATCAAGGCAATAATCAGCGAATCGAACAGATGTGTGAAGGTAGCGTCGAAGGTGTTGGCGATGACGAACGCATGCAGGTCACGCCAGCCGCTGCGCAGGAAGTCGGGATCGTTCGCCTCACTGGCCAGCAGTGTTGGGAAGGCAGCAAACAGGAGCGCCAGCCCATAGGTGATGGTGAGTAGCGCACAGACCATCGCGCTCCACACGGCGCTGAGCAGCCCTGCGCGCATGGAGTTGGTTTGTCGCGCGCGTACAAAGCTGGCTATACCCCATAGCACAAAGCCGCCCAGCAGCAGCGGCGCAGACGCCAGGAGGCTAAATATGCCTGAGAGATTGGCAGAGGTTTCGAGCGTCAGATTGAGTAGCCAGAGTATGCTCGCTGCCAGGCCAAAGAGCGTCCCTGTCTGGAGCATTGCCTGCCGCGTTGGCGAGTGTTCCCAGGTCAGCGCAACGATCAGCGCAGCGTAGATCACCAGCAGCGCGATCGGCTCAATCAGATACACGAGGCTGCCGGGCTGGCCGAGCAACGGACGGTAGAACAACGTTTGCGCACCCACCTGCGCCAGATCGAGTAGGACAAGCGCCAAAGCTACCATCCGCAAGGCGCCAACTCCTGGCAGATGTCTGCTTGCCTGAATCGCGAAGTCACTTGTCATACATATCCCCCTTCTCCCCCACGATCACCCTCATATTATCCCATACTCATGTCTTGCGGAATGTGATATAATGAAATGGTGAGTATGGCGCCCGGCTCGATGGGGGCCTGACAGGCATACTCCCATACAAGGAGCTTTGAGACCCAAATGAAAAGCGGTATTCACCCTCGCTATATGACCGCCACCGTCACCTGCGCATGTGGCGCCACCTTCACCGTCGGCAGCACCAAGCCCCAATTGCGGGTAGACGTCTGCTCCAAGTGCCATCCCTTCTACACCGGCCAGCAGCGTATCCTCGACACCGCCGGACGCGTGGAGCGCTTCCGTAGGCGTTTCAACATCGCCGACGAGACACAGACACAGCAGGCGCCGACCAATTCATAAACGCGCACAAACGGACACAAACGCATAGTTACGCATGGTTATGAGATACGCTCTCAACCAATGCCAGCATAATAGACACGCGGACGGAAACCCGTCCGCGTTTGTCGTCTTGTCAAAGGATCAGCAGCATTCCGCGCGCTTGATTTGACATCCACCACAGTGTTTGCTACTATTCTTGGGATTGATTGCCACACCTGGATCGCTTCGCTCACAGAGAGTCAGCGGGCGCCTATGCGACTCATGGGTTGTCTATGACCGCTTGATATAGAGCAATATGGCGATGCTGAACGTGAACAAAGTGTAAAGAGAGGCCAGAACGCCAGAGGTTCGAGGAGGCGCCAGTAGATGAAACGAGCCGCTCGACCGCGCACCGTCTTGTTTCTGCTCTCTGATACGGGGGCAGGGCATCGGAGCGCCGCCAATGCCATCCATAACGCCATGCAACTGATTGAGCAGCAGATCGCCGCCAGTCAGCGTAGTTCAGGCGATCTCACTGCGTCACGGCGTGCAGGCGGGCATGATCCCAACTGGCGCGCGCTGCTGGTGGACGTGTTCGCCGAATGCGGGCGCTTCCCTTTGAGCAAAAGTCCTTTCATCTATGGCCCGGCGATTACCTATAGCCCGCGCCTGTACTCACAGATTTTCCGCATGACGAACTCCGTCAGCCGCTTCAACGCCGCCTGGCGCCTCTCCCAGCCCTTTATCCGCCAGGGACTCATCCATCTTCTCGAACGCTCGCGCCCCGATGTCATCGTCTCAGTCCACCCGCTGCTCAATCATATTACCCTGCAAGTATTGCGCGACGTAGGGTTGCGCATCCCCTTCATCACCGTCGTTACCGATCTTTTCAGTATTCACTGCTCATGGATTGCTCCTGGCGTCACCGCGTGCGTCGTGCCCACTGAGGCAGCGCGCCGGTTCGCCATCGCGGGGGGCGTGCCCGCCCGGCGTGTCCACCTGCTGGGGATGCCGATTGACCCCAAGTTCTCGACAACACCGACGAATACGCCAGCCGAGCGAAAAGCCGAGCTTGGCTTCGATCCCGCGCTGCCGGTTGTCTTACTGGTGGGCGGCGGCGATGGCGCTGGCGGGCTGGGGCGTGCGGTAGCGGCGCTGAGCCACGAACGACTGAACGCGCAACTGGCCATCGTCACAGGGCGCAACAAACAACTCTTCGCCGAATTGCAGCGCAACAAGGGGCAGTTTCGCATGCCCACGCACATTTTTGGCTTCGTCAACAACATGCCCGATCTCATGCGCGCCGCCGATGTGATCGTCACCAAGGCGGGTCCTGGCACACTCAGCGAAGCGATGGCCTGCGAACTGCCCATCATCTTGACGGGCGCCGTGCCGGGACAGGAAGAAGGCAACGTTGATTTCGTGCTCGAAAACGAGATGGGTGTGCTGGCTACCACCCCACAGCGGATTGTCACCGCGCTGCATTCGCTGCTCGATCCAGACAACCCGCAACTGGCGCGCATGCGCGAGAACGTGCGCCGCCTGAGCAAGCCACGCGCCTCGTTCGACATCGCCCGCCTGATCCTCTCTCATGTTCCAGCGGAAGGCGTCCCCTCGCTCTGGGAACAAGCTCACCGGCCTACTCGTGGCCGTCTCACACGTGCGCTGCTCAGCCGCCGCCGCTGGCCGCTGGCCCAGGCCGAACGGCTCATTCGCGGGCGTGGCAGCGGTTCGCGCAGTGGCCGACGGGTGCGGCTTCCTATCCCAGGGTGGCGGCAGCGTCGCTCTCCACTGCGGCGCATGCCCGGCATACCCAATCTAGCGGGCGCGCGGGCGCTCTTGCTGCGAGGAACGAGCTTCGGCAAAGCGCAGATCTGGCAGCCTGGCCGCGCGCGCAAACTCATGGAAGACCTTTTCCTCATAGACAAAATTGACCAAAGCGAGGAATAGCTTCCGGGGCAAGATACCTCGATAGCAAGGAGCCGGTTGTGGATATGGTACGATATGTGCTGAACGTCTCCTCATGTCAAGGTATAGCTTGCGAAACAGACGTAGCGCGTCACACGGAGGTCGCATGTCCACGGAATCCAAGGAATCAGTCGGGCCAGTCGAAGAATTACTGACGCAGGAACGAAACGATAACGCAGACCGCGTGGAGGAGCAATCGCCACAGTCCCAACCCCAACCGCAGCCACAGCAGCAAGCAAATACTCAGGCGCCGGGCCAGCAATCCGAGCCGCCACCTGCTCCACCGCCTCAGCGTATTGAGCCAGGCGTTGCGCCGACGGGCGAACCAACGCTTGCACGCGCGGCCCGCGCAGAGATTGCCGCGCTGGAGCGTGGTGAAGAGGCTCCTTCTACACCTGGCGCGTCGCCCGATCACCCCTCACAACCCACCCAGGCTCCGCTGAGTACCGCGCCGCTGGTTGGGCGCAGCTTTTTCCGCTGGGTATGGGTAGGCATGCTGCGCTATGCCTATCGCTTCTGGACACGCATCGCCGCGCACGTCTTCCCCGAAAACTCGCGCCGCGCCGCGCTTGCCATGCGCCTGGGTATCCGCCTGCCGGATCGCCTGAATATGAGCTGGGTGACGCCTCATCTCGCTGTCGGTGGACGCATTCGCCCGGCTGATATTGCGCGTCTGCGCAAGGTAGGCGTCACAGCAGTAGTAGATACGCGCGCCGAGCACAAAGACGACGAGGCGGCGCTGGCGAAGCAAGGGATCAAACTGCTCTATCTCCCAACCCCCGATACCTATCCCCTGTCTGTTGAAGACCTGCGCAAAGGCTCAGACTGGATCAACCAGCAGATCAACGAGGGCGGGCGCGTGTTGGTGCACTGTGAGCACGGCGTCGGGCGGAGTGTGTTGATGACCACGGCAGCGATTGTCGGCAGCGGACTGGGCGCACAGGAATCACTCGACCTCGTACAGCGCAAACGCTGGCAGGCCGCGCCCAATCGGCGGCAGATGGCGCGCCTGCAAGAGTTTGAGCGTTCACTCCGCGAGAAGCCACAAAAGCAACAGGCGTAACATTCCGCCAGGGAAAGACCAAAACAATGCTGATCACGCTCACCTGCGCCATGCCCAACGCGCCCGACATTGGCTACGTGTTGGGCAAACATCCCGGCTCCATCTTCATGCGCCAGTTTTCGGCGGGAACCGTCTGGGTCTATTATCCCCATGTGGTGGATGAGCAGGTGACGGTTGCGCTGCTGACTGAGATCGATCCGGTAGGGCTTGTGCGTGGGCCAGCGGCGCTGACGCAACTCGATCAGTACGTCAACGACCGTCCCTATGTAGCCTCAAGCCTGACCAGCGTCGCCCTGCGCGTTGCGTTTAGCTCGGCGCTGGCCGGGCGCTGCGAGGCGCGTCCCGACCTCGTTGGGCGCAGCCTCCATTGGGAAGTGACCATCCCCGCGCTCAACTGCGACGCCGGGGCTGATCTCATTACACGCCTGTTCACACCGCTTGGCTATGAAGTGGTGGCCGAATGCCTGCCGCTCGATGCGCGCTTTCCCGCTTGGGGTGAGGCCAACCTCTTTTATGTGCGGCTGACTGGCGAGCAGACCACCCAGGCGGCGCTCAGCCATCTCTATGTGCTGCTGCCTGTGCTCGACAACGCCAAGCATTACTACGTGGATGCGCAAGAGGCAGCGAAGCTGCTGGCGCACGGCAGCGCATGGCTCACCAATCATCCCGAACGCGATCTCATCACCCGTCGTTATCTGCGCTATAAACGCCCGCTGATCCAGCAGGTGGAATCCTCGCTGGCGCGACTGCTGGCAAAAGACGATGAGGCGCCCGAAACTGTGGATGAGCTGGCAACCGAAGAGCCATTGAAAGGCGCCCACGACGCCGAACCACATGAGATTGTTCAGGTCGTCAGCGCGCTGGAAGCGCCAACACCCACAGAGACCGAACACGATATGGACGCCGTAGAGGCTGTGGGCAAGGCGCCTGTCGAGACCGTCGCCATCGAAACGGCGAAAGCGACAGTCGGGGAGCCGCCGGAGCAACGACTGCACGATCTCCGCTTGCAGGCAGTGATGGAGGCAGTGCGGGCAAGTGGCGCGCATTCACTGGTTGATCTTGGCTGCGGCGAGGGGCGGCTACTGGTGCTGGCTATTACAGAACGCAGCCTCACACGCATTCTTGGCATTGACGTCTCATCCACGGCGCTGGCTCGTGCGCGGCGTCGCCTGCATTACGAAACTCTCTCCGACGCGCAACAACGCCGCATCCAGATTGCGTTGGGGTCACTCCTCTACCGTGATAAACGGCTCGAAGGCTTCGACGCCGCCGCGCTGGTTGAGGTGATCGAACATCTCGACGCGCCACGCCTGGGCGCCATGGAGCGCGTCGTCTTCGGGCTAGCGCGCCCTCGTAGGGTGATCGTCACCACGCCCAACCGTGACTACAACATCCGCTGGGCGCAGCCAGATCAGCCAGCCGAGGCGGTTCGCCTGCGTCATGGCGACCATCGCTTCGAATGGACGCGCGCCGAGGGCCGCGCCTGGGCAGATCGCATCGCCGCAAGCTACGGCTACACCTTCGAGCAACGTGAGCTTGGCCCCAGCGATCCAGACAGCCCGGAGATCGGCGCGCCCTCGCAGATGTTCGTCTTCGACCTCGGTTGAGTACGCTACTATACACCTATTCAGGCATACGCTATAATGATATGAGCACCTATCCGCGCCGTTCATATCATGCTACCTATGCCAGCTATGCCGACCAGGAAGGGGAGCAGCTTATGGCGAACAGCACACCGATCCAGAATCAACAGGGGAACACACCATCCTCGCCCAATGATTCGGGCGAGGTCATCCGCATGGTGGATCAGCGAGAGGCTGGGCGGCAAACCCGCCGCACAGCCATCCTGACGGGGTTGATCGGACTGATCGCCGGAGGGTTGGGGGGCCTGGGCTGGCTGAAGTGGCCCACTGCGGTCAATTGGGCAGGCGATGTCACCCCACAGCAGGCGCGCCAACGCGAGGCCAACGCCGTCACCCATGCGCAACAACAGGGGGCAGCTGGTGTCACAGGCGCGCGCCAGCGCATCGCACGAGAGCTTGTCCAACTCAATGGAGTGACGCTTGCCAATGCCGCGCAAGCCGCTGGGCAGGCAAGCGCTTCTGTCACCTCGCTGGTGGCGCCGCTGGCCGACGTGACGAAAGGGCTTTCCAGCGACGGGGCCAGTGCCCTCAAGCGCCTGCAAAACTCCGTCGCGTCCGCTCAGGCCGATCTGGGTCAAAATGGCATCACCATCGCCGATCTCGAAACCATCCGTCAACTGCTCATCACCTGGCAAAATAACCTTTCCCAGTTGCCGATTGACCTGAACGCCTACGCCGATAGCACCGTGCAGGCCAGCCTCACCGACGCGCAAACCTATCTTACTGCCCTACAAAGCAAGATCAATTCGGGCCTGTGAGTCTCCGCCGCACTGTAAGGAGATTGTCTGTGCGCAGGCGTCTGGCATTGTGCTACGCTGTACTGTGAATATATGACTATGACGCCACACACCCAACAGGAAACGCCATGAGCCAGAAGCCCGAAACCATCGCCAAAGCGCCAAAAGACATGCGCGATCAGCCGGAAACTGAAACGCCAGCCGCAACGGCATCCTCCACTGCGCGCAAACCTATTGCAGTGAAAGGGAATGCGCGTCTGCGGCGCTGGCGTGGCTGGTGGATCACTGGCGTCATCCTGGTCGCGGTGGTCGCCCTTGGTGTGGTTCCTGCCGCGTTGCTGGCCAACAGCTACTTTGGACGCCACCATCTGGGCGATAGCGTGCAGATCGGCACAAGCTGGACAGTCGCTTTTACCCATCTCTCGACAACACAAAAAATAGACAAAACCCCTGCGGCGGCAGGGCATGTCTTCCTGGTGATCGACGTCAGCGTGCGCAACATCTCGAATCAGCCACAGTCGCTCTCAGACCTCTCGTTCTACGGGCCAATTGACTCCTCCGGCAAGAACTATCCGGCCTCGCTCTCGCTGACCGGCACGGTCGCTCCTGGCGTGACGGAGCATGGCACGCTGGTCGCCGAGATTCCCACCTCGCTCCATAAGGCTATCCTTGAAGTAGATGACGAGAACGAAGACTCGTTCTCAAATATCTGGGATATATCCATCCCCAACACATAACCGGCTCACGTTTCTCACGTCCGCCATCTTGCCATCCGCCTCAACCGAAACATCACCCATTCGCTCCCCAATCGCGGTACCGGTCATCTTTACAACCTCGTGCAAAGGATGTAGGATGGTTGCGTTGTGTCGCCTGCTTTGTCCTCTCCTGTCAGCGACCTCACCTCACCAGGAGTATCTCACAATGTCCAGACAGCGATTCTCACCGGAGTCATCCTTCCGTTGCGTGTTTCCGGCGCGCGGGCGTTCTGCGCTATTCGCTCTGACATTTGCCCTGGCGCTGTGTCTGGCGATTGGCGGAGCGTCGAGCGCTTCGGCGGCGGCGCTCTCGGTGGTTGGCGCGCCACCCCCAACTCAGGGCCACGGAAGCGCATTTAGCCGTATCCTTGGCGTCAGACCGCGCGCATTGGGCAATTTGCCGCGCGTTGGTTCGGTCAATCCGGCGCAGACGCTTCACCTTTCTGTCTCGCTCCGGTTGCCCAATCCCTACGCCGTCAGCGCGCTCATCGCCCAACAACAATCGCCGCGCTCCAAGCTCTATCACCACTATCTGACGCCGCAGGGCTTCGTGGATACCTACGCTCCCAGCGCACAGAGCGTGAACAGCGTGGTCAGCTTCCTGCGCAACGCCGGATTCACCGTCACGGCGATCTCCTCCAACCGGCTGCTGATTGACGCCACTGGCACGGTGAGCCAGGCTGAGCGCGCCTTCCAGGTTCCCATTGTGGAGTTCCGCCTGGGCAAGCGCCTCGTCTACGCGCCGCAGTACGACCCAGTTGTGCCAATCGCGCTGGCTCCAATCATCCTCAACGTGGGCGGACTCGATAACGTTGGCGTCGCTCAGCCACGCATCGCCAGCGCCATGCAGAACGCCAACAGCAGCACATCGAAACACCCACCGACCTGGGCGCCACGTGTGGTCAATCCTTCGCCAAACGGCGGCTTCGCGCCCTCTGATTTACGGTCGGCGTATGATGTCGCCACGCTGATCAGCAACGGCGGCAATGGCTCGTCGCAGCGCGTCGCTGTCTACGAGCTTGCGCCCTACATCGCCAGCGACATCACCACCTATCGCACCCAATATGGCCTGCCCTCCTCGACGATCAACAACCACTCGGTGGATGGCGCCTCCGTCACAGGAGACGCATCGGGTACAATTGAGGCCGATCTCGACATCGAGGTGGTTTCTGCGCTGGCGCCCAACGCCACGCAGGATGTCTACACCGGCCCCAACACGACAAGCGGCCTGAACGATACGTATAACGCCATCGTCACTGCCAATGTAGATAAGGTGACGACGACAAGCTGGGGACTCTGTGAGCCGTACACGGGCAATACCGAACTGCAAACGCTCGACAACATCTTCTCCCAGGGCGCGACGCAGGGCCAATCGTTCTTCGCCGCCGCAGGCGACACCGGCTCCGACGACTGCTTCGACCGCTCCACCGGCACGCCATCGGGCTATCCCCCCTCGGCGGATTCACCCGCCAGCGATCCCTATGTCATGGGCGTTGGCGGCACATCGCTCACGTTGAGCAGCGGCTCGTATAGCTCCGAGACGGAATGGAACTTTGGCCAGGGCAACGGCGGCGCGGGCGGCGGCGCGATCAGCAGTTACTTCACTATGCCACCGTGGCAGGTGGGCGCGGGCGTCTCCAACAGCTTCTCCAACGGCAATCGCGAGGTTCCCGATGTCGGAGCGGACGCTGATCCCAGCACCGGCTATGCGACGTACTGTACCTCGGTCAACGACTGCTACGACGCAGCGCTCAGCGAGGCGTATGGCTGGCTCGAGGTCGGTGGCACCAGCGCCGCGACACCGCTCTGGGCAGGCATCGCGACCGATATCAATACCTATCTGGCCGTGAACGGGCATGCCACGCTGGGCTGGCTCAATCAGTCGTTCTACACTCTCTTCGCCAACGCCCAGACCTACGCGCCCTACCACGACGTGACCTCAGGCAATAACGACATTGACTACGCCAGCACCCAGTATGCGGGCGACTACCCGTCGGGAACATGCTACGACCTGAATACCGGCATGGGTTCGCCCGACGCCTGGAATATTGCGCGCGATGTAGCAGGCGGCATACAAACTGGCGGTGGAGGCGCCTGCCCTGCAACCGGCGGCGCGACACAGTTGCTCACCGACACCTCATTTGAGGATAACCCAAGCCACTGGCAACAGTACTCCGCCGACTTCTATACGGTGATCACCTCGATCAATCCCCACACTGGCGCAAATGCGTTCTTTGGGTGTGGCTATGCGGGCTGTGATGATCGTGTCTGGCAGTCGGTGACTGTACCTGCCACCGTCAACAGCGCCACGTTCAGCTTCTGGCTCGATAGCTTCGGCGCATTTAACAGCCCCGGCACGAGCGGTCTTGCCTGCCAGGATCACTTCTATGCGCTGATCACCACGCTCGATGGCACGGTGGTAGACACAGCGCAGGCGACCTGCTCGGCTTCAACGAACGGCTACACGCTGGAATCCTACAACGTAACCAGCGTCTTGCAGGCGCACACCGGACAACAGCTTGTCGTGCTGTTCCGCGCGACAACCGCCAACGAAACGACAAACCCGCTCTTCTTCAGCGAGTGGTTTGTGGATGATGTCTCGCTCACCGTTTCCTAGCAACGGACAGGAAACACTGGCCTTGAACGGCCTTGAAGCACACAATGAAAAGATGGAGTACCCTATGACTGCCCGCAAATCCCTCTCCGCAAAAACTCTCCAGACGCCACACATTGACGTGCGCCACACACCTGTTGACCTTGAGCAGCGTCTCGCCATGCTTGAAGAAACTTTGGCGCGCCAGCAGGATGAGATCGCCCGCCTGCGTGCTGAGCTTGCCACCGCGCATTCTCCCCATGCCGATACACGACCAGATGTGGCGAAAACCCTTGCAGCAATGGGCGAAACAACGCTAGTGGAAGGAGAACAAGCCGACGCCGCACAACCGGCGCCTCAGGGCAAGCGGAACGGCGCAACCTCGCGGCGGGCGCTGCTCAAATGGGGCGGCGTGGCAGCAGCAGCAGGCGTTGGCGTGGCCGTGTTGCAAGCCGTACACCCTGTTGACATCGCCCACGCCAGCACGATCAACTGGACGACCAGCGCCTTCACTGTGGACACAGAGACTGTAGTTTCACCCTCATCCAGTGGCTACAGTGCGCCTGACATCCTGCAATTGCAGATCGGCACAGGCAGCGTCTATCTGCCAAATCCACTGAAGGCCGCGCTCAGCGCCTACGACACCACAGGATCAAACTATGGCGTCTACGCGACCTCGCAGAACGGCTACGGGCTATATGGCCTGACCGAGACGGGTGTGGGCGCCAACGGCGCTGGCCTGAACGGCTCCGGTACCGGCTCCGGGACAGGCGTGCGCGGCGCCAGCCAGACGGGCATCGGCGTGCAGGGCAACAGCGTCAGCGGCCTTGGCGCCTCGTTTTCCGGTGGGCAGGCGCCATTGTTGCTCTCTCCAGCGGCGAGCGCGGGCGCGCCTGGCAGCGGCTCACATGTGGTTGGCGAGGTCTATGTTGACTCCAACGGCGCGCAGTACATCTGTGTGTCAAGCGGCTCGCCAGGGACATGGCGCAAAGTGGCGGCGGGCGTTCCAGGAGCCAGCGGAGCGATCACATTGCTCGCCAACCCCATCCGCCTGCTCGATACGCGGTCGAGTTCGCCCTATAACGCGGGAACCTCTCATTCCGTACAGATTACCGGCGTTGTCGTCGGTGGGATCAGCGTTCCCACCGGCGCAGTAGGCGTGGTAGGCAACGTGACCGTTGTTGGCCCCACCAGTGGCGGCGATCTGCGCTTGTACCCCGGCCCCGCGCTGCCTGCTACCAGCAGCATTAACTTTGCCAGCGGCCAGACCATCGCCAACGGTGTCGTCGTCGGTCTCAATAGCAGCGGCCAACTGCAAATCCAAGTAGATATGGCGAGTGGCGCACACACCAACGTCCTCTTCGACGCCAGCGGCTACCTCGCCTGACCTATCCTCCTGGCCCCCTTCCCATGAACGGGAAGGGGGAAAGCGATGTGTATTCTTCGTTTATTCTCCGTGAATGATCGCGCGTCCACTGCCGATCTGCTCCTTGACACGCTCAGCCACTTCGCGCGTCATCCCCTCCACGGCGGCGATGTCTTCGACGCTGGCGGCGGCGATGGCGCGCGCCGAGCCAAACGTGCGAATCAGCGCCTTCTTGCGCTTCGGGCCAATCCCTGGGATGTCGTCCAGCACAGAGCGGAACGTGCGGGCGCTGCGCGTCTGGCGGTGATAGGTGATGGCAAAGCGGTGGGCCTCGTCGCGCACGCGCTGGATGAGATACAACCCCTGCGAGCCACGCGGCAACACCAACGGATCGGGCTGGCCCACCAGGTAAATCTCCTCATGGGTGCTGATGCTGCCGTGGTCTTCTTTGGCCACGCCAATCACCGGCACGCTTACCGTCAGCTCCTCTAAGACCGCCAGCGCCGCATTCAACTGTGGACGTCCACCGTCCACCATCACCAGGTCGGGCAGTTGCGCCCAGGGATCGCCCACCATGTCGGCGCTCACCCCATCCTGATTGGGGATGTCTTCCAGCGGCTCCTCATCGACTCCTTCTGCTCCCTCCGCTGCCCCTTCACTTTGCGAGAGAAGAGTCTCCAGGCCAACAGCCTCATTTTCCGCCACAGCTTCTTCGGTCGCAGCTTCTCCACCTGCGTTCAACATTCGCTTGAAGCGCCGACGCAGCGTCTCTTGCAGGCTGGCCACATCGTTCTGCCCGTCCACTGTTTTGATGCGGAAGCGGCGATACTCGCTGTTCTTGGGTCGGCCATTCTCAAAGACAACCATCGCGCTGACGTTGCTTGTCCCCTGGATGTTGGAGACGTCGTAGCATTCGATACGGTGCGGCGGCGCAGGCAAATTGAGCGCCTCGCGCAGTTCATCGAGCGCCAGCGCCGTCTTCTGGCTATCCGAAAGCCACTTGATGCGCTGCTGTTCAAGCGCCTCGCGGGCGTTCTGCGCCACCATCGCCACCAACCGCGTCTTCTCTCCGCGTTGTGGCACGCTCAACGTCACCGCAGCGCCACGCTTCTGCCGTAGCCATGCTCGCAGCGCCTCAGCGTCGTCAGGCTCATAATCGAGCAACAATTCGCCAGGGATGTGTGGCGCCTGGTCATAGAACTGTTGCAAGAACGAGAGCATAATCTCGCCGGGCGGTGTATCACGTGTCCCCTGCAAGATGAAGAACTCACGACCCATCAGCTTGCCGCCGCGAAAGAAGAAAATCTGCGCGCAGGTCTCGTCGCCCTCGCTGGCCAGCGCGATCACATCCTGGTCGTCAGCGCCCGTCGTGCTGATGATCTTCTGCTTCTCGAGCACCTGCTCCACCGCGCGCACCCTGTCGCGCAGATTGGCCGCCCGCTCGAAGTCAAGGTTTTCCGCCGCCTCATCCATCTGGCGGCGCAGGTCGGCCAGCACGTCTTCATGCTTCCCTTCCAGGAAGAGGATCACCTGGCGGATCACGGCGTCGTACTGCTCGCGGCTGACCTTCGCCACACACGGCGCATTGCAGCGATGGATGAAATATTGCGTGCAGGGGCGCGGTAACAGCTTTAGCTTCCAGTCGGGTGGCGGCGCGTCTTCCTGGCCGCGCGGTGGCGCCCAGGCGCTGGCGTCGTAGCGGCAGGTGCGATAGGGAAAGATTTTGTTCATCAGATCGAGCGTCGCGTCTACCGCGCCGGAGCTGGTGTAGGGGCCAAAGTAGCGCGCGCCGTCGCGCCGGAAGCTGCGCACGCGATAGACCCGTGGGAAGTCTTCGTTGAGCGACACCTTGATGTAGGGATAGTTTTTGTCATCGCGCAGCCGCACGTTGTATTTCGGCTGATAGCGTTTGATGTACTCGTTTTCGAGGATCAGCGCCTCCACCTCGCTACCGACGACGATATATTCGATGTCGGCGATATGAGCGACGAGCGCCCGATTCTTGGGACTGAGGTCGCTAGGATCGCCAAAGTACGAGCGCACACGCTGGTAGAGCGAGGTCGCCTTGCCCACATAGAGAATCTGTCCGTTGGCGTCTTTATGTAGATAGACGCCCGGCTTATGCGGCAACGACTGTAAGATCGCCTGTATCTTCTCCGGGACACGTTCCGGCGTGGCGGTTGGCTCTGATAGCTCTGACATGATCGATACTTTCTGACGAACCTGAGGCGCTCGAATATAAATAATTTAGTGATTGACCTCGTCTCTTCCCTGAGATATTATAGACTATGGCTTTGCGGCCAGCGAGAGCCAACGCGGAGCAGCACGAGACAAGACGAGACGTATGCGGGCCACGCGCGTCTTAACATACAGTAGATTAGCCGCTGTCGCGCTCTGGCGCAGGGCTGGCGCCGGAAGTAGACGGTACACGAAGACAACACGAGAACGGAGACCTGGTTTTCATGCCAAAGACAATGGATAAGCGCGCGCAGGCGCGAAGGATGGCGCGGGTGCAGCGCGCTCATGAGACTGAGCAGCCCATCCCACGACGAGGAGCCACGGAGCAGAAACGCGCGCCACAGAAGCGAGCGCCACAGAAGCGCAAGCGGGGCGGCTTCATGGGTTTCATCCAAACCTTCCCGGTGCTGACCTCCATCATTCTGATCGCCGTGCTGGCGGGCGCTGGCGTCTTCACCTACAACTACGCCTATCAGCATAAGCTCGGCCCATTCGCGCCCAAGCCGCTCGTCCAGGCTGTCTGTAACCTCAAGACGCATCATTGCAATAAAGCGCCGATCATGTTCATCAACGTCCACAAGACGTATATTGCCACCATCCATACC
>Ga0070737_10001415_pt1 | contig 34469 bp, 23 predicted proteins | sample Coa_R1_10_FD_66438 | JGI IMG/M metagenome (GOLD analysis project Ga0070737, IMG submission 66438) | Surface soil microbial communities from Centralia Pennsylvania, which are recovering from an underground coalmine fire - Coalmine... | ecosystem: Environmental > Terrestrial > Soil > Unclassified... | reverse complement strand
GTGGGCAAGACAGCTATCGTCGAAGGCTTGGCCCAGCGCATCGTCCGCGGCGATGTGCCCGACGGATTAAAGAACAAGCGTCTCGTCGCCCTGGACATGGGCGCCCTCATCGCCGGGGCCAAGTATCGCGGCGAATTCGAGGAACGGCTCAAGGCGGTGCTCAAGGAAGTGCAAGATGCGCAGGGCGAGATCATCCTGTTCATCGATGAATTGCATACCGTCGTCGGTGCTGGAAAAGCCGAGGGAGCGATGGACGCCGGCAATCTGCTCAAACCGATGCTGGCACGCGGCGAGCTGCACTGCATTGGCGCTACCACGCTCGATGAGTACCGCAAGCACATCGAGAAGGACGCGGCGCTGGAGCGGCGTTTCCAGCCGGTCATGGTCGATCAGCCATCCGTCGAGGACACCATCTCGATCCTGCGCGGTTTGCGCGAGCGCTACGAAGTGCATCATGGAGTGCGCATCAAAGACGCCGCCCTGGTGGCCGCCGCGGTGCTGTCCAATCGCTATATTTCGGATCGCTTTTTGCCAGATAAAGCCATCGACCTTGTCGACGAGGCCGCCGCCAAACTGCGCACCGAAATCGATAGTATGCCGGCCGAGTTGGACGAAATCACCCGTCGCATCATGCAGCTGGAGATCGAGCGCGAAGCGTTGAAGAAGGAAAAGGATGCGGCCTCGAAAGAACGGCTGGCCAAAATCGAAAAAGAATTAGCCGAGCTGAAAGGTGAAGCGGACCAGTTGCGGGCGCAATGGCAGGCCGAGAAAGAGGGTGTGCAGAAATTGCGCAGCCTGCGCGAACAGATTGATCAGACGAAAGTCGCCATCGAGCAGGCCGAGCGCCAGTACGATTTGAACAAGGCTGCCGAACTGAAATATGGTAAACTGCTGTCGCTGGAGAAAGAACTGAAAGCCGAGGAGGAGCGCTTGGCGTCCAAGCAGGGCACAGCCCGGCTCATTAAAGAAGAGGTGGACGAAGAAGACATCGCCGAGGTAGTCAGTCGCTGGACACACATTCCGGTGTCGAAGCTGCTCGAAGGCGAGGTACAGAAGTTGCTCCATCTAGAAGAAGAATTGCATCGGCGCGTCGTCGGTCAAGATGAGGCGGTGACGGCGGTGGCCGAGGCCGTGGTGCGGGCGCGCTCCGGGCTGAAAGATCCGAATCGCCCCATCGGCTCCTTCATCTTTCTGGGGCCGACCGGCGTGGGCAAAACCGAACTGGCGCGAGCGTTGGCCGAGTTTCTGTTCGATGACGAGCGGGCCATGATCCGCATCGATATGTCGGAGTATCAGGAGAAGCATACGGTCGCCCGTCTGCTGGGCGCACCGCCGGGCTATGTTGGTTTCGAGGAAGGCGGACAGCTGACTGAAGCCGTGCGCCGCCGGCCCTACTCCGTGATTCTCTTCGACGAGATCGAGAAGGCGCATCATGATGTCTTCAATGTGCTCTTGCAGTTGCTGGATGACGGCCGCTTGACCGATGGCCAGGGACGGACAGTTGATTTCAAGAACACCATCGTCATCATGACCTCGAACATCGGCAGTCAGCGCATCCTGCAATACAAGGGATCGTTTATTGGCGAAGTCTACGAACGCATGAAGGACGCCGTGCTCGAGGAGATGCGTCATCATTTTCGGCCAGAGTTCCTCAACCGCGTGGATGAGATCATCGTCTTCCATGCCTTGAGCGAGGAGCATCTGAAAAAGATCGTGGACATTCAGCTGGGCCGTTTGCGACAGCGGTTGGAAGAACGCCACATTCACCTGGAGCTGAGCGATCGAGCACGGACGCATCTGGTCGAGGTTGGTTACGATCCATCCTACGGCGCTCGGCCACTGCGGCGTACAATTCAGAGAGAGATCGAGACGGTGCTGGGCCGTCTGTTGCTCCAAGGCGCGATCCGCGACGGCCAGACAGTCCACGTCGATTACAACGCGGACAGGGGAGGCTTGATCTTCACGCCGGTTTCGACGTAACCCGGCGAGCGAGGCGTGTCAACGCCCCGGTGTCTATCTTACCCGGGCGTTGACGCACCCCGCTCGCTCAAGAGGAACGACAGCGATGTCCCAAGATTTCATTCGCATCATGCACGCGCTGTTTCTGCCGGCGGCAGAGTCGCGCTACGAATCGGCGTGGCGTCCCGCCGCCGATGTGTATCGCGGACGCAATGGCTGGATCGTCAAGTTCGAGTTGGCTGGTGTTCGCCCTGACGACTTGGAGTTGACCGTGCTGGGCAACCGTCTGACGCTGCGGGGCGTCCGCCGCGACTACACCGCCCTGGAAGGCTGTTGTTATTACCAAATGGAGATCGCCTATTGTCCCTTTGAGCGCAGCTTGACGCTGCCCTGCGACCTGGAACGAGCTAACGTCACCAGCGAATACCGCGATGGCATGTTGCTCGTTCGTATTCCAGAGGGAGTATCATCGTGACATCAACCGAAAATGTGGTGGTCCTGCCGGTCCTGCCACTGAAAAATACCGTTCTGTTTCCCCATTTGTTCATGCCGCTGGCGGTGGGCCGGCCCAATTCCATCGCCGCCGTTGAGGCTGCCCTGGCCACCGAGGAAAAAGCGTTTGTCGTCGCTGCTCAACGCGATGGCAATAACGAGCAGCCCGGAATGGATGATCTCTACACCGTCGGCACCCGCGCCGTCATCAAGAAGATGGCACGCAGCGAAGGCGTCATCGAGTTGATCGTCCAGGGCGTCGAGCGCGTCACGCTCTTGAGAGCGGAGCAGACCGAGCCGTATCTCAAAGCGCGGATTCATCCATTGCCCGAGCCGCAGGATACGGGCGCCGAAGTGGAGGCACTGTATCGCGCCGTTGTCGATCTGGCTGCTCGGGTGCTGGAGCTGGCGCAAGTGCAAGTACCGGTCAACATCCAACAGCTCGTCGCCCAGACGCAGGATCCGCTGCGTTTCGCTTATTTGCTCGGCTCGATGCTCAGCCTCGATGTGGCCCGTGAGCAAGCTCTGCTCGAAGCGCCGACGCGCGCCGAGACGCTCCGGCTGTTGCACGGCTATCTTACGCATGAGGTCCAGGTGTTGGAGCTGCGCAAAAAGATCAGCACTGCCGCCGAGACGGAGATGAGCAAGCAGCAGCGTGAATACATGCTGCGCCAACAGATGCAGGCTATCCAGGAAGAACTAGGGGAGAAAAACCCGGAAAAAGCCGAGGTGGAAGAGCTGCGTCGTCGGCTGAGCGAGGCCGCCCTGCCCGATAATGTTCGCAAGGAAGCCGAGCGCGAGCTGAATCGCCTGGAGCGTCTGCCGCCGGCTGCACCCGATTACCAGGTCATCCGCACCTATCTCGATTTCATCCTTGAATTGCCGTGGAACAAAACGACCACGGACGTGATCGACCTGGCTCATGCCCGGCAAGTGCTCGACGAGGATCATTTTGATTTGAAAGACATCAAAGATCGTATTCTTGAAGATCTGGCGGTGCTGAAGCTCAATCCGGAAGCCAAGGCGCCGATCCTGTGCCTGGTCGGCCCGCCCGGCGTGGGCAAAACTTCGCTGGGACAGTCGATCGCTCGTTCGCTGGGTCGTGCCTTCGAGCGTATGAGTCTGGGCGGTCTGCACGACGAAGCAGAGCTGCGCGGCCATCGCCGCACCTACATTGGCGCTATGCCGGGCCGGCTCTTGCAGGCCATCCGCCGCGCCGGCGTGCGCAATCCCGTGCTCATGCTCGACGAGATCGACAAGCTGGGACGCGATTACCGCGGCGATCCTGCCAGCGCCATGCTAGAGATCCTCGACCCGGCGCAGAACCATCAATTCCGCGATAACTATCTCGATTTGCCGTTCGATCTGTCGAAGGTGTTTTTCATCACCACGGCGAACACGCTCGATACCATCCCTCGGCCGCTGTTGGACCGTATGGAAGTCATCCGTCTTTCAGGATATAGCGAGGAGGAAAAGGTTGAAATCGCCAAGCGCTATCTGCTGCCGCGGCGGCTGAAAGAAGCCGGTTTGACCGCGGAGCAATTGCAAATCCAACATGAGGCACTTTTGCGCATCATCAGTCGCTACACGCGCGAGGCCGGCGTACGTGAGCTGGAGCGCATGTTGGGGAGCATTGCTCGCAAGGTGGCCCGGCGCTTCGCTGAAGGCAAGACCGAGCCGGTGACAGTCGGCGTCCAGGATCTGGCCGACCTGCTCGGCTCCGAGCGCGTGCGGCCGGAGCATTTCCGCAAAGATTTGCCGCCTGGTGTCTCGACCGGGCTGGCCTGGACGGAAGCGGGCGGCGATGTTCTCTACGTCGAAGCGACGCTGTTGCACCACGGCCGCGGCCTGCGTTTGACCGGCCAACTCGGCGAGGTGATGAAAGAATCGGCTCGCGCCGCCCAGTCGTTTGTGTGGTCGCACGCTGAAGCGCTGGGCATCGATGCCAGTCTGTTCCGCCGTAGCGGTGTCCACATCCACGTGCCGGCGGGAGCCGTTCCCAAGGATGGCCCATCAGCAGGGGTGGCTCTGGCAATGGCGTTGACCTCGCTGTACACCGGCGTGCCGGTGCGCAATGACGTGGCCATGACTGGCGAGATTACGCTGACCGGCCTGGTGCTGCCGGTTGGCGGCATCAAGGAAAAAGTGTTGGCCGCACGCCGCGCCGGTATTCATCATGTCATCCTGCCGCGCGACAACGAAATGGACTTGCGCGAATTACCCGATAATGTACGGGAGGAGATGCGGTTCACCCTCGCCGAACGCATCGAAGACGTACTGCCGGCGGCGCTGCCGCAAGTGGCGGAGCGAATGCACGCTCTGCCGGTTGGTTAAGAGTTAGCGGAAGGAACTCCCTCCCCCCATAAGGGGAAAGGGCCGCTAGCCCCAAGAAATTACTCGCCTGCGGCGCCCCCAAGAGCATTCCTTGGAGGTGCCACAGGTGGGTGGAGAAACGCACGAGGTATCCCGATGGCTTCCGACGAAAATTATGCCTGGTCCCAGCCGCAACCCATTCCTCCCGCGTTCAGGCCGCGCCGGCCGCGGCAGCCCTCTCTCGCGGCTTGTCTGACGCCCCTCGTGACTTTTTTGGTATTGTGCACTCTGCTCGTTCTCGGCACCGTGCTGTGGTATGAATACAAGGCTTATCGCCAAGCCCAGGAGCGTAACATTTACGGAGTACCGCGCATCGTCGAGCCACGCGGCGATCTATCGGATGTCGAGAAAACCAACATCGCTATCTACAAGAAGGCCAAGCCGTCCGTCGTCCACATTACGTCGATGGGCCTTGAGAGAGATTTTTGGAGCATGAATGTCCAAGAAGTGCCGGAAGGCACCGGCTCCGGTTTCATCTGGGATGAAGGCGGGCACATCGTCACGAATTATCATGTCACCAAAGAGGCCCATACTGTCTACGTGACGTTGGCCGACCATACCACCTGGCAAGCAACGCGGGTCGGCGAAGCGCCCGACAAGGACCTCGCCGTCTGGCACATCGACGCCCCCAAAAGCAAGATCGTCCCCATCACCCTGGGCAGTTCGGAAGATTTGCAAGTTGGTCAGATGGCTTACGCCATCGGCAATCCGTTCGGACTCGATCTGACGTTTACCACGGGCGTCGTCAGCGCCCTGGGCCGAGAAATCCAATCGGTGACGAAACGCCCCATCAAGAATATGATTCAGACCAGCGCCGCCATCAATCCGGGCAACTCCGGCGGGCCGCTCCTGGACAGCGCCGGCCGGCTCATCGGTGTCAACACCGCTATTTATAGTCCCTCCGGCGGCAACATCGGCATCGGCTTCGCCATCCCGGTCGATGAAGTCAACCGTGTCGTGCCGCAGCTTATCAAGAACGGCAAACTGGTGCGTCCGGGTCTGGGCGTGCAGATTCTCGAAGATCGTTCGGCGCGCGAGTTAGGCGTCGAGAAAGGTGCGGTGGTGTTGAACGTCTATCGCGGCAGTCCGGCGGCCCGAGCCGGCTTGCGGCCGACTCGGATGACGCGCACCGGCCGCATTCGCCTTGGCGACATCATTATCGCCATCGACGATAAGCCAGTCGTCAAAGCCAATGATTTCTTCGACATCCTGGAGAAATACTACAAAATCGGCGACACGGTAACGCTGACCATCCTCCGCGATGACGAAGAAGAAAAAGTGCAAGCAACGCTCGGCTCGTCAGATTAAATAGAGTCCTGGCAAGGGGGGCATATCAACGTCCCGGCTGCTTCCGCGAAGGGGGCGATATGTCTCGTTCGTCGGGTTTTGAAGCTGTTGCTAACTGATCCGCAAGATCGTGGCGGCCGATGCGCCGGTAGTAATCGGTCAGGAGTTTCTGCGTAGGAGCGTGATCGGGGTGCATACGCAACGTGGTCAGCAGCCAACGTTCACCTTCCGCTCCTTGATTGTGGCGCAAGAAAATCTCGGCGACCTGGCAGCGTCGATCCGGATCATCGGGCTGCTCTTTCAGATGCTGCATGAGAGCGTCCAGTCTTTTGATGTCCTTCTCGGCTTGCTGAAAGCGTGCTTGACATTGCTCGGCATCGCTGGTTTTGCCCTGCTGGATAAGGCAGTGATAGAGCGTATGATTGGCGATTGGCTCGGCAGGAGCGAGGGCGACGGCGCGGCGTAATAACGACTCGGCGAGTGCCAAATCCCGCTCTTCCAGGGCCAGTTTACCGCGTGCCGTCAGAGCGGCGCTGTCGTCGCTGTGGCTGCGCAGCCAGTCATCGAGAAGTTGCCGCGCTTCCTCGGTTCGGCCCAGCAGGAGCAAACTCCGCGCCCGCCCCACGGTTGCCGGCGAGTCTTTCTGGACCGCCCATAAACGGTCGAACTGCTCGAAGGCGGCGGCGCCGTCCTGCTTCACGTCGAGCAGAAGTTGAGCCAAACCCAGACGAGCCGTTCGATCATCCGCATCGATTTCCACAGCGCGGCGGTAGTCGGCTTCCGCTTGATCGTGCTTGCGCCACGTCGAATAAATCCAGGCGCGGCGGCGCAGGGCATAACCGTTGTCGGGCTGGATTTCAAGCATACGGTTGAGGCAAAACAGCGCTTCAGGCAGATAACCAATTTTGCTGTAACCATGGCTGAGTGCTTCGAGAATGAAAAATTCTTCTGGATCGCCCGGAACAGCGTGACGACGGCAGATCTGTTCCAGCCGCGCATCGAAATCGCCATTCTGAAGAGCGAGGAGGGCGCGTTCCAGCTGCACCTCTTCGGTGAAACCGCCCAGACGTCGACAAGCATCCAGATGCCGGGCGGCTTCGACGTAGCGATTGGCGCGGCGCTCGAGACGCGCCAGAAGCAAATGTGCTTCGGCATGATCGGGACGGGCTGCCAAGTAGCGTTCGAGATCGGCATGAGCGGCGGCGAAATCGCGGCGCTCCAGCGCCTGGCGCGCGGAATGCAAATAAAATTCGGGCCAATAGAAAACGACGAGCAGGGCCAGCCCCAGGACTGCAATCAAGCACAGCAGGAGCAACCGAGCGTGGCGAAGGAACCTTGTCATGGCGCTTTCCAGGTAAAACCGAGCCATTCCCTCAAGGAGCCGCCCGCGTAAGCGACCGACATTTGTACTGTTGCTTGTGCGAACGGACTCAACCGTAGGGCAAACGGGCCGTTTGCCCTACGGTTGGGTCTACAAGTCCTTACGCTGGAGCGCATTGCAAGTAGGTGTAGGGCTAGATGTCTTCCTCTCTCCCCCCTTGTGGGGAAGGGAGAAAAACGCTACACCTACTTGCAATGCGCTCCAGCGGCTTGTGGAGAGTGCCGTCCAATCAGCTGGCTAGAAATCCTGCGGCATAGATAACCCGTCATTGGGGATAAGGGCGAGATTGTAAGTGATCACACTCATGCCTTGGGCAATGTACTTGACGCTGCCATCGCCCATTCCGGCCAGAATGACGCCGGTATGGCCGGTCGAGGCATTGCCGTAATTGGCACAGGTATTATAGTTGGCAGCGATTTGAAAGTAAGCTTCGGGAACTGTGGCCGCAAGGAAGCAAGGAGAAGACTGCTCCCTTACGGCCGCAGCTCCGATCACCAGTTACCAGTCCTGTGGCAAGGGGAGACCGTCGTTGGGGATGAGGGCGAGTCCGTAGGTATTCGCACTCATGCCTTGGGCGATGTACTTGACGCTGCCATCGCCCATTCCGGCCAGAATGACGCCGGTATGGCCGGTCGAGGCATTTCTATAAGTAATGCACTTGGCATCCGTAGCAGCGATCTGGAAGTAAGCATTAGGCGGTGTGTAGGTAGGGCTCCACCAGGCGACGGCCCCAAGGTGGGGATTATTCAAAGTGGTATTGGCCCATGTGGTCCCGCTGCTGTTCTCGCTAGTCGTGTGGCATTCGCCGATTTTTTCGATCCACATAATAGTATTGGAGGTGCCATCCGGCAACGAGGCAGGAAAGCGGGCGCCGCCCGCATAACCGGCGTTCCGGTTGAAAGTCGCTGTGTTGCCCGTCACCGTCACCGCTGATTGGCCGAACAACAAAGCGTTAACGGCATAGGAAGCATCACGCGGATACGAGGAGAGCATAAAACTCGAATCAGAAGGACAGGCATAGATCTTGATGCCGATTCGGAGGCTGCTGGCGACGTGCCAGACGGCGTCCGGATCGCTTTTGCTCTTCATCACCGCCAGTATGTCGTTGTACATGTTTTGCTGCTCGATGAAGGGCAAGATGAAGGCATGGGGCTGGCCACGCACGTTGTTTCCGTTCCACACATTGTAATTGCCGGGGAAGTAGCCGCAAACAGGGGGCAACGCCCCCCCATAGGTATCGGCGCAGTTCTGGATGCCCAGATTCATCTGCTTGAGGTTGTTGGAGCACTGCGAGCGATTGGCCGCCTCGCGCACTTTCTGCACGGCTGGCAAGAGCAAACCGATGAGAATGGCGATAATGGCGATTACTACCAACAACTCGATGAGGGTGAAGCCCAGGTATGTATCCCTCCCCCTACGTCTGGATACGAGAAATGGCATAATACGTTTCTCCCACACAAAAAAGAGGTTCAAAGGTGCTCTCTAAAATCCTGTAGCTCGAGTCTCAGATCTAGAGAACGCGAAACACGGGGACGAGTTCTTTCGTCCGTAATCCGATCGATGATGGGACGACCCCCGTAGTTCTTGAGATACTAGGTCGTTTTCCTAAAAAAACAAGGATAACTCATGAGAGATAAAGAAAATTTAATTTTCGGTGCGGCTCGTGGCGGGGGCATGCGGGGAGCATGCCGTTACTCGCACTCGACCGACTGCGCGGCTATCGCTAAGATGCGGGAACGAGCAACTGTATGCAAGACTCAATCTCGGAGCCGCTTCCTCTATGGATCTTTCGACTCTCGCCAGAGGGCAGCGTACCGCCGGTCGGCTGGCTCATATCGTGGCCATTCTTTGCAAATACAGCCTGGCCGACTGGCTCAAGGCGGTCAATGTCCGGCCCATGCGCAAGTTCCTCACCAGCTTCGACGGCCAGCCGATCGCCGGACTGCCTACCGAGGTGCGCATCCGTATGGCCCTGACAGAAATGGGTGCCACCTTCATCAAGCTCGGCCAAGTCCTCAGCACGCGTCCCGATGTGGTCGGTCCTGCGCTGGCGCAAGAGCTATCGGCGTTGCAAGAAGACGCGCCGGCGGATCCGCCGGCCACTGTCCGTGCCCTGGTTGAATCCGAACTGCGTCGGCCCATCAAGGAGCTGTTCGCCGAGTTCGAGGAGCAAGCGTTTGCCTCGGCATCGATCGGTCAGGTTCATCGCGCCCGGCTGCGCGACGGCCGGCGTGTCGTCGTCAAGGTACTGCACCACAACATCGAAAACAAGGTCGCCACAGATCTCGACATCATCATGGTCCTTGCCGATTTGGGCGAGAAATACAGCACCGAGCTGCGGAACTACCGGCCGCGCGCCGTCACGATCGAGTTTCGCCGTACTCTGCTGCGGGAACTGGATTTTCGCCGTGAGCTGCGTAACATTCAGGAATTCATCCAAAATTTCCGGGGCGATCACACCATCCGCTTCCCGGCGCCACACCCGGCCCTATCCTCACGCCGGGTGCTGACGCTCGATTATCTCGACGGCATCCGCATTGCCGACACTTGTCGTCTCAAATTGGAAGGCCACGATTTACAGGCGATTGCCCGACGCGGCGCCAATCTGGTCTTGAACATGATCTTCCGCGATGGCTTCTATCACGCTGATCCGCACCCCGGCAATCTGCTGGTTCTGGCCGACGGCTCGATTGGCGTGCTCGATTGCGGCATGGTGGGCCGCCTCGACGACAATATGCGTGACGCCTTCACGACCATGCTCTTGGCGGCCATTATCCGCGATACCGGCCAACTTACCGATCGGCTCTTGCGTCTGGCTCAGGTGCCGCCCGATCTCGACCGCGACGCCTTCGAGGCCGAGATTCACGATCTCCTCGCTGAGTACGGCACTCAATCCCTTAATGAGTTCGATGTCTCCGGCGCGCTCACCAGTCTTATCGACATCGTCCGCCGCTATCACCTGTTTTTGCCGGCCAATCTCGCCTTGTTGCTCAAGGCGCTGATTGTGCTGGAAGGCACGTCGCGCCAACTCGATCGCTCCTTCAGTCTGGCTGAGATGATCCAGCCGTATTACCGGCGGGCCATGCAGGAGAAGCTTTCGCCGCGACGGTTATACCGGCACTTGCGGCGAATGGTCCTGGAATGGGACCATCTGCTGCAGACACTGCCCGGCGACCTGAGCGACATTCTGGAACGCACCAAGCGCGGCCGCTTCACCTTCCACTTCGAGCATCGTCGACTGGAAACCTCGGTGGCGCTGTTGGTGGAAGGCTTGCTGACGGCGTCGCTGTTTCTGGGGTCGACCTTGATGCTGTGTCATCACGTCGTCCCGGAGCCGTGGTTTAACATTTCCATTCCCGGCGTGCTGGGCTTGCCGTGGAGCCTGTTCTTGATCTGGCGTGTGCTGCGCACGACAAAAAAGAGTCGGAATTAACGAGAACGCTGCCCATGCACCGCCGGCAAAGATTCTGTTTCTTTCGCCGTTTCCCCGGACGTGGCCGCGCGGTAAAGTATTTCCATCGAAATTTTCCTTGCTAACCTGGTACAGATTCTTCGTTCAGCTATACTGATAGAATGTACACACGTGGGTGCCATCCGAACGCGAATAAACCCTCTCGCCAGCCCGCAGCGCAAGCACGGGAACGCGAGGAAACGAGGAGGAAAACATGGCCGAACCATCGCAAAGCAAGGAACTCAAAAACGTCTTGGCCCAGATCGAGAAAGACATCGGCAAAGGGGCTATCATGCAGCTGGGCGAATTCTCAGCCGAAGACGTGCAAGGCATTTCCACTGGCGCTCTAAGCCTGGACATTGCCCTGGGCGGGCGCGGTCTGCCGCGCGGCCGGATCATCGAAATCTTCGGCCCGGAGTCGAGCGGTAAAACCACTGTGGCCCTTCACGCCGTGGCCAACGCTCAGAAGCAAGGCGGTGTGGCCGCCTACATCGACGCCGAGCACGCCCTCGATCCCGGCTGGGCCAAGCGTCTCGGTGTCGATCTGGAGAGCTTGCTCGTCAGCCAGCCCGGAAACGCTGAAGAGGCGCTGCGCATCGCCGAAATGCTTGTCAAGTCTAACGCTGTCGATCTCATCGTCATCGATTCGGTAGCAGCTTTGGTGCCCAAGGCGGAGATTGAGGGCGAGATCGGCGATTCGCACGTCGGCATCCAGGCCCGCCTGATGAGTCAGGCACTGCGCATCCTCAATCCGACTATCGCCCGGACCAAGACATGCATGATCTTCATCAACCAGATTCGCCAGAAGATCGGCGTCATGTTCGGCAATCCGGAGACAACCTCCGGCGGTCTGGCCCTGAAGTTCTACAGCTCGGTGCGTCTGGACATCCGCAAGATGACCAGCATCAAGGAGGGCGACGAAACGATTGGCTCGCGCGTCAAGGTGCGCGTGGTCAAGAACAAAGTGGCACCGCCGTTCCGGCAAGCCGAGTTCGACTTGATGCACGATCGCGGCATCAGCCGCGAGGGCGACCTGATCGACTTGGCCATCGAGGACGACATTATCCAGAAGAGCGGCGGCCATCACAGCTACGGCGAGATCCGCCTGGGCAACGGTCGCGAGAACGTCAAGCAATACCTGCGTGACAATCCCGAGTTGATGGACGAAATTAGTAGAAAGATCTTGACAAAGCGCGGCTTATTGTCGTCGGCCCTCAGCGCCTCCGATAATGGCCAAGTTGAGGAAACGCCCCCTGCCGCCGAGCCGGAACCAGGAGCGAAGGCTTCGCGCCGCCGTGCCGCCGTGACAGAAGGATAAACGATTCCTATCGTATCCAAGCCGGAAGCGTCCGCGACAGCGAAACATCCACCGCGGACGCTTCCGGCTCGTGAGGTGTGGTTATCCTTCGGCGATAAGCACGACGGTCGAAAACGGCACCACTGGATAAGTTGAACCGACCTCGATCCGCGGCCCTTCATCCAATCCTACGATGTCTTTGGGCGATTCCAGGGCCGTATCAACGATACGGCGCCAGGGTCGGCCCTGCGGCGCCGGCGGGATGCGGAAATTCAGCGTACCAATCCAGGCGTTGAAAGCCATGTAAATGTCGCGGTCCAGTTCGCGACCGGTACGGCGGCCATCCAAGACCAGGGCGAGACTGCGGCTCCACGGCGAAAAGTCCGGTTTGTAAGGAAGGACACCATGCCAGATCACATCGGGATCGCGCAGCCAATCGCGGCGGCGCAGGGCCGGATGGCGTTTGCGCAGGGCAATCATCTCACGGACGAAGCGCAAAAACCCGGCGTTACGCTCGGCCAATGACCAATCGACCCAGGAGATTTCGTTATCCTGGCACCAGGCATTGTTGTTGCCTTGCTGGGTGCGCAAAAATTCGTCGCCGGCCAGCAGCATCGGCACCCCCTGCGACAGCAACAACGTGGCGATCAAGTTCCGCGCCTGCCGCTGCCGCAGAGCGAGGACATGCCGATCGGTAGTCGGCCCTTCGACGCCGCAGTTCCAGCTGTAATTCTCGTTGCTGCCGTCGCGCTCATCTTCGCCGTTGGCGCGATTATGCTTTTGGTTGTACGATACAAGATCCCAGAGCGTGAAACCGTCGTGGCAGGTGATGAAATTGATCGAATGATGCGGCTTACGACCGGAGCTTTCGTAGAGATCGGAACTGCCGCACAGCCGTGTAGCCAGTTGCCCTGCCATACCTGGCTCGCCGCGCCAAAAACGGCGGACATGATCGCGGTACAGGCCGTTCCACTCGGACCAGCGACGGCCAAACGGGAAACGACCGACCTGATACAGTCCCGCCGCGTCCCACGGCTCGGCGATCAGTTTGGTGTCGGTCAGCACGCTCTCTTCAGCGATCCGCTCGACCACCGGTGGCTCGACCAAGACGCGGCCCAGGTAATCGCGGCCCAGCACCGAGGCCAGGTCGAAGCGCAGGCCATCGATATGCATGTCGGCCACCCAGAAGCGCAGGCAATCGATCAGCTGATTGCGCACCACCGGATGATTGCAGTTGACGGTATTGCCGCAACCGGAGAAATTCAGGTAGCGCCCTTGCGGCGTGAGCATGTAATAGAGGTGGTTGTCCAGGCCGCGGAAGGAGTAGGTCCGGCCGCGTTCGTCGCCTTCGCCGGTGTGATTGAAAACGACGTCGAGATAAACCTCGATGCCGGCAGCGTGGAAAGCACGGACCATCTCACGGAATTCAATGACTTGTCCGTGTTCTGCTCCCGTGCGGGCATAGGCCGCTTTGACCGCGCCAAAAGCGATGCTGTTGTAGCCCCAGAAATTGCGCAGCCGTTCGCCGGTGTCGGGATTGCGGAAGATACAATCGCACTCGTCGAATTCATGGATGGGCAGCAATTCGACAGCGGTGACCCCTAGCGATTGCAAGTACGGGAGTTTTTCCATCAAGCCCGTGAAAGTGCCCGGATAGGCGACGCCGGAGTTCGGATGGCAAGTGAAGCCGCGAACGTGCAGCTCGTAAATGATGGTATCTTCCAGCGGCGTCAAGGGCGGAGCATCATCGCCCCAATGGAAAGGCCGACGCAAATACAGACTGCGGCGGGAAGTGAAGCGCTGATTAGGGGGATCGAGTGATTCGCCCCAGCGTGCGCCGCCGGAGAGGGCAGTGGCCGACGGATCGAGCAAGACAATCGACGGATCGAAATGGTGCCCGGGCCCCTTGGGACCATCGACACGCCAGCCGTAGGTGAAGGAAGGCGGCAAGCCGGAGACCAGGATGTGCCAGTGATCGCCGGTACGATGACGTCGCCGGTCCAGTGGCAGTTCCGCAAGGGGCTTGTCGCCATCAAGAGGATAAATGACCAGGGTGACCGCCGTGCCGTTCCGGCAGAGCAAAGCGAAGTTGACGCCGTTGGGCAGCGCCGAAGCGCCCAAAGGCAAACATTTTCCGCGCGCGGTTCGTAACGAGTGCATAGAATCCCTATTCCGTATGTCCTTTCCGAAGCATAGACCAGATACGGTAAACAGAGCAATATGGATCTCCAGCAGGGGGGAGAAACTTTTTTTCCGGAAGCACTGGAAAATTCGGAAAGAGTTGTTACAATACTAGTGCAGGTTTGGGCTAACCCAAATACCTGATCGCTGGCTTCACTTTTTCGCTGCCATCCTCGTGGGAGGATGGTCCTCTTGAAGTCCGCAGTTTTAACAAGAATCGCTAAGGTTTACCCACAAAGCGTAACTAGTGCGTATGAATTGATCCAAAAAGAGATCCGCGACGGACGCGGATCGAACGTTCCCACACTCTGCGGGAGAACGCGGAGACTTTGCTCTCATCCAGAACCTGTTTCTTGAACCAATCGGAGGATAACATCATGGCCGTCGCTCGCAGCGACGATGGATCGGGCAACTTGACCCGCCGCCGTACTATTCGCCGAACCGCGGAATCCGCGGGGACGGCAACTGCATCTCAACAGCCAAGCGCCGCAGGGACCGGTGTTGCCCCGGCAGGGACCGGTGTTCCCCCGGCCGCCGGAACACGCAACGGCGGGCTGCGGCTGGACGATTTATATCGCCTGCCGATGCCGAAATTGTTCGCCTTGGCCGAACGGGAAGGCATCGCCGAACACACCGGCATGAATCGCGCTCAGCTGATCGTGGCCGTGGTCCGTCGCCAGATCGAACGCGGCGAGATCGCCCGCGGCTCCGGCACCTTGGAAGTCCTGCCCGATGGCTATGGCTTCCTGCGCAGTGCCGCTCACAATTATCTTGCTTCCCCCGAAGACATCTACGTTTCCCCCAGCCAAATCCGTCGCCTCGGCCTGCGCACCGGGCTGGTTGTAGAAGGGCCGATCCGCCTGCCTATCGAAGGCCAGGAGAACTTCGCCCTCATGCAGGTGGAAGCGGTCAACGGCCATCCGCCCGAAGAAAAATCACGGCCGACTGTCTTCGAGGATCTGACGCCGCTCCATCCCGACAAGCGCTTGATCTTGGAGACCACCAGCGACGAAATCTCCACCCGCGTGGTCGATCTGGTGACGCCGATCGGCAAAGGACAGCGCGGCCTGATCGTCTCACCGCCACGCGCCGGCAAGACCGTGTTGCTGCAAAAGATTGCTCTGGCTCTGAAAAAGAATCATCCCGAATGCTATCTGATTGTGCTGCTGATCGATGAGCGGCCCGAAGAAGTGACCGACATGGTCCGCACCGTGGCGGGGCCCAGCGTCGAGGTCGTCGCCAGCACCTTCGATGAGCCAGCGTCAGAGCACGTTCATGTCAGCGACATCGCCCTGGAGAAAGCCAAGCGGCTGGTTGAAGACGGTCGTGACGTGGTCATCTTGCTCGATTCGATCACGCGCCTGGCCCGTGCCCATAATACCGAAGCCCCCTCCGGCGGCAAACTGCTATCCGGCGGTCTCGATTCCAATGCCATGCAGAAACCGAAGCGTTTCTTCGGTGCGGCCCGCAACATCGAGGAGGGTGGCTCGTTGACGATTCTGGCCACGGCGTTGATCGACACCGGCTCGCGCATGGATGAGGTGATCTTTGAGGAGTTCAAAGGCACCGGCAACATGGAATTGCACCTCGACCGCCGCCTCGTCGATAAGCGCGTTTGGCCGGCTATCGACATCAACCGCTCGGGCACCCGCAAAGAAGAACTGTTGATGCACCCCGATGAGGTCGAGCGTGTCCGCACCCTGCGCCGCGTCTTGGCCGACATGCATCCGGTCGAAGCGATGGAGTTGGTCGTCAACCGTATGAAGAAAACCAAGTCGAACGCGGAATTCTTGCTCAGTATGAACATGAGTTGATCCAAAACCTTTTAACCACGGGTTACACAAACAACACGGATACATATAAAATAGAAATATTTTTTATCCATGTCGTCTGGTAACCCGTGGTTAGAAAGTTGGACACGAGCAGCTGGGAGGACGCCGCTATTATCCGCTTGGCTCATTTCAGCGACATTCACATCACCGCGCCGGGCTGTTCCTGGCAGCTGTGTGACTGGTGGAACAAGCGGATGTCGGCGTGGATCAATCTCTATCTGCTCGGCCGCGGCAAAAACTTCCGTCACAGTGAGCGCATCCTGACCGCATTGCGCCAAGAACTAAGGCAGCGAAATTTCGATCGCCTTATCTTCTCCGGCGATGCCACGGCATTGGGCTTTGAGGAAGAGATGCGCAGAGCGACGGAGCTTCTCGGTGTCGGCGAACTGCCGCCGGGTTTGGCGGTGCCGGGCAATCACGATTATTGCACACGCGCCGCCATGCGCAGCGGCCATTTCGAACGCTACTTCGCTCCCTGGCAGATCGGCGAGCGCCTCGGCAAGGAGGTCTATCCGTTTGCCCAGCGCGTGGGACCGGTGTGGCTGGTGGCCGTCAATTCCTCGACCGCCAATCGCCTGTACTGGGACGCTCGCGGCCGCGTCGGCGCCGCCCAGCTGGCACGGCTGGAAAAACTGTTGGCTAGCTTGGGATCGGGACCGCGCATCCTTGTGACCCATTATCCCATCTGGCTCGCCGAAGGTCGGCACGAACACGCTTTCCACGGCCTGCGCGACCTGGAAGCTCTGATCTCTGTAGCCCAACGCGGCGGCGTCGTGCTATGGCTGCACGGCCATCGCCACGAGCACTATCACCATCCGCCTTCCGAGCGCACGCCTTTTCCTGTTATCTGCGCCGGCAGCATCACGCAACGCGGCCGGTGGTCCTACAACGAGTATACGCTCATCGGCTCCCACCTGCGCGCGGTGTCACGTGTCTTCGTGGAGGAAGAGGGATCCTTCCGCGATGGACAGACGTTTGAGCTGGATTTGCCAATGGGGCGCCAAGTTTAGCCGTGAACTGAAGTGATTATCTTCATTTAACATCTACGAATATCTACTATATCTCTTTATTGTTCTCCTCAAGATGAACACACCACACCACGATTGCCGTCTTCGCCTTCCGGACCCGATGACCACCAGGCACGTCTCGTCGGGCCTACAGGCTAACGGACTTTTCCCTCTCCCTTGGGGGGGGAGGGTTCGGGTGGGGGACACCACTCCCTTTTCCCTCCCCCACAAGGGGAGGAGGTTTGGTCCGGTAGCTCTACGTCGAAGGAGCGGCGGCGTTTCGGGAGGTCCCAACGGATAAATCGGGGCAGTACACGGGACGTCTTTGTGGCATAATCATAATTTGTCCGCTGGTTCGCCGCGCGCAGTAGGGCACGCTGGCAACCTGCTCTATGGCGCGTCCGTGCACTGAAGGGTCTGACTCAAAGGAGTCTGTCATGATTAATACTGCCCTCAAGGAAGCTGTTGAACGTTTGCTGCCGCGCGTGCAGACGCCGGCCGCGTACATCGGCGGCGAGCTGAACAGCGTGGTCAAGGACCATCGACAAGTGCGTGGCAAACTGTGCCTGACCTTCCCGGATACCTATGCGATAGGCACCAGTCATCACGGTTTGCAGGTGTTGTACACCCTTATGAACGATGATCCGCAGTGGGCCTGCGAGCGTGCCTTCACGCCCTGGATCGACTTCGAGTCCGAGCTGCGCCGCGCCGGCCTGCCGCTGTACAGCCTGGAGACGTTCACACCGCTGCACCAGTTCGACCTGCTTGGCTTTAGCCTGCAATACGAAGTCTGCTACACCAATATTTTGACCATGCTCGATCTCGGCGGCGTGCCCCTGCACAGCAAGGACCGCACCCTCGATCATCCACTGGTCATCGCCGGCGGCCCCGGCGCCCAGAACCCGGAATTGCTGGCGCCGTTCATCGATATTTTCGTCATCGGCGACGGCGAAGAGAGTCTGCCCTGGCTGATGGACCGCTGGATGACGCTCAAAGAAAAACGGCGAGCGGGAGCGCGTAAGCGCTGCGAGTCTTGGGGCGCTTACACGACTCCGCTCGCTGAACGCGCCGATATGATTGCCGACATAGTCGGCAATACGACCTGGGCTTATGCGCCGATGTTCTACGAGCCGGAGTATCACACCGATGGCACACTCGCGGCCATGAACCGCACGCGCTCGGACGTGCCGCGGCAAATCACGGCCTGTACCATTACCAAGGATTTCGATGACATCCCGCTGCCGAAGCGGCCGATCGTTCCCTTCGTGCAGACGCCGCACGACCGCATTGCCATCGAGATTATGCGGGGCTGTCCCTGGCAGTGCCGTTTCTGTCAATCGACGGTTATCAAACGACCGCTACGCGTGCGCTCCGTCGAAACCATCGTGCAAGCTGCTCTCGAAAGCTATCGCAACACCGGCTTCGAGGAAATCAGCTTGCTCAGTCTCAGTACCAGCGATTATCCCGACTTTGAAGAGCTGGTAAAGCGCATGGCCGAGGTGTTCGGCCCCTTGGGCGTCAACGTGTCGTTGCCGAGTTTGCGCGTCAACAATCAGCTGCGCTCGCTGCCGCAGTTGATGAAGGGCGCCCGCAAGAGCGGCCTGACCTTGGCCCCGGAAGTGGCCCGCGATGATATGCGCGAACAGATCCGCAAGAAAATCAAGAATGACGATTTGTACGAAGGCTGCCGCGAGGCATTCAAGAACGGCTGGCAGCGTGTGAAACTGTATTTCATGTGCGGTCTACCCGGCGAGCGCGTTGTCGATCTCGACGGCATTGTAGAGATGGCCGAGACCATCGCTCAGATCAGCAAGGAAGAGACCGGCCATTACAAAGATGTGACGGCGTCGGTGTCGAATTTCGTGCCCAAGCCGCACACGCCCTATCAATGGAACGGTATGCAGACACGCGAATATTTGTACTGGGCCGGCAACTATTTGCGCCAGCGTGTCAAGCTGAAGGCGGTCAAGGTCAAGCAACACGATGTCGAATGCAGTCTGCTTGAAGGCATTCTGACGCGCGGCGACCGCCGGGTGGCGCCAGCCTTGGAGGAAGCCTGGCGGCGGGGCGCGCGGCTAGACGGCTGGCGCGAGTGTTTCAAGCCGCAATTGTGGTGGCAGACGTTCGCCGATCTCGGCATCGATATGGCCTGGTACGCGCAGCGTTATCGGCCCCTGACAGAAGTGCTGCCGTGGGATCATATTAATGTCAAAAAAGGTCGCGAATATCTGGAAAAAGAACAAACACGCAGCCTGGTACAGCTTCAGGTGATGGCCAATGCGAAGTGAAGGGGGAGACGATGGTTCCGACGATTACCAATGCGTGCCCTTAGGGCAAGTGGTCTTTTCCCTCCCTCCTTGTGGGGGAGGGTTGGGGTGGGGGGGACACCCCTCCCGGGCTCCCTTGCCTTGACACCTCCTACTTCAGCCCTCCCTCACGAGGGGAGAGGAGGTTGGGTCCGCTAGCTCTTAACAGTGGACATGAGGCGAATGCCTCCAGCTGATTCATTCATTTTTCGCCCGCGGCAAGAAGGACTTCCTGACCATCGCTCAGGGCGGAAAGTCCGCTTTCGACAACCTTTTCTGTGCCGGTGAAATCTTCCCACCCTCCGGGTCCGCGTTTTTTCAAAACCTCGACCCGTCCCTCGCCGCGCGAGCCGATCTTGATGGGCGTGCGTCGCACCTTGCCGTTTTCCCACAAAAAACAAAAATCCTGGTAGCCCTCATTGACATCGCCCTGGGTAGAGACGGCGGAAGCTGGCAAGGTCAGTGTGTTGCTGCGCTCCACCTGAATGGCGGCATAAGCATACATTCCGGAGCGCAAAAGATCGTCGGAATTGGGTAGATCGATTTCTGCCCGTAGAGTGCGCGTTTGCCGTTTCAGCGAGTATGACAGGCGCCGCACTTTGCCATCGAACTCGCGGTCCTGGAGGACGGGGACACGGACACGGGCCAGGGCGCCGTCCTGGAGCCAGACGGCGTCGCTTTCGGGCACGTCCACAAACACACGCACCACATCGCGGCGATGCAAGACGTAAAGCGGCACCGTCGCAGACCCGGCGGGAGGTTGGACGAAATCGCCCGTGTTGATATTCCGCTGCGTGACGACACCGTCGAAGGGAGCAATCAAAGTGGCATAATCGACCAGGGTCTGCGCCTTTTGGCGTGCGGCTTCGGCCACATCCACATCCACGCGATCCTTGTTGCGAACGGCCTCGCTTTCTTGGCGATCTGCCTCGGCATGCGCCATCTTCGCTTCGGCTTCTTTTACTCCTGCCTCGGCCGCCTGCAATTGGTTGCGCGTTTCCTCCTTGACCTGTTTATCGATTACGGATTCATCTAGTCTGCTAATGCGCTGGAAATGCTTTTGCCAGAAGGAGAGGTTGGCCCGCGCCCGTACCAGGGCAGCCCGTGCCTCCTCGACAGCAGCGGCGGCCGAGGCCAAATGGCTCTCGGCGACGGCGAGTGTTTGGCGGGCCTGCTGGACCTCGATCTTCTTTTGATTCAGGTCCGCTACCAGGTCCGGCACCCATAACTGGGCCAAGACCTCGCCTTTCTTCACGCGGTCGCCGATGTCCACGTTCCACTTGTGCACGTAACCGGCAACCTTGGGGACGATTGGCGTCTCCTCGAAAGCTTCGATAGAGCCGGGCTGCCGAACCGTCCACCCCAGTGGGACGTAGGCGGGATAAACAATCGTCACTTCGGGAATTTTGCTGGCCGGGACAGAGGATGGCGCGGTCTTCTTGCATCCTACGAGGCTTAACAGCACTAGCGCCCAGACAATAATAATTCTCATGGTCCTTATCCTTGTATGGCCGATCACCTTCTTCGCAAGCTCCGTACCGAAACGATCCGTGCGAAGGGCGCGGGAACAGGGCGTTCTCTAACTGCTTCTCGGAAAAGCGGATAGACTGCGCCGCTTCCTTTCCTACGGTCCCCATCGGAAAAGCCGCCGCTATAAAAAGCTGGGAACAAATCTCCCATCTGGGCGGGGTTTCCCCAGAACCCGAGCGCAATGTATCGCTTCACGCGAAACAATACATCGCGCGCGTGTTTCAGGGTTCAATTGAGATCCAGTTGCAGTGCATCGCCGGCATGCACCTCGATCCGTCGTTTCCGCTCAATGGTTTGGCCGTCCTTCTGCCAGCGGGCTTGCACTTGATAGAAATAGTTTTTGCCTGGAATCAGCGGCGGTGAAAAGAAGTAGCGCAGCGTGCCCGTCTGCTTGGTCTTGGCGCCTTCGAACCATACCTCGGCGTCGGCCGGCACGCGCAGCCAAAGGTGGACCCGCGTATCCGACTGCGGCATGGACAGGGGCCAAAAGATGGCGGCGCTGTTGCGAACGGAAGCAGAGGAGGCGGTCTCCAGATAATTGGGCACGAATAGCTGCGGCGAGGCAAGATAGCTGGAGACAGGATTGGAGGAAACGCCGCCTGCCTGATAGGGCAACGGTGCGCTGCCATAGTAGCTCGGTACGGTTCCCCAATAAGGAGCAGAGGACGAAGAACTGGAAAGGGGATAAGGATAGCCAGAATAGGGGAAAGGATAACCGGCGCTTTGGCTCCAAGCTGTGCTGCTGCTCAGAAGAAGAGCAACCCAGGCCAGATAGGATCGTCTCAAGGAGAAAATACAAGAACCCATGATTTTTCCTCCAGGCGAGGAAAGAAGCATCCCTGCAACTAACTATTGTAACCTTTCTCCAGGTGAGTCGGAAGTGTAAGCGACGGATCAATCGTTCGCCACGGATGCTTCCGACTCGTCTGAGGCACGGCCATCCCGTGAGCGGTTTTCTTCCCACCTGGGGGGATTTTGCCCAACAAGGGAACGCCATTTGCTTTAATATCGTGCTTGGTTTCCGTCCGATAAAAACAAGCGCAACTCTCTGTATTACCCCCTTGCACATTGTTCTACGAATCATGGAATATAAAGATGAATTTTATAAATAAATGCCGCGTTGGCCTCCTTGCAGCGGCCCTTGGGGGCACTTGGGGCGGCATGAGTGGGGCTGTTCCGGGGCAAGAAGAGACCGCACCCGGAGCGCTGCCGATGCCGGCGCCTGTCGAACCTGGTCCTGCCGGGCCAAACCCAAATCCGCAAGAGAGGAGCTTTCTGCCAGCAGCGGCGGCGGCGCCTGCGGAGGCGGGTAAACCTCTGCCCATCAATTTGCCCACTGCCCTGAAACTGGGAGATGCACGGGCCATCGATGTGCAGGTGGCTTCGGAAAAAATTCGCCTGGCTGCGGCTCAGTTGCAGCAAGCCCGCGTCTTGTGGGTGCCTACGTTCCTGATGGGCACGGAGTACTTTCGTCACGATGGGCAAATCCAGAATGTCACAGGAGACGTCGTCAACAATAGCCATGCCTCGATGACGCTGGGAGCGAGTCCGATCTTGATCGTCACGGCCACCGATGCACTGTTTGCCCCCTTGGCGCAGCGCCAGGTGCTCAAATCGCAGCAAGCGTTCCAGAAGGCGGCCCAGAACGATACCATGCTGGCCGTGGCCGAGGCCTATTTCCAGGTGCAGCAGGCGCGGGGCGAGTTGGCCGGGGTGTTGGACGCGCGCACCAAGACCGAAGACCTGGTTCGCCGCATTGCGCAGCTGGCAGAAGTCTTTGTACCCCCCATCGAGAAACAGCGAGCCGAAACCCTGTTCGCTCGCCTCGACCAGGCAGCCTACCAGGCTCAGGAACGCTGGCGCCTGGCCAGCGCCGAGCTGAACCGCCTGCTCCGTCTCGATCCCATGACTGTGGTGCAGCCGTTGGAGCCGCCGCATTTGCAGGTCACGCTCATCGATGCCAAATCCGATGTGGATACGTTGATCCGTGTGGGCCTGACCAATCGGCCGGAGTTGAAAGCTCACCAAGCCTTGGTGCAGGCCGCCATCCGCCAGCTCCAAAAAGAGCGGATGCGGCCGCTGCTGCCCAGCGTGCTGCTGCGCGGGGCTTCCACCAGTGGCGTGTTCGGCACCTTGGGGCTAGGCGCCTTCGGGGCCGGCACCAATAGCAATCTGAACAACTGGGGCCTCCGCGAAGACTACGACTTGCAAGTGCTTTGGGAGTTGCAAAGTCTCGGGTTGGCCAACCGGGCTTTGGTAAAGCAGAGGCAATCGGATCATCGCTTGGCTTTGCTGGAGCTGTTTCGCACGCAGGACCGTATCGCTGCCGAAGTGGCCCAGGCCCATGCCCAGGTAGAGATGGCGGCGCGACGGCTGCAAGCGGCTGAGCGCGAGACCAAGGCTGCCTTCACCTTGGCCGAGGAAAATAGAGCGGGGTTTCGGCAAACGCGGAAGGTTGGGGAGTTGCCCATGTTAGTTGTGCGAGCCCAGGAAGTGATCGCGGCTATTCAAACGCTTGCCTTGGCTTACAACGATTATTATGGTGCCGTCGCCGATTACAATCGCGCCCAATTTCGCCTGTATCGAGCCATCGGCAATGCACCGGCAGCGGCAGCGGTAAACCTTTGTTCTACTCCTCCGCCGCTGGAACAAGCGAGCCAAACCGAGCCGCGGCCGTAAGAAGAACTAACCCCCGAGAAAAATACAAAAAACGGAAGACTCAGCCGCTGGTCGCCTACCCATCAGGTTCTTTCTTCTCTTGTCTTGGTTCGATGTTTGTTGGGCCCCTGCGGTTAGGTCTTGCTGGAGGAAGTATTTGCCGGAGCATTTCCATCAAAGAATCGGCTTTCCGGATTATCCGGATCAAGAGACAGGGAAGCAGTCCCAGCCTTGTTTTGGATCAGAACGAACACGGCAGGGAGGACAAAAAGGGTAGCTAAAGTGGCCGATCCCAGGCCACCGATGACGGCTCGTCCCAATGGCGCCGTTTGCTCGCCGCCTTCTCCCAAAGCCAGGGCCATCGGCACCATACCGGCCAGCATGGCCAAACTGGTCATCAAGATTGGCCGCAGCCGGCCCCCAGCACCTTCGACCGCCGCCATCTGCACTGGCATTCCTTCGCGGCGGCTGCGTTCGGCAAACGCCAACAACAAGATGGCGTTGGCCGTGGCCACGCCGATGGCCATAATCGCCCCCATGAACGATTGCAGGTTTAGCGTCGTGTGGGTCAAAAACAGGGCCACGACCACGCCGGCAATAGCGGCAGGGATAGCTGCGGTCGAAATCAGGGCCAGGCGCAGCGATTGGAAATAGGCCGTCAAAAGCAGGAGGATAGCGGCCAGCGCCAGGGCCAGGCCGAAGGCCAGGCCGCGAAACATCTGTTCCAGAGGGACAGCTTGGCCGCGAATGTCCACTTCCACGCCGCGCGGCGGCTCGCCGGCCCGTTGCAAAGCCTCTCGGACCCGGCGAAGCACACGCCCCAAATCTTCCCCGGCAATGTTGGCGGTGATGCTCACCAGCCGCCGCATGTTGTAACGGTCGTATTCGCCGGGCATGGTCCCCTCACGGACCCGAGCCACATCGCGGACCAACAAGCCCTCACTCCTGCCCTCTCCCTCGCCCAAAGGGGAGGAGGATGAGGGGAGCGGGCGGCGTTGCAGGGGGACCAGGCCGACTTCGGCCGGCGAGTTCATGCGGTAGGGAGGAATTTCCACCTGCGTGTAGTAGCCGATACCCGTCTTGGGATCAGCCCAGAACAGCGGCTCGACGAAGCGGCTCGATGAAGTGGCCGCAACCAGCGCGCGGGCCACATCCGCCGCTGTGGCACCGCTGAGGCCGGCTTTCTCGCGGTCAATCTGTACGGCTACGGCTGGATAGTCCAGTGATTGACCATATTGCAGATCGCGTAAAGTTGGCACTTTCTCCAGCTCGGCAAATACCTTGGTCGCGTAGGCCCGATTGTCGCGAAACTCCGGACCGCTCACGGTGATCTCAATGGGCGTGGGCGAGCCGAAACTCATGATCTGATTGACGACATCCGCCGGTTCAAAAGAGAAGCGCAGACCCCGCAAGCGCTGGGCCGCTTGCTCCTCAGAAAGCCCTTCCTTGCGCAGCCGTTGCCCGAACCATTCACCCAACCGGCGGGGCAAGGTTTGCCGTAAACGCTCCTGTAATTGGTCCAGTTCCAGGCGGCTATCGGGCTTGAGAGCCATGCGCAAGACGGCTTCCTCCGGTCCGCGCATCCACATGTACATGTTGTTAATTGTATAACTGGTGGGATGCAATCCGCAGTAGGCCACGGAAATCGCCACCTGCTCCTCTGCCGCTTCTTCCGCCGTTTCTTCTCGAATGATCCGCTCGGCCTCGGCGGCGATCTCGCGCGTGATTTCGATGCGCGTGCCGTCTGGGGCACGCAGTCGGAGTTGAAATTCGCGGGCCTCTACCTTGGGAAAAATCTCCATTCCCAATTGACTGCCCAAAAACACGATCACCAGGCCACAAACAAGCAGATAAACACTGATCAGACTCCGCCGCCACGGCATCAGCTTTTGCACCCGCCGGGCATAGAAAGCGCGAAAACGCTCAAACGACAGGCGAGATGCCTGTCCTGCTGGCTGTTCCGATGCATGGACGGCGGGAGGATGGGGACGGAACAGCCACACCGCCAGAACGGGAACGAGCGTGCTGGACAAGAAATAGGCGGCGATCATGGCGAAGCCGACCGCCAGGGACAGCGGCACAAACATTTCCCGAGCGGCACCTTCCATGAAAAACGACGGCAAAAACACGGCCAACACGCACAAGACCGCCAACAAACGCGGCACGGCGGTTTCCTGATTGCTTAACCGGGCGGCCCGCGCCACTGTAGGAGCATGGATCATCCGCACATGGATATTTTCCACCTCAACCGTGGACATATCGACGAGGATGCCTACGGCCAGGGCCAGGCCGCCCAGGGTCATCAGGTTGATGGTTTGGCCGGTCAACCACAGGGCGAACAGGGCGGCCAACAAGGCGAAGGGAATGTTCAAAACTACCACGATCACACTGCGCCAATCCCGCAAGAACAACAGGACCATCAAGCCCGTGAGGACCGCTCCCAGCAAACCCTCTTGGCCCACGCCTTGAATGGCCTGAGTGACATAGGGCGATTGATCGAACTCGAAACGCAGGTCGATGTCTTCAGGCAGCACCGCTTTCATGCGCGGCAGGTTCGCCTTCACCTCGTTGACCACAGACAAAGTTGAGGCGTCAGCCCGTTTGGTGACAAGCATGAACAGGGCCGGCCGGCCATTGACGAGCGTATGGCCGCTGGGAATGTCAGTGCTATCTTCGATAGCAGCAATGTCACGGAAATAGATATTTTCTCCTAAACGGAGCGGTATACTGCCTAGATCGGTTAAGGCGCGCACCATCGCATTAACTGGCACAATGGGCATCTGGTCCTTGATGCGAGCATTGCCCGAAGGGCTGATGCTGTTGCCCGTCTTGAGGGCGGCGACCACGTCGTCCGGTGAGAGGTTGTAGGAGCGCAGCTTTTCCGGGTCTACGCGCACCACCAAGGTGCGCTGATTGCCGCCAAAGGGCGGCGGAGCCGATACACCCGGCAAGCTGGCAAATATGGGCCGCACACGAAACAAAGCCAGGTCCTGGATTTCGCCGATGCTGCGCCGATCGCTGGATAGCACCAGATAGCCGACGGGAACGCTGCCAGCATCAAAGCGGACCACGTCCGGCGGCACCGTCCCGGGCGGCATGAACGAGCGTGAACGGTTGACATAAGCGATGGTCTCGGCCATGGCCTGGGCCATATTGGTGCCAGGATGAAAATATAATTTCATCAATGCCGCGCCCTGAATGTTGCGCGACTCCACATGATGGATGCCGCCGATGTAGAGAAAGTGATACTCATAATAATTGGTCAACAATCCCTCCATCTGCGCGGGGTCCATACCGCCATAGGCTTGGATGACATAAATGACGGGCAAATTCAGATTGGGAAAAATATCGATGGCCATACGCGACCCGGCCAGGATGCTTCCCAGCACAACACCGGCAATGGCCACCATTACGGTATAAGGACGATTCAGAGCAAAAACGATGGGGTTCATGCAACGGTTCCTTCAATGAGCCACAGCGCGGTGTTATCTGCAGGCAGCAATCGCTAACTTCGTACCGAAAGGGGCCTGGAAACCTACTGATGCGGGTTGCTGCGCCTAACCCATTATGGAAGAAGCAGATAAGCCATGCTCGCGATTCGTCAAATCCATGGCGGTGCAGAGGGCAGAAGTCGTAGATGGGCGAAATTCCCCCGCGTGTGCGGGATCCCCGCGAGGCCATCAGAGTCACGACCGTCCGTGACGCAAGCAATCGCCAGCGTCGTGAGGGCGAGCGCGGCACATGACTTGCTTGCTACCAAAGCTGTCTTTTTTTCCTGACTTGAGAAAAGTAACATGGAGGCATGAAGTCAAATATGGACACGCACGGACATCTCCTGGCCCGCTTGTCGCACTTGTTGCATCGGAACTTCCTTTGGTTCCTGCTGGGTTCCTACCTTGTGGCTGCCGTAGCGCCGCGGGCAGGGCTGGCAATCAAGAACGTCTCACTGGGGTGTCTGTATCTGTTCGGTGAATCGCTGCCTCTGTCGCTGCCGATGCTGCTATTGGCGCTGTTGCTGCTCAACGCAGGGCTGGGGGTGCAGACGGCGCAGTTGCGTCATCTGTTGCGGCGGCCGTGGAGTCTCTTTGCTGGCCTGACGGCCAACTCATTCCTTCCCATCGCCTACATCTTCGTCGTGGCCCAGACCATGCGCCTGTGGCATAACCCTGAAGAGGTACAGCACATCCTCGTCGGCCTGGCCATCGTGGCGGCTATGCCGATCGCTGGCTCCTCGACAGCCTGGACGCAGAATGCCAACGGCGATTTGTCGCTGAGTCTTGGCCTGGTGCTGTTTTCAACTTTGCTCAGTCCGTTGACGACGCCGATTTGCTTCGATCTGGTGGAGCACATGGCCGAGGGCGAGTACGCCCAAATCTTGGAAGACCTGGAGACCCAGGGCGGCGGCGTGTTTCTGATGATCTGCGTCATCCTGCCGTCGGCATTGGGGATTGGAGTGCGGCTGGTGCTCGGCGCGGCCCGAACCGCTGCAGCCAAGCCGGCGTTGAAGCTGCTCAACGCGCTCAATCTGCTGGTGCTCAATTACTCCAACGCTGCGGTGTCGCTACCCAAGGCCTTGGCCGAACCCGATTGGGACTTTCTGGGCGTGATCCTGATCATCGTTGTCGGTATGTGCCTCTTGGCCTTTACGGCGGGCGGGTTGCTTAGCCGCTGGTTTCGGGTGGCATTGCCGCAGCGCATCAGCCTGATGTTCGGCCTGGGCATGAACAACAACGGCACGGGCCTGGTGCTGGCGGCGGCAGCACTGCCGCACTATCCGCGCGTCATGTTGCCGATCATCTTGTACAACCTCGTGCAGCACCTCGTGGCTGGCAGCGTCGATTTCCTGCTCTTCCGCCGCCCACCGCAGAATAATTCAGAAGAGAGCCGCCACGAAGCACGCGAATAAAATTTTTTCTTCATTTAGGTGATTTGTGGCGGCTCTCTTCTTGGGAAACGTCACGCTACTTCCTTGCGTTCGTTCTTTTGCTGGCGTAGCCGTGCTTCGAAAGCGCGGGCTTCCTCAACGGCCAAGACGATTGCCGGGCCACTCCACGTCGCCAGGTCGGCTTCATAGCCTGCCTTGATACCCGCTTGCACGATGTGCTGGACCAACGCGCCGGCGGGACATATCCCCTGCTGTGCCAGCCGGGCATCATAGTCGTGGACGCGGCGTTGCAATTCGGCGCCGTTGGCCGGCATGGCCGTGCCGTTCTTTGCTGCGGCCGTCTTCTTCGGCTTGGGTAGCGCCGACGGCGGTAACACCGGCGTCTTGGCGAACTGCCGTTTGTGCGGATCGTAATCGACCCACTGTGTCGGCAGACGATACAGATACCGGCCGATGCCGAACTTGACGGCGGCACGTTTGAGCGCATCACTGAAAGCAGCTTTGCGGCGATCGCCCTCATCGGGCTGCTCGCTCGGCCCACCGACATCCATCTTCGTGATCCATTCGTCGCCCAGCCGCAAACGCAAACGGCAGACAACGGAGCCGTCCGGCAAACACTCGTATTCGTCCTGCCAGCCGGCCACGCCCAGCACGTCGTCCAGGCGGTCTTGAATGACGCGAGCATCCACGTAAGCCAGGGCCAGGGCGCGTTGGCCGCTGACGACGGCTGGCTTGAACTTCACTTCACGCGGATCAAACGGGGCGGCCAACGCTTCGGTCAATTCGGTGACGCGGGCCGATGGGGAGGAAATAGATATATGCATAGTGTGTTTCTCCTCGGTTCTTTTGCCAGCCCCCAGCGTCGATGCATGGTGTGCTAACCTGCGTTTGGCGGCACTGGGGGCTGGTAGTGTTAGTGTACGCATGTATCGTATCTGTGTCCAGGTCAGCCGGCGCGGCAAACCGTCGTGGTAGGAGGGATTGCTCGATCGAAATTTTCAAAAAAAGCGATTTTTCCGGGAATATTCGGTTGACAATCTCGCCTTCGCCTTCTACTCTCGCTCATATTGCGTAGTGTGTTTCACAACCCCTAAACACGTTTTTGCGAGGAGATCAATGGCCGACAACAACGCACCCAAGGCCAAGGCGATGACCAAGTCTGCGCTGTTTCAGGAGATCGCCAACAGCACGAAGCTGACGCGCAAGCAGGTGTCGGAAGTTTTCGACGCTCTGTCGAAGCTGATCGCGCGTGAGTTGGGCAAGAAGGGGCCTGGCGTGTTCACGCTGCCAGGCATGGCCAAGATGAAACTGGTACGCAAGCCTGCGACCAAGGCACGCCAGGGCATCAATCCCTTCACCAAGCAGCCGCAAATGTTCAAAGCCAAGCCGGCCCGCAACGTCGTCCGTATTCGGCCGCTTAAGGCGCTCAACGAAAAGGTCAAGTAAAATTGTCTTGTTAGGTGGTTGGGTGGCCAGGTGGTTAACCACCCAGCTACCTAACCACCTAACCCCCTCGTAAGGGCTGGTAGAGAAAATGTCGGGGAGGTATGCTGGAAGATGCCCAGGGATCGGGAGTCCATGCCAGCGTGAGCAAGCAGAAGAGCAAGACTGAACGTGCTGTGCGGAGGAAGACAGCCGTGCCTCCCAGCGAATTTCTGACGGAGCCAGCGCCTTCGCTGTCTCCGACTGCAGACTCAACCGCTTCGATTCCTCCCTCTCTCCCCTCCGCCAACGGCGCGGAGGATGCTGCTTTGGCGCGCCCGCCTTTAGCAACCGACGAGATGCCGCCCCCAGCGGCGCCGGAACCGCCAACCGAGCTATCTTTGGAGCAACGCGTCCGACGTTTGGAGGAAGCCTTGACGTCGCTCCAAGAGCGCCGCGTTGCCGAACCGCCTGTTGCTGCTGTGCCGGCCCCAACAGCGATACGGCTCAACGTGAACAAACCTCCGCCGGCTCCGGCCATTCCCGTCGCTACCCTTGTTCCGGACCCGTCCCCAATCGTCCCTCCTTCCGTCACTCGCGGGAGTGTACTGTGGCTTTTGTGGGATACCTGGGCCGAGGCGCGGGCCATCGTCCGTATGTTTGTCGATCCCCGTTATCGCCTGCCCCGCTCGGCGCGGGTCTTGCCGCTGGTCCTGTTGGCCGCCATTCTCACTTCGGGATACTGGGTGCCGTTTTCCTCGGTGCCTGTCCTGGGTAGCTGGCTCGTCAAGGCCATCGATTTGATCCTGGCGTTTTTGTTGTTCAAATGGCTGGGGCACGAGGCGCGGCGTTATCGGCAGACCTCGCCAGACTTGCCGGCGAACTTGCGGCTTTGAGTGTTCCGAAATGGGAGAAGTCTTCATGATTCGGCTCGGTGTCAATATCGATCACGTGGCTACGCTGCGGCAGGTCCGCCGCGCGCTCGAACCCGATCCGGTAGCGGCGGCGGTGCTGGCCCTGCTTGGTGGCGCAGACGGCATCACTATCCATCTGCGTGAGGACCGCCGCCACATTCAAGAACGCGACCTGCGCCTGCTGCGGCCCGTCGTTACCAATCGCCTGAACCTGGAGATGGCGGCGGTGCAGTCCATCGCCGATCTTGCCTGCGAAGTCAAGCCCGACGAGGCTACGCTGGTACCGGAGCGGCGCGAAGAGTTGACCACCGAAGGCGGACTCGACGCCGTCGCCAATGAGAAGGTGATCGAACGCATCGTCAAGCAGCTGCACAAGGCCGGCATCGAAGTGTCATTGTTTCTCGATCCCGATCCGCGCCAGATCGAAGTTGCCCACGTCCTCCGCGTTCGCGCGGTGGAGATTCAGACGGCGCGTTACGCCGAGGCGAAGACGCCGGCAGATCGCCAGCGCGAGTTGGACGCCCTGCGTCAGGCTGCCGAATTTGCCTGCGAGCGTGGCCTGCACGTCCATATGGGGCATGGCTTAAATTATCAGAACGTGCAGGCGATAACGGCGATCCGCGGCGTCGAGGAGCTGAACATCGGCCACAGCATTGTCTCGCGGGCCGTGCTGGTGGGCATGACACAAGCTGTACGCGACATGAAAGACGCCATCCGCCGCGGCCGAAGGCCAGAAGACTAACCACAGAGACACAGAGACACAGAGAAGAAAAGAGAAAAAAAGAGAGAAAAGAATAAAGCATCTTGTTATATCTTGAATTCTGTTCTTTCTCTGTTTTTTCTTCTCTGTGTCTCTGTGGTTAATCTTTTTCTTTCAAATCGGCGATGCGGATGTTGCGGAAGGACAGGTCGGTTGTCGGATCGTGTCCTTGCAAGCTGATTGGTCCCTTCTTGAGCCGGCAGCCATTGCGAGCGTTTTCGTTCTCCGGCCGATTATCGGTCCAATCTACAACCTGAATGCCGTTGACCCAGGTGGCGAAGTGCCGGCCGCGCGCAACTACCGTCATCGTGAACCATTCGCGGTCCTTGGCCGCCGCTCGCCGAGCCGGTATGCGCCGATAGATCGCTCCGGTGCCGAAATCCTGCGACCAGTTGTCGATCTTTTTCTTGGCCGCGAGCTTGTGCGTCTTCGGATCGTATTCCTCGATCGTGTACGTTTTTGGCTGCTTGGCCGCCCGATTGTTAATCTGGGCTTCGTAGCCGTTCTGATACTGACCGGGGATGCAGCGGAAGAAAACGCCGCTGTTGAGATTGTCGCCGTTGGTCTTGCATTCCAGTTGCAGTACAAAATCCGACCATTCGCCGGTCGTCTGCAAATCGCCGGGACCGTTCTTGATGCTCAGCAAGCCATCCTCCGTCACGGTGAATTGCGATTTGGCACGTTTGGGATCGCTCTCGAATTTTTTCCAGCCGGAGAGATCCTTGCCGTTGAAGATGGGCTTCGCTTTCAACGGTTTGAGCTTGACGTTTCGCAGCGAGAGTTTGTTCCCCTTGGGAACGCCAAAGGAAATCGTTTGGGTTTCCACTAGAAGCTTGGGAAAATTATCCTGCCCGAACCTCACCCCTCCAACGTTAACAGAAGCTGTTGCCCAATCTTTGTAAATTGGAATTTCACAACATGGGCCGGATTGCCAGGTTACAGGGGCAGCATCTTTAGCAGTTTTCTCAATGAGGTATTCCAATTTCAGTTCATAAGCCTGAAAAGCCGTTGTCGTGGCGGCGTGAACGTCTTCGTCGCCGCCGTGTATGAGGACGCCTTCTCGGACTGCCGGTTTACCGGCTGCATCCCAACCGAATGTTGTTTCGCCATCGAAGAGCAAAATCCATCCTTCGGCGATCTCTTTAGATGTCAATGTGTTGGGTTTCGTTTCGTCGGCTGCCCGGCAGGGAACGGCCAGCGATACCACGAGTAGAGGCGTGAGCAAGCGGTGCATGGTAAAACCTCATGTGGGTGAAAACCGTGGATGCGGCGAACGGTGGACGACGGCGCGAGCCTGGGCTTGCAAGGTGGCGACTTCGGCCATCAGTGCGGCTACGGCGGGAGCGCCGTCGGCGACTTCGATCATCCAGCGGCACTCCCAGCGTCCGCCCGGCGGCAACAACAGCACACGGCCTTGCTGGCGCTCGAAGCGCTTGAAATTCGGATAATTCGTTGCCGGCTCCAGGCCGGTGACGTAACCGTCCTCGATCGCTCCCGTGTTTTTCCACACGGTAAAACAAGGCAATTCGTGGCGATTGAAGCGCAGGGCCACGGCGCGGTCAGCGGACGGATTGACCAGCAGAACGAGAGTGTGGCCGCGCGCGTCGGCGAGCAGATCGTACAAGTACACCTGTTCGGCGAAGCCGGCGCGGGGGCCGGCGTAGGTTTCGTATGTGTCGATACCTTCGGCAGCGCGCCGTGTCTGCGGGGCCAGCTCACGGATGGGCGCCAGCACGCGGCTGCCGGCTTCGAGGAAGGGCGGGCCGAAATTGCAATGATAGAGCAACTGCATCTCCACCGGCCGGGCAGCGCGGTTGGTCACCACATCGTGAATCACCAGCCGATGGGAGCCGGGAACGGTTGTGTAGGTGGTGGTCAGACGAAATTGAGGATAAAAAAGAGCTGCTTCCTCAACTTCTCCGCTGACACTCAGTTCGTAGGGTGGATCGAGTTGGACGCGGACCTCGACCGTTTGAGCCGGCAGGTTGGCGATGCGACCATGCAAGGTCAGCGGCGTACCGTCGTCGTCGCCAGGAGGGCCGTTGGAAGCCAGGCCGCAACGGCACAGCCATTCGTCAAAGCCAGCCAGCCAGCCGAGGCCGCCGCGATCGGTCAGCTGTACGTATTTGGGGTGGACAGGGCCGACGATGGGCGAACGCCAGCCCAACGGCTGGCCGCGATAATCGCCGCGCCACAAGCCCATGCCGCGCGTCGGCAGAACCGAGAACGAGAAAACGCCATTGTGGACCTCAATGAGATCGAGTCCATCGCGCAGGCCGCCGCGCAGGGTGCGCTTGCGCAGCGACCAATCGAACGGCGTCGGCAGGTGCAGGGTATCGTTGCCGGCGGCGAAGTTATCCAGCCAAACATCGCCTTGCACATCTGTCAGAGTCCAGGATTTCGAGCGTGTCATAGGAGGGTACATCTATGTTAGGCCAATCCGAGGCATAAGCGAGGGATATCCCTCGCATATGCCTCGGACGGGTTAATCACTTGACGCCGTGCATGGCCCGGCCAACAAGCCGCACGAGCATAAGTAAAACCAGTGCCGATGCCGCGACCACCGCGGCGGACAACAGGAAAAATTGCACCGGCGGGATGGTGCCCCAGATTTCGCCCAGCGTGCCAGCGACGAAGTTGCCGAACGCACTGGTCAACATCCATACGCCCATGAGCATAGTGGCAAACTTGGCCGGGGCCAGCTTCGACACCATCGACAGACCAACCGGCGACA
>Ga0070737_10001414_pt1 | contig 34479 bp, 31 predicted proteins | sample Coa_R1_10_FD_66438 | JGI IMG/M metagenome (GOLD analysis project Ga0070737, IMG submission 66438) | Surface soil microbial communities from Centralia Pennsylvania, which are recovering from an underground coalmine fire - Coalmine... | ecosystem: Environmental > Terrestrial > Soil > Unclassified... | reverse complement strand
ATTTACACGGCGGCTCCAGCGGTATGACGACATTCCTCAGCGCAGTGGCGGCACGCCTCGGCGCACCGCTGGCAATGGTCCTCGCTGTGCTTGGCGCATTCCTCAGCGCAGGCGTCACAAACTTCGGCGCAGAAGCGGCAGACCTCATGGATGAGCTGTGAGCCTCGACTCATGAAGGCGATGCAGATACCACATGCTTCCGAACAATCGATGCAGATGCGCGCGCAATCTGCTCTCTTGCCCATGCACTCGTTGGCGCAGTGGTTACATTCTTGAGCGCATTGACTACATGCAGCGATACAGGACTGGTGTTGTTGATGAGTCACGAGAAACCTCCCAGTGGAAATTTGATAGGCTGCTTCGGGATCTCGGCTGTTGTCGAGTCGTGGAAGAGTCATGAGAAACCTCCCTGTGAAAACAGGCGGAGGAAAAAACCTCTAAGATTCTCTTGCAAGGATGGTGCCGTAAAAAACCGGCTGAGAGCGTTTTTCGCGCGCGTGATTGGGTAGTCGGGCGCTGGCATATCAATTGCTCCTAGAGCTTGAATAGTTGTGCTGTGACCGCCCTTGGCGAGAACACCTCGAAAGAGAGGAAGGCCGCTTACTTCGGCGGCGAACTGGCAGAGATCAAAGTAGCGTTGGGGCCTGTGTTGGTTGCATAAGACGTTCGTTTATTGGGAGATCATATCAATGGCCCAAAAACCGGAAGTGGTTGTTATCACCGGCGCCTCGGCGGGGGTAGGGCGGGCCGCTGTGCAGGCTTTTGCACGGCGAGGAGCGTACATCGGACTGCTGGCCCGCGGCCGCGACGGATTGGAAGGAGCGCGCCGCGATGCGGAGCGGCTGGGCGGCCAAGGACTGGTCCTGCCCACCGACGTATCCGATGCGGAACAAGTCGAACGCGCCGCCAATGCCGTGGAAGAGACATTGGGACCCATCGATGTCTGGGTCAACGATGCGATGGTGTCCGTGTTTTCCCCGGTCAAGGAGATGACGGCGGAAGACTATCGGCGTGTGACGGAAGTGACGTATCTGGGCACGGTCCACGGCACGCTGTCGGCGTTGCGGCGCATGCTGCCGCGCGATCACGGCATGATTGTGCAAGTCGGCTCGGCCCTGGCCTATCGCGGCATTCCCCTGCAATCCGCCTACTGTGCCGCCAAGCACGCCATCCAGGGCTTCACCGAATCGCTACGCAGCGAGTTGCTTCACGATAAGAGCAATGTCCGGGTCACGATGGTACAGATGCCTGCCCTGAACACGCCGCAGTTCGATTGGGTCAAGAATCGTCTGCCGCGCAAGCCACAGCCGGTGCCGCCTATCTATCAGCCAGAAGTCGCCGCCGAGGCCATCTATCACGCCGCCCGTCATTATCGCCGCGAATGGTACGTCGGCGGCTCGACGACCTTGGTCATCTCCGGCCAAAAGATCGCTCCCGGCCTGGGCGACTGGTATCTGAGCAAGACCGGCTTTCAATCGCAGCAAACCGAGGAGCCAGCGGACCCCAATGCTCCCAATAACCTGTACCAACCGCTTCCGGGCGACCGTGGTGCTCACGGCCGCTTCGATCACCTGGCCCATCGTTTCAGTTGGCAATTATGGCTCGATCAACACCGCGGCTGGTTGGCTGTCGGCGGGCTGCTCGGTCTACTGGGCGGGCTGTTCCTGAGTCGGCAAAGAGACCCCCATGATTGGGAGAAAACAGCATATGAAAGCGCAATTGATTTATGAAAACAAGGGCGAGAAGACATTTGTGCTGGTCTTCGCCGCCGGAGATGAGGCCATCGCGGGCCTAACCGCCTTCGCCAAGGAAAAAAAGCTTGGAGCGAGTCATTTCACGGCCATCGGCGGCTTCCAGGAGGCGACGCTCGGCTATTTCAACCTGGACAAGAAGGATTACGACAAGATCCCGGTGTGCGAACAGGTCGAGGTGTTGTCGCTGGTGGGCGATATCACGCTCAGCGATGAAGGGGAGCCAAAAATCCATGTCCACGCCGTCCTCGGCCGCTCCGACGGCACAACCCGTGGCGGCCATCTGATTGAGGCGCGCGTTCGTCCAACGCTGGAAGTGATGCTCGTCGAGTCGCCGCATCACCTCCGCCGCAAGCATGATCCGCAGAGCGGTCTCGCTCTGATTCAGGTGTAAGTCGGACCTACGGCTTCTCGCCAATGGTGCGATGCGCCGGGGGTGGGCCTCCGGGTCGGATCTCGCGAGCGCTGGATAGATTGTACCTGGTCCGCTTCGGTTCGTGCCGATCCCTGATAAAGCATGGCCGAGTGCCTGCGCGGTGACTACAATCTCTTACAGGTATCGCTAGGGGTGTTCGCGGCAGGGCCGCGGGCTGAGAGCAGACCCTGGGACCGTTGCGGGTAATGCCGGGACGGAAAGCGAACCGCCTGCCATTCTCGCCTCCCATCTCCGCTCTCCCCAGCACCCGCTTCACAAGAGAAAGGACCAGCCGATGACGCAGATGGAAGCCGCCCGCAAGGGAATTGTCACTGATGAGATGCGTTTTGTCGCCGAAAGGGAAGATCTCGACGTCGAATTGATCCGCGAGGAAGTGGCACGGGGACGAATGGTCATTCCAGCCAACAAGGTCCATTTGAGCAAACGCCTCGAACCAATGGGCATTGGCATCGCCTGCAAGTGCAAGATCAACGCCAACATCGGCAATTCTGCCGTCACCAGCAAAATCGATGACGAATTGGAGAAGCTGCATACGGCTGTCCATCTCGGTGCCGATACCGTCATGGACCTCTCGACCGGCGGCGATATCGATGCCATTCGTCAAGCGATCATCGATGCCTCGCCGGTGCCGATCGGCACGGTGCCGATCTATCAGCTCGTGCAGAATGTCAAAGATGTCGGCGACCTGACGCCGCGCATGATGCTGGACATGGTCGAACACCAGGCCCAGCAGGGCGTCGATTACATGACTATTCATGCTGGTGTTTTGCTGGAGTATCTGCCGCTGACGGCCAATCGCATCACCGGCATCGTGTCACGCGGCGGCTCGCTAATGGGCGCCTGGATGCTGGCACGCCACGAACAAAATCCGTGGTACACGCACTTCGATGAGCTGAGCGAAATCATGCGGGCATATGATGTGACCTACAGCCTGGGCGATGGTCTACGTCCGGGCTGCTTGGCCGACGCTAATGATGAGGCGCAGTTCGCCGAGTTGAAGACGCTGGGCGAACTGACTTTAAAGGCATGGGAGCATAATGTGCAGACGATGATCGAAGGACCAGGGCACATTCCGATGCATCTGGTCAAGATGAACGTCGAGAAGGAGCGCGAGCTGTGCCACGATGCGCCGTTCTACGTACTCGGCCCGCTGGTGACGGACATCGCACCAGGCTACGATCACATCACCAGCGCCATCGGCGCGGCGTTGGCCGGCGAGGCAGGAGCGGCCATGCTCTGCTACGTCACGCCGAAAGAGCACCTCGGTTTGCCGAATAAGGACGATGTGCGCCAGGGTGTCATCGCTTACAAGATCGCCGCTCATGCCGCCGACATCGCCCGTGGCCGCAAGAATGCCCGCCATCGGGATGATGAACTCTCGAAGGCGCGTTTCGCGTTCGATTGGAACAGGCAGTTCGAGTTATCCCTGGACCCCGAGACGGCTCGCGCCATGCACGATGAAACGCTGCCGCAGGAAGTGTTCAAGTCGGCCAAGTTCTGCTCGATGTGCGGTCCCAAATTCTGCTCGATGCGCATCACACAAGACATTCGCAAGCTGGCGGCGGAAGGATCGTTGCCGGTGGTGTCGTGAAGTGCCGCGACCCGCAGGAGAGCGCGAACACGTTTCCTTGCGGGTCGCAATAACCAAGGGGTTAGGGAGAAAGACTTACAACCGATTGCTGTAACGCTTGATACGGCGACCAAAGATAGGAACAACCGGCTTGGGCGCCTCTCCATTGGTCGTGCGCACCCGCGGGGTGTACGCCTGGAAACCGGGGATCTGGTCCTCGTCGAGCATCTTGTTGATGAAGCGCTCGATTTCGGTCAGCTGTTCACCCTGTTCGGGTGTGACGAAGGCAATGGCTATGCCATCGGCGCCGAGCCGGCCGGTTCGACCAATACGATGAACGTAGTTCTCCGGATCGAGCGGGATGTCGTAGTTGATGACATGGGAGATGTTCCGCACATCGATACCACGGCCTACCACGTCGGTGGCTACGAGGTAAACGATTTTGCCGTCGCGGAAACCTTGCATGATGCGGTTGCGCAGCGATTGCGGCAGATCGCCGTGCATCGCCGCTACGCGCGGCAGGTGTTTGCGCAACATGCGGTACACGTCTTCTACCCAGCGTTTGCGCTCGCAGAAGATGATGCACTGCCGCGGCTGTTCCCGCGCGCAGACCTTCAACAACAACTCGAACTTGCGATCCTCATCGACAGTAAAATAGGTCTGGCGGATGTTCTCGACGGTGATCTTTTCCGGCGACAGGTTGATGTTGATCGGATCGACCATGTAGCGCTGGGCCAGGCGCAGCACCGGCGGCGGCAGCGTCGCCGACAAGAGCAACGTTTGTCGCTGCGGGGGACAGCGGCGCAGGATTTTCTCGATGTCCGGCCGGAAGCCGATGTCGAGCATGCGATCGGCTTCATCGAGAACGACATAGCGAACGCGTTCCAGCGTCAGGGTGCCGCGCGACAGGTGATCAAGGACGCGGCCTGGCGTACCGACGACGATGTGGCAGCCGCGCTTGAGCAAAGCCAATTGGGTGCCGAAACGCTGACCGCCGTAGATGGGTACAGTGCGGCAGTGACGATGGGGTGACAGTTTGGCCGCTTCCTCGGCGACCTGCACGACCAATTCGCGCGTCGGGGCCAGTATAATGGCTTGCGGGCCGGGCCGATTCTCGTCACGCCAATGATTGAGAAAAGGCAGCAGGAAAGCAGCCGTCTTACCGGTGCCGGTCTGGGCTTGGCCAATGACATCGCGTCCAGTCAGGGCTTCGGGAATGAAGGCAGCCTGAATCGGGGTAGGTTCACGATAACCAGCGCGATCGAGAGCTTGCAGCAAAGGTGGGGAGAGCGATAATTCGTGGAAGCCGCCACACGGCCCCACTATCATTGCGGTCGTCAAACAAACCTCCTGAGACAACGTAATCTTTTCATGCTTACTTTTTCTTCTCTTTCTGTTCTCTAAATAATACTCTAAACAGTCAGCGAAATTCTGTCCAGGGATGTTCTTGGCCAGTCTGCAGCACCCGCAAGGGGAAGAATTACCCTTAGGGGTGCTGCAGACTGGTACGATTATGTCGAAATCGTACAATAGGGCCGACTTGTAGATCCTGCCGCTCCCAGCCGCAGACTTTCGTGGAGAGACGTCGATGAGTTACGACCCTTATGCCGAAAGTTCGAACCTGCCGCCCGAATACGGTCCTGTCATGCCTCCCGGTAGCCTGGAGGAGATCAAAGGCCGTGTTCAGGCGCCCGCCATTGCGCTAATCGTCGCTGGTATTTTGAACTTGCTCGGAGTTGGCTGGGGTTTCTTCAATGTCCTCATGGCGGCTTTAACACCGGCGAACCAATTCCATCAGCAGATGCTCGATATGTATCAGGCATTCCCTCAGCTGCAGGCCGAGTTGAACAAGAGATCGCCCGATGAACTCAAGAATCAGGGCATGGTCGTAAGTGGGAGCATGGTGGTTTTGGGATTGGTGATAGCCGTGCTGGCCACTGTTGGCGGCATTCGCATGTTAGCGTTGAAAAACTACGCTCTTGCGGTCTGCGGCGCCATCAGTGCCGCCATCCCTTGCCTTTCTTGCGGAGGCTGCTGTTGTTTCGGCGAAGTCATCGGCATCTGGGCATTAATCGTCCTGTTAAGTGAAGAGGTGCGCGCGGCATTTCAATGATCGTTATCCGCTGGCTCCGTTTGCGGTCCTCGTGGTAGCAACCTTGCTCTGGAAATGTCAGGTCATCTTATGAGCAAACGTTTAATCACCGTCGGCCACAGTCCCGATCCCGATGACGCCTTCATGTTCTATGCCCTGGCGCACGATAAACTAGACACCGGCGATCTGCAATTTCGCCATGTCCTGCAAGACATCGAGACGCTCAATCGCCGCGCCCTGCGCGGCGAGCTGGAAGTGACAGCGATCAGCATTCACGCCTATGCATCGCTGTTGGATAAATACGCCTTGTTGCCCAGTGGATGCAGCATGGGCGATCGCTACGGCCCGATGGTGGTGGCCCGGCAGCCGCTGACGATCGAGCAGCTGGGACACGCACGTATTGCCGTCCCCGGCACGCTGACCACGGCGTTCCTGACGCTGCGCTTGCTGCTGCCGGACGGCTTCGCTTATGAAGTGCTGCCGTTCGATCAGATCCTCCATGCGGTAGCGGAAGGCCGGTTCGATGCCGGTCTCATTATCCACGAGGGACAGCTGACGTTTCAAAACCAGGGATTGCACCTGGTCGTTGATCTGGGTGTGTGGTGGCAGGAGAAAACGGGTTTGCCGCTGCCGTTGGGCGGCAATGTGGTGCGCCGCGATCTGGGTCTGCCGACGATGCGCACCATCAGCCGCTTGCTCAAGGAGAGCATCCGTTATTCGCTGGAACACCGCGACGCCGCCCTGGAATACGCGCTCCAATACGCGCGCGACATGGACAAATCGTTGGCAGATCGCTTTGTAGGCATGTACGTCAACGACTGGACGCTGGACTACGGCGAGCGCGGCCGCGAGGCGGTACGGCGGCTGCTGCAAGAGGGCTATCGCGCCGGTGTCATTCCTAATCCGGTGAATGTGGAGTTTGTGGAGTGACAGGATTGCTCAGGGCTGGGGAATGCTCGATTGATCCCAAATCCGACGAGCGGTTGTTTCCTTGATCTCTCGCTATTGGGGCACGGCTGTCCGACGGTCATAGTCGTGTCGCATGTTGATCTCTCCGTGCAATTGCCGCCAGAAATCATAATACACCTTTTGTCGAGGGCACACCGTTCCTGCGCGGATCGATCTCGACGGCCTGGCGCAGGGCTCGTGCAGCCGCCTTGAAAATCGCTTCGACGATGTGATGTGTGTTGCGGCCATAATGGCAAATAACGTGCAGCGTGAAGGCCCCGCTCGCCGCCACAGCCCGCCAGAATTCCTCGGCCAAAGGAGCATTGAATGTGCCGAGCATCTCTCCCGGCACGTCGGCGCGCCAGACGCAGAACGGCCGGCCGCTCAGGTCGATGGCCGCCGTCACCAGCGTTTCATCCATCGGCACCGCAGCGTCGCCATAGCGGCGGATGCCGGCCTTATCGCCCAGTGCCTGCGCCAGCGCCCTGCCGTAACAAATGCCCACATCTTCAACTGTGTGATGCGCGTCCACATGCAGATCGCCCTGCGCCTGCACCGTCAGGTCGATGAGGCTGTGGCGCGTCAAGAGCGTGAGCATGTGATCGAAGAAACCGACACCGGTGCGGATGGCCGCCTGGCCGGAGCCATCGAGGTCCAGGGTCAAATCGATCTTGGTTTCGCCAGTCTCACGGTGGATGTGTGCAGCTCGTGCCATGTCTTGCTTTCTCACAGAATCGCCGCCAGTTCCGTCAATAAGCAGTCAATCTCTTCGTCTGTCCCAACCGAGATGCGCAGGCCGTCGCCGTAGCCTTCGTAATTCATGTAGCGCACCAGGATATTGCGCTTTTTCAACTCCTCATAGATTGGCTTGACCGGCCGGTCCGCTCGCTGACACCATACGAAATTTGCCTGGCTCGGACAGACTATAAAGCCGAGAGTCTTCAACGCTTTCTCCATCTGCATACGTGTAGCTATAATTCGAGCGCGAATAGTGTAAAAATACTCCTGGTCCTCGATAGCAGCTGCTGCGGCAACCAGACTGAGTGCATCACAATTATAAGAATCTTTCACCTTATACAAATGCTGAATCAGTGCCGGATCACCTACGGCGAAGCCAAAGCGAATACCGGCCAAACTATACGATTTGCTGAACGAGCGCGTGATGACGATGTCTTTCCTACCGCGCTTCAGCAGCTTCAAGGCATTGTCCTCAGCAAAATCGGCATACGCCTCATCGATGACCAAGGGGCCCTCAAAATCTGCCCGTAACTGTTTAATTTCCTCCAGCGAAAGCACGGTCCCGGAGGGTGAGTTGGGATTGGCCAGAAAGGTCAGATCCGCGTGTTGGATCGGCCAGGGATGTGGCAGTTTCCATCCGACCGTGAACGGCACGGTTCGGAACTGTGCTCCCTGCAGGTTCGCCAGCGTACGATAAAGCAAATAACTCGGCGTCGGCGAGACCACAAGCCCGCCTTCTGGCACGAAAGCGCGTGTAAGGATTGTCAAAATGTCATCGGAGCCGTTGCCGATGAGAATGCCATCAGGATCGACATCCAGCACACGGCTAGCCGTCTGGCGGAAGTGCATGCCGACTGGATCGGGATATTTGCGTAGCCGATCGCCGGTCAGCGCCGCGCGCAGCGCCTCCAAGACGCGCGGCGAAGGCGGATAAGGGTTCTCATTGGTATTCAATTTGAGGAACGCCCCATCGCGCGGCTGCTCGCCGGGGACGTAAGCCACCAGGTCACGGATACAGGGACGAAGCGAATCAATCAATGTCGGTCTCCACAAGATGGAACGAACCCCAAATCACAGAGAATACAGAGAAAGAATACCGAGGTGGAATAAAAAGAACCAATAAAGATAAATTATATCAATTGTACTCTTTGTTGTCTTTTTTTCTTTTTCTGGGTTCTTGCTCTGTGTTCTCTGTGACTCTGTGGTTCGTTTATTTAGTTAGACGCACTTCAATGCTGGCGGCGTGGGCGGTCAAGCCTTCGCGCCGAGCCAGGCGGATCACATCCTCGGCCATGCGCTCCAGTCCCGCGCGTGTGAAGGCTAACACGCTGCTGCGGCGCAGGAAATCGTTGGCCGACAGGCCGCTGGTGAAACGGGCCGTGCCGCCGGTCGGCAGGACGTGTGATGGTCCTGCTGCGTAATCCCCCAGCGCTACCGGCGTGTAATGGCCCAGGAAAATCGCTCCGGCATTGTCGATGCGTTCACCTAGTTCCTCGGCATTTTCCGTGGCAATATGCAGATGCTCCGGGGCCAACTCGTTGACACAGGCGATCGCTTCATCCGGGGCGCGCGCCAGCACCAAGGCGCCGAACTGTTCGAGGCTCTCGCGGGCCAACTCGCCGCGCGACAGCTGGGCAAGCTGTTTTTCCAGGGCCATCTCAACGGCATCCAGCAAGGGCGCATGCCAGGTGACGAGGATGCTGGCGCCGGGAGCATGCTCGGCCTGGGCAATGAGGTCGGCGGCGACGAACTCCGGCGGCGCGGTGGCATCGGCCAAAACAACGACTTCGCTGGGCCCCGCGATGCAATCGATGGCCACCTGTCCGAAGACGTAACGCTTGGCCAGAGCGACAAACAGATTGCCCGGCCCAACGATCATATCCACCGGCGGCAAGCCGTCGATGCCGTAAGCCAGGGCGGCCACGGCCTGAGCGCCGCCGAGGCGATAAACTTCGCAAATGCCCAACTCATGGCAGAGGGCCAGCAGATCTTTGTTGTAAGCACCGCTCGGCGTCGGCGGCATGGCGACGGCCAATTCCGCGACGCCCGCCGCTTGAGCCGGACAAATGGTCATCAGCAGCGTCGAGGGATACGCCGCCGCCCCGCCAGGCACCATGACGCCGACGCGCCGCATCGGTCGATAGCGCAGCCGTAGTTCATGCTGCCCCGCCACAGCCAACCGCGCCGTCTGATGCAACAGACCCAGCTGAAACGCCAGAATGTTTTGCCGCACACGCCGCACCGTCTCCAACAGCGCCGCATCTGCTGCCGCATGTGCCTCGGCCATCTCGGCGCGATCGACCCGCAGTGTAGTGGCATCGAGACGAACGCGATCAAACTGTTCCGTGTAGTGAAAAACCGCTTCCCGGCCGCGTTTGCGCACATCTTCGCAGATGCGCTCGACCACGCGCACAGGCGGCAACGCCTCGCCGAAGACTCGCTCGGTCAGTTCTCGCCCGCGTGCAGAAACAACGTTGCCTTGGGTGCTGAGTTGAGTGCGCAGACGGGCGAGTTGTTCGGCAGCGCCGGCCTGGCCCAGCTGAATGCGATGCATGGTCAACGTAGTCATAACAATCCTCACGCTCCACCACCCAAGCGGTACGCATTGAACTATAGAGATAGAAGCAGAGGATTGCAAGAAACACGCCTAAAGACGCGAAGGGCCGTCGCATGGTTTGATGCCATCATCCCCCAGACCGGGCAGCTTTCGTGGCCCCATTTCCTTTGTCTTTCACCCTTCCGCCAGCAGGTCAACGGCCAACAACGTCGCCAGATGCGCGATGAATAGCCGTAGATGAGTGCTTTCCAGAGGATAGGCGATACAAACCTCATCGGCGATAAGGAAAGCACCCCACAAAAGCAGAGAGGTCGTAAAAGCCAGGTACACGGCCTTGCGTGCCGTGCTGCGGCCCCGAAAGCTCCAGCCGGCCCGCCAGAATAACACAGCGGCGATCCCTTCCCAGAGGATGACACCTGCAAACAAGAAGGTGTTTACGGCGGCAGGCGTTCCGTACCGTGCCGTTGTTTCCTGGATGAACTTCCCGTTGCCGGATGCGAAAGCCCAGGAGGCGTCAAGCAAGCCGAGTTCCTTGGCTGCATCGGCCAAGTTGCTGAGGAAAACAATGCTCAGCCAGACGGCCCACAAGAGCAGGAGAAGACGTTTCAGGAAAATGACGGGATTCAAGGCTGTGCAACTCGGTTATAAAGATGTAGGAGAATCCGTGAGCCATTTCTGAGGCGGCGGCGTTGATCCCTCACAGAGGTTTTCGGGCGTGTCTTCTTGCCAGCAGGCTTGGGCGAGTGCATGCAAATCCTCGGCCACATTGCCGCCGTCCTCCGCTGGTTCGTGGGCGTGCTGCGCCCGCGCGCGGAAGATGTCGGCCTGATTCTCATACGATTCGATCAGCGTTGCCAGACTTTGCTTCAGCCATGCATGAATCTGGTGATCGCGCAATGCCACTTGCTCACGAAGCCTCGGCCCCAGCGTCTCGGCGAGCCGGTGCTGGATACGTTTCCGGGCCTGATTGGGTAGCAGGGCAGCCCACCACGGTGGCCCGAGAGGCGCCGCAGCATCTATGGACGGAATCTCCGGTGCAGGTAAACCTACAAATGTTATATCGCGGATGGCGGAGATGTCGGCCTGGACTTCCGGGTCTGCCTGCCGCAGCGCCTCCAACGTCCGGGCGAGATACTGCTGAAGTTCGAGCACAAGTTGGCGAGCTGTCTGGCCGCGTTGGGCCAATAGCTCCTGGGCAGCCCCGGCAACAGCCGTATCCGCGTCACCAGGGGAGGAAACCAGCGCCTGGGCCGCTTGCGTGAGAACATTCTGGAACAAAGCGGGTTCCTCGGCGGTCCAATCACGGCAGCGCGCGCGGGCCGCGCGGATGGTTGCATCCGCCTCCTCCAAGAGCGGATGGATTCGTAGCATAGCTGGCCCAGCCGTGGTGCCTGACCGTGACGCCAGCGTCTCCAAAGTAGCGATCACCGATTCGCGCAAGTGAGCGATTTTACGCCGTAGCGATTGCTCGGCCAGGGCGCGGCTGCGTGCCCAGAGCGGCTCAATGTCACGCTCGAACCATTGGTACAACAGCGCTTCTTCGGCACCCACAATACTGACCGGATGCACGGCCACGTCCAGGCCGAGTTCCTTCTGGATCTGCATATGAACATAGGATGCCGCCTGTTGCCGTTGAGGCGGCGTCAGCAAATCGACCTTGCTCAACAATAGCTGCACCGGCACGCCTGCTTCGGCGAGCAGGCGCAGCAAGTTCATATCGTCGGCGTTGATGGTCGAGGTCGCATCAATGAGGACGACACCCAGGTCGCAGCGGGGCAGGTAGGCGAACGTCTCGGCGCTGCCGGAAAGGGCCAGCGAACCGATGCCCGGCGTGTCCACCCATACCACGCTTTCGCGCAGGCGCGGCGACGGCGCGAACACCTCGATGCCGATGACGTGCTTGCGATTGCCGGGGTTGCCTTCTTCCGAGGCGAATTCGTAGAGCTGAGCGACGGGCACAGTGCGTGGCTCGAACTCAGCGAAGGTGAGGAGGGCCCGAACGGGTTCGCCACGCATCAGCCGCGTCGGCACAGCGGTGATCGGCACCACACCCACCGGTAGCAGGTCCATGCCGGCGATGTGGTTGAGCAACGACGACTTGCCAGAGTTGACCCGGCCAAAGACGGCGATCTCGAAGCGCGGCGCTTCCATCCGCCGCACGATCTGATCGAGCAACGGCTGAAACTCAATCAAGCCGTGTCGCGTGATGATGTCATGGAGCAATTCGAGCTGTCTGGCGTCGGCCGGCACGGCGTCGAGACGGGCCAGGCGCTGCCCCAGGTCTTCTCCCAGACCCTGACGAAGATACGCGAGAGCGCGCTCGATCCAGCGCCGTAATTCGCGTTGGATGCGCTCAGCCTGCGCGCGCCCTTCGGCCGTCAATTCGCCATAGCCGCGCAGCCGCTCCACCGCAAACTCGGCGACGGCCGCCTCCAGAAACATCAGCCCGCCCCGCAACGCCCAGCGCAGGCTCGTCCGCCGTACCTCCAGGGGCAGATCACTTTCCCTTAGGCACGTCCGGATCGATTCGCGGAGGCGCCCGAAATAATCCTGGATCACCTTGCGTTCGGTCGGTGAGAGATCGTTACTGTAGCTGGTAAACGGCGAATCAACGAGGCTCTGAGCCAGCATCGACTCCATCTCCGCCAGGCGGCGATGAACGTCCAACAGACCGGATCGGATGGTCTGGCGCTGGTAATCGTTCAGAGCGGTCATGTGCGTGTCCTTATCCTTTGGAGAGCCGCGCGGAAGCCAGCAGCCTCCGTTTGCTGTCGTCGCAACAGCCGGTCGAGCATGGCTAACTCGGTGTCCACGCTGGCAGTGGCCTGAGATCGCAGACCGGCCAGCGCTTTCTCTACCGTCTCGGTCCAATCTCCCGCCAGCCGGGTCAAGTTCTTCTCCACCTCCCAGGATACGCGGCCCAGAACATGCCGCCGGAACAAGCCGCTGACCAGCACCATGGGCAACAGCCACCACAGCAAATCCCAGGGGGTCATGAATGTCTGGCTGAGCGCGACGGGGACCACGGCCAGTTCCGGGCGTTTGACCTCCCAGGCCAAGGGTGCGAGGGGAATGCCCGTCGCTTCACGGACGTTGCCGCCAAGCCGGTCCCGGAACGCCTGCACGACGCGGCGAAACCGCTCCTCGGCCCGCCCCATAAACTCCCCTGCCAGCACTGCGGCTTGCTGCGACAACGGCGCTAATTCGGCGCTCAAGCGTTTGGCCATCCAACTCTCATAGCGGCGCGCCTGTGTGGCCAGGCTGCCTTGCCAGGTTCGTAATTCTTCGGCGAGGGCCGCTCGTATCCGTCGTTCTACTTCCGCCCGATGGGCCCGAAAGAAATCAGTGAAGGCCGGCCGAGTTTCGCGGCGAATTTGCTCCTCGGCGAGTTGTAATTCCTCACGGATCACGCTGACCCGAACTGCCTCTGTGAACACCGCCTGGCGGAGTTGCTCGCGCTCGGCGTCGATCCGCTCTGCCGCTTGTAAACCAACCTTCAGGTAGCCCTCGCAAGCCTGAAGAAGGCTCCACGAGTGAATAGCCCTGCAATCGGGCTTGACCTTCGTTGTCGAACGTGTCATAGGAGGCGTCTCATGGAGGAGAGTTCATGGGTCCCAAGGCGACGGCCTGTCTGGCAGCCGTGCTTGCCGTTGGGCTGAGCGGCTGCGGAACCGTGGTCAATTGCGTCAATGTAAATGGCGCTCCGGCTCGTGCTATTTACGGCGGCGTTCGTCAGGATGCGGAAAACGGCTATCGCCATCTCGGCGAGGCGTTTTCTGGCCCCGCTCCTTCCTTCTCTGCAATGCCCAAGCCGCCCAGCGTGGTCAGCGATCTGGCCTCCAAGACATTCTGCGCCGCTTGCGGTGTGGGCATGTTGGCCGTCGATCTGCCGATATCTGCCGTTGCCGATACCTTGACTCTTCCTATCACCGTACCGGCCACGCTGATGAAGCAAAAACCCAAGGCCAAACAGAAACCGCGGAAGAAAACCTAACAAGCCAGAAAGCACAACGTTCGGCCAGCCCGCAGAGCAGGCAAGGGTTAAGGAGCTTTCCTTGCTTGCCCTGCGGGCTGGCCGAACATTGTCTCGTCTCAGCGGTCCCTGAAGAGGTCCGCCGGCAGCTTGGCCTCGGCCTTGTCCGGGGGCGGGATCCCCAGCGCCTGGGCCAGGATGACAGCGGCGGCCAGCGGCGTCACCGCCTCTTGCCGCACTCCTGGCCGGACCCCCGTTCCATAGACCAACAGCGGCACATGCGTATCGTAAGGGTGCGGCGTGCCGTGATTGGTACCGGTCAGTTTCGTGGTTAGCAAGTGATAGGGTTTCTCCAAAATGCGCAGATCTCCGGAACGCTCCGGAAAGAACGACTGCCACACGCTCCGACCGATGGCATCCTCCGCCGTGACGCCAGCCACAAGCTGGCGTCGCGTGTACACCTCCTGGATGCCGGGCTGCTGACGCAGCCAGCTGGCCAGCGCCGTTTCGACTTCCGTTTGTTTCAGATGATGCCGGGCCAACAAGGCACGGTTCAGATATAGCCACGGTCCCTCGATCGCTTCTACCCAGCGATTCTCTTCCGCCGGAACGTGGAACGCGGCACAGAGAAAGGCGCTGGCCTGTTGGAGCAGGGGCGTCGGATTGATGCGTCTGGCTTCCATGCCGCGACGCCGTGTTGCTTCCGGCAGCGGGCAGACGCCGTGGTCCGCCGTCAACACCAGGACGTAGCGTCCCTTGCCCACTTGCCGATCGAGGCAGGCGAGCAGCTCTTGGACGATACGATCGCTGCGCAACGTGACATCGAGCACTTCCTGCGAATCTGGGCCCCAGCAGTGGCCAATGGGATCGTTAGACGAAAAACTAACACAAAGAAGATCGGCTTGCTCGTGTTTGCCGAGCTGTTCCGCCTCGAGGGCTCGCCGCACCAGCGCCAAAAGCAGGTCGTTGCCGAATGGCGAAGTATACAGCGCTTCGTAGTATGCCTGGGTCTCTTTGGCAGTGTGGCCGCCGCCCAGAGCGTGCGGAAAGGTTCGTCCAAACTTCTGTGTCCCTTCCCCGGGCGCATCGTCAGGTCCGCTGTATTTTTCATAGTCCAACTCCGGGCGCAGGCGCATCCATTGCTTACCCATCCAGGAAGTGATGAGGCCGGAACGATTGAATTCCGCTACCCAGGGATGCAAACGATCGCGGTAGTACGTCGAGGTGACGAAGAGACCGGCGCCAGCGTCGAACCAATAACAGACATCGGGACTCCGACCCGCAGGCAACACGGCCGAGCGGTCCTTGAGCGACAGTGCTACGACGCGCCCCTTGCCGCCGGTCGCTTGCTTGAGGGCATCGCCAATGGTCGGCGCCAGCAGGCGCTCGGGCGAGACGCCTTGGGCTTTTTTCCGGGCATTTTCCCCATTCGCGCTCCCTGGTGCCGGCGGCACGCGCAGATAACGTTCTGAGGACACACAGTATACCGAAGCGCCTGCTGCCCGATCATACCAATCGTTGCTGATGATACCGTGCGTCCGCGGCGGGCAGCCGGTTGCCGTTGAGGTATGACCAACTGCCGTCCAGGTATCGGCATAGGGATAATGGCAGTTCGGAAACCATGCTCCCTCTTTCTCCAGCCGATGAAAGCCCCCGTCGCTGAACAGGGTGTCCCAGCGCGTCAAATAATCGCCGCGCAGCTGATCGAAGTACACCAACACCACCAGACGCGGCGCCTGCTCCGTGGGCAGTCCGGACCCGCAACCCGCCAGCCCAAGCAAGCCGAGAACAAAGACGAGAGGGAACAAACCAACGATACAAAGACGGCGAATCGGCATGATCCTTTACACTCCCGGGGCGCTTGATGAACCTGGAATCAGTGTAAAGGGCCAGAGCGTGGGGACAAGAGCGAACGAGCCGCAAGCATATGCGATGGCAGATTTGCCGTCGCTTCTGCTTCCGGCTCGTACCACCTTAGAGAGGCTCAATCGGCCTGCATAATCTCGCTGAGCTTGCCCAGTGCTTCGCTCTCAATTTGACGAACGCGCTCACGAGTCAGACCCAGGCGTTCGCCGATTTCCTTGAGTGTTTTCGGCTCTTCATCGTCGAGACCGAAGCGCATGCGCAGCACGGTCGCCTCGCGCTTATCCATCTTATCAAGCAGGTCGAGGACGTGATGCAGATCATCGGCTTCGACCATTTCGGTATCGGGGGTCTTGGTGTGATCGTCCATCAGCATCTCGTCGAGCGACCAGCCGGATTCGGGCTGATCGGTCTGCGGCGCCGAGTTGTAGACGCGGATGGCCTTCTTGATGATGTTGAGCTTTTTCTTGGGCAGATTGAGGCTGCGGGCAATTTCTTCCTGACTTGGCGGCCGGCCCAGTTCTTCCTGTAATTTGGCGCTGGCGCGGCGCCATTTGGCCAGCAACTCGACCATGTAGGCGGGGATGCGGATGGTCTTGGCCGTGTTGACCAGGGCACGCTTGATCGATTGCTTGATCCAGTAGCTGGCATAGGTGCTGAAGCGCGTGTTCATCGAGGGATCGAAACCTTCGACGGCGCGGAGCAGGCCGAGGTTGCCTTCCTCGATGAGGTCTTGCAACCCCAGCCCCTTGCCGGTGTAACTGCGGGCGATGTTGACCACCAGGCGCAGATTGGCACGGACCATGCGATCGCGCGCTTCACTATCGCCTTCTTCAATGCGGTAGGCCAACTCCTTTTCCTCGTCGGCGTTGAGCAAGGGAGTTTCGTTGATTTCGCGGAGATACGTTTCCAGGGGCGACTGGACCGAATCATTCCGTGGACGGCGCGGTCGTGTCATGGGGAGTTTTCCAGGCAGTGAGGATGACCCAATTTTACCACAGCAACTTTAGGTCAAAATTTGACCAAAGTAAAAATCCACTCTCATTCCCCTGCAGAGGGGGGGAACGAGAAAGTGTTTCTCGCCCAAGTTATCGTCCTTGACCATGAGGTGGCTGGATGTGTCGGCAAGTGCGGCGAGTCATCTGCTGCGGCAAACTCCCCTATCATGCGTTCAGGCGGCAAAATCCTTGCATTCAAATAGAACACGGAGGACGCAGGTTGGGGAGATGGTAACGGATTTGATCCGCTGCCATCTGCCCTCTCTGCGTCCTCCGTGTTCTTTTGCCGATCCTGGTCCGCGAGCAAGCTGCAATAAACTACTCTTCGCTTGGTGTTTCGCCAGGCATGCTGAACAGTTGGCCGCCGCCGGCGCCGGTGCCGCCACGCAGCTCACGCTTGGCGCCGCCTTTGGCCTCGGCCGCAGCTTCGGCTTCCTCGGCGGCATCTGCGGCGGCACTCTGCTCGGCTGTCCAGTTCAGGCGCTTGCGGCTTAAACCGATTTTGCGCTCCCCTACGTCCACGCGCAGGATCTTGACCTCGATCTCGTCGCCGACTTTGACCACATCTTCGGGACTCTCGACCTTATCTTCGGCCAGCTCCGAGATGTGTAAAAGCCCTTCCAGACCCGGCTCCAGCTCGACGAAGACGCCGAAGTTTGTCAGCTTCGTCACCTTGCCCTTCTTGATCTCGCCAGGCTTGTAGCGGCCGGGGATGTCGCCCTCCCACGGATCAAGGTTCATCTGCTTGAGTCCCAGGGCAATGCGCTTGCGCTCCTGATCGACGTTGAGCACCACGCACGTCACTTTATCGCCTTTGGCGACGACCTCGCTGGGATGGGCCACCTTGCGCACCCAGCTCATGTCGCTGACGTGCAGAAGGCCATCGATCCCTTCCTCGATCTCGATGAATGCGCCGTAATTGGTGAGATTGCGGACCACGCCGCTGACGACCGTACCCGGCGGATAGCGCTCGGCCACCTTGTCCCACGGATTGGGCTGTACCTGCTTCATGCCCAGGGAGATTTCCTGCTTTTCTTTGTTGATGTTGAGGACTTGCACCTCGATCTGATCGCCGATGGAAACCAACTCGCTAGGATGATTGATGCGTTTGGTCCAGCTCATCTCGCTGATATGCACCAAGCCCTCGATGCCCGGCTCCAATTTGACGAAAGCGCCATAGCTCATGACATTGACGACTTCGCCGATATGGCGGCTGCCGACGGGGTAGCGCTCGGCGACGTTGGCCCAGGGACTGGGCGTCTTGTGCTTGAGGCTAAGGGCAATCTTTTCTTTTTCCTTGTCCACCTGCAAGATGTAGACTTCCAACTGTTGATCGATGTGGACGACCTCATGCGGATTGTTGACGCGGCCCCAGCTCATGTCCGTGATGTGCAATAAGCCGTCGATGCCGCCCAGATCGACGAAAGCGCCGAACTCGGCGATGTTCTTGACCACGCCTTTGCGGACCTGGCCGACCTCGATTTCGCTCAGGAGCTTCTTTTTCATTTCCTCGCGCTGATCTTCGAGCAGCTTGCGACGGCTGACGACGATGTTGCGCCGCGCCTCGTCGATCTTGAGGATCTTGCACTCGATGGTTTTGTTGATGTAGTCCGCGATGTCCGGCGGCCGGCGAATGTCTACCTGCGAGGCTGGCAGGAACACGTTGACACCGATGTTGACGAGCAAGCCGCCCTTAATCTTGCGTGTCACCAGGCCAGCGACCACGTCGCCTTCCTTGTGCTTGGCGATTACGTCTTCCCATTCTTTCTGGCGGCGGGCCTTGCGATAGCTCAGGACGATGGCGCCCCCCTCGTCCTCGACGGCATCGAGCAGCACGTCGATCTCCGAGCCGATCTGCGGCGGATGGATCTTGTCGTCGCCTTCGTCGTACCACTCCTGCAAGGGAATGATCCCCTCGCTTTTGTAGCCGACATCGACGACCACGTCGTCGCCAACGATGTTGACGACGCGGCCTTTGATGATTTTGTTGACCTCGAATTCCTGTTCTTCGGGCGGCAGCCATTGTTCGACGTTGGTCCCCGCTTCCGGCCGGGTGAAAGCGCTGTGCAGCTCTTGCTGCAATTCATCTTCGGACAGGTCGAACTGGCGAAGCAAATTCCGATTGACCATGTGTTGAAAAGATAATTGGTCCCCTGTTTCCGGCCGATCACCCTGACCGGCTTCCGAGGAAACGGGTAATCCGCCATTATAGAGAATGCTCTGGCGGAAGAGAAGGAGACGCACGCCTTTGGCCGGGCCGTTCGCTTATCAAGTCTTGGTAGGGGGGCGAGTGGAGCACGCCCTGTTCTACGACTGGCCCCCGCTGGAAACATCAAACGCCCCTGGCCAAGCGGATACGCCGGACAATCGCGCCGAAGAGCAGCACCGAAGCCGTGCCGGCCAAGATGCCGAGCCAGTCCAGCACGTGCAGCTGCTCGACCTTAAAGATAAGATTCAAGTAAGGCACACTGAGGATGAGCGCCTGTACCACGGCTACCGTCCCTGCGATCATAAGGAATGTCGGATTTTTCCAGATACCGCTCCAGCCGCTGACATCCGGAGTCAGTGAGCGGCAATTGATCTGGTTCCATACCTGGAAAAAGACGTAAACCGTGAAGAATATGCTCACTTGTCGAATGTTTAGAGGATCAAAGCCCCAGTCCTCGGGATTGGGCCCGCTGCCGGCCGCGAACCAGCCGAAATATTCCATACCGATCAACAAGCCCATCATGGCGACGACAAAGAAACCAGCCGTGGCGAAGATGGTTCGAGCCATCGCGGGCGTGACGATGTTTTCATCTTTGCGTTTGGGCGGCCGATCCATCAGTCCCGGCCGCGGCGGCTCGGAACAGAGAGCAATGGAAGCGAAGGTGTCCATGATGACATTGATCCACAACAGTTGCAACACCGTGAACGGCGGCCGTACGCCGAAGAACGGACCAAGGAAGGCAATGGTCAGAGCGCTAACGTTGATGGTTAGTTGGAACTGGAGAAAGCGCTGAATGTTCTCATAGAGGGAGCGGCCCCAGTGGACAGCCTTGACGATGGTGGAGAAAGCGTCATCGAGCAGTACAATTTTGCTGGCTTCCTTGGCGACCTCGGTGCCGGCCACGCCCATCGCCAGGCCGACATCGGCTTTCTTGAGGGCGGGCGCATCGTTGGTGCCGTCGCCGGTGACGGCGACGACATGCTGCTGTTCCTGCAACAATTCGACCATTTTGTACTTGTCCAGCGGCTGAGCGCGGGCCAACACACGCAGGCCGGTCAACTGGCGCATCAAGTCGTCGCGACGACACGCATCGCTTTCGGACAAATCTTTGCGTTTTTTCAACTCCATCAACTGCGCGTGCAGCTCATTGAACTTCGGACTGGTAAGGACGAGGGCATTCGGCGTATCGATGGGAGCATCGCGACGATCAATGAGACAGATATCGTAAGCGATGGCACGGGCCGTCTCGACGTTGTCGCCGGTAATCATCTTGACTTCGATGCCGGCGCGGCGGCATTGCTCAAGGGCTTCTTTAACATCGTCGCGCAGTGGATCGCGGAGGGCCAAAAAACCCACGAAAACAAGGTTATTCTCCAACAAATCGCGCTGGGAGTGCAGCGCGTCTTCATCAGCTGGCGTCGCACTGGGCAGAATAGCGTAACCGAAAGCGAGCGTGCGCATGGCTTGGCTGGCGGAATCTTTCAAACAGGTTTGCACAGCGGCACGCGCCTTGGCAGTCCATTCTCGCACGGCGCCACCAGCATCCAGGTAATGCGTGCTGCGCTCCAAAAGCCGCTCCGGCGCTCCCTTGACCAGGGATACCAGCTTATCCCCATATGGGATCACTGTGGTCATGCGTTTGCGCTCGGAGGAGAAATGCATTTGATACAGCGGCTCGAATTGCCGACGCAGGCTTTGATATTCCAGACCGGCCTCGTGCAGCCAGTGTAAGAGTGCCCCTTCGGTGGTATTGCCGACCGTGACGAGCTTGCCTTGTTTCTCTTCGAGATTGGCTGTCGAGTTGACGGCAGCGTTAAGAATGATCCAATCCAGCGGTTGTTTTTCCAAGTCGCGATCGTAAGAGAGCGGTTGGTTAGGCCGCTTCCTTACAGTCGCGGCTTGGAAAAACGCTGGCGAGCCGCGGTCGTGGACTTGACCGTCCCAGAAAACGCGCACCACTTGCATCTTGTTTTGCGTCAAGGTGCCGGTTTTGTCGGAGCAAATCACTGTCGCCGAGCCGATGGTCTCGCAGGCCGCCAGCTGGCGAACGAGACTGTTGGCCCGTGTCATTTTCCGCATGGCCAAGGCCAGCGAGATCGTCACACTCATCGGCAGTCCCTCAGGCACAGCCACGACGATGATGATGACCATATAGACGAAGTAGTTGAGCAGATGCTTGGCCACGTTGACAGCCTCGTCCATCGTCTGCGGCCAAAAGATTTCCTGCACGAATAGGCCGCGGACCAGCAGAGCGAGGAAGATGACAATAGCCGCCAGATAGCCGACACTGCTGATGAGATCGGCCAAGACCTTTAGCTTGACCTGGAGCGGCGTGAGTTCCTTCGAGATAGTCAGCTTGCGCTGAATGCGCTTCTCTTGGGTGAACGGGGCACGAGCCGGAAGCGTAAGCGACGGCGAAAGCTCCTCGCGGTCGCTTACGCTTCCGGCTCGTGTTTCGTCTTGTTCTTCCTTTTCGGCGGACAATCGTCGGGCGATCTGGCCCAGGGCAGTAGCGTCGCCGACTTCGGTGACGAGCATCTGCCCGACACCATCGACGATCTGCGTGCCGCGATAGAGACAGCCAGGTTGATCGGGGCCCTCAGCGTTTTCCTGGGGCGGCTGCGGGCGTTTGCGCACCGGTTCGGCTTCGCCGGTCATCAGCGACTGATCGACGTACAGCTCGGTCGCTTTGACGAGCCGGCCGTCTGCCGGCACCTCATCGCCAACCTCCAACATTACGGCATCGCCGACACACACCTGTTCCAACGGGACGGTGTGGATGGTGCCATCCCGGAGGACTTTGACAGTAAGCGATTCTTTTTGGGCGTTGAGTAATTCAAATTCACGATCGCTTTTGTATTCGCTGAGAAAGGCGACGCCGGTGGCGAGAATAACGGCGATCATGACTGCCAGCCCCTCGATAGAGGGATGTCGCGCCGCAATCAAGCCGGCGAAGAACAGCACCAAGGCAGAGGCAAACAGAATGCTCGGCAGCCAATGCCCTTTGCGCAGTGCCAAAGTGCCGCCGATCACGAAGGCGACGGCGGCCAGCGCAATACCGGCCAGGGCCGCCCGGATCTGAAACAGATCGACGAACATCGACAACAGCGCTGCAGCGAGGAGGATTTTGATGATCGGCTCATCGAATTTTTCCAGGAACTTTTTCCACAGCGGCTCGCGCGGCAGCGGCGTTAGTTTGTTGATGCCGAATTGGTGAAGACTTTGGGCCACGGCGGCGGCGGAGAGTCCGTTCTCGGCAGCGCCGGGGAAGAGGTGCTCGATCTCCTGAAGGGTGCGCATGTGTTCCTGGGATCATCCGGCGAGCGAGGGGTGGACACGTCCCGCTCACCGGCGAGGTTCATTGCTCCATGATCTCCGCTTCTTTCTTCGCCGCCATCTCGGTGATCCGCTCCTCGAATTTCTTCAGCAGCGCCTGTACTTCCTCTTTGCCGCGATCGCGCTCGTCTTCGGTCATTTCCTTGGCCTTCTCCGCTTGATCGAAGTGCTTATTGCTGTCGCGGCGGATGTTGCGGCAAGCAACCTTGGCGTCCTCGGCGGATTTCTTGATGCGCTGCACCATCTTCTTACGCTGTTCGCCACTCATGGGCGGCACTTGCAGGCGGATCATCTTGCCGTCGTTGTTGGGCGACATGCCCAGATCGCTGGCGCGAATGGTCTTCTCGATCTCCTTGAGGATGCTGGCATCGTAAGGGCGAATGACAATCTGCTGTGGATCAGGCGTGCTGATCTGGGCCAGCTGTTTCAAGGGCGTCGGCGAGCCATAATATTCGACGCGCAAGCTATCGACCAGGGCGGGAGTGGCCCGGCCGGTGCGCAAACCGCGCAACTCATCGCGGAATACGTTGACCGCTTTTTCCATACGCTCTTCGCAGTCCAGAAGAATTTCCTCGCTTGTCATGTTCGCACCTGTTCCCGTATTGCTCATTTAGCCGCGAGCCGTAGGCGAGCGTGCCGCGCCTTGCCTATGGTTCGCGGCTAAATACTGACCAGCGTGCCGATGGCGTGGCCGGCAATGGCGCGCTCAATGTTGCCTTCCTGCTTAAAGTTGAAAACGAGAATGGGCATTTTCGCTTCCTGACACAGGCTAATCGCGGCCATGTCCATTACTTGTAGATTATCGCGGAGTACCTGGTTGTAGGTCAACTTGTCGTAGCGAACAGCGTGCGGATTGATCTCCGGCGGGGCACTGTAAACGCCGTCTACCTTGGTGGCCTTGAGCAGAATGTCGGCCTGCAATTCGCGGGCCCGGAGGGCGGCGGCGGTGTCGGTGGTCACAAACGGATTGCCGGTGCCGCCGGCCAAAATAACGATGCGGCCTTTCTCCAGATGGCGCGTGCATCGGCGGCGGATATACGGCTCGGCCACCGTCTCCATGCGGATGGCCGTCTGCAAGCGCGTCTGGCAGTTCAAGCTTTCCAGTGCATCTTGCAAGGCCAAGCCGTTGAGTACGGTAGCTAACATGCCCATATAATGAGCTGTTGCTTCTTTGATGACTTCGCCGCCAGCGCTGAACTGGGCGCCGCGGAGGATATTGCCGGCGCCGACGACAATGGCCAGCTGCACACCGCGCTCGACAATGCGTTTGGCCTGCCGAGCGATATTCAGCGTCTCATCGATGCTGATACCGCTTTTGCCGGGGTAGCCGAACCCCTCGCCGCTCAATTTGAGAACAACGCGGTGATACTTCGGCCGCAGTGGATCATGGCTAGCGTATTCGTCCATGAGAGTTTCCAGAGAGATTAGGTTGGCACAAGCACGTCTTGAGGATTATACAAGCCTCTGCGGCCAACGGCGAGACAGGGTCGCCCTGGCTCGTTTCCAGCCTCATTCTCGCGCGAATGATCCGATTTTTCACGGAAAAAATCGCGCTCCGTCAATCTTTCTTCTCTTCCACAGCGTAAAATAAGAATAGAGGAACAGAGAGGAGGCAGCGATGACTCCCTTGGAGTCCGCGGTCGCACGACCGGCTACGCCTTCAATCACCGGCGTTCACCTGTACGACGCTCTCGGCTCGGCCAAGCGCCTATGGGTGCGCGGACGATTGATTGTCCCACCTGAATCAACCGGGGCGTTGGTACGCCCCGCCCACTCGCGCGGCTGGTGGAATCGCTGGGGAAAAACGATTCCCCCGTCATCTTTACCGCCCTCGCTACAGATTCACACGCAAGTCGGTGGTGTCGATCTGCAAGCCGAGGCACCGCTGCGGTCGGATGGCTACTTTGATATTTCCTTCGAGGCAGAGCTGCCGCCGGCTCGCCGCGGTTGGCGCATGGCCCGCCATCAGATCACCGTTGCCGAGCAGACTTTGCGCGCCTGCAATGTGGTTTTACCTGTTCCGGGCACGGGCGGTGCGGGACTTATCGTTGTGCTGCCGCTGAAATTCACCTACGATGCCGACGGCATACAGCGCTTCCCCGAGTCTGCGCTGGCCCGGCGGTTGACCGAGTTGCTGCGGGCTCTGCACGAGGAACATGGGGCCGAGCAGCCGATTTATTACCTTGGCTGTGGCCCCATCGAGGAAAGGCATCGCCAGCCGGAGTTGGCTCTGGCGACGACCTCGCTAGGTTGGCCGAGTGGGCCGATCGTGCTTATGCCGGCCCTTCGTAACGAGGCCGTCACCGCTTTGGCGGCGGGGATCGATCGGCTCCGCTGGTTGTTCGCCAAGCAGCTCAAATTCGTGGTCATCAACCAGGAACCGGCTGCCGAAGCCCTTTTGGGCCAAGAAGTGAAAGGGAAAGTGGATCGGGCCGCAGTCAGCCACTACGCCGGCACGACCGAGGACTTGCGCACGCTCCGCATTAATGGCGAACGGCGGACCCCGCTGCCGGTGCGGTGGCTTGCCCGGCCAACGCGGCAGCGTTGTGTGCCGCGCCATCCGGTAGTGTTCTGCCACGGCATGTTGGCCATGACTATGCTGCGGATGCAAGTCCCCGAGGAGGCCAACTATTTCACGCACCTGCGGCCCTTCCTGCGTGAGCGCGGCATCGAGGCGCTTTATCCCAGCGTCGAGCCGACCGGCGGCGTCGCCGCCCGCGCCGAACAACTGCGCGATCTGATCCGCCACTGGACCGATGAGCCGATCAACCTCATCGCCCACAGTATGGGCGGACTTGATGCACGTTTTCTCATCACGCACCTGGGCATGGCCGATCGTGTGGCATCGCTGACGACCATCGCCGCGCCGCATCACGGCACCACTATCGCCGACTGGTTTTGTCTCAATTTTCGTCAACGCGTGCCGCTGCTGTTGACGCTGGAAGCGTTCGGCATCAACGTCGATGGTTTCCGCGATTGTCGCACCGACGTTTGCCGCACCTTTAATGAGCGCACTCCTAATGTTCCTGGAGTGCGCTATTTCTCTTATACTGCTTCGGTGCCGTCGTCGCGCGTGTCGCCGCTGTTGCGGCGGGCCTGGAACATCCTGACGCCGGCCGAAGGGGCCAATGACGGCCTGGTGTCGGTGCGCTCGGCCGTATGGGGCCAGGTTCTCGGCACCCTATCCGTAGATCACTTCGCGCAAACGCCAGATGGCCTGTTTGTGCGTCCCGGCGAGACTTTTGATGCTGTGAATTTCTACTCCCATCTCATCGAGGATCTGGCTCATCGCGGCTTGTAACAACGGTTCAACCGGTAATTCGCATTTCCCGTGTCAAGCCTTCCGGCTATGATTGCACTGGGGTGGTCGCGTGGAGGATCTTGTCATGTATCGCGTCGCCGGTCGTATTGCATGGGCCGTCCTGCTGGTGGGGGGAGTTGAGGGCTGCATGAACGGAAGCGCGGAAACACCGACAAAGAAGAGCGGTGATGTCTTCGCTGCTGACCGCGAAGATGCCGTCAAGCCCGTCGATTTCGACGCCAGACGCGCCTACAGCTATCTCGAAGAGCTATGCAAGATCGGTCCGCGCATCAGCGGCAGCGAGGGCATGAAGAAACAGCAGCAAATGCTGGAAAAGCACTTCAAGGAGCAAGGCGGCAAAATCGACTGGCAGCGCTTCACCGCGACAGTAAAGAGCGATCCTCGCCGCCAGCAAGTGCCGATGGCCAACCTCATCGTCTCCTGGTATCCCGACCGCATGCGCCGCGTCATCCTCTGCTCGCACTATGACACGCGGCCTCTCGCCGATCAGGAAAGCGATGCGCGCAACTGGCGCAAGCCGTTCCTGGGCGCCAACGACGGCGGCTCCGGCGTTGCCTTGCTGATGGAGTTGGCCCATCATATGAACGACCTGAAGCTCAACGTCGGTGTCGATTTTGTCTTCTTTGACGGCGAAGAGTACGTCTTCGAAGAGCGTGATGAGTATTTCTTCGGCTCCAAACATTTTGGCCGGACTTATCGCAGGATGCGCGACAGGCCGTTTTACGGCGCCGCCATCCTTCTCGATATGGTTGCCGGCAAAAAACCCCACTTTCCCATTGATCCGTATTCCTGGGAGCGGGCTCCCGATCTGGTGCGGGCTGTCTGGAGCATTGCCCATGAGCTGGAATGCTCGGCCTTTGATGCCAACGCCATGGGCCGGGCCATGCAGGACGATCACGTCCCGCTCAATCAGAACGGCATCCCGGCCATTGACATAATCGACGCTGGGTATCCCCATTGGCATAAATTATCGGATACGCCGGCTAATTGTTCCGGCACGAGCATGGAACAGGTGGCGAAAGTCCTCAGCGTGTGGTTGCAGCGCGTGAAGTAAGGGGGCTTGTCGTGGGCTGGTCGCAAATCCTTTTCGGCGCCGTCCTGGTCCTGGTGCTGTTGTTTGTGGCTGTCCTCTACACGGTGCGGCAAGTAGTGGCGCTGCGTCGGCTTCGCGCGGCGGAAGAGATGGCGCTGGAGGAACGTGCTTATCTGCATGGCCGCGCCTGGCGACGGCTGGTCACCTCGCTGCTCTTGTTTCTGCTGGGTATCATGCTGGCGGGCGCCCTGCTTTATCTGGAGACCCCGGCGCAGCAGCTCGCCGAAGAGCAGGCAGCCAAGCAACAGCAAGGCGATACGACGCCTCTGGCGCCGGAGCAGCGTAAATTCGCCCGCCTCTACGCCTGGTTCTGGATCTTCTTTTTGCTCATCTTGATGGTCGTCGTCTTTCTGGCCGCGCTCGATTATTGGGCCACCCGGTGCTATGGTATTCGCCAGCATCGCAAAATCATCGATGACCGCCGAGCCATGATCGAGCGCGAAGTCTCTCGCCTGCGCCAGGAACGCAACGGCCCTTCGTAGACATCTAGACATGAATCTATTCGTCTATGAATATCTCTCGAGCGGAGCCGCCGGGACAAGCGAGCGCAGCGAGACCCGTCGGGCCTTGGCGGTGGCTCCCACCGCGCGCGCCTCTCCCGGTGCTGCGCTCCGGGCGGAAGGCTGGGCCATGCTCGCGGCACTGCTGGAGGATCTGGCCCATTGTCCAGGGGTGCAGATAAGCACGCTGCTGGATGACCGTAGAACACCGCCGCGGCATTGGTCTGGCCGTATTGGCGTTCAGCATGTGCAAGCCGCTGCTGAGAAAGACATCTTCCACGCTCTGGCTGCCGCCGCCGATTGGTCGCTGATCATCGCGCCGGAGTTTGATGGCCTCCTCGCCGAGCGCAGCCGATGGGTCGAGCAAGCCGGCGGACGCTTGCTAGGATCGTCGCCGAAAGCGATAGACGAAACAGCCGACAAGCTGTATCTGGCGCAACTCTGGACATCGCGGGGCATTCCGACGCCGCTGCCGGAGCCGACATATCCTCTGGTGTGCAAGCCGCGTTTTGGAGCTGGCTCACAAGCTACTTTCTTGGTCCGCGATGGGGAAGAATGGACGCGCGCGCGACATCAAGCTCGGGCAGAGGGTTGGAAGGGCGAATTGATGCTGCAACGCTACACGCCAGGACTGGCCGTTAGTGTGACGTTTCTGGCCGGCGGGGGAAAGTGGCATAGCTTGCCGGCCGTGGAACAACGGCTTTCGAGCGATGGACGATTTCGTTACCTGGGAGGCCGCTTGCCGCTGCCGGACAATCTCGATCGCCGTGCTCGCCGTCTGGCTGAACGTGCGGCGGAATGCATTGAGGGACTGCACGGCTGGTTCGGCGTCGATCTGGTCCTCGGTGACGCAGAAGATGGCAGCGACGATACGGCTATCGAAATCAATCCGCGTCTGACCACGTCGTATCTCGGCTTGCGGCGCTTGGCGCGTTTCAACCTCGCTGCAGCATTGCTTGCAGTGGCTACGGGTTCACCTGCACGGTCTTGGGAATGGGGAACCCATGCCATTGTCTTTGATGCGGACGGGCGACTTTGATCTCCTTTTTCATTGGGCAATCCATCCGCAGGACATGCATGCCCCACTCGCGGGTGATTTGCTGGTGTGCCGCCCGCACCAGGTCTCGACTCGGCCAAGCAGTCAAGTAATTTGGGATCGTTGTCTCGAGGTAGCCAGTTGGCTTCATGCAGCGAATTTTACCCCGCGACGGTACGATCCTCAGGTGATCCCGCCCAGAGCGTTTTTCTCAGAACGTTTTGGGGTCTCATTTTTCATTTGGTGGTTCACGGTTAATCGGGTATCGTCAAGTAGATTCTCAGAGGAGGAACATCATGGATCCCGTGGATCCATTAACGATGGCCGTGGCAGGAGAGCATCGCCGCGATACAGTTCATCGAGCCTCTCAGGGGTTCCGGACATTGGCCGGCCAAAAATGACAAAGTGAGAAGCAGCCGCGGAGATTGCACTTTGAGCGACAAAATACGCCAAAAGACGCTGCTGGGGAGCAACGGATCTTCTCCCAAAGGAGCCGGGAAGTACGAACCGCTCAGCAGTGTATGGGAAGGAAGCGACGGCGAATTGCTTGAGGCGATGCTGTCCTTCTATCCGTCTATCAACCCCGAACCGATCTTGGACGCCACCTATAACACGGGCCGGTTCTGGAAAGGTTCTTCGCGCGATGTCTGGTCCATGGACATTAACCCCAAATACCACCCCCGAATCATTGCCGACAACCGCACGATGGAAGGTGTACCGTCTTCGATGTTCGGAACCGTCGTGTATGATCCGCCTCACGTTGGTCCACAAGGACGGGACAAGAGCATCAAGCGTTTCGACGTGGATTTCGGAGCAACGATCGAATGTGGCAAGCAACAGGATTGGACTTTGAGCTATCTGTACCCGCCGTTTTTGAAGCAAGCGAAGCGCGTGCTGAAGCCGAACGGTCTTCTGCTCGCCAAGATCACCGATATGGTGAATAGCCACAGGTCGCGTTGGGCGCATTGCGATTTCATGCGCATGGCGGAAGAGGCGGGCTTTACGGTCTGTGACCTGATCGTCAAGATCCGGCGCGGCCCGATGCTATCGACCAGGTGGAAAGAAGCACACCATGCCCGGAAACGTCACTGTTTCTGGATCATCTGCCGCAACGGAGACTGCTGTGAGCGCTAGGCGTTTGCCGGCCTTGTCTCAGGGGTTTGTCGGGGATTGTTGCTCCTGCGGCGGCGCAGGCGGCGGAGTCTCCGGCTGTGTGCTGGCTTCCGGCGTCGGCGGAGGCGTCTGGGCAGGCGGGGGCGGCTCCGTCACGCGCGGCGCTGGGGCCGGTGCCTTGGCGCGGACTTTGGTTTCGCCTTCCTTGAGCAGCTCGATGAACGCTGTGCGGCCGGCATCGCCGAGGCGGCGCTCGTGACGCTTGATGATGCGTGTGTAGCCGCCAGGACGATTGGCGAAGCGCGGCCCAATCTCCTTGAACAGCTTCTTGAACACCGAATCTTCCGTCGGCTCGCCCTTGTTGTCGTAAAAACGCGCCTTGGCGAGAGGGCCGAGGCGGGCCAGGACAAGGCGGCGCGCGTGCAGCGTGTTCTTCTTGGCCAAGGTAATGATCTTCTCGACGAAGGGCCGCAGTTCCTTGGCCTTTTCAACGGTGGTGATGATCCGCTCATGCTCGATGAGCGACCTTGTCAGATTACGCATCAGGGCCAGACGATGCGAAGCATTACGGCCCAACTTGCGACCAGCTTTCAGGTGTCTCATGGCAGTCTCTTTTCGTCTGTAACAAAAAAGAGATCTCTTTTTTGTTTTTTAGCCGTGTTGTCTGTGGTTGTTTTTTTCCTCAGCGCCGCAGGGTGGTTGGGATTTTCATACCCAGGTGCAAGCCGCGCTCTTCCAGTTTAGCTTTGACTTCCTTCAATGTCGTCTCGCCGAAGTTGCGCACCTCCAGAAGCTCCTCATCGCTGCGGCTGACCAGATCGCGCACCGTGGTGATGCCCTCGGATTCCAGACAGTTGGTCGCCCGCACCGACAACTCCAATTCGGCCAGGCTCATGTTCAGCTTGCGCTCGAGTTCCAGATCGACCTGTTCGCCGCCTGCGCCCAGTTCGCCGCGCTCTTCCATGCTGATTTCCGGTCCCGGCTCGGCGTACTGGACGAACGGATTGAGGTGCTTGCGCAAGATTTTCGCTCCTTCGACAAGGGCCATCTGCGGAGTGATGGTGCCGTTGGTCCAGATCTCCATGATGAGCTTGTCGTAGTTGGTGCGTTGGCCGACGCGCGTGTCCTCAATCTCGTGCTTGACGCGGACCACCGGCGAGAAGCTGGAATCGAGGGGGATGACGCCGACTTCGCGTTCTTGCTCGACGTTTTCTTCGGCCATGCGATAACCGCGGCCATTCTCGACGCGCATCTCAACGACGAAAGGTACATCGTCGGTCAGGGTGGCGATGATGTGGTCTGGGTTGATGATTTCCACGTCTTGATCGGTGATAATGTCAGCGGCCTTGACGACGCCACGCTCGTGGCGTTCGATGCGCAGAGTGCGTGGCGAATCGCTGGCGTTCTTCACTACCAGGCTCTTGATATTGAGGATGATGTCGGTGACGTCCTCGACGACGCCGGGAATAGTGCTGATTTCGTGCTGTACGCCTTGGATCTTGACGCGGGTGACGGCGCTGCCTTCCAGGCTGGACAGCAAGATGCGGCGCAGACTGTTGCCGACGGTCACGCCGAAACCGCGCTCGAACGGTTCGGCGATGAACTTGCCATAGGTATCGGTCAAAGTCGAGCGGTCGCTGGCAATGCGGTTGGGCAATTCCAAGCCCCGCCATCGAATACGCATGTTTCAACTCCATTAGTCTCTATTTGTTTAGCCGCAAGCTGCAGGCGAGCGCTCGCCCGCGGCTTGCGGCTAAACAAAATAGAGACTCCACGTGTTAACGAGAACAAACTTCAATAATCAACTGTTCGCGGATGTCCTGGATGCGGGGATCCACGTCGCCGCGGGTGGGTAGCCGGGTCATGCGGCCTTCGGGTGGATCGTTGCCGAGACGTTCGAGGAAGTCGGGCACCGGCGGCGGATTTTCTTGCAGATGGAGCTTGACCAGTTGTAGACTGCGCGGGCGGCTTTTGACGGTTACGGTATCGCCGGCCTTGAGCAGCAGGCTGGGAATGTTGCAGGCCCGGCCGTTGAGCTGCACGTGGCCATGTGAGACCAACTGGCGCGCAGCCGCCCGGTTCGGCGCGAAGCCGAGCCGGTGGACCACATTATCAAGTCGGCGTTCCATGATGGTCAAGAGCATTTCACCAGTGTTCTCCGGTGAACGCGAGGCCAACTCGAAGTAACGGCGGAATTGGCGCTCCAGGACGCCATAAAAACGTTTGAGTTTTTGTTTTTCGCGCAGGCGCAGGCCATATTCGCTCGGCTTGCCGCGGCGCTGCCAGTGCATGCCCGGCGCCTGGTTGCGGCGCTCGATGGCGCACTTGGGACTATCGCAACGGCTCCCCTTGAGGTAGAGCTTGATGCCCTCCCGGCGACAGAGTCTACAAACCGGATCAATGTGGCGTGCCATGAATCACCTTGTTCGTCTATCGTTATTCTCGGAGCGGAGAGCGTTAGCTCCTTGAGCGAAGGTCTCAGGGGGGCTAACGCTCTCCGCCTCCGGAGATTTCCTGAATTTACACGCGGCGTTTCTTGGGGGGCCGACAGCCGTTGTGGGGCAGCGGCGTGACATCTTCGATGGCCTTGATGGTCAGACCAGCGGCTTGCAAAGCTGTCACCGCCGATTCGCGGCCTGAACCCGGTCCTTTGACGCGCACTTCAACCTCTTTGAGGCCGAACTTGGCGGCACGTTCGGCGGCTACCTCGGCGGCGCGCTGGGCAGCAAACGGCGTACTCTTGCGGCTGCCTTTGAAGCCGACCGTGCCGGCCGAAGCATAGCACAGCGTATCGCCGTTGGTATCGGTAATGGTGACAATGGTGTTGTTGAACGTCGCCTTGACGTGGGCCACGCCCCGACTGACGTTGCGGCGTTGTTTGCGTTTCTTGCTCTTGGCCACGGATGCGATTCTCCCTATGCGTTAGCCGCGCAGCTCCTTGACGCCTTTCTTGCCAGCGACGGTCTTGCGCGGTCCTTTGCGGGTGCGGGCATTGGTGCGGGTCCGCTGGCCGCGCACCGGCAGGCTGCGGCGATGGCGCAGACCACGATAGCACTGAATATCTTTCAAGCGGGCGATGTTCTGTTGCGTCTGGCGGCGCAGCGGTCCTTCCACCGTGTATTCGCGGTCGAGGATAGCGGCCAAACGAGCGATCTCTTCATCGCTCAACTCCTTGGCCCGACGCTGTGGATCGACGCGGGCTTGTTCGCACAAGCGCAGCGCCAGCGTCGGGCCGATGCCGTAGATGTAGCGCAGCGAAATGTGCGTCGGCTTGTCAGCAGGCAGATCAACACCCAGGATACGCGGCATGATGCTCCTCCTCGCTTAACCCTGGCGCTGCTTGTGGCGAGGATTGCTGCAAATCACCAGCAGCTTACCGTGCCGCCGCACCAGCTTGCAGTTTTCACAGATGCGTTTTACACTGGATCGAACTTTCATCGTCAACTCCCTACAGCAGATCTTATGCCGGAGTAGGAAAGCGTAACTATAGCAACCAATGCCTGCCCCGGCAAGGGGGGATATTTTTTCTTAAGAAAAGCCCCCTGGGAGGTTTCCGCCGTTGCCGCTAAGATAGTACGACCATAGCGGCGCAACCGCCGATGGCTTTACAGGTGTCTCCCATGACCTCCCCGCAACGCCGCCGAGATCCTGCCTCCCGGTCCACGCCGCGCCTGACCAGGGCGGAACGCAAACGCCAGCTCTTGGCCCATGCCAAAAATCTCTTCGTTACGCAGGGCTACCAGGCCACCACCACGGAAAAAATCGCCCAGGCCGCTGGCGTCAGTGAGCCGGTTCTCTATCGCCACTTCGCCAACAAAAAAGCCCTGTTTCTCGAAGTCCTTGAAGAGATCCGCGCCGCCACCCTCCAGCGCTGGAACGCCGAAACGGCCAGCCTGACCGATCCACTCGCCAAACTGCACGCTATCGCCGACATGTACCTCGGCTCAACGCGCGAACATGCCGTCGAATTTCGTATTATGCACCGCACCCTCGTCGAAAGCGATGACGAGGAGATTATCGCCCTGCTGCGCGCGTTCTACCTCGACAGCGAGGCACTGTTGGCCAAGATCATTGCCGAAGGCCAGCAGGCCGGCGTCTTCCGGCGTTCGCTCGATCCGCGCGTCGGCGCCTGGGAAATGATCCGCACGGCCTTGGGCTACACCCTAACTCTGCCCCTGGGCATCCCCCTATTCACGGAAGAAAACTACATCCCCCAGGCCACGGATTGCCTTCTGCACTGCTTGTTGAAGACGGACGTATGATCGGCAAAACCGCTCGCTTCTCAGGGTAAAAGGCAAGCGAAGCCTTATACGAGTCAGAAGCGTAAGGGCTGGAGCGCATTGTAAGCGGGTGTAGCGTTTTTCTCCCTCCCCCTTGTGGGGGAGGGTTGGGGTGGGGGACACCCCTCCTTGGCTCCCTTGCCTTGACACTTCCTACCTCAGCCCTCCCCCACGAGGAGAGAGGAGGTTTTATCCGGTAGCTCTCAGCGACGGCTGCTTTGTCGTTGCTTACGCTTCCGGCTCGTTGCACTCGGCGAGGAAGCGATACTGTGCCACAAAACCACGCACCGCCTCATGGATCTGAACAAACATGTGCCGATGCGGCCAACTCTCCGAAATGTGAAACCCGATCCGACGCACGATGGTACGTTTTTCAGGCTATTGCACCTTAGATACGGGAATGCTACGAGGTCGCTTTGTTCCAGGTCCGGCCTATCCAGGCGAAGAGGAGCACGCCTCCGAAAAAGATCCAACATGTCCACGGCAACCAATCACCCCAGCGACTGTAGAGACTGACGCGGTCGTCGATAGGCACCGTGGCCAACAATACCCCGGCGACTTTTTTATATGCGTGCCACTGCGATACGGGCAATTCGGTCGGAGCACCGCGCTGCATTGGCACGGTCCAGACGTGGAAATCGGGATCCATGTGCGGATCGGGGCG
>Ga0070737_10001405_pt1 | contig 34649 bp, 28 predicted proteins | sample Coa_R1_10_FD_66438 | JGI IMG/M metagenome (GOLD analysis project Ga0070737, IMG submission 66438) | Surface soil microbial communities from Centralia Pennsylvania, which are recovering from an underground coalmine fire - Coalmine... | ecosystem: Environmental > Terrestrial > Soil > Unclassified... | reverse complement strand
CCGGTCATGGCGATTCCCGCTCCAGCGTGCTGCTCGGCATGCCGGCGGCCCGCCGGCCCGCGTGAGCGCGAAAGCCCCCGCGCGCTGCGCGCGGGCAGGGCATGCGGCACCCGCAGGGCGCGGCCGCAGCGCGGGGGAAGACCGGCTGCACGGCCGGCGGCCGCCCCGGCCGCGCCCCGGCAGGATGCCTGAACGATGCTGACCGCGGCGGCGGTGTGCCCCCACCCGCCTGCCCTCGTGCCGGAGATGACCGGCAGCGCATGGCGTGACGGGGTGCCCGGCCTGGCCGGGTCGGCGAAGGCCGCGCAGGAGCTTGGCCGCCTCCGCACGGCCTGTGACACGGCCACGGCCTGGCTGCTGGCACAGCGTCCTGACCTGCTGGTGATCGTCGGCGGGGACGGACGTTCCGCGGAATACCCGGCAGCCGCACCGGGCAGCCTCGCCGCCTTCGGCCTGCCGGGCAAGGCAGGAGATGGCGCGCCCGCCCTGCCCCTGTCGCTCACGATCGGCCGGTGGCTCCTCGCCCGGGCGGTGCCACGGGACGATGAGCGCGGCGCGTCGCCGACGCTGTCGCTGGTGTCCGTGGCGTGGTCCGCCCCGCGGGCCGGATGCCTCGGGCTCGGCGCGGACCTGGCGTCGCGGGCGCCGCGCGTGGCGCTGCTCGTGATGGGCGACGGGACGGCGCGGCGGGCGCGGGGCGTCCCCGGCGCGGCCGACCCGGAGGCCGAGCGCTACGACGCGGCGGTCGCCGCGGCGCTCGCCGGGGCCGACGCGGCGGAGCTCGCCGCGCTCGACCCGGGGTTGTCGGCTGAGCTGTTCGCGGCGGGCCGGGCCGCCTGGCAGGTGCTGGCCGGCGCCGCGGAAGCCGCCGGTCCCGCCGGCTTCCGCGGCGAGCTCCGCTACGCGGCCACCCCGTTCGAGGTCACCTACTTCGTCGCCACGTGGCTGGCAGACTGACCTCCATGCCAGGGCACGTCATCGCGGTCGTAGGACCGACGGCCGCAGGGAAGTCGGCGCTCGCGGTCAGCCTCGCCCTCGCCCTGGGCGGTGAGGTGGTCAGCGCCGATTCCATGCAGCTCTACCGTGGCATGGACATCGGCACCGCCAAGCTCACTCCGGGGGAGCAGCGCGGCGTGCCGCACCACCTGCTCGGCGTCTGGGACGTGCGCCGCACGGCGAGCGTCGCGGAGTACCAGCGGCTCGCCCGCCGCGCGCTAGACGACATCATCGCGCGCGGCCGCGTCCCCATCCTCGCCGGGGGGTCCGGGCTCTACGTCCGGGCTGTCATCGACGACCTGGAGTTTCCCGGGACAGACGCGCGGGTGCGGGAGCGCCTGGAAGCCGAGCTGGAGCGGTGCGGGGCGGCGGCGATGCACGCGCGGCTGGCTGAGTCCGACCCGGCGGCGGCCGCGGCGATCCTGCCCACGAACGGCCGCAGGATCGTGCGGGCGCTGGAGGTCATCGAGCTGTCCGGGCGCCCGTTCACCGCGACCCTGCCCTCCTACGAGTCCTCGCGCCCAGCGGTGCAGATCGGCGTGCGCGTGCCGCGGGACGAACTGGACCGGCGCATCGAGGCCCGGGTCGGGCGGATGTGGCAGGAGGGGTTCGAGGAAGAGGTCCGTCGGCTGGAGCGCAAGGGGCTGCGCGAGGGCAAGACCGCCAGCCGTGCGCTCGGCTACGCCCAGATGCTCCGCTACCTGGCGGGGGAGTGGACCGCGGAGCAGGCGGCCCGCGAGACCGTCCGCGCCACCCGCCGCTTCGCCCGCCGCCAGGAGTCCTGGTTCCGCCGCGACCCCCGCGTGACCTGGCTCGACGCGGACGGCGATCCCGGCAGCGGCGACCTGCTCGGCCGCGCGCTGGACGTGATCCGGGCGCGCGTGCCAGTGAACGTGGTCCGGCCCTGAGGTGTTGTTGCTGTGTGTGCTCCTCGTGTTCTTCCCGCCTGCCGGGATCGCCTATGGGATCTTCGTGGAGCGGCAGCGGCGGCGCGCCCAGCAGAGCTGACCGGCATTGTCTCGGGGTGCGGATGATCAGGTCGTCGGCGCCGCTCTGATTATCAGGTTTTCGGCTCGCCGACGGGAGCGGCCGGCCGCTCCGGGTCCTGCGCCGTTGCGGCGTCCCGCGGGTCCGCCGGCAGCGGCTGTGCCGGCGAGGCCGGGTCCGGGAGCGGGGTGATGAGCAGCCACGTGCACGACACGAGCAGCACCAGGACGAACAGGCAGAAGATCCAGAACGCCGGCGTGAGCCCGGAGCTGATCGTCAGGCCAGCCTGCGCGGCCTGTGCCGGGGAGATCCCGAGCTGGCTGGGCGAGGCGGGCTCGCCGGCCTGGACCAGTGCCGAGACCGCCTGTGCCGCCATCGGGAGGACGGCGCCGCCGAGCAGGAACGCCCCCTGGCGGGCGGGATGCCACAGCGCCGCCACGGCAACCGCCGCGGCCAGCGCGACCATCGCGACGACGTCCCCGGCGGCCACGGGCACCGGGCTGGAAAAGGCATAGCCGGCGGTGAACGACTGCGTCGCGCCGGTGGCGGCGCGCAGGACATAGCTGTCCCACGACGGGGCGAACGCCGCGGCGGCGCCGAGCCCCGCGAGCACCAGCAGCAGGACCGGGCCAAGCTCCCGGGCGTGCGGCCTGCGCGGCGCGCCGGCCGACTGGAGGCCGGCCGGCCGGAGCATGGCCGCGAGCACGGAGCCGGCAGCGCAGACGAGCCAGCCCGCCAGCCCGAGAACGAGCCCCGCGCCCATCAGGTGCGAGCCGCCCGCTATCACCGTGCCGGCGTCCGCGAAGAACAGGCCGAACGTCACGACGCTCACCCCGGCGGCGATCAGCGCTCCCGCCCGTGCGCGGGAGGCGCCGAGCAGGACGAGCACGGCGCCCGCGCTCCAGGCGGCGAGGTAGATCACGTGGGGCACGAGGCTGGCCGGCTGCGAGACGAGGCTCGCGCCGCCGAGATACGCGGGGAAGAGCCCTGCGACGCCCAATGCGACGCCGGTCGCGAGCAGCGCCGCCGCGACGGCCGGCCGGCCGCTCCGGGAAACCACCCCGGGAACCTGGCGTGCACGGCGGCCCGCCGGGACAACCGTGCCAGGAACCTCGATCGCCGTGAACCGGGCACAGGCGGCGGACCAGCCTTCCGGGGTCTCCGGCCACCACTCCAGCGGCTGCGACCGCGGCGCCCCCATGGGCCAGATCGCATAGCAGTCCCGGCCCAGCCCGAGCTCGTAATTCGCTCCCCGGAACGCGATGATCGCATCCTTGGCCATGCCGGTAATCTACGGCGGCCGCCTGTATGCCGGCTGGACGCCCGCTGAGGCATTCCTTGCCGCCTTCGCCCCGCCGGGCAGGACCAGCCGCGCGTGAGGCACGCGGGACAGGCCGACCTCAACGAAAGTCGTTATGCCAGGGCTTGACAAGATGCTGGACGCGGCACTCAGCCCCGGCCGGGCTGGCTGGCTCCATGATCCGGCCCTGGCCCGTAGAGGTCGTCCAGGCCGGCCAGGGATACTTCTCCCGCGGCGGCGGCGCGGCGAAGCTGCCCGGAGGGCTCCGAGCCGCTGAAGCAGAGCAGCCGGGCGGTCTCGGCCCCCGGGTGGCCGTTGCGGACGAGAAGTTCCCGCACCCGCCGCAGGCGGGCGAGGTGCCCGGCGCCCATGGGTTCGGCCCACTTCGCCTCGCCGATCGCGAGCAGGACACGCTGCCCCGTGGCGTCGTTGCCGGATACCACGATGTCGATCTCGTGGGCGGTCTTGCGCTCCGGGTCGTTGACCACGCCGTGGCCGGCCTGTGACGGCACCCCGCCCGCGATCTCTTCGGGAGCGTAGTCCTGCACCCAGTCCCGGCAGATCTGCTCGAACCGCGGGCCGACGACGTTTCCCGCGAACCGCCGGGCACTGTCCCGCCAGGCCTGCGGCGCCTGCCCCCGCCGCTCCAGGCGGCTCCACTCCGGCCTCATGATCGCATGGTGGAACACGACGAGCGGCCATGCGCGCGCGTTCCTCGCGGCCTTCCTGCACGGCTGCCCGGCCGCTGACGACTCCGTGCTCCTCGCCAGCGAACTGGCCGCCAATGCCAGCGTCCACTCCGCCAGCGGCCGGCCGGGCGGCACCTTCACCCTCCGCGCCCGCGTCTACCGCAGCGGCCGTGTGCACGCGGAGATCGAAGACCGGGGAAGCGCGTGGGACGGCGACGTGAGCAGCGCCGAGCCTCCGCACGGCCTTTTCCTGCTCCGCCAGCTCTCCGCTGACTGCGGTGCCCGGCCCGGCAGGCGCGGCTGGATCGTCTGGTCCACCATCGGCGCCCCCCGTGCCGGACGGGCGCGGCAGCCGTGATCACTTTGGAGGTCGCCCTCGCCGCCGCGCGCCAGGCCCTCGCCACCGTGACCGAGCGTGCCGAGCGGCCGGGCTACTACTCCGGCGCCCGCACCGACATCATCAACTCCCACGCCGAACTCCGCGCCGCCCTCGGCATGCTCGTCAAGGCCGCCGGCACGCCGCACCCGGGGTGCTGACCGGCACCCCGGACGCAGGCGGGGCCACGGCGGCTGCGTCCGGCAGGCGTGCCCCACACCACTGCTGACCTGCTCCGCGCCCCGGTGCGGGGCCATGCGCGCGTGCTGCGGGATGTCTTTCTCAGCGCGTCCGGGCACGTCAGCGAGTTGTCAGGCTTACCGTGCCGGAGAACCTCTCCGGTGTCCGGATAAATCTTTCATATAGACGTAATCCAAGATCCGTTGTGCCGCGTCTCCTCTATGTGACTATGTGACGGGCGCTGCTGGCCGGCGAATCGTCAGCGGCACGTACGGGGGAGGCGCGATTGCGCGACCGAGATACCGGCAGCGACCTCGTCGTGATCGCGCTGCCCGGGGTGCAGCGGTTCATCGCCGAGGCGCGGTCCACCGCAGATGTTTCCGCGGCCAGCGAGATCTACTCCGCGCTCGCCGGGCGGGTCATCGGCGCGCTCCGGAGGGCTGGCGCTGAACCAGTCCTGCCCCAGGAGGCCGCTGTTCCGGCAGAAGGTCTGGAACGCATTCCCAGGTTCCGCGAGAACGCGGCGCCGGGACTACCGAACCGGGTCGTGGCGCTGCTGCCGTCAGGCTCCGGCGCCGACGCAGCGAAGCGGGCGAGTGAGGCGGCGTATGCGGCGTGGCGGGACTGGGTGCGCCAGGTGCTGCCTCCGGCTGACGGCCGCCCGGCCCCCGCGACCCCGGGGTTCCCGTGCGTGCAGTGGGTGTGCGTTCCGCCCGACCGTGGTGGCTATGCGGCGCAATGGAAAGCGGCGCAGCGGACGCTCGCCGCGCGCCGCCGGGTGCACGATTTCGAATGGGCGGAATGGCGGCAGCGCGCGCTGTGCTCACTGGCTCCGCGATGGCCGGCCGAGGAGCCGCCCAAGGGGCTGAAGGAGCACGAGAAGGCCACCCTCAGCGCTGTCGGCTGGGTAAAACGGCGCTGGCGGGATATCCAGGAGCGTGACGGCTCGCGGCCGCCGGGTTTTCCCTCCACTCCATCCATTGCGTCCGCACCGTACCGCCATGCCGTCCTGCGGCGTCTTGACGAGCCTCAGGTATCTGGGGCAGTCCGCGCCATGGAGGACGCCCACCGGGAGATAGGCGACGCCCTGGGGACCGGGGGAGAGGAAACGCCGGTGCCGGGGCTTTCGCTCCCACCTAACGGGCCGGGGAGATGGTTCGCCAGGTCGGGCGGCCCCTGGGCCTATCCGGAGCGCTGGCGCGCGGAGGCGCTGGTGCGCGAAGCGGGTATGGACCCGGCGCGCGGCGGCTCGGCCAAGGTGACGGAGATCGCGGACGCCGTGCGCCGCGGGCGAGAGGCCGCACGGCGGCTCCGCGAGCTCATGGAGAAACCTGGCGACGGAGCGGTACGTGGCGGCAGGGCGGTGCGGCTGGCCAGCTATCTCGCAGTGATGGTCCAGGATCTCGACAGCATGGGACTGTTCCTCAGCGGGATAGCAGGCGATGCCGCCGGCAGGAAGATCGGGGTGAGCCCGGACGAGCACCGGCGGGTCTCGGGAATGCTGCTGGAGGTCGCAGCGCAGCAGCGCGAGGTGCTGCGGCGCGATGCGCAGGAGACCGGGCCGCTGTTCGCCGTGCCCGTCTACGCCGGAGGCGATGATCTGCTCGCCTTCACCCCGGCAGCTATGGCACTCGACACGGCGCAGGCGTGCCACGGTACGATCGCGGGGAAGGCGCTGCCGCATGCCAGCACGGCCGTGCTGTTCTTCCACTACCGCGCGAGCATCCAGCAGGCCATGAGCGAAGCGCGGCGACTGCTGGATAACGCCAAGGAACACGTGCGTGGCAAGCACGCGCTGGCCGTGGGATACCTGCGGCGATCCGGGGTTAGCGCCGCGTCGGTGCAGCCGTGGCCCGGCCGTGACGGCGGCAGCAGCGTGGATATGTTCGGGATCTTCGCGCGGGAGCGAGAGCACCGGCTGTCGCCGCGGCTGGCAGCCGACCTTGAGCGTGACGCCGGTGAACTCGCCAGCCTCCCGGCGGTCTCGGACAGGCTCTACCGGGCGGAACTGGCCCGCCTGGTCCGGCGGCACAGTGGGGCTGGCCCTGGCGGTGATCGCGATGCAGCCGAGCGCGTCGCCCGGGCACTTGACTGGCTTGGCGAGCACGAGCGTGCCCCGGGGCACGCCGGGCGGCCCCGGCCGGAACTCGCCGCCCGGGTCGGCGTGTTCCTGCGCCAGGAGGCCCAGTGAGCACCTCGTCCTGGCTGGCCTTCTTGCCGCGTGACACCGTCTTCGTGCGCGACGGGCGCCCGTTCGACGCGGCGTCCGACGCGCTGGCGCAGACGGTGTGGCCCGGCCCGACGACGATCGCCGGCGCAGTTGGCGCCGCGTTCGGGGGGAACCCGGATGAGGTGCGCGGACCGGTGCTCGCCCGGCGGGGGAGATCCGGCTGGGAGCCGTACTTCCGGGCGCCGGCCGACCTGGTCGTCACCCAGGATAGGGACAGGCCGCGCCGCGTGTTCCGGCTCACGCCAGCCGAGCCTGCCGGGCAGACGGACCTGCACGAGACCGCGGCCAGCCGGACGGGCGGCAGCGCCCTCCGCCTGCTGGTACCGGCTGGCGACGCGGAGTTTGCTGGCCCGGTGGAGCCGCTGCGCGGGTGGATCCCCGGGCATGTCCTGGCGGAGTACCTCGCAGGCAGGTTGCCCGCGCCGGAAGGAACGCCGCTACGGGGCTTCGAGCCGCTCATGCGGGGAGAGGAACTCGCCGAGCCGCTGCTGCCGGAACGCAGGGTCGGGCTGGCTCGCGAGGACCGCAGCGCCAGGGCAGGCTATCTCTACCAGGCGGCGCACCTGCGCCCGGACGGCGACTGGGCCTTTCTCGCCGAGATCACCGCGCCGGCCGGCTGGAGCCGGCCGGCGGCAGACCACATCCCGTTCGGCGGGAGAGGGCGCCTCGCCGACGTGCGGCCCGCGGCTCTGCGGTGGCCGGCCAGCGGGGTTGGCGAGGACGAGACGCGCGTGCTCGTATACCTGGCGACACCTGCGGTATGGCCGGACGGGTGGCGAATGCCCGTTCCGGACGGTGCGGGGCTGGCCGCGGCGGCGTCCGGGGACCCGGAGCCGGCCGCGACCGTCAAACGGGAGCAGGGACGGGCATGGCGGGACAGCCGCGCGCTGCGCTGGGCGGTACCGGCCGGGTCGGTGTACCTGCTGGAGTTCGGCGATGGTGAGGCTGGCGCGGCATGGGCGAGGACATGGCATGGGACCGCCCTGGACCGGGGCGGAACCCCGCCGGACGAGGATCTGCTGCGCACCGCCGGGTTCGGCGTGGTGCTGACGGGAGCGTGGACATGACGGAGTACCTGCTGTACCTGTACGCCGAGTCGCCGGTGCATACCGGGGCCGCCGACAGCGTCGACGTGCTCGACCTCCCGGTGCAGCGGGAGGCCGCGACCGGCTACCCGGTGATCTGGGGGCAGAGCCTGAAGGGAGCGCTGCGGCAGGCGGCCTGTGACGCGGGCAGCGAGGCGGGCTGGGGGAAGGACCGGGTCGAGGCCGTGTTCGGGTCCGCGATCGAGCGCCCCGACGAGGACGGCGGCACGACGGCGGGCACGCTCGCCGTCGGGGACGCGCAACTGGTCGCGATGCCGGTGCCGGCGCTGCGCCGCACGTTCGCCTGGCTCACCTCGGAGATCGCGCTTGGCAGGCTTGCGCGCAAGTACGCGGTGCTGGGCTGGCCGTCACTGCCGGTCCCGGCGGCGCGGAGCGACGGAGGAGCCGCGGCGTCCGGCGAGTGGACGCAAGCGGGTCGCGAAGTGCTCGGTCCGTGCCTCGTCCCGCTCGGTGATGCGCCCGACGACCGCCTGGCCGCGTGGGCCGGGCGGATCGCGGGTGACGCCCTGGCTGCGGACGAGGCGTTCCGGCCCTTCGCCGGCAAGCTGCGCGGCGACCTCGTGCTGGCAGGAAGTGACATCGTCCCTGTCCTGCTCACCGAGTGCACCGAGCAGGCGGTACGGGTCCAGCTCGGCGAGTCGAAGACCGTGGAGAACGGGCCTTTTTACAGCGAGTACCTTCCGGCGGAGACGATCATGGCGGCGGCGCTCACGTTGCGGGAGAAGGGCGATACCGCGGAGCACCGGCAGGCCCTGCGCGGCCTGCTGCACGAGCAACTACTGCAGATCGGGGGAGACGAGACCATCGGCAAGGGGCTGATGTGGGGACGGCTGCTGGAGCGGTCGTCATGACGGTGCGCCGCATTGACCAGGGAATGGCCGCCGCCGCAGCCCGGGCGCTCCCCCAGGATCTTGTTGTCGATAAGGAGTTGCGCACCCGCTACCGGCAACTCCGCGTCATGCTGCACACCGCCGGGCTGGCGGCGACCTACGCGTTCATCGCGTCGAAGGCCGGAGACACGGACGGCGGGCCGGACGGGTCCGGCAGGCTGGCCGGGGCGTACCGGCAGGCAGGCGACGCGATCAGGGGACGGCTGTCCGACATGGAGCTGTTTCCCGGCGGCGCGCGGCCAGCAGGCGTCCGGGACGTGATGGCCGAACTGGGGAAGATGGATCCGGTGCAGTACGCGCGGGCCAGCGCCGAGGCGGCCGCGCTCGTCGGCTGGCTAAGCCGGCTCGCCGATGCCGCGTTCCAGGAGACCGGCGGGCGGAGCGGCCATGCCTGACGAGGGCAGCCCGCGAAGCCAGCCGCCGGGAAGCCGCGGGCCACGGCCGACCCCGCCGCGCGGAGGGCCGGCGCCGCCGCAGGCCGCCCCGTCGTCGCCGCAGGCCGCCTCCAGGCCGAGGCCGCCGCAGGCCGTCCCGAGACCAGGGCCGCCTGGCCGGCGCGGGGAGGCGCCGTCCCGTGACGGGCGGTCAGACAAGATCCCGGCCGCCGGGCCACTGGGATCTGTCGTCGCCTGGGACGGGCGCTGCGTGGTACCGGACGGCTCGTACCGGGTCGGCGGGTTTCGTTTCGGCGCCAGCGCGCTCATCATGCTGAACCGCGTCGCGTTCTTTGACGCACACGCGGGAAGGCTCGACGACGGCGGGAAACGGGCGCTGCTCTCATGGGCCTGCGAGCACAAGCTCGGGCAGGACGGCAGCCTCGTCGCCGCTGTCGCCCACCGGCGGGAAGCCGCGCTGCGCGCGCTGTCCGGGGTACCGCGGCGGAAGCAGCGGTACCACGTCCGGCTGCGCGCCGAGCCCGAGTGGCGGCTCGCTGTCGGCCTTGGCGACAACGCGAACGCGCACGAGATCGGGCTGGCGCTGCACGGCACCTACGGGTGGCCGGTGATCCCCGGCTCGTCGCTCAAGGGACTCACCGCCGCGTGGGCGGCGGCATCCCTGGATTCCGAGGCGGACCGGGTAGCCGTGCGACGGGTCCTCGGCACGCCTCGGCGGGACGTCGCCCCCGAACCGGCTGATGCCGATGCCGCTGGCCCTGGCGGCCGGGGCGGCAGGAAGCCTGACGCGGAACGTGGCACGGTGTGCTTCCTCGACGCCATCCCGGCCGGGCAGCCCGTCGCCGTCGAGGCCGACGTGCTCACGCCGCACGTCAAGCCGTACTACGACAGCATCGCCAGCGGTGCGGAAGGGAAAGCTATCCCGCCGGCCGAGTACCACAACCCGGTGCCGGTCATGTTCCTCACCGTGCGCGGGGCCTATGCCGTGGACCTGTACGGGCGGAGCAGCGAGGACGTGGACCTGGCGGTCGGCTGGCTGATGAAGGCGGGAGACGAGCTGGGCGCCGGGGCCAAGACCGCCGCCGGTTACGGGTACCTGTCGGTGACCCGGTGGCCGGCCGAGGAGCGGACGACATGACCGTGTACGTGATCTCCGTGGGCCTGAGCGTGTGGGACAACCTCAAGGACCCGTACAAGAAGCTCACGGATCCTCGTCTCCGTGCCGCAGTGCTGTGCGAGAAGCCACACGAGATGCTGGCCGGGATACTGGCCGACGCCGGCATGGAGGACGAAAGCCGAGACGAGAGCCGGGAGGCGGTGAGCAAGTGGCTGGCCGGAGAACTGGCAGTCGGCGGTGAGCCGGGCCAGGACCCAGCGCATACCGGGAAGCTCCACGAGGTAGCGAAAGTCGTCCAGCCTGACCTTTGGCCACCTGACATGAGCGCTGAGGCCGAGACGTTCGACCGGGCCGGCGGGTTCCCGTTGGGGCGCGGCGACATCGCGGTCCTCGTCTGCTCGGATACCCCGCGCGGGCTGCTCGCGGGAGCGTGGAACGCGCTGGCGCTGACCGGTGCCGACTTCACGCGGATCAGGTACCTTCCCGGCCCGGGGGAACCGCTCGGCATGCTGCGCGGCAATGCCGGCCCGGGGGACCCGCTGGGCAAGCGGTGCGTCAATGCCGTGCTGGTGCGGGTTCCCGGTATGGACGCCAGCTCAGCGGAGGGATTCCGGTCGGCCATGCGCGGACTGGGCCTGCTCGCATGCCACCTGTTCAAGTCGGGGCAACTTAAAAAGGGCGAGGAGTTCCGGTTCTACCTGTCTGGCGGTTTCAAGGCAGCGATCCCGTACCTGATCGGGCTGGCCGAGGCGGTGCGGTCCATCGACGCCAATCGCCTCGGTGAGCTTGGCGTACCGGATCTCATGCCGGATGACGGGTCTCCGTACCCAGTCCGGGCGTTTGTCCTGCACGAGACGGCCGGGCCGGGAGCGCCGGCGATCGAGTTGCCCCTGCGGTGGCTGGACGCGGAGTGGATTCGCGGGGAACTGGCCGAGTTCAACGCGTCACTGCAACGCCCGGGAATCCCCGGATACGGGCTGCTCAGGGGCTATGCCTACGACGTCAAGGGGCCGGCCGGTAAGGAAACGTGCACGCTGACGCCGTTCGGTGAGGGGCTGCGTGCGCTGTTCGGTGCCAGTTCGGAGCACTTCGGCTGATGAGCCAGCACCCGCCAGGTACGGTCGGCGTCGTCCCCCTCGGGCGTGACGGCGACCGGGGTCTCCGGCGAGTGGACCAGCCGCCGGCCGGCCTCGGCGGGCTGCTCGGGTGGTGGGAACGCCTGTGCGGTGGCATTTACGAGTCGGTGCGGAGCGCGCGGCCCGTCGACCTGGAGTTCCGCGACGACGATGCGCTCAGGGACTGGCCGGGCGAGACCTTCGCTGCGCTGAAAGAGATCCGCGCGCGGCCTGACGTCAAGCCGCTCGCGACGGTCACGGAACTGGTCGGCCAGATGCGGTTGCGGCGCCCGCTGCTCCTGACAGTGCTTTTCTCACCGGACCGCGTGCTGTCGCGGCTGCTCGATTCGCTGGGCGCGAGCAGGACAAGCGAGAAAGGCGAGGCCGGGAAGAGACTGATCGACTGCTGGATCGCGATGTGCTGGACCGCCGAAGCGGCCTGGGACGCCGTGACCGGCGACCTGCCCGCCGAGCGGGGCTTCGCATCCGGTGACGGGGCACTGCTGCGGCCCCTGGCCGCCCGGCTGCGGTTCCTGGTGCTCAGCGAGCCGATGCGATCCCGCGGCCACCCCGACGAAGCCTGGTGGGGGCGGAAAGCCGACCCGAGCCCCGGCAGTAGCGGCGTCCTCAGCCGCGCGTTCGGGCCGGAGTCCTGGCGGCTGCTCGCGGGCCGCTGCCAGGAGGCGCGGCGCGAGTGGCTCGGCGTGCTCGGCACCTACCAGTCCCACCCGCTGCTCTCCCAGGCCGAGCCGGACGAACTCGAAGAGGAGATACGCGCCGTCGTCTTCCGCGGCGCGCACGGCTGGCGGGCACGGCCGCTCGGCTTGTCGGCCAGGCCGTTGAAGGACGCCACCCCGCTGACCGCCGAGGACACGTCGGTTATCGCGGACGTCATCGAATGCCACCTGCTGCCGCGGTTCGCGATACCGGCCGTCGCCCGCCTCGTGCTCTACGACGACAAGCCGCGCCGGCTGCCGGAACGAATACCGGGATGGTTGTCCCGGTCGCTGCCGGAACGGCTATCGCGCTGGGTGGCGGTGTGGCTGCCGAAGGTGCTGGGGTGGCTGCTATCGGGCCGGGTCGTGCTGGGCGCCGTCGCCGTGCTGGCCGGGCTGGCGGCGGTCGGCTGCGCGGCGGCCCTGCTGGTCTACCCCGCGACGTGCCTGGCGGCGGCGTGCTACGTGCTGATCGGCGGGACCGTGCTGCTCCGCCGCGGCGGCCTCGGGACGATGTGGCTGCTGCGGATGCCCGCCGCGTCCGCCGTGGGCGTGTTCGCGCTGATCAGCTTCATGCCAGGAGGGTGGCTCGCCACGCCGCCCGGTGGCTGGCGGGCCATGCTTGCCCTGTTCGCCGCGTCGTTCGGCTACCTGCTGGTAGAGGCGCGCCATCACGGCGTGGCCGGTGCCGCGGCGGTGCTGCGCGCGCTGCTGGTCTGGGCGGTGGGAGCGGTGCACGCGCTGATGGTCAGCCTGATCGGCCTGGTGGTGGTGGCCCCCGCGTTCGTGGGCGATGGCGGGCAACTGGCGAAGGACCTCTGGTCGGCGCCCGCGTACGGGCACGCCGGGACGGTGCTGGCGCTGGCGACCGCCTGGTGCCTGGCCGCCGGGGTGTTCTCGCAGATCCTGTGGGACGACCGGCCGATTACCGCGCCGCTGGCGCACCTGAGCTGGCGGAAGCAGGGTACGGAGGAGACGCGATGACGTGGACGACGCTGACCTTGCAGGTCACTACCCCGCTGTTCAACGGCGGCGCGGACCCGGATGACAGCTATGGCTTCCGGCCCGGAGGCGAGGCAGGGCTTCGGGTCGCGTCCATCCGCGGCGCGATGCGGTTCTGGTTCCGCGCCCTGGCCGGCACCGTCGCCGGGCCTGATCTGCGGTTGCTCGCTGATCTTGAGCGCCATGTCTTCGGCGACGCGGGCAATCCGTCTCCGGTGCAGCTACGCATCCCCGCGCAGCCGCGGGCGGAGCGCACGCAGGCCCCCGGCTTCCTTAACGGCGGCGAACGCGGCAAGTGGCTCGCCTACCTGCTCGGCCAGGGGCTGACCACGTGGAACAGGGACACCCGCCGCTTCCAGCTCAGCCGTCCCGGCTTCGTCGACGCCGGCCAGAGCTTCGAGCTCAAGCTGCGGTTCGCGGCAGAGGAAGCCGGCGCGCTCGCGCTCGGCGCGCTGCGGCTCTGCTGCCTGTACGGCGGCTTCGGGGCACGTACTCGCCGTGGCTTCGGCGGGGTGCAGATCACCGGCGTCAGCGGCCCACTGCCGGGACCGTGGACGGGGGATTCGCTGCGAACCGGCGGGCTGCGTGACTACGCCGGGGTGCGGACGCTGTGGCCGTCCGGGAACCTGGCCGTCTGCCGTGACATCCTGGCGGGCCTGCGAGAGAAGCTGCGGCCATCCGCCGGGCCGGTGTTCGACGACGAGTGGGCCGAGCCGCCCCCCTACCCGGTGCTCAGCCGGTCCAGGACCGTGGTCGGGGTAAGCGGCGGCGAGGCGTTCGGCGACTGGCGGGACGTCCTCTGGCACGCCGGGGAGCAGTTGCGTCACTTCCGCGCGGACAGGGAGAACACAAGTCCCTGCGCCAGCTACCGGCCAAAGATCGAGACGCGGGAGTGGAAGGAGGTGGTTCACGGTCCGAGCGACCGCTTCGGCCTGGGAGCGCTGGGCCTGCCGGTGGTCTACAAGGACGACTACGTCGTCAACGTGGACCGCGGTGCCGGCGAGAAGCTGCGCCGGGCCTCACCTTTGTGGCTGCGCGCCGTCGGGTCCGACGGCAACTGGCGACTGCTGTCCTTCGCCTTCCTCGGCCGGTTCCTGCCCGGACCCAATGCTCCCGGCGTGCATCTGTGGCAGGACAATAGGCAGCGTAAGGCGCTCGACGTGACTGACGCTGACATGCGATCTCTCGCCGACCAGTGGATCAGGGCGCTGAGAGCCGACCAGTCCTTCACCGACACGGCTCACCGGACCTGAACAGGGAGCGGCCATGCCAACCCTGATCGAGCTTCGGCTGAAGGCAAACTGGCCGGTACGGCCGGACACGCGGCAGGTGCACGGGCTGGCCTGTGCGCTGTTCGAGGGCGAGGCGGCCGCGCACTCCGGACAGGAGAAGCCGTTCGCGGTATGGCCGCTGCGCCCCGTCCCGGACGGGCCGGCGGACGAGTGGACGTGGCGGGCCGCCTGGCTGCCGGACGGGCCCGTGCCCGCCGGGGCGGTCACGACGGACCGCCTGCGCGTCGGGCACGTGAGCTGTGTTGTCACCGAGAGCACGCAGCGCCGTGTCACGCACGCCGCACTGGCGACCGGGCCGGCGCGGGGAAGCATCACGATCACGTTCGGCTCCCCCACCTACTTCTCCCAGAACGGGACGGACAGCGTTATCCCAGACCCGCGGCTGATCGCCGGGTCGTGGCGGCGGCGCTGGAACTCGTCGCTGCCCGATGCCGACCCGCTCGCCGTCGGCGACGAGCTGTGGCGCCAGACGCACCGCTGGCTGCGGCTGCCCGCCTTCGACCTGCGCACCGAGCGGCGCGACACCGGGCACGGCCGTGACCGGGCCGGGTTCACCGGGACGGCGACGCTGCGGCTCACGCGCGGCGCCCCGGCCACCGCGGGGAAGGTCCTCGGCACCCTGGCGCGGTTCGCCGGGTACTGCGGGACTGGCGCGCAGACGACCCACGGCTTCGGCGCCACCTCGGTCTCGCCCGGCTACGGGAGCGGCGATGGGTGAACTGCTGGAGCGGGCGTTCACGGAGCAGCGGCTGCTGGATGCCTGGGCGGAGGTCCGTGACGCCGCGCTGGCGGACGGAGAGGGCGGGTCGGAAGTCGACCGCTTCGAGGCGGCAGCGGCGCGTCACGTCGCCCAGCTCGCGGCGGCGCTGGGGGACGGGACGTTCCGGCCGCACCCGGTGGTGCGGGTCGACATCGCCAAGCGCGGCGGGGGAGTGCGCGAGCTGGCGGTGCCCTCGCTGGCCGACCGCATCGTGGAACGGGCGCTGCTCGCCGAACTGGACCCCGTCATCGACCCGCTCCTGCTGCCGTGGAGCTTCGCCTACCGGCACGGTCTCGGGGTGCGGGACGCCCTGGTGTGCCTGACGGAAGCCCGGGACGAGGGGGCAGCATGGGTCGCGCGGTGCGACATCGATGACTGCTTCGAGCACATCCCGCGCTGGGAGGTGATCCGCCGCCTGCGGGACGTGGTACATGACACCGCGGCGGTGGACTTGGTGCGCCGGTTCATGGACCGGCCTGTCGTGGGCGAGCGCGTCCCGCGGCCGGACCGCGGGCTCGGGCTGCACCAGGGCAGCCCGCTGTCACCGCTGCTCTGCAACCTCTACCTGGACGCGTTCGACCGGGCCATGCTGGCGCTGGGCTACCGGGTCCTGCGCTACTCGGATGACATCGCGATCCCGGCCGCCGACCGCGGCGGCGCGGAGCAGGCCCTGTCGGACGCCGCACGGGAACTCGCCGCACTCCGGCTGGACCTCGATCCGGTGAAAAGCCAGGTCGTCTCGTTCGACGCCGGCGTGCCGTTCCTCGGCACTGTCGTCACGTCCCTGACCAGTCCGGGCGCGATGGCGGTGTCGCACCCGCTGGAGACCGTCGTCTACGTGGACCGGCAGGGCAGCCTGGTGCGCAGCCGCGGCGAGCGCATGGTGGTCGAGCACCAGGGTGAGACGCTGCTCCGGCTGAACCTCAAGCGCGTCCGGCAGGTCGTGTGCGTCGGACGGGTGGGGATGACGACGCCGTTCATGCAACGGGCCGTGCGCGACGGGATCGACGTGATGCTCCTGGATGACCACGGCGGTCCCGGTGGCCGCCTGACGTCGCTGGAGCACAGCGACCCGACCGCACGCCGGGCGCAGTACCGGGCCGCGGACGACGAGCGGGCCGCGCGGGAACTGGCGAGAGCATTCGTCGACGGGAAGATCGCCAACATGAGGGTGTCGCTGTTGCGCGCCGGCCGCCGGGGTCCGGATCCCGTGGTCACCAGCGCGGCCGAGACCCTGGCGATCACCAGGCTCGTGCTCGCCGACGCGGCCTCCTATGAGGAGATCCTGGGGCACGAGGGATCGGCGACCCGCGAGTACTTCCGCGCCTGGCGGCACGTGATCGGGGACGACTGGGGCTTCACGGCCCGCGAGCGCCGGCCGCCTCCGGACCCCGTGAACGCGATGCTGTCGTTCGGCTACACCTTGCTCGTCCAGGAGGCCATCGCGGCGCTCGGCATGGCCGGGCTCGACGCCGCCGTGGGTTTCCTTCACCGTGCGCGCTGGGGCCGCCCGTGCCTGGCGCTCGACCTCATGGAGGAGTTCCGCCCGGTGGTGGTCGACGCGGTCGTGCTGCGCTGCCTGTCCACCGGTATCGTCCGGTTCGAGGAGTTCGACACGGTTCCCGGCATGGGCTGCCGGATGAACACGCGATCGCGCCAGGCGTTCCTGGCTGCTTACGAGCGCAGGATGCTCACCGTGTTCACTCACGAGCCCACGGGACGCCGGGTGTCGTACCGGGTGGGCATCAGCCTGCAGGCCAAGGCCCTCGCGCGCGCCATCCAGGACCCGGAGCGCGCCTACCGGGCGGTGCGATGGAAATGACGAGTCTGGTCCTGGCCGCGCGCAGTGCGGGGCGGGCATGATGAGGTACGTGGTGGCTTACGACGTCGCCGACGACCGCCGCCGGGAGGATGTCGCCACGGTGCTATCGGGGTATGGGCCGCGGGTGCAGCTCAGCGTGTTCGAGTGCGACGTGCGGACACGACATGAGGCCGCGGCGTTGCGGGCGAAGCTGCGGGAACTGATCGACCCGGTCGAGGACCAGGTGCGGCTGTACCCGCTCGACGACCGGGCTGCCCGCCAGGCGACGGTGCTGGGCGCACGGGTCATCGAGGAGCGCCAGGACTTCTGGATCGTCACATGAACCGGTACAGGGGCGGTGCGGGATGGGCGCTTGGCGGGCCGGTTGGCGCGGAAGTACGTCCTGGTCACGGGCTTGCCGCCACGGGTGCGGCCGGATCAGGGCGTCCTGGTGCATGCTCCCGGCGAGGTTGGCGCAACCGGCAACAAATGTCCTGGTCACGGGCACCTCCGCAGCGCATCCGTCACAAACCCCAGCCCGACACCGAGGGCATAGAAACCTTCGACGAGAGGAAGTTGGTCACGTACATGGCGGCCGTCACAAACCCCAGCCCGACACCGAGGGCATAGAAACGCGCGCCTGCTCTGTGAGCCACTGCCGTGCGTCCGACGTCACAAACCCCAGCCCGACACCGAGGGCATAGAAACGACTCCCGGATGTCCACGGTGGCCGCGTCGTGCTCGTACACGTCACAAACCCCAGCCCGACACCGAGGGCATAGAAACATCGCCCGGGTATGTCCACATCCCGTGCTCCTGAAGTCACAAACCCCAGCCCGACACCGAGGGCATAGAAACTGACGTCCTCCAGGTGGTGTGTGCTGCCTGTGCGTCACAAACCCCAGCCCGACACCGAGGGCATAGAAACCGTGCGCGTAGCAGCCTTCGCTGGCGTCTTCCCATCCGGTCACAAACCCCAGCCCGACACCGAGGGCATAGAAACGCTGCGGCGCGGGGGTCGTCGCGGTAGATCTTGCTGGGGTCACAAACCCCAGCCCGACACCGAGGGCATAGAAACGAGGGTGGTGACAATGCCGCGCCGCTCGGCGTCCAGCACGAGTCACAAACCCCAGCCCGACACCGAGGGCATAGAAACCACGGTGGCCGAGCCTCCGGCATGCACGGTGGCGCGTCACAAACCCCAGCCCGACACCGAGGGCATAGAAACGCCGAGTCGTAAGCGTACACGGTGGCCGAGCCGTGGGTCACAAACCCCAGCCCGACACCGAGGGCATAGAAACGGTCGTCGGGCTTGGCCGACAGAACCGGGGGCTCGTCACAAACCCCAGCCCGACGCCGAGGGCATAGAAACGCTCGTACCACGCCAGCAGGCTGTGCCAGTCACGGTCGAAGTCACAAACCCCAGCCCGACACCGAGGGCATAGAAACGTGTAGCTGGCATCTCTGCCTGCCATAGCTGTGTCGGAAACCCCAGTCCTAAATCGAGGACATAGAAATTCCCAATAGGTTGCCCATCCCTCATTCATGACCTACGAAGCGATGGCATCCTTGAATAACAGAGGACACAAGTATTGGCCTGGGAGCGAGAGGGGGAAACGCCATGATGAACGCGTTGCCAGGGATCGGGCGCCAAGGGCGGTGACGCCGGGGCGACCGCCGAGCCGCGCCTTCGCGTCATGGCTCAGGACGATCGCCCGGCCTCCGCGGCGTGCGCGGCGATGATCAGGCCGTGGGCGCCGCGTGCCGGGCCGACGGACAGGGGCGAGCAGGCGGGGGTTCTGCGCAGCTCATGGTAAATACTGGAACTTGCTGGATAAGCGTGGAAGCGCATATAGTGCTGGCATGGCTGAATCCATCGAGGCACTGGAACGGCGTCTCCTGACGCTGCGCACCGCGGTGCGGCAGGCGGTGGCCGCGGGGGAGCGGGGGCGCGCGCGGACGCTGCGGGCCGAGCTGAAGGACGCGGAGCGGGCCTGGGACGACGCCGTCGCCCGCCTGGAGAGCAGCCCGCCGGAGGCGGGCGGGGCGGAGGCGGGCCGCCCCGCCCGCCCGGCCCCGCTGAGCACCGTGCCCCCGGCCGGCTCCCGCCCGGACGGGCCGCTGCTCCCGCTCCGGGAGCAGGTGTACCAGGCACTCAGCCTGCTCACCGTTCCCGCGGCGCCGCGGCTGATCAGCGCGGTGCACGAGGCGTTCTTCGCCGGGCCGGTCCCCGCCGCCCGGCTGACCAGCCTGCGCCGCGACGAGGAACGCTCGTTCCGGGCCGCGCCGTTCGCCCGCCCCTACTACATCTGCGCCGCCCTGACCGCCGACCTGCTGGCCCCCGTCCGCGGCCTGCTCGCGATCTCCACCTGGCCGATGGAAAAACGTGTCATCGGATCGCTCAGCCCGCGCGTCGACTATCTGACGGCCGCCGTCCGGGTGGCCGAGAGCATCGAGCGCATCCCGGACCCGGGACCCGCGGTCCGGCGGCTGCTGTGGCGGTTCGCCGCCAACATCCCGGGCGCGGCGGCGAACGCCGCCGCGATGGACCCGCGGGCCGTGGCACGGGCCGCGCACGCGGAACTGGAGGTCCATGCCGATGCCGACCTCGCGGTCCGGCGGCCCGCTGCGGCGCGGGCACGCCGCCAGCTCGACGACGCGCAGCAGCTCTTCGGCAGCCGCCTGCGAGGCCAGCCCGGGGCGGGCGCGGCGAGCTGACACGTCCCCCGCGCCCGCCGGCCCGGGGCGGCCGTCCCGCAGCCTGCGGCCCGGTGACCCGCGGCCCCCTGCGTGCGGCACGCCTGCGCCACGGGCTCACCCTGCACGCCACCAGCCCATCTCGTGAGGAAGACAGTGCACAGCATCGAAACCCGGCTTGGCCGTATCCGGGGAAAGCTACCCCCGCGTCACCACACCGCGCGGACGATCGCCGCGCTGACCAGCAACCCGGGCTGTGCCCGGCGGGCGGTCATGGACGCGGCGGGCGTCGACAAACAGCGCCTGGCGGCCCACGCCGGCTTTCCCGCGCCGTTCGGGCAGTCCCGGTTCGCGCTCGCGCGGGGGAACGCGTTCGAGGCGCAGGTGAAGGCGAACGGCGCCGCGGAGCTGCTCACGCTGCTGCGCGAGCACCTGCGCCTGCCGATCCCCGAGGCGCACTACGACGACCTGGGCGAGGTCGGCGGGAACGCCAGCCGCGAACTGCGCTACGCCCGGACCAGGAGCCTGCTCGCGCGGGCGCACGCCTGCGGCGATGACGCGGGGACCATGTTCGACCATCCTCTGCTGCGGCTGGACGTGGGCGGGCGTGCGGCCTACCTGGAACCGGACCTCCTCGCGTTCCGGCTGCGGGAGAAGTTCCACGTGGTCGAGATCAAGTCGTTCCCGGTGATCGACGGGCAGGCCGACGGGGAGAAGGTGGCCGCGGCCGCGATCCAGTCCGCCGTGTACGTGCTGGCGCTGCGCGCCATGCTCGCCGAGATGGGGATCGGCCCCGATGCCGTGGCCGACGAGACGATCCTGGTCTGCCCGGAGAACTTCTCCAACCGGCCCGCCGCCGCCTCTCTGGACGTGCGCAAGCAGCTCACCGTGCTGCGCCGCCAGCTTTCCCGCCTGGAGCGCATCGAGAACCTGCTGGAGCTGCTGCCGCCGGACCTGACCTTCGACCTGGAACCCGGCGAGGACGGGACACCCACGAGACCGCCCGGTGACCTGGCCGCGGCGATCCGCCGGGTGGAGGCACGGTACGCCCCGGAGTGCCTGTCCACCTGCGAGATGTGCTTCTTCTGCCGGGACGAGGCGCACGCCGCCACGGCCCGGCTCGGCCGCGACACGCTGGACGACCTTGGCGGCGTGGAGCACATCGCGCAGGTGCTGAGCCTCGCCCGGGGCGCGGACGTGACGGCCGCCCCCGAGATGGCCGAGGCGGCCGGGCTGCTCGCCGCCGCCGCCCGGCTGCGCGGCGAATGCCTGGGCGAGGCGGTATGAGCACGCTGACCTCGCTGGCGCGGGCGCTGGCGGCCGGGCGGGGGTTCGCGCAGCCGGTCTGCACCGTCCGCCACGTGCACATCCACGAACGGCCCCTGGTCTTCGTCCCGCTTGCGCTCGCCGGCGAGGCGGTCGCCCCGCTGGCGGCCATGGCCGGCGACGACCCGGAATCGCCCCGGCTGCTCGTGGTGGCCGAGCCCCGCGACCGCGACCAGCGGTTCGCCTTCGCGGCCGAGCTGGCTTCGGTGATCCTGCCCTACATCGAGCGCCACACCAGCGCGGAGGAAACGGTAGCCGGGGGGCGGGGACGCGACGACCGCGTCCGCTTCGCCGGCGCGCCGCAGGTCCTGGTGCCCAACCCGGACGGCATCGCGTTCACCCGCCTGCTCGGCCGGTCCACCCGCTTCCGGCGCACCGAGGGGGAGTACGCCGTCCCGCCCTCCGTCCCGCTGCTCGGCCGCTGGCTCACCTTCCTCGCCGAATGCGCCGAGCATCCCGGCTCCTGTCTCCTGCTCGCCGCCACCGACGCCCTGGCGCTGCACTGGGCCACCGGGCAGAGCCCCGTCGAGGACCGCAGCCTCGGCACGATCGCCGGCTGGATCGACCCGCCGCCCGGCCGGACCGGCGCGCAGGCCGCCGCGGACGCCGAAGACCCCGTCCGCTGCCCGCCTGCAGGCCCCGCGACCGACCCGGGCTTCGACAACGAGGTCCTCGAACCCCGGATCGCAGCCGTCCGCGCCGCGCGAGCCGCCGGGGACGAGCGGGCCTGGCGGCGTGCCAGGTCCGCGCTGGCCGGCGCGCTGGCCAGCCAGCTCCAGCCCACCTGGGAGCTGATGTGGCGGGCCGTCGCGCTGCTGCGCCGCCTGCCGCCAGGCGGGCACGTCGCGGCGCGGTGGGACAGGGACAAGGACGCGTTCACCGCCCACGTGGCGCACATCCGCGACGGGGGCCCGCCGCAGCCGCGCCGCGACACCGCGGTCGCCGCCGCGCGGCGCCTCACCTGGCTGGAGTGGGTGCAGGCGAGCTACGCGGCGCAGCGGGCGCTCGACGACCCCCTGGTCATGGCCGAATACCGGATGAGCGGCGAGGCGTTCGCCGGCCAGGTGGTCGCCGCCGAGTCCGCTCGCGTGGATTCCTCCGGCCGCAAACGCGTCCTGCGTCCCCATATCACGGTCAAGACGGAGGACGCGGTGACCGTGGAGCCCGGTGCCTCCGTCACCTCACCCGCGCGGCCGAAGCAGAAGGCGCACGTCGTATCGGTGGCGCCCGCGGGCGGGAGCACGCTCGTCACCGTCGAGCTGTCGGGCGGCATGGGCCGCGGCCTCACGCCGCCACCGGGCAGCGTCCCCGGGATCGGCGAAACCGTCTGCTACGCGGCTCTCAGCGACGCCTACCGGCCGCCCCCGCCGTTCCCCGAGCCGGAGAACACCCCGTGGACGCACGGCGGCCCGCCGCCGCAGTACGTGCCCACCGACGAGGACGCGTCGGAGGCGTGGTCATGAGCGAGGGAGCGGCCACTGACACGACCGCCCGCCCGGCATCCGGCGAAACGGCGGACCCCGGCAGACTCGCGGACCGCGCGGCCGGCGCGGTGCTGGCCGACCTCGGCAGCGGGCGGCACCGGGGCGTCGTCGTCGACTCCCCGCCGGGCGCGGGCAAGTCGGCCCTGGTCGTGCGCGCGGCAACGGAACTGGCGGACGCGGGCGAGCGCGTCATGGTGGTGGCCCAGACCAACGAGCAGGTCGACGACCTGACCGACCGGCTGGCCGCCGACCGGCCCGCCCTGCCCCTCGCCCGGCTCTCCGCGCAGGACTACGTGCCCTCCCGGCGTGTGGCGCGACATCATCAGGTGACTGTCTCGGCCCAGGCGCACGACGTGGCGGGATACCCGGTAGTGCTCAGCACGGCCGCCAAGTGGGCGACGGTGGGCGGCGACCGGGTATGGCCGTGGGCGATCGTCGACGAGGCGTACCAGATGCGCTCGGACCTGCTGCTGCGTGTCGCGGGCCTGTTCGGCCGGGCACTGTTCGTCGGCGATCCCGGCCAGCTCGACCCGTTCTCCACGGTGCAGACAGGCCGCTGGCTCGGCCTGACCTGGGACCCGATGCAGAGCGCGGTGGCCGTGCTGCTGCGCCACAACCCCGACCTCCCGGTCCACCAGCTCCCGGTGTCGTGGCGGCTCCCCGAGCCGGCCGCGGCCGTGGTGTCCGAGGCGTTCTACCCGTTCACCGGGTTCCGCGCCGGATCCACCCCGCAGCAGCGGCGGCTGGAGCTCACCACGCGCGCGTTCGGGGGAAGCCCGTTCGACGAGGCCGTCGAGACAGCGGCCGCCTCCGGGTGGGCGCTGTACGAGCTGCCGGGCCGGCACACCGTCCGCACCGACGCCGAGGCGGTCACCGCGTGCGCCGCGCTGGCCGCCCGCATCCTGCAGCGCGGCGCCGTCTCGTACTCCGGACCGGCGGTGGACGCTGCCCCGGTCACCGCGGGCCGGATCGCGATCGGGACCGCCCACCGCGACCAGGCCAAGGCGGTCCGGGCGGTGCTGGAAGCCGAGGGCCTGGGCGGCGTCACCGCGGACACCGCCAACCGGCTGCAGGGCCGGGAGTTCGACGTGGTGATCGTCCTGCACCCGCTGTCCGGCCGCCGGGATGCCACCGCCTTCCACCTGGAGGCTGGGCGCCTGTGCGTGCTCACCTCCCGCCACCGGCACGCCTGCCTCGTGGTCGCCCGGGCCGGCATCCCCGAGCTGCTCGACGCCCACCCCTCCACCGAGCCGGTCCACCTGAACGTCCCGGTGAAGTTCCCCGACGGCTGGGCCGCCAACCAGGCCGTCATGGCCCGCCTCCAGCAGTGGAAGGTGCGGGCGCCGTGAACGAAGGTATCGCCGCGCTGGCCACGAACGCCGAAGGGATTTCCTATGGAGTCGTTTGACGAGTTCTTCCGCGGGGCCACCGGAGCGCCGCCGTATGGATACCAGTCCAGGCTCGCCCGGGAGGGGCTCCCGCCAGTTGTGGAGGCGCCGACCGGGACGGGGAAAACGGGCATCATCCTGGCGTGGCTGTGGCGGCGGCTGCACGGGCCGGACCGGGAGGGCACGCCCCGGCGGCTGGTCTACGCGTTGCCGCAGCGCAGCCTGGTTGAGCAGGTCGCGGGTGAGGCGGAACGGTGGCTGGCGAACCTGGGCCTGGCTGAGCAGGTCGCACTGCACGTGGTGATGGGCGGGGCGGGGGAGACCCAGCGGCAGTGGCGGCTGGGCATGCACCTCCCGGCGATCGTGGTCGGCACCGTCGACTCGCTGGTCAGCAAGGCGCTGAACCGCGGGTACGGCATTGCGCGGGCCATCTACCCGATCGACTTCGCGCTCGTCACCAACGGCGCTCACTGGGTTGTTGACGAGATCCAGCTTTGCCCCGAGTCGGCCACCACCGTGCGGCAGCTCGCCGCGTTCGCCCGCAGCTTCGGCACCGCCGAGCCGTTCGGCCTCACCTGCATGTCCGCGACGGTGCCGAAGGCGCTGCTGGACACGGTGGACAACCCGGCGCCCGGCCCGGGCGACGTGGTGACGATCGAGCCGTCCGAGCGGACCGGCGAACTCGCTGCCCGGCTGGATGCCGAGCGGACAATCCGCCGGCTGGCCGCCGAGCCTGGCGACTACCCGGCGGTCGCTGACGCGGTTGCCGGCCTGCACCAGCCCGGCACGCTCACGCTGGTGATCGTCAACACCGTGGCGGCGGCCCGGGACGTGTACAAGGCGCTGCGGCGCGGGGCGATCCCGTGCACGCTGCTGCACTCCCGGTTCCGGGCGCGGGAACGGGCTGAGCTCGTCCGGAAGATCACCAGCGCGCCGGGGCAGGACGGGCACGTCGTGGTCGCGACCCAGGTGGTGGAGGCGGGCATCGACCTGAACGCGTCGGCTCTGGTCACCGAGGCGGCGCCGTGGCCCAGCGTGGTGCAGCGGGCCGGGCGCTGCAACCGCACCGGCCAGATCACCGGCGCCGCGCTGTGGTGGCTGCCTCCAGCGAACCCCGCACCGTACCCGGAAGCCGACATCAAGGCCACGGCGGCGGAACTGGAGGCGCTGGAGGGGGAGCCTGTCACCAGTGAAGGGCTGCTCGCACGCCGGGTCGCGGTCACCGAGCAACCGGTCACCGTGCTCCGGCGGCCCGACCTGGTCGGGTTGTTCGACACCGCACCGGACCTGAGCGGCGGCGACCTGGACATCGCCCCGTACGTCCGGGACGCAGACGACCTGGATGTCCAGCTCGCCTGGGCCACCTGGACCCCCCGCCCCGGAAGCCGCGACGGCAGCCCGCCCGCCGGCGCGAAGGCGCCGCCCGCGCCGTGGCGCTGCCGGGTGCCGCTCGGCGAACTGGCCAAGCTCGCGAAACGCGCCGCGGTGTGGCGGCTGGACCAGGTGAACGGCCGGTGGACGCGGGTCGACCCCAGCGGGCCGGGCAGGGCACGCCCGGGTGAGGTGCTGGTGATGTCCGCCTCCGACGGAGGCTACGACCCCGAAACCGGCTTCGACCCGGCCGCGAAGGGCCCCGTGCCGGGCTGCCCCGTGCTCGGAGCGGGAGCGGTCACGCTGGAGGCCACGGACGGACGGGCCGGGGTCGCTGAGGTGGCGGCCGGGATGGAGGACGCGTTCGGGGCGGACACCGCCAGCCTCGCGCAGCGGGACTGGGTGTCGCTGCGGCAGCACAGCGAGCAGGCCCGCGACCAGGCGGAAGGGCTGCTGGCGGCGCTCCGGCCGGTGCTGCCAGGTGGCGCCGGCCAGGCAGCCGTGGCCGCCGCCTATCTGCACGACGCGGGCAAGGCGCATCCCACCTGGCAGGACGCATTGTGCGCGCTCGCCCCGGAGGACCGCGCGGACGAGATCGCGTCGGGCCGCCCGTGGGCCAAGTCCGCCAGCGACGCCCGGCTCCGCTTCGCTGGTGACGTGCCGTTCCGGCACGAACTGGCGTCCCTGCTGCTGATCGACGGCCCGCTGCGCAGCCTGCTGGACGACGTCGCCGAGCCCAGCCTGGTCCGCTACCTGGTCCTCGCCCACCACGGCAGGCTCCGGATCCAGGTCCGCGACCCCGGCGAGGCGACGCCCGGCACCCTGCTGGGCCTCGAACAGGGGAAGACGACGCCGATCCCCGCCATGTTCGGCCTGCCGGCCAGCGTGTTGACCGTGGACCTGAACCAGTTCAGCCTCGGCGGTGAGCGCTCCTGGACCAGAGACGCGCTGGTACTGCGGGACAGGTACGGGCCGTTCGTCCTCGCCTACCTGGAAACCCTGGTGCGCGTCGCTGACTGGCGCGCCAGCGCGGGAACGGAGGTGCCCCGATGACACGTCACGTGTGCCCGGGACTGCGGCCCGAACCACTCGGCTCCTACCTGGCCGGGCTCGGGCTGATCCGGCTCCTCGGCGAGCAGGCCGACCCGGCGGCCACCGCCTGCTGGACAGGTGACGGGCTGGTGGTCGACACGGCCGTCCCGGACCTGGCCGGCTGGCTCGTGCGCGAGTACGTGCCCACTCCCGTGCTGAGCCCGTGGAACAGCGGCAGCGGATTTGGGGCCAAGGACAAGGAACCGAAACGCAGGCTGAAAGACCTCGTGGCCCATCCGTCACCGAGGCTGGGGGAGCTGCGCACGGCTATCACGGCAGCACAGCAGGTGGTCGGCGACGCCCGCGCCGCCGGGTGGATCAAACCGGACGGCAAGGGCGGGGAGAAGGTGACCGACAAGGCCCGCATCGTCCTGGAATTCCGCAACCGTTGCCCGGATGCGCTGCTGTCCTGGATCGACGCGACCGTGGTGCTCACCGGAGATCAGCCGTTCTTCCCGCCGTTGCTCGGTACCGGGGGGAACGATGGGCGGCTGGACTTCTCAACCAATTTCCACGAGCAGCTGCTGCAGGTGCTCGACGAGAACCCGAAAGGCCGGTTGCGTTCGCTCCGGTGGGCGCAAGATGCCCTGGCCGGTGCCGAGACCGAGCGGCTGGACGAGGGCGCGGTCGGGCAGTTCGACCCGGCGGCGGCCGGCGGCCAGGGGTCGTCCCCATTCGGCAGCGCCGCATCGCTGGTCAACCCCTGGGCGTACGTTCTGCTGACCGAAGGCGCGCTGCTGTTCGCCTCAGGGACGGCGCGACGGTATCAGCACGCGGCGGGACGGGCGGCTGCCCCCTTCACGGTGAGGTTTTCCCCGGACGGGTCAGACAGCGGGGCCGCTGGGGAAGTATCGACATCGCGGGGCGAGGTGTGGGTCCCGGTCTGGGACCGGCCGTACTCGATCGCGGAGATCCGGCAGTTGTTCGGCGAAGCACGGGCAAGCTGGCGGGGGCGGCCCGCCCAGCGTGCCGTCGACTTCTATGCCGCGACCCGGACCCTGGGTGTCGCCCGGGGCATCAGCGAGTTCGTCCGCTACGGCTTGCAGCGGCGCAACGGGCTGGCCTACGTCGCAGTACCGTTGGCGCGGGTCGAGGTTTCCAGCAAGCCCGAGGTCCGGCTGGCTGCGCGGGTCGAAGACTGGGTGGCCCGCTGGGTCCGCAGCGCGGACGCGTCGTCGGTGGTAGGGGTGGCGGCCCGGCGGTTCGACGCCGCTCATCTCGCCTATGCCCGCGACGGCGGCCCCCGGGCGCTGGCTGGGATGCTGGCAGCACTGACCAGCCTGGAGCAGGCGGCCGGGCGCAGCGGCCGGATGAAGGAGCGGGCCCCGGTACGGCGGACGCCGGCTGCCCAGGATTTCCTGGCCGAGTTCGCGAAGGCCGAATGCGCGGAACTGCGGGTCGCGGTCGGTATCGCCTCGTGCGCCACCCGGCCTGGCGGCGGCACGCCCGCCCGCAGCATGCGGCAGATCCTGCTGCCGATCGATCCGGGGGGTTCACCGCAGCAGCCCGGCCGGTGGCGGGACGCCTCGCTGGTGACCGGGTTCGGGCTGCGGTCGATCCAGCAGGTCCTCGCCGATGTGCTCACCTGGCGTAGCCGGACTGCTGCTGACGAGGACAGCGCTGAACCGTTCCGCGGCGTGCCGACGTTCCGCCGGGGCATTCCCGTCCCCGCCGCTGACCTGCACGCGTTCGCCCGCGGCCTGCTGGACGAGGGCGAACTGGATCTGTGGCTCCGTGCGTGCCTCGCACTGGATTGGCGCGGGGTGCAGTGGTCATGGCGACACCAGCCGGACATGGTGATTCCCGTCCCCCTCCTGGGCCTGCTGCAACCGCTCGCGCACGGGCTGGCCTCGGCCGATGACGCGCCCAACGCGCCGAAGCTGGCGCTGGAACCGGACTGGGCGAGCCGATTGACCGCCGGGCAGGTCCGCGCTGTCCACGAGGAGGCTGTCGCCAGGTTGCGCCAGGCGGGCTGGCAGGCCGTGCCGTTCTCCCCTGAACTTTCGCAGCCGACGGTGGCCGGTGTCGATATCGCTGCCGCCCTGGTGCCGCGCTGCCGTGAGCCGAAGTCGATGCTGCAGCGGTACTTCGCCGTCCGGGTCCGTGACGAGTCCGCGGAAGGCGACCGCGCCGCAACTACCGGGCGGGCCGAAGCCCTCGAACTGGAAATCCCCGAACCGCACACCCCCGAACTAGCAAAGGAGCTGTCATGAACTCCCACCGCACCGTCCTCAAGGTCGATCTCGCCCCGCTGGCGGGGTCGCGCTTGCAGCCCACTGGCTTCCCTGACTTGGGGGCGGCGGAGTTCCAGACCGCCGACGGGACCAAGGCGCTGCTCGTCGAGTCCGCCCAGTCGATCGCCAACTGGCTGGAGTCCACCACCTGGGACACAGCGAGAGCCGACCAGCCCGAAGGGCTTTCGGTGTTGCCGTACGTGCGGATCGTCGATGGCAGCGGGGCGTTCCTTTCGTCGAGCCGGCTGGAAGCGCACCGTCTCGCGTCCGCCTACATCATGACCGGCAAGGCCGACGGGGTGGATGGCGAGAAGTGGCTGGCGCAGCGGTTCGGACTTACCGCCGGCCGGCCGCTCGACAACCGGGCCGTCACCGCCGCATGCTTCCGGCTCGACCCGGTGTCCCTGATCCACGGGGTGTTCTTCGCGCGGAAGAACTGGCCCTGGCAGCCGAAGATCGCCCGGGCAGTGACCGGCTTCATCGAGGCATATGACGTTCGTCCCGCGGTCAGCGGCGGGGTGAAGCGGGATTACGTCATCAACGAAGCCAAGGAAGGCGCGACCACCGAGGGGTACGGCATGGTGCCGTACTCCCGGGTGGAGTACACCGCCGGGCGGATCACCGCCTACTTCACGGTCGATCACGCGCAGTTCCGCTCGTACGGGCTGTCCGAGCCTGCGACGGCGCTGCTGGAGGCGCTCGCCGACTACGAGATCGGCACGCTGCTCGACCGGGGGCTGCGGCTGCGCACCGCGTGCGACCTGCGGGTGACCGAGATCCGCGGCGAACGGCCGGACGCTCAGGAAGCCACGGCGAGGATCGCCAAGCACGCGGCGGACTGCGCGGCCGAGCTCGGCCCGGTGACCACGGTCACCTGGTCCGGCCGGGGCAAGAGCGGGAGCGCGTGAGATGCCCGCCACGATCGCGATCCGGTTCCCGCTGGGCCGCTACCACGCCACGCCGTGGGACCGGACCGTCAACGAAGGGGTAGCCGAATGGCCACCTTACCCGTGGCGCCTCCTGCGGGCACTGGTGGCGACCTGGCACACGCGCTGGCCGGACCTCCCGCCGGCAGAGCTCGACGGCCTGCTCGGCAGGCTCGGTGATCCACCCTCGTACCGGACACCGGCTGTCCGGCCAGGGCACACCCGCCATTACCTGCCGGATCTGGATCACCGAAAGGGCGAGCCGGGGCACACCGATCTGACCTTCGACCCGTTCCTTTCCCTGCGCCGGGACGCGGATCTGCTGGTCCGCTGGGACACCGACCTGGATGCCGGGCAACGGGCAGTCCTGGAGAAGCTGGCTGAACTGGTGCCCTACCTCGGGCGGGCCGACTCCGTATGCCAGGCAAGGCTGCTGGAGGAAGACCCGGTGCCAGATGAGACATGGTGGCGCCCCGGGGCCGGCGGCCCCGGGGCGGTCCGGCTGCTCGCCCCGGCACCACCGGTCCGCCGGAAGATACTGGAGGCCACGACGGTCCAGGTCCGCAGGATGCGGCGAATCCAGCCGCCCGGCACACGGTGGGTCGGCTATCAGGCGCCGGTCGTCTCTACCCAACGCCGGGCAGAGCGCCATGCTGTCAAAGCTGACAAACTGATTGAAGCGGTCCGGTTCGTGGTGCTGTCGCGGGCCCCGGTGAAACTCACCCACGGCATTCTGCTCGCCGACGCGGTGCACGCTGCGGCAACCAGGAAATTCCCGGATGACGTGTCCCGGCACATTCTCGGCTACCAGGGAGCTGCGACCGATCACCAGCACGCGCACTGGATTCCCCTGCCCGGTGAGAAGACCGTCTCGCGGGAGCGCGTGTCGTCGCTGGTGGTCTATGTGCCACATGGGCTGAAAGCACACGAGGTGTCGAAGCTCATCGGCATCCGGCGGGTATCCGGGAGGGTTGGTGCGGCTGGAACCGGTGGCTACGAGTTCCGTGACCTTCCCCTGGTTGACTTGCTGTTGCAGGCTGCCGGGCCAGTGCGCCAGGTCGCGCCGGAGCTGTGCGGGCCGGCCCGCCGGTGGCGCAGCCTGACCCCGTACCTGCCGGTGCGGCACTGGCATCGCAGGCGCGAGACGCTCGCTGACTACCTGTCCGCGGACGTGAATACCGAGCTGGCCTACCGGCATCTGCCGCCGGCGCGGGCCGAGCAGGCGGAGCCTGGTGGTGGGCTGCCGGATGGCTGGGCACGCCAGTTCCGCCGGTACCGGATGAAGGAGCATCTCGGCAGGTCACGGCCAGGACTTGGCCTGGTACTAGAGTTCCCGGACGAGGTGGCCGGGCCGCTGCTGCTCGGCCAGCTCAGCCACTTCGGGTACGGGGTTTTCGTGCCGGAGGAAGCATGACGATCACCGAGGTGCCGGAGCTGGTGCCCGCGCGGATGCTCAACGAGTACGCCTACTGTCCCCGGCTGTTCTTCCTGGAGTGGGTCGATTCGCTGTGGGCCAGCAACGCCGACATCGCCGAGGGGAACTGGCGCCACCAGCGCGCCGACGCCGGGGGCGGAGCCGCCCCGCTGCCCGGTGAGGGCGAACTGAAGGCGGCATGGTCCGTGGAGCTGTCCAGCGAGACGCTGGGTATCACCGCCAAGCTGGACCTGATCGAGGCGTCAGACGGCGGGGTCGTCCCGGTCGACACCAAGAAAGGCCGGCCTACGCCGGACGGCACGCCGTGGGAGGCCGACGCCGTCCAGGTCTGCGCGCAGGTCCTGCTGCTGCGGGAGCGCGGGTACGCCGTGGACCGGGGCGAGATCTTCTACGCGCAGACCCGGCAGCGCGTGCCGGTCGAGCCGACGCCGGAGCTCATCGCCCGGACGATGGAGATCGCCGCCGAAGCACGGGCAGCCGCGGCCCGGCTCGCCCCGCCCCCGCCGTTGCGGTCCAGCCCCAAATGCCCGCGGTGCTCGCTGGTGGGCATCTGCCTGCCGGATGAGACCAACGTCCTGGCGAAGCGGAACGATGGCCGGCCCCGCCGCCTGATCGCCGCCGACCCGGATGCGGCGCCGCTGTACGTGACAGAGCCGGGCGCGATGATAGGCGTGGACGGCGGGCGGCTCACCGTATCCAAGCACCGGGAGCAGCTCGCAAGCGTCCGGCTGATCGACGTCCTGCACGTGTGCGCGTTTGGCAACGTGCAGGTCAGTGCCCAGGCGATGCGTGCCCTGTTCCAGCGCGACATCGATGTCTTCCACTTCTCCTACGGCGGCTGGCTACTCGGCATGACGACCGGCCTGCCGAGCAAGAACGTCATGCTGCGCATCCGGCAGGCCACGGCGGCGGCACGGGGCCAGCTCGACGAGCCACGGCGGATGATCTCCGGCAAGATCAGGAACTGCCGTGTCCTGCTGCGGCGCAACGGGGGAGAGCCCGTGGCGCGTACCGTGGGACGGCTTGCCGCGCTGGCCAGTCAGGCCGAACGGGCGGCGGACGCGGCCGGGCTCCTCGGCATCGAGGGAACGGCGGCGCGGCTGTACTTCGAAGCGTTCCCCGCGATGCTCCGCTGGGCGGCCGACCTGCCTGGTCCTGCTTTCGGCGGGCTGCGCAACCGCCGGCCGCCCACGGACGCGGTCAACTGCCTCCTGTCGTTCTGCTACGCGCTGCTGACGAAGGAGGTCGTGGCGGCCTGCCTGCACGTCGGCTTCGACCCGTACATCGGGCTCTTCCACCGGCCGCGCTTCGGGCGCCCGGCGCTGGCCTTGGACCTGGCCGAGGAGTTCCGGCCGCTGCTCGCGGACTCGACGGTGCTGACGCTGGTCAACAACCGGGAGATCGGAGCCTCCCACTTCCTGGTCAGAGCCGGTGCGGTGACCCTCACCGCCGAAGGCCGCAAAGCCGTGATCCGGGCGTGGGAACGGCGGATGACCACCGAACTTCGCCATCCGGCCTTCGGCTACAAGGTCAGTTACCGCCGTGCCCTGGAGTTGCAGGCACGTGTCCTGGCCGCCCGCCTGGCCGGTGAGCTACCCTCCTACGAGCCGCTGGTCATGAGGTAGCCCGATGGCCCGCCGCCGTTACCTGGTTGCCTACGACATCCGCGACGACCGCCGGCTCCGTAACGTGGCCAGCTGCATGGCAGGGTACGGCGTGAGGGTGCAGTACTCGGTGTTTGTCTGCGACCTGTCCGATCAGGAGGCGATCCTCATGCGCGGTGACCTCGAAGCCCGCATGAAGGCGTCGGAAGACAGCGTGATGGTCGTCGACCTGGGCCAGGCCGGAGACTCCACGCGCTTCCGCTTCCTCGGCCACCATGAGAAACTGCCGTCATCGGAAGCGGTCATCGTCTGAATGCGAGCGCTGCGGTGGTGGCTCAAACCCCGGGGAGCGCTCGCATGCAGGTCAGGCTGGCTTTGGCACCTTGACAACTCCATCAGCGGAAGCCAAGCCGGGCCTGCGGACCGGACCGCTCGCACGTTGCCCTGTTGTCCCAGGTCAAACGGCTCAAATCTTGCGAGCCGTGCTCCCGCCCTTTCCGGGCGGGCTCCATTGCGGCCCGTCGCGTTCAGCGCGATGATGTCGGCCCGGTCCTCGTGCTCCCGCCCTTTCCGGGCGGGCTCCATTGCGGCGGGTCGGTGATGGAGATGCCCTCAGTGGCCTTGACCGGTGCTCCCGCCCTTTCCGGGCGGGCTCCATTGCGGCTCGAGGTAGGCAGTTGCGTCGGTGCCGATCTGCCAGGGTGCTCCCGCCCTTTCCGGGCGGGCTCCATTGCGGCTCGAATGCCCCCTCGAGCCACGGGCTGAAGTCGTTGCGTGCTCCCGCCCTTTCCGGGCGGGCTCCATTGCGGCCGCGAGCGCGCCGCCGCAGACCGGGTCAGCTTTCATGTGCTCCCGCCCTTTCCGGGCGGGCTCCATTGCGGCCCGGTGCTCGTCTTCGCCGTCACGGCGCATGTCGAGGGTGCTCCCGCCCTTTCCGGGCGGGCTCCATTGCGGCGGTCAAGTCATACTGGAAAGAATGCCAGGGCTGCCCCGAGGTGCTCCCGCCCTTTCCGGGCGGGCTCCATTGCGGCTGGTCGATGCGGCGGAGCGCGGCGGCCAGCTCATCGGTGCTCCCGCCCTTTCCGGGCGGGCTCCATTGCGGCCCCTGGTGCCGGTGGGGCGGTCAAGCGCGGCGCGGCGTGCTCCCGCCCTTTCCGGGCGGGCTCCATTGCGGCGATCGGGAAACTGAACCGGATGAGTTCCTGACCGGCGGGTGCTCCCGCCCTTTCCGGGCGGGCTCCATTGCGGCGGTGACAGCGCCGTCACCGTTGAGCTTGAACGTGGCGAGGTGCTCCCGCCCTTTCCGGGCGGGCTCCATTGCGGCCCTGCCCCCGGGGCCCCGGGAGTGCGGGACTCCCACCAGGTGCTCCCGCCCTTTCCGGGCGGGCTCCATTGCGGCCTTGATGGACGCACCCGCCGCATACCGGGCCGCGACGTGCTCCCGCCCTTTCCGGGCGGGCTCCATTGCGGCTGGAGGTGGTGGGGGTGTTGCGGGGTGAGTTGTTGGGGGTGCTCCCGCCCTTTCCGGGCGGGCTCCATTGCGGCTGGAACACGTAGTCGGGGATGTACTGGGTGCCGGCCAGTGCTCCCGCCCTTTCCGGGCGGGCTCCATTGCGGCCACTTCGGGAGCGTCATGCCCGCTCAGCCACGAGGGTGCTCCCGCCCTTTCCGGGCGGGCTCCATTGCGGCAGCCGGCTCGGGTGGCCGGTCGTGGACTCCTGGGAGTGCTCCCGCCCTTTCCGGGCGGGCTCCATTGCGGCTCGGTGAGGTCGTTGGCGTGCAGCCCGGCACCGGGACGTGCTCCCGCCCTTTCCGGGCGGGCTCCATTGCGGCCTGCCACGCAACGGCAGCACGTACCCTTCGGGGGTGGTGCTCGTGCTCCCGCCCTTTCCGGGCGGGCTCCATTGCGGCTCCGCCGTCCGGGCAATGATCAGATCGATGGGACTCAGTGCTCCCGCCCTTTCCGGGCGGGCTCCATTGCGGCGGGCTTGCCCCGGGCGCGGAACTCGGCAACGGGTACCGTGCTCCCGCCCTTTCCGGGCGGGCTCCATTGCGGCCCGTCGTAGTCGTCGTCGTAGTCGTAGACGTTGATCCTCGTGCTCCCGCCCTTTCCGGGCGGGCTCCATTGCGGCCGGTAGAC
>Ga0070737_10001403_pt1 | contig 34677 bp, 31 predicted proteins | sample Coa_R1_10_FD_66438 | JGI IMG/M metagenome (GOLD analysis project Ga0070737, IMG submission 66438) | Surface soil microbial communities from Centralia Pennsylvania, which are recovering from an underground coalmine fire - Coalmine... | ecosystem: Environmental > Terrestrial > Soil > Unclassified... | reverse complement strand
GAGAACCTCTACTACCACGGCCTGCTGTTTGGCATCCCCAAGAAGCAGGCCCGTACCCTCGCCTCCGAGCTGCTCGAGCAGTTTCACCTCGCGAAGTGGGCAAAGGCGTCCGTCTACGCCCTCTCGGGCGGCATGGCGCAACGGCTCATGGTCGCAAGGGCGATCATGCACCGTCCCGCCGTCCTGTCGATGGACGAGCCGACGGCGGGGCTCGACCCGCAAAGCCGCCTGGCCCTCTGGGACATCCTGGGAGAGCTGAACCGAGAAGGCCAGACGATCCTCCTCACCACCCACTACATGGAGGAGGCCGACCACCTCTGCGACCGCGTGGCCATCATGGACCACGGCAGGATCCTCGCCCTCGGCACCCCGGACGAGCTGAAGCGGAGCCTCGACGCGGACACGGTGCTCACCGTCATCGCCCGCCGCGGCACCGACACCGCGGCTCTCGAGCGGCACCTCACCGCCCACCTCGGGAACGTGAGCGGCTCCCGGCAGGTCGACGGCGGCGTCGAGCTGCGCGTGGCCAACCAGGACCGCCTCCTGCCCCGGGTCATCGAGGCGGCGGAGGCAGGCGGCTTCGAGGTGGCGGATCTGTCCGTGAGCGAGACCACCCTCGAGACCGTCTTCATCACCTTGACCGGAAGGGAGCTGCGCGACTGATGGCGACCGCGACCGCCGAGACCGCACGCTCGGAGCTGCACGCGCAGGTCTCCGTGAAACCGCTCAGATCGACGGCGGCAGCGAGCAGGCTCGCCCTCGCCGCCCTTGTCCGGCGCGACCTGCTCGTCGTGCGCAAGCACTTCCTCGAGTTCGTCCTCCGGACCCTCATCCAGCCGTTCCTGCTCGTGTTCGTCTTTCTCTACGTCTTCCCCACGATCGGACAGGGCATCGGCGGCGCCGGCCCGAACCGGTCCGCCGCGGAGTCGGCGTTCGCCACGGTGCTCGTGCCCGGCGTCGTCGCCATCTCGATCATGTTCCAGGGAGTCCAGTCCGTCGCTCTCGCGCTCGCCCAGGAGTTCGGCTACACGCGCGAGATCGAGGATCGCGTACAGGCACCCTGCCCGATCTGGCTCGTCGCCGTGGCGAAGATCCTGTCGGGCGCCACGCAGGGGCTCATCTCGGCCGTCATCGTCTTCCCGATCGCCGCCGTGGTGCACGCCGGTGGCGTCGAGGCTCACCTCACCTTCCATTGGGCGATCATCTGCACCCTCGTGCCGCTGGCCTGCATCGGCTTCACCTGCCTCGGCCTCCTGCTCGGCACGGCCTTCGAACCGCGCAACATCGGGCTCATGTTCGGGTTCATCATCCTGCCGATCACGTTCCTCGGAGGCACCTACTACCAGTGGACCCGGCTCGCACCAGTGCGGATCGGCAGCTTCCACTGGCTGCAGGTCCTCGTGCTCGTGAACCCTCTCATCTACATCACCGAGGGGATGCGGGCCGCCTTCACCCCCTTCTCGCACCTCCACCTGTACGTGATCTACCCGGTGTGGATCGCGTTCTGCGTGTTGTTCCTCGCGCTCGGGCTCCGGAACTTCAGGCGGAAGGTGCTCTCCTAGCGTCGCCCTGCTCGAGCCAGCGGCGCAGGCCCGCCGCGTTCGAGTGGATGCCGTTCAACGTCTCGAGCTTCTCGCGGTGCTCGGGTGCGACGTGGTCGAGGTCGTGGGAGAAGCTCTGACCAAGCGCCTCGGCGATGTCCCTCCCCTCCCGCCAAGCCGCCGTGGCCACCTCGGCCCAGGCGGAGAGCACCTGGGCGGCCTCCTCGAGCAAGTCGCCCGGCGAGGTCGGGATGAGCCCGTAGTGGGCGAGGGCCACGCCGGAGGGCGAATGGTCGGCGAACTTGCGCAGCGACTCGAGCGCCTGGTCGAGATCGAAGTCCGGGGGCGGGGTGGCCGGTCGGAGTATCCCCCCGTCGGGGAGCCTCACGCCGACGGCGTCACCGGCGAACAGGAGGCCGGAGGTGGAGTCGAGGAAGCCCAGGTGGTGCTTCGCGTGGCCCGGAGAGTCGATCGCCCGCAGGGTCCTCCCGCCGCCGATCTCGATCTCCTCTCCGTCGGCGAGGACGTGGAGCCGCTCGGCCGGCGTGGGATCGAGGCGCCCGTAGAGCGAGTCGAGGAGCGGCCCGTAGACGCGGGCGGCGGAGTCGACGAGACGGGACGGGTCGGCGAGGTGGCGGGCACCCTTCTCGTGCACGTAGACGGTCGCCTGCGGGAAGGCGCGAGCGACGTCACCGACGCCGCCAGCGTGGTCGAGGTGGATGTGGGTGACCGCAACGCCCGCGAGGTCGGAGGCCTCGACGCCGAGCTCCGCGAGGGCCGCAAGGAGGGTCTCGACCGAGCTCTGGCTGCCCGTCTCCACGAGCACGGGCTGCGGTCCCTCCACGAGGTAGCCCGCCGTCATCCGTTCCCAGCCGCCGAGCAGCGTGTCGATCTCGACCACACCGTCCGCGATGCGCGTCGTCACCATTCCTCCGGTCTAGTGCCGACCCGGGCGGCCTGCAGCCACTCGGCCGTCACGCCGCCGCCGGCTCGGCTACCCCGTTGCGACCTGAAGGACCACCTTCACGTCCTGCGGTTGGTGCTCGAGCGCGTCGGCGAAGTCGTCGATCGGCACCTTGCGGGTCACGAGCTTCGCGAGCCAGCTGCGCTCCGCAGCGGCAAGCGCCGCTGCGGCAGCCTCGTAATGGCGGCGGTTCGCGTTGACCGAGCCGACCACCGCCTCGTTCGCGAGGACCATCGAACGGTTCACGAGGCCGGCATCGATGGCGAGGTTGCGCCCCGTGGGCGAGACGCCGGTGAGGCAGACGACCCCGCCTGAGCCGACGTGCTCGATGGCGTCAAAGACGAGCGAGGGCACGCCGGTGCACTCGATGATGACGTCGGGCGCCTCGACCGCCTTCTCGATCGGGCCCGTGTGGTACGTCCCCCCGAGCTCGCGGACGAGATCCGGCTTCAGGCCCTCCTCCATCTGGTCGAACACGTGCACCTCCAGCCCCTTCTGGAGACCGATGAGGGCGGCGAGGAGGCCGATCGGCCCGGCCCCGGTGATGACGGCCGTCTTTGGGTGCCAGGTCGCGCGGCTCCCGACCCGTTCGGCCTGCTCCCAGGCCTTCGCCACGACGCTCGTCGGCTCGAGGAGCACTCCGAGCTCGCCGAGGCCCGAGTCGACCTTCACGAGCGCGTCCGGCTCGGCTCGGTAGCGTTCCCGCATGAAGCCGTCGAGCGACTTGATCCCGTGCTCGGTGTAGCGCCCGTTACGGCAGAAGTCCCACTCCCCGGCCGCGCAGTTGTAGCACGGCACGGGGTCTGGCCGGCGCACGATCCCGACGACGTAGTCGCCGGCAGAGAGCTCGCTCCCCGTCGGCGCCTCGAGAACCCGCCCGATCGACTCGTGGCCGAGCACCAGCCGCTCGTGGCCCTCCGGCGCCCAGCCGTAGGCGCCGCTCGCAATCTCGGCGTCGGTCCCGCAGATGCCGACCGCGACGGTCTCGACGAGGACCGAGCCCTCGGTCTCGGCCGGCTCGTCGAAGTGCTCGAGGCTCGCTGAGCCGGCCTTGCCCGGCACCACGGTGATGGCTTTCACGTTGGCTCCCTTCTCGACCCCTCAGACCTTCGCACGCCGCGGCCCCGTTTCCAGCGCGCCCCCAGCCCCGCCTGCGACAGCCGGGCGACGCGCACCCCGGGGGCGGAGCGGGCGGTGACCTCCGCCCTCAGTGGTGCAGCACCCTGCGCAGCCGCGAGGTCGCCCGGCCGCTGCGGCGTGCCGCCTCGTGCGCGGCGAGATGAGTGCCGGCGATGCGGCCCGCATGGCTCATCGGATGGACGGAGTCGAGGTGGGAGAGACCGGCCGCCGTGTTGACGAGCGAGACGTGGCTGAAGGCCTGCGGGAAGTTCCCCACCTGGCGCTTGGCGACGGGGTCGTACTCCTCGGCGAGCAGGCCGAGGTCGTTGCGCAGCGCGAGCAGGCGCTCGAACAGGGCGCGGGCGTCGTCGTGGCGGCCAATGAGGTGGAGGTCGTCCGCCATCCAGAACGAGCAGGCCAGGAACGCCCCCTCCCGGCCCTGGAGGCCGTCCACCCCCTCGGAGTTGGTCGAGTCGTAGCGCATCACGAACCCGTCGACCATGAGCTCCCGCTCGATGGCTTCCACGGTGCCGACGACTCGCTCGTCGCTCGGTGGGAGGAAGCCGACGAGCGGGATCATGAGCGTGCTGGCGTCGAGCTCGGTCGACCCGTAGTACTGCGTGAAGGTCTTGCGCTCCGCGTCATATCCGTGGGCGAGCACATCGGCGCGGATCTCGTCCCGCAGCTTCTTCCATCGCTCGACGGGCCCATCGAGGGCGAACTCCTCGACGTCCTTCACGACCCGGTCGACCGCCACCCACGCCATCACCTTCGAGTGCGTGAAGTGCCGCCTCGGCCCCCGCACCTCCCAGATGCCGTCGTCCGGGTCCTTCCAGGCCGACTCGAGGAAGTCCATGATGGCGAGCTCCAGGTCCCACGCGGGTCCCGAGCTCTCGAGCCCGAGCCGCCGGCCCTCGTGGAGAGCGCCCAGGACCTCACCGTAGACGTCGAGCTGGAACTGCCCCGCCGCCGCGTTGCCCACCCGGACGGGCTTCGAGCCCTCGTAACCGGGCAGCCACGGCAGCTCGCGCTCGATGAGGGTCCGCTCACCGGCTGGGCCGTACATGATCTGGAGCTTCGACGGCTCGCCCGCCACCGCCCGCAGCAGCCAGTCCCGCCAGGCCTGGGCTTCGTCGCTGTAGCCCGCGACCATGAGCGCCGACAGGGTGAGCGTGGCGTCGCGCAGCCACGAGTAGCGGTAGTCCCAGTTCCTGCTCCCGCCGAGCGATTCGGGGAGCGAGGTCGTCGGCGCCGCGATGATGCCACCGGTCGGTGCGTAGGTGAGGGCCTTCAGCGTGACGAGCGAGGTGACGACGGCGTCCTGCCACTCGTTGAGATCAATGTGGTCCATGTCGGTCCACGAGTCCCACCATGCCGCAGTGTGCTCAACGGCGTAGACGGCGTCGACCGGCCGGGGGACGGCCTCGTGCGACTGGAAGTAGGTGAGGCTGAACGGGACGCGCTGGCCCTCCCTGACGGTGAACTCGGCCACGGTCCGCATGTCCTCCCCATGGGTGTGCACGGGAGTCCAGAGGGCGACCGCGTCAGGACCTGCGACGGCGCTCAGCACGCCGTCGAGGTGACGAACCCAGGGGATCACGATGCCGTACTCGAACCGGAGGGAGAGGTCCATTCGCATTCGCACCTTCCCCGAGATGCACTCGACGAGGCGCACGATCTCGGGGTGAGCCTCGCGGATCGGCATGCAGTCGGTGAGCCGCACCGTGCCCTCGGGCAGCTCCCACTCTGTCTCGAGCACGAGCGAGTGGCCGAGGTACCGACGCCTCGTGGCGAGCAGCGGCGGGCCGGCGCCCGGCTGCGGGCTCGCCTCCGGCGCGATCCGCCAGAAGCCGTGCCGCTCGTCGCCAAGGAGCTTGGAGAACACGGCGGCCGAGTCGAAGCGCGGCATGCAGCACCAGTCGATCGATCCGTCCCGCCCCACGAGAGCGGCGGTGTGGGTGTCGCCGATGAGGCCGTAGTCCTCAATGCGCAAGCTCATCGGCCCATCATGACCGCGCCATCACGCGCGCGAAAGCCTGGCCGGCCGCGCCGGCACGCCTACCCGGTGGCGAGGCATCGCTGCGTGCTCGCGACATAGCCCGGCGGCCGACGCTCTGCCCGGCGGACACGGGCGAGCACACCCGGGGAGGCGAGGGCGTAGCCGATGTGGTCGTCGTTTGCCTGGCGGGAGAACACCACCCCGATCACCTCGCCGTCGGGCAGGACGAGCGGGCCCCCCGAGTTCCCCTCGCGCACGAGTGACTGGATCTCGTACATCTCCCTCTGGGTGAGGACGTTGCCGTAGATGTCGTAGCCCGTCGCGTCGAGCAGCAGCATGACGCCCGCAGGCTGGGCGTTGAGGGCAGGGTGGCCGAGCGGGTACCCGAGCACGACGGCCCGGCGGCCACGGGCCACATAGCCGGGGTCGAGGCGGAGCACCGGGTCGTCGAGCCCCGGCACCCGCAGCACGGCGAGGTCGTAGCGGGGGTCGAAGAGCACGGGAGAGGCGTCGTGGAACCCTGCCTCGTCGGAGACGACGATCCGGGTCGACCCGGCGACGACGTGCGCGTTCGTGACGACGAGACCGGGCGCCACGACGAAGCCGGACCCCTTCTCTACGATAAGCCCTCCGTCGCACCCGAAGGCGGTGACCTGGACGGTCGAGCGCCCGTCGCGCTCCACGACGGCCGCGACGGTGCCGGATCCGGGCAGCGTGACGGGCGAGACGGGGCCGGGCGGCAGCACGATCGGGAGGGCACCGTTCGCCGTGAGGAGCCGCTCGAGCGAAGCAAGCTCCGAGGTGGGCAGCTCGGGCATCACCTTGCCGACCCCCTGGATGATGGCCGAGTCCTCGATCTGGCTCACGACGGCGGGCACGGGCGAGTTGACCATGATGGTCGCGAGGAGCCACACGAACACGAGCGTCCCGGCGACGGCGATGACCGCCCCGGCCGCGGCATCGACATGAGCGAGAGCGTGGCCCCTCATCCGGCCCCAGAGCCGGGCGCCGACCTGGCGGCCGATGCCGGCCACGAGTCCGCACGGCAGGATCAAGAGCAGCAGCGAGACGAAGGTCCTCACGAAGTCTGAGGAGAAGTGGGGCACGAGGATGGCGAGCAGCACGACGCCGGCCACGAGCCCGATGAGGCCCCCGACAAAGGAGAGGAGCTGGACGGCGGCCCCGACCCTCAGCCCGTGCAGGAGGGCGCCAACGGCGAGGAGGATGACGATCCAGTCCAGGAGGTCCACGAGACCCTCTGGATCAGAGCGGTGAGATGCCGAGGTCGCGATAGGTGAGCAGGCGCACGAATGGCACGTCCACACCCCGCGACGCGAGCTCCGCCGAGAGCGCCTCGCCGCGGTCGAGCAACGTGCAGAGGGCGACCACGTCCGCGCCAGTTCCCTGCACGACCTCGAGCGCCTCGATGAGCGACCGGCCCGTCGACACCGTGTCCTCGAAGACGACGGCCCTCGTGCCCGCTCCGAGCAAGGCACCCTCGATCCGGCGACCGGTCCCGTGCGCCTTCTCGGCCTTGCGGACCGAGAACCAGGCTGCGCCGGTGAGGAGCGCCACGGCGTGGGCGACGGGATCGGCGCCCATCGTCATCCCACCGATGGCGTCGAACCCAATGCCGGCCCGCTCGAGGGCATTCACGACGCCGCGCGCCGCGAGCTCGAGGTCACGGCCGCAGCTCACCGCCCTGCGCAGGTCGACGTAGTCGCGGCTCGTGCCGCCCGAGGAGAGCACGAAGGGCTCCTCCCGGCGCTCATACCCCTTCTCGAGGACGAGCGCGCGCAGCTGTTCCTCGCCGGTCGCGGTGGCCATAGGTCGCGCTCAGTGTAGGTGGCGAGTGCGGCGCAGGACTCGGCGGCGCACTAGACCGTAGGCATGGCTGCGACCAAGGTGACCGAGCGGCTGAAGGCGCAAAAGCCCCGCTCGCCCTACGAGCACCACCACCGCGACATCCAGGGCGGCGCAGCCCGCGCCGCCGTGTTCGGGGTGAGCGACGGGCTCGTCTCGAACGTGTCGCTCATCCTCGGGCTCGCCGGCGCCACCCCGTCCGCCTCGATCATCCGACTCGCCGGCGTCGCCGGCCTGCTCGGCGGCGCGTTCTCGATGGCGGCCGGCGAGTACATCTCGATGCGGGCCCAAAAGGAGCTGTTCCAGCGAGAGATCGAGATCGAGCGGCGGGAGATCGAGCGCCACCCCACGAGCGAGCATCGAGAGCTCGTCCACCTCTACGAGACGCGTGGGGTCCCTGCCGAGCTCGCGAGGAAGCTCGCCGACGAGATGATGTCGAACCCGGAGCTCGCCCTCGAGACCCACGCGCGCGAGGAGCTCGGCGTCAACCCAGACTCGCTCGGTCAGCCCCTCCAGGCCGCCGCCTCCTCCTTTGTCACCTTCGCCGCCGGTGCCGTCGTGCCCCTGATCCCGTTCTTCGCCGGAGGAGGCAGCGGGGCCGTCGTGGTCGCCGTGGTGATCACGGCGGTGGCAGCGCTCGTCGTCGGGGGCCTCCTCTCCCTGTTCACGGGACGGCCATGGTGGTGGTCGTCGCTCCGCCAGCTCCTCATCTGTGCCGTGGCAGGGGCCGCCACGTTCGGCATCGGCCACGCCATCGGAGTGTCGGGCGTGGCGGGTTAGCATTGCGAGCAAGCCAGACCTATCTCGTCCGGCACGCCAAGGCCGAAGACCGCCACTCGTTCGGGGGTGCCGACTTCGCTCGGCCGCTGGCGCCGGCCGGGGTGCGCCAGGCCGAGCTCCTCGGCGAGCAGCTCGGCAGCTGCGACCCCCGTCCGGAGCTCGTCCTCTCGAGCCCGGCCCGCCGCTGCATCGAGACCGTCGGTCCGCTCGCCGCGCGGCTCGGGACCCCAGTCGAGGTCGCCGACTGGCTGGCGGAGGGAGCTGACGCCGCTCAGGCGCTCCGGAAGCTGCGCGAGCTCGCCGTCCCGGCGGTGGCATGCACCCATGGCGACGTCATCTGGGGAGTGCTCGAACAGCTGGCCGGTGAGGGCGTCGACCTGGGCAAGCGCCCGGCGGCTGCCAAGGGGTCGGTCTGGGTGCTCGGCTCGTCGCCGCTCGTCGCCCGGTACCTCGAGCCGCCGGCCAGCTCGCCGGTCAGCCACGGTGCCGCCTGCTGAGCTGCCGTCGTCCGGGGCGGGAGCGGAGGTGGGAACGCTCGCACTGGTCGGAGGCGGCGAGTGGAGAGACGGGGCGGAGTTCGACGCAGAGCTCCTCGAGCGCTCCGGGGGTGCCGAGGTGGTCGTGCTGCCGACGGCAGCCGCCTACCAGCACCCGGAGAAGGCCGTCGAATGGGCCACCCGCTGGTTCGGTGGACTGGGAGCGACGGTCGTCCCGCTCATGGTGCTGCGCCACGAGGACGCCCTCGCGGCCGAACCTGCCGAGACGGTGGCGACGGCTCGTTTCGTCTACCTCTCAGGAGGCTCTCCACTCCATCTCCGCTCGGTGCTGAAGGACTCGGCCCTGTTCGACGCGATCGTCGCCGCGTGGCGCTCCGGGGCGATCGTGGCCGGCTCCTCGGCCGGGGCGATGGCGCTGTGCGATCCGATGGTGGACCCGAGAGGGGGTGCCTTCACCGTCGGGCTCGGCCTCGTCGAGCAGCTGGCAGTCGTGCCGCACTACGAGCCGGGTGAGGGCGCCCACCTGCTCTGGCGGACCCTCGAGCTCGCACCCCGGGGGGTGCCCGTCGTCGCGATCCCGGAGCGCACCGCGGTCATCCGGGAGCCCGACGGCACCTGGCGCGCCGCAGGGGCCTCGGCGAGCGCGGTGACGGTCTACCTGGACGGCGCCGTGGCCAGCCTCGGCGAGATTCGAGAGCGGTGAGGCCCCATCCTCCAGGGTCAGTCGGACTCGGAGATGCGGACCGCCTCGATCACGACCCGCTCGCTCGGCCGCCCCGAGGGGCTCCCCACTGCCTCGATGGCAGCGAGCACGTCCCGACCGGAGGCGAGCTGGCCGAACAGCGAGTACTGGGGCGGCAGCCGGACCCCGTCGGGTCCCGAGATCACGAAGAACTGGCTCCCGTTCGTGTCCGGGCCTGCGTTCGCCATCGCGAGCGAGCCGATCTCGTAGCGGCCCGGCTTGGGGAGCTCGTCCTCGAACCGGTAACCCGGGCCACCGGCGCCCGTGCCTTCGGGGTCGCCCCCCTGGACGACGAAGCCAGGGATCACACGATGGAAGAAGATGCCGTCGTAGAAGTGGTACCGGGCCAGGAAGACGAAGTTGTTGACCGTCCTCGGCGCGCCGAGCACGTCGAGGGAGAAGGTCATCGACCCCTTCGTCGTGACCATCTCCGCGCTGTAGCGCTTCGTCAGGTCGATGCACATCGGCGGCTGCTGCGGGAAGTGCTGCCGCCTCTCCGAGGAGCCGTCCTCGGCAGGGCACTCGATCGCCATCGTCGCTCCGTTCCTTTGGCTGGTCCGCTTGTACGGGCCGGACGGCCCGAGATGCTGTGCCGGATCTCCGGTTCCGGGTTCGCCTGCTCGAGGACGTTAGCCCGGCGGGCTCGACGCGCTCGACCCGTCGTGCGCCGGCCCTGCGGTGCTCGCCGGCGAGCCCTAGGAGACCGCGATCGTCACCTTCTTCACAAGGACGACCTTCCTCGGCAGCCCGCCGAGACAGCTCGAGTCGGACGCAGGGCACGGCTCGTAGAGCGCCGCGATCTTCCGCAGCACCGACATCCCGGAGACGACGTGGCCGAAGACCACGTAGGTGCCCTGGGAGTCGAGCACCGACGCCTTCGTTCCGTAGACGAAGAAGTACTGGGCGGCTCCGCTGTTGGGGCTGCTGCTCCTCGCCATCACGAGGTCGCCGGGCACGTACTTGTAGCCCGACCCCTCGTCCTTGATCGTGTAGCCGGGACCAGGGTCGTCGATCGTCTGGGTGTCCGGCGAGCCGCCCTGGAGGATGTCGATGCTCGGGTCGATGCGGTCGATGCTCGTGCCGTCGTAGTAGTGGTACAGGGCGAGCACGACGAAGTTGTCGGCCGTGAGCGGGGTGCGGGTCGTGTCAAGGACCACCTTGACGTCGCCCTCGGAGGTGTAAAAGGTCGCGGTGTAGGTCTTCGCCGGGTTGATGCACATCGGCGGCTGCGTCTTCGGGAAGTGAAGAATGTGGGAGGAGGAGCCGTTCAGGTTCGGGCAGACCCACTTCACGATCGTGCCGCCGTCCTGGGGCTTCGCGATCGGCAGCGTCGTCGTGGTCGTGGTGCTCTTCGTCGCCGCGTGCAGCTTCTTCGGGCTGCCGCCCGAGACGAGGAAGACCACGAGGACGATCAGCGCAAGAAGGACGAGGAAGCTGAGGCCACGCCGCATCAGCTTGCGGCGGCGCCGCTGCTGCTCGAGCTTCGCCTGCTTCTGGTAGCGCGCCGCGCGCTGCCTGGCTCGCTTCTCCGTGGGCACGGCCCGACAGAGTACCTGAGCCCCGCTCCGGCACTGGCGGCGGGGCTGCCGCCGGGTGGCCCATTGGGCCGAGCGCGCGTCGCCGGGGGAGGTCCCGAGGCTCCGGCGGCCAAGGCCGGCCGCTGCCTTCCCAAAGTGGGCGCTCGTGGCGCAGGTAGCTTGGCGGCGTGAGCCTGGTCGTGCAGAAGTTCGGTGGCACCTCGGTCGCGGACGCCGACCGTATCCGGGCCGTCGCCGAGCACGTCGAGAGGTCACGGCGCTCGGGCGACGACGTCGTCGTCGTCGTGAGCGCCATGGGCAGGACGACCGACGACCTGCTCCACCTCGCCGAGCAGGTCTCAGCCGAGCGCCCGGGACGGGAGCTCGACATGCTGCTCACAGCCGGCGAGCGGATCTCGATGGCCCTGTTGTGCATGGCCCTCGCGGAGCGCAGGGTGCCAGCCGCCTCGTTCACCGGCAGCCAGGCGGGCATCATCACCGACACGCTCCACACCAAGGCGCGCATCCTCGAGGTCCGAGGCGACCGGCTGCGCGCGGCCCTCGCCGAGGGCGTTACGCCCGTCGTCGCCGGCTTCCAGGGGGTCTCGTCGACCCGCGACATCACGACGCTAGGGCGGGGTGGGTCCGACACGACGGCCGTTGCCCTCGCGGCGGCTCTCGGCGCCTCGCGTTGCGAGATCTACACCGACGTCTCCGGCGTGTTCTCGGCAGATCCCCGGGTCGTGCCGAACGCGCGGAAGGTGCCCCGCATCTCCTTCGAGGAGATGCTCGAGATCGCCGCCACGGGCGGGCGGGTCCTCGCGCTTCGGTCGGTCGAGTTCGCCCGCAACCACCACGTACCCCTGATCGTCCGCTCCAGCTTCACCTGGGAGCCGGGCACGGCCGTCACCGAGGAGGACCCGTCCATGGAACAGCCCGTCGTCTCGGCCGTCACCCACGACACCTCGCAGGCCAAGGTCACTCTCGCCGGCGTGGCCGACCGCCCGGGCATCGCGGCGACGCTCTTCCGCCACCTCGCCGACAAGGCGATCAACGTCGACATGATCGTCCAGAACATCTCGCACGCCGGCACGACCGACATCTCGTTCACCGTGCCAGCCGCCGACCTCGCGGCGAGCACGGAGGTCGCCTCTTCGATCCTCGGGGAGCTTGGCGCAGCGGAGGTCGTGGCCGACACCGACGTGGCCATGGTGTCGATCGTCGGCGCCGGCATGAAGACCCACCCTGGCGTGACCGCCACGATGTTCGAGATCCTCGCAGCGGAGGGCATCAACATCGAGATGATCTCGACCTCGCCGATCCGGATCTCGTGCATGGTCCGGGCGGAGCACGCAGAGCGGGCCGTGCAGGCGCTCCACCGCGCCTTCCAGCTCGACTCCGCCTGACCCTCGCCCCGGTCGACGGCCCGCGACCGGGTCCGCGGGCAACCTCCGGGCCGCGCCGGCCGGCTCCTACACTTGGATCATGGGTGGCCTGCACGTCGCAGTGTTCGGCGCGACCGGGCAGGTCGGCGGAGTGATGCGCCGTCTCCTCGAGGAACGCGACTTTCCGTGCGCGTCGCTCCGGCTCTTCGCGACCGCCCGCTCGGCCGGGAGGTCGCTCCCGTGGCGGGGAGGCGAGATCGAGGTCGAGGAGGCCGACAAGGCCGGCTTCGACGGCATCGAGATCGCGCTCCTCTCGTGCGGGGCCGCAGCCTCGAGGCAGCTCGCACCCCGGATCGCCGCCGCTGGCGCCGTCGTGATCGACAACTCCTCCGCCTGGCGCATGGACCCCGACGTGCCGCTCGTCGTGCCCGAGGCCAACGCCGGCGAGCTTGCCCACATCAAAAAGGGGATCGTCGCCAATCCCAACTGCACGACGATGGTGGCGATACCGGTGCTGAAGCCGCTCCACGACCTCGCGGGCCTCCGCCGCCTCGTCGTCGCCACGTACCAGGCCGTCTCAGGCGCCGGGCTCGCCGGGGTGGCTGAGCTCGACGAGCAGGTTCGCAAAGTTGGCGCAGAGGCGGCGGCGCTCACCTTCGACGGGAGGGCAGTCGAGCTCCCGCCGGCCGCCACCTTCCCCGGTCCGGTCGCCTTCAACGTGCTGCCGATCGCCGGCTCGCTCGTGGACGACGGCTCGGGGGAGACGAACGAGGAGCAGAAGTACCGCAACGAGTCCCGCAAGATCCTCGGACTGCCGGACCTCGCCGTCTCGTGCACCTGCGTGCGGGTGCCCGTCTACACCGGGCACGGCGCCGCCCTCAACATCGAGCTCGAGCGACCGGTCACCCCGCAAGAGGCCGTCGACGTGCTGCGCGACGCGCCCGGCGTCGAGCTCTCGGAGATGCCGACGCCGCTCGCGGCGGCCGGGCGCGACCGCTCGCTCGTCGGCCGGGTTCGCAGCGACCCGACGGTCGAGGGCGGCCGCGGGCTCAGCCTGTTCGTCGTCGGCGACAACCTGCGCAAGGGGGCGGCTCTCAACGCGGTGCAGATCGCCGAGCTGCTGGCCGAGAAGATGTAGCGCACGCTCAGGGCAGCGTGCCGCGCGACCCTCAGCGTGCGGCATCTGCGGCGCATCAATAGCGTCTCAGGAGTGCAGCTCGGACGGTACGGCATCTGGTGGAGCGGCTCCTGGCGGGCCGAGGATCGCTCGGCGGGCGAGGTGGCCCACGAGATGGAGCAGCTCGGGTACTCGGCGCTGTGGAGCTCAGGCCGTTTCCAGCCGGGCATCCACCCGCTCTTTAGCGAGCTGCTCGCCGGGACCGACCACGCCGTCGTGGCGACGGGGATCCTCTCGGTCTGGATCAACGACCCCGCCGCCGTTGCGGCGCAGGTCGAGAGCTTCGGCGCCCGGGGAGAGCGCTTCCTCCTCGGCATCGGCGCGAGCCACGCCCCCGTGGTGGAGCCGACTGGGCAGCGCTACGCACGCCCCCTCACAAAGGTGCGGGAGTTCCTCCGAGGGCTCGGGGCGGCGACGCCGGCCGTCGTGAACGACCGGCGGATCGTGGCCGCCCTCAGGCCGAAGATGCTCCGACTCGCCGCCGAGGAGTCGCTCGGGGCTCATCCGTACTTCGTCCCGGTCGAGCACACCGCTCGCGCTCGCGAGCTGCTCGGGCCGGGCCCCGTCCTCGCCCCGGAGGTCGCCGTCGTCCTCGACGCCGACGCCGAGCGAGCGCGCTCCGCCGCCCGCAGCCACACCACCGGCTATCTCGGCCTCGAGAACTACGCCAACAACCTCGTCGCGCTCGGATGGCCGCACGACGACCTCCCGCACGGGGGGAGCGACCGCCTTGTCGACGCCATCGTCCCCCACGGCAACGCCGCGGCGGTCGCCCGGCGCCTACGCGAGCACCTCGAAGCCGGTGCCGACCATGTCAGCGTCCAGGTGGTGCGAGAGGGCGGCCGCGACTTCCCCCTCGAGGAGTACCGGGAGCTCGCCGCTGAGCTGTTCTGAGAACCGGGCTGCGCCGACGCCCGACAACCGCCCCGCCGTTGCGGCGTCCGTCTACCGCCGGCACAGCACCCGACCGATCTCGCGGCCGGCGGGTCCGTCCACAAGCCGCCGCGCGGCCTGGAACGCCGCCTCGGCAACCGGCTCGCGCCGGCGCACGTCCATCGGCTGGAGGCCCATGGCGTCGATCACCTCGAGCGTCGGCTCGACGGCGAGCACGGGTGTCCCTGCTCCCGCCAGTGCCACCAGTTCGCGCTGCAGCACGCGCCGGGCCGGGAGGCGCGCCGCGACCCGGAGCCGGTCGGCCGAGAACGCCGGCGCGCCGGCGAGGCGCACGGCTGACATCGGCGAGCTCACGACGACGGCGTCGAGTGGCTCACCAGCGCAGAGGTCCGCGTTCGTCGGCGAGTGCACCCCGCCGTCGACGTACCGGCGGCCCGCGATCCTCACCGGCTGGAACACCGCCGGGATGGCGCAGGAGGCCTGGACCGCCTGGGAGACCGCGACCGCAGGGGAGCCGCTGCGGCCGAACACGACCCGCTCGCCGTTCCCGAGGTCGACGGCACAGATCCACAGCTCGGATCTCTCGTCCGAGGGCCAGCTGCTGAACCAGCTGTCGAACCCGCGGAACCACGACGCGGCGTCCCGGCGGCCCTCGGGGAGGAGGGCAGCTGCGGCGAGTGCCGGCCGCAGCGCCTGCGGTCGGGCGACGAGCCGGCCAAGCAGCTCGGGCGAGGCAGGTCCGATCCGAGCAGGACCGACACCGCCGAGCTCGCCCCCGGACGGCGCCGGCGACGGAACCGTCGCCCGCGGCGCCTCGAACAGGGCGCGGCCCTCGGGCGAGAGCGGGCGCCCCGTGGCACGGGCATAGAGGTCGCCGGCGCTCACTCCCGCACGCAACGAGGCGGCCACGACCGAGCCCGCGGAGGTTCCCACCAGGTAGTGGGCGGTGCGCGCGTCGAAGCCGGTCACCTCGCAGAGCGCCGCCAGCACGCCGGCGTGGAATGCCTCGCCGACTACCCCTCCCGCGCCGAGGACGAGTCCGATCCGCGCCACGCAGACATTCTCCACCACCCCGAGCCCCATTCGAGCACCGACCCCGAAGGGAACGGCTCCGGGCTCGCGGCGGGCGGTGCGTGGCTGGCCGGCGCCTCAGCACGCCCCGGGTGGAGGGAGCGTGGCCCTCGGGAGGTTTCGGTCCCAGCCGAATGGGTGAGAAAAATCTGCGGTGGGTCTGGCGGGCGGGATGAGAGACCACTATCTTACGGTTGCGCGTAGCTAGTATGACGGTTGCGTAACGTCCGGCCTGATCCAGGGTCGGGCACCCGACCCGAAAGGGGGAGCCCTATGAGGGCACTCAGTAAGGGGATACGTACCGGAGCAGTCCTTGCGACCGGCGCGGTCCTCCTAGCCGCCTGCGGCAGCTCACCATCATCCACGAAAACAACGTCGACCCACACGCCGGGCACCGTCTCGACGCCGGGAGCCTACGGGAGCATGCCGGCCGAGCACGGCACGCCGAAGGCCGGCGGGGTCGTCACGATCGCCGAGTCGCCAGGGGCCGGGCCGAACTACATCTTCCCGGTCACCCCTGCGAACAACTCGTCGGTCTACACGATCAACCAGTTCCAGGACCTCTCCTGGCGGCCGCTGTGGTGGTCGCCCCAGGGCGACGTCCCCACCATCGACTACACCGACAGCCTCGCCACGAAGCCGACCTTCTCGAACAACAACAAGACCATCACCATCCACATGAAGTCGGGGTGGAAGTGGTCCGACGGCGCCCCGGTCACCTCGACCGACGCCGAGTTCGACATCGAGCTCATCGAAGCGGCCGTGAAGATCAGCCCGGCGAACTACGGCAACTACACGCCCGGCCTGTTCCCGGACTTCATCACGAGCATGTCGACGCCGAACGCGACGACCCTCGTCTTGCACCTCAACAAGACCTACAACCAGAACTTCCTCTTCTACAACCAGCTCGGCCTGATCACGCCGCTTCCGGCGCAGGCCTGGGCGAAGACGAGCGCAAACGGCTCGATCATGCCGGCGACGAAGTCTGGTTGGATGAACCTGGCGAACGCCGAGGCGATCTACAAGTTCCTGAACGCCCAGTCGGGGATCCTGCACACGTACGCGACGAACCCGCTCTGGAAGGTCGTCGACGGTCCGTTCGTCATCTCGTCCTTCGACCCGGCGACCGACGGCGCCTCGTTCACGACGAACCCGAAGTACTCCGGCCACAAGCCGGCCATCTCGGGCGTCCAGCTCGTGGCGTTCACGTCGACCTCGGCCGAGTTCGAGCAGCTGCTCAACGGCAGCCTCGACGTCGGCTTCGTCGACTTCAGCGACCTCGCCAAGGTGAGCTCCCTCACCAGCAACTACTACGTGTGGGGCTACCCGGACTTCGGGTTCTCCTACGCCGACTACAACTTCAAGGACCCGACGAACAACTTCGACAACGTCATCAAGCAGCTCTACATCCGTCAGGCGCTCGCGCACCTGCAGGACGAGCCAGCGGTGATCCAGTCGAAGGGCATCTTCGACGGTGCGGCAGGACAGGCCTACGGCCCGGTCCCGGCCATCCCGAAGAGCCCGTTCGCCCCGGCGAACGCCCTGACGAACCCGTACCCGTTCTCGATCTCTGCCGCGAAGAACCTGCTCACCTCCCACGGTTGGAAGGTCAACCCGGGCGGTGTGTCGGTCTGTGAGAAGGCCGGCTCGGGGAGCAACGAGTGCGGTCCGGGCATCCCGAAGGGCCAGACGCTGAGCTTCAACGTGATCTACGGCAACTCGCCGGCGGTCATCGGCTCGCAGATCGAGGCCTGGGCCTCCAACGCGGCCAAGGTCGGCATCAAGATGTCGCTCTCGCAGAAGACGTTCAACTACATGATCGACAACCTGTCGGACGTCTCGAACCCGTCGAACGACAAGCTCTGGGCCGTGCAGGACTTCGGTGGCTTCACCAACAGCCTGTACCCGACGACGAACGAGCTGTTCAACACGACCGGCTCGTACAACCTCGGCGGCTACAGCAACCCGCAGGTGAACAAGGACATCCAGAACTCCCTCACCTCGCTCAGCAGCAGCGCGGTGCAAAAGGAGATCGCCCTCGTCACCGCTCAGCAGCCGGGGCTGTTCCAGCCGAACGCGGACCTCGTGTTCGCCATCTCGAAGAAGATCTCCGGTCCGCCGGCCGACTTCGAGAACATGTCCCAGTACGTCATCACCCCCGAGTACTGGTACTTCATCAAGTAACCGGGGAGCACGAGCACCCCGCCCGCTAGGGCGTGGGTGACCCGCCGGGAAGGGTGCTGGGCACGGACCGTCCGGTTCGGCCTAGCATCCTTCCCGTGCGGACGTGCGGTCGGCGTCGTCGGAGGGAGTGATGCAGAGATGACCGCTTACCTCATCCGCCGTTTTGTCACCTCGTTGATCGTGATCCTCGGGATCGCCTTCGTCACCTTCGGGATGACCCACATCATCGCTCCCTCGCCGGGGCGCTCGATCCTCGGCGACCGCGCCTCGATCGCGGCTGTGAACGCCTTCAACAAGGCGCACGGCTACGACCGGCCGGTGTGGGACCAGTTCGCCTCCTACATCTGGCAGCTACTCCACGGCAACCTCGGCCAGTCCTACAAGCTCAACCAGAGCGTCGACTCGCTCATCGCCGAGAACGCGCCTCACAGCATGTGGCTGTCGGGCTCTGCTCTCGTGCTGAGCATCCTGATCGCGATCCCGCTCGGGGTCTTCCAGGCCGTGAAGCGCAACTCGATCGGGGACCAGGCCGCCACCGCCGCCGCCTTCACCGCGTACTCGATGCCTCAGAACTTCCTCGGCATCATCCTGCTCGGGGTCTTTGCCACCACGCTCCACATCTTCCCGGCAGAGGCGAGCCAGAGCGAGGGGATCGTCCCGTACATGCTCGCCTTCCGGGCGAACTTCCTCCCGATCGCCACCCTCACGATCACGGCTGTGGCGGGCTACTCCCGCTACATGCGGTCGTCCGGCCTCGACGCCCTCGCCCAGGACTACATCCGCCTCGCCAAGGCCAAAGGACTCAGCAACGGGCGGGTCCTCCGGCGTCACCTGCTGCGCAATGCGATCCTCCCGATGGTGACCCTCATCGGGCTCTCCATCCCGGTGCTGCTCGGAGGGAACCTCATCGTCGAGTACCTGTTCAACTCACACGGACTCGGGCTGCTGTTCATCAACGAGCTCGGCAACGAGGACTTCCCCACTGTGATCGCCCTCACACTGCTCGGCGGCATCGCAACCGTGGTAGGCAACTTCATCGCCGACGTTGCGCTGACCGTGGCCGACCCGCGGATCCGGATCAACTGAAAGGCTGCGTGATGGCAGTATCGACCAGCGTCGGCGAGTTCGTCGAAGAGTTCGAGAGCCTCCCGAGCACCGTCGCCGAGGGCGGCGAGATCCAAGGGCCGCGAGCAGGGTGGCGCCTCGCCCTCCAGTCGTTCGTCGAGAACCGGCTCGCCGTGGTCGGAGCCGGGATCGTCATCTTCTTCATCCTGTTCTGCTACATCGGCCCGCTCATCTACAAGACGAACCAGGTCACGCTCAACCCGCTCGCCGCCTTCCAGGCGCCGAGCGCGCAGCACCTGCTCGGGACCGACGGCAACGGCTTCGACGAGCTTGGCAGGATCATGGAAGGCGGACAGGCCGCGATCGAGATCGGCTTGTTCTCCTCGCTCATCGCGACGGTGATCGGCACGCTCGTCGGTGCCGTCGCCGGCCTCGTCGGCGGCATCATCGACGCGATCCTGATGCGGATCGTCGACGTCCTCCTCTCCATCCCCCTCCTCTTCGTCATCCTGATCGTGAGCGACAGCTACAACGGCGCGACGGTGTTCAGCCTCTCGATCATCATCGGAGCCTTCTCCTGGCTCGTCTCCGCCCGCCTCGTCCGCGGCGAGGTCCTCACGCTTCGGACCCGAGATTTCGTCTATGCCTCCCAGACGATGGGTGCCAGCAAGTCGCACCTCATCTACAAGCACCTCATCCCGAACGCCCTCGGGGTCGTGATCGTCAACATCACCTTCCAGGTGGCCGACGCCATCAACCTCCTCGCCATCCTTGGCTTCCTCGGCTACGGGCTCAACTACCCGGCCTTCAGCTGGGGCGACATGCTCTCGAGCGCGCTCAACTACCTGCAGGACGGGTACTGGTGGGTCGTCTACCCGGTCGGCATCTGCCTCGTGCTCCTCGTGATGGCCTTCAACTTCATCGGGGACGCCCTGCGGGACACGGTCGACGTCCGCCTCCGCCAGCGCTGAGCCGAATCCGAAAGAACCACAAGAGCCCATGCCGCCCATCCTCGACGTTCACGACCTCTCCACCCACATCAAGCTCTCCCGCTCGACGGTTCAGGCCGTAGGGAACGTCAGCTTCTCCATCGGCCCAGGCGAGACGCTCGGCCTCGTCGGCGAGTCCGGCTGCGGGAAGTCGATGACGGGGTACTCCATCATGCGCCTCCTCCCGAACGGGGGCCACATCGTCGGCGGGTCCATCGACGTCGACGGTGTCGACATCGTCAAGCTCTCCGAGCGCGAGATGCGCGACGTGCGTGGCAACGAGGTCGCGATGATCTTCCAGGACTCGCTCACCTCGCTCAACCCGACGATGACGGTGGGTCGCCAGATCGCCGAGCAGGTGCGACGCCACCGGCACGTGAGCAAGCAGGCGGCGATGGACAGGGCCGCGGAGATGCTCGGCATCGTCGGCTTCCCCCGGCCGGCGGAGCGGCTCGGAAACTATCCCCACCAGATGTCCGGGGGCCAGCGCCAGCGGGTGATGATCGCGATCGCGCTCAGCTGCGACCCCAAGCTGCTCATCGCGGACGAGCCGACGACCGCTCTCGACGTCACGATCCAGGCGCAGATCCTCGGCCTGCTCGACGACCTGAAAGAGCGGCTCGGCATGGCGGTGCTGCTCGTGACCCACGACATGGGAGTCGTCGCCGGACGGGCCGACCGGGTGAACGTCATGTACGCGGGGCGCATCGTCGAGACGGCGACGACCCGCGAGCTCTTCGCCCACATGCACCACCCCTACACCCAGGCGCTCCTCGGCTCGATCCCGCTCCTCACCCAGGACCGCGAACAGCGCCTGTACAGCATCCCCGGGCTCCCGCCCGACCTCACCAATCCGCCTCCGGGCTGCCGGTTCGCTCCGCGCTGCGCGAGGGCAACCGAACGCTGCCACAACGAGGAGCCCATGCTCGAGCCGGCGGGCGGCGAGCACTACTTCGCCTGCTGGCACCCGGTGGACGGGCCAATCGTGCGAACCCGAGACGGTGGCGGCGCATCGGCAGCTCCGATCCGAGACAAGAGTGCCCTCGCCGGTGCCACGGACGTGCGCGTCAGCGGCAACGGCGTCGCACCGACCTCCGCCGACGGCGGGGCGGCGGCTCCTGCCGCGGCCGAGCGCGAGTGGGTGGCGGCCGCCGACGACGCGGACCTTCTCGTGATCGACGACGTCGTCCGCGAGTACCCGGTCACCTCCGGCATGATCCTGCAGCGCAAGGTCAACTCGGTGAAGGCAGTGAGCGGCGTCTCGTTCACGGTCGGGAGAGCGGAGACCTTCGGCCTCGTCGGCGAGTCCGGCTGTGGCAAGACGACGCTCGGCAAGGTCATCGTCGGCCTCGAGAAGGCCGATCGGGGGAGGGTCACGCTCCACGGCCACGACATCACGAAGATGCGCCAGCACGAGCTCCGCCGCTTCCGCCGCGACCTCCAGATGATGTTCCAGGACCCGATTGCCTCCCTCGACCCGCGTATGCGCGTGGGCGCGGTGCTGCGAGAGCCGATGCGGATCCAGGGAGTCGGCTCGAAACGGGAGCAGGACCAGGTGATCGCGGAGCTTCTCCACGAGGTGGGACTCCCCCCGAACGCCGTCGAGCGCTTCCCGCACGAGTTCTCCGGCGGCCAGCGCCAGCGCATCGGCCTCGCCAGGGCGCTCACCCTCAACCCCCAGGTGATCGTGGCCGACGAACCGGTGAGCGCTCTCGACGTCTCCATCCGCTCCCAGGTGCTCAACTTGATGAAGCGGCTCCAGCAGACCCACGGCCTCACCTACGTCGTCATCTCGCATGACCTTGCGGTCGTGAAGTACCTCTCCGACCGCATCGGGGTCATGTACCTCGGCAAGCTCGTCGAGATGGGCTCGGGCGAGGACATCTACCGCCATCCGGTCCACCACTACACGGCCGGTCTCATCGCGACGGTGCCGGTGCCAGACCCGAGCGTGGAAAGACAGAAGGGCAACGTCGGCATCAAAGGCGAGCTGCCGAGCCCCGTCGACCCGCCGTCGGGCTGCCGATTCCGCACTCGGTGCCCCGCCGCCCAGGACATCTGTGCCGAGGCGGAGCCGCCCCTTCGTCTGTTCGGTCCGGGTCATATCGCTGCCTGCCACTTCCCTCTCGAGGAGCCGATCGAGGGAGCCGATCCGATGGCCGGCGCCAGCGTCGGCGCAGGGCCCGCCAACGGAGCCGGGACGGGCAGCTGAACAACCTGCCCGGCGACAGCGGCGGGGGCACCGACTACTCGGGCTACCTCCTCATCGACGACCTGCTGCAACTGCAGCGCCCGCTCACCGAGGGCGCGGCCGACGAGTTGCTGTTCATCATCGTCCACCAGTCCTACGAGCTCTGGTTCAAGCTGGTGCTGCACGAGCTCGAGGGTGCTAGGAGCGCGCTCTTCGCGGGGAAGCCGTGGGCAGCCACCCCCCGAGTTCGCCGTGCCGTGGCGGTCGACCGGCTCTTGCTCCACCATCTCGACGTGCTCGAGACGATGAGCCCGGACCGGTTCTTCGAGTTCCGGGACCCGCTCGCACCCGCCTCCGGCTTCGAGTCGGTCCAGTTCCGTGAGATCGAGCTCATCTCGGGAGGGGTCGAAGCGTCGCCGGGCGCCGTCGCTGCGCACGGCGAGGCGGCGCGCTCTCGACTGGCCCGCCGGGCATCCGAGCCAACGCTCTGGGACGCCGTCGTGTCGTGCCTCTCCCAGCACGGGCTTTTAAGCGGGCACACCGGCACCCCGAGCGACAGCGACGTCATCGAGGCCGTCACGGCGATCTACCGCTCGCACGAGGCATCCGAGCGAGCAGCCTTGCACGAGCTGTTCGAGGCACTCCTCGACCACGACGAGGCGATCGCGCGATGGCGGCACCACCACATGCTGATGGCGGCACGCGAGATCGGTCGGCGGCCCGGCACAGGTGGCAGCCTCGGAGTGGAGTACCTCGCGCGAACGCTCGGGACCCGTTTCTTCCCTGTCCTCTGGGAGACGCGTTCGATGCTGTAGCACCCGGCACCACCGACGACCTGCGCCCTCGACGACGCTGAAGCCCGCGAGCTGGGCGGCGACGGGCACTGCCGTCGTCGACAACGACCAGGTCATGCGGCATGAGAGGTCGTCGGCATCGCCGTCACTCGCACCGCCTCGAGGCGCTGCGAGTGACGGCTACTTCACCGCCACGACGACCGGGATGGTCGACGCCTTCGACGCAGCAAGGACGCGGGGCACTCCACCAAGCTCGCCACGCCGGTTGTCGCCATCGCCGCAGCCCCGAAGGGGGACGGCTACTGGCTCGCCACCGCTGCCGGGATGGTCGACGCCTGCGGGACCGCGAAGTCCCATGGTCACCTCACGACGAAGCCGAAGTCGCCCATCGTCGGGATCACGGCGGCGCAAGCGGACGTGGCTACTGGCTCGTGGCCCGCTGACGGCGCCGTCTACCACTTCGGCTCGGTGAAGTCCTACAGCTCGCCGCGCACCGTTGCCCGGCAAGGTGGTCGAGATCGTGGCGGACGCGGCCTGTCCGAGACCGGCTACTGGATCACGACCAGCGAAGGCAAGGTGTACCGCTTCGGGTCGGCGAAGTTCTACGGCGACGAGCGCCGGCCCCGACCTACCCGGTCGTAGGGATGGCGATCGGCCCGCGGGGCGGCGCCGGCTACTGGCTCGTCGGATCGAACGGGGCGGTCTACAACTTCGGGTCGGCGACCAAGCTCAGGTCGGTGTCCCACCCGAAGACGGCGGTCGTGGGCATCCCCGCGGACTGACCTCTCACCTCGGGCAGTCCCACCCGGGATCGGCCTTCGGGCCGGTCCCGGGTGTGTGAGGCGGTCACCTCGATCCGGCCGCCGCGTCGAGCTCGGCCGGTGCGATCGGGCCGTAACGAACGAGGGGCTCGTAGAGGTCGATCACGGACCGGTCGGGGTCGGTGATGCCCCGCACCGGGCGGGAGGCGAGCCTGCGGGCGGCAAAGCGTCGAGCCACCGCTGCCTTCCTCGCGTCACCACCCCGCCGGAGCTGCCAGGCAGCCTCCTCGCACAGGAGCGCTCCCTCGAGCACGTCCGCCATGAGGTAGGAGAAGCGCCGAAGCTGCAACAGCGCCAGGTCGTCCGGGGCCGTCCGGAGGTAGGAGATCGCCTCGACGAGCTCGTCCCGCCCGGCGCGCACGGCCGCGACCGGAGCCTCGACCACGCCGCCGCCGGCTGAGGTGTCGAGCGCGCGGTCGACGCGGCGCACCACCGCCTGCTCGGCACCGGTCGAGCGCATGGCCCTCAGCACATCGATGGCGCAGATGTTCTCCGTCCCCTCCCAGATCGTGTGGCACTGGGCATCCCGGAGCTGGCGGGAGATCGGCCAGTCGTGCATGTAGCCGTTGCCGCCGAAGAGCTCGAGCGCCTGGATGGTCGAGTCGAGCCCGACCCGGCACGAGCGGATCTTCGAGAGAGGGATCGCGATCCGGCGCAGCAGCGCCCCTTCCTCTGCCGAGGTCGCGCTGCGGGCGGCAGCGGCGCACTCGAAGGAGAGCGCGAGACCGGCTTCGAGGTCGACGAGCAGGTCGACGAGGGTCTCGCGCACGAGCGGGTAGGAGTCGATGCGCTTGCCGAACTGCTCACGGTGGGCGGCATAGATCGCCGCCTCGAGGAAGGAGCGGCGGTGGATGCCAAGGCTCATGAGGGCGACACCGAACCGGCTCCCGTTCACCATCTCCATCATCCGGTTGATGCCCTTGCCGTCCCGAGCGGCGTCGCGCGGTGCCCGCGGGCCGTCCGGTGCCGGCTCGTCTCCGGCGAGCCAGGCCCGGGCGCCCTCGAGGCTCACCTCGCCAGTCGGCACGCCGACGGTGCCGAGCTTCGGCTTCAGTCGCTTGATCCGAAAGCCGTTCGGTGAGCCGTCCTCCAGGCGACGGGGGACGATGAAAGTGGCAAGGCCGCGGCTGCCACTCGGGGCGCCCTCGGGGCGGGCGAGGACGATGAACACGTCCGCATCGACGTTCGAGCAGAAGTGCTTCTCTCCGAACAGCCGCCACTCCGAGCCGTCCTGGACGGCCCTCGTCGTGTTCGCACCGACGTCGCTCCCGCCCTGGCGCTCGGTGAGGAACATGCCGCCCTCGAAGGACTCGTGCGGGTCGAGGGAGGTGAGCCGCCGGACCAGCTCGTCGCGGACGTGGCTCGGGGCGTAGCGCTCGACGATGTCGGCGGCACCGCTCGTCATCCCGAGGGCGCAATAGACGGCCGTCTCAGCCTGCGAGACGAGGTAGGAGATCGCCGCCGTGATGACGGCCGGCACGGGTCGGCCCGCATGTGCCGTGAGCCCCCCGGCGAAGCCGGCCCTGATCAGGTCCGCTTTGTTCTCGAGCCAGGTCGGGTGGTGGACGACCTCGCCGACGTCCTGCCCCCACCGGTCGTAGCGCTCGAGGACGGGTCCGTGCCGGTCGGTCACCTCGGCCCGTGCCGCCACCGTGCGGCCGACCAGACCGCCGTACTCCGAGACCACCTTCTCGGCAAGATCGCGGTCGGTCGGGTCCGGCAGCGTCTTGTCGAGCAGGAAGCGCAGGTTCGGGTCAACCTCGTACCAGTCGAGGCCGATCGCTTCGTCGTACTCGGCATAGTCCGGGAGCATCTCGTCCTCCTCCGTCCCGGGGGATCATCGCGCCGACCGCCCTCGAAGGGCCACACACGACCGGCCACCGCGCTCTGTCCGCCACGCGAAACAGGCGCCTGCTCGAGGAGTACGTTCGTCCCATGACCATCGAATGGCGAGCGCCTTCTGTCGAGCGGGAGGAGCCGCCCCTCATCGAGCCCGAGCGCGAGGCGCTCGAGTCGTGGCTCGACTACCACCGGCTCACACTGCTCCACAAGTGCGCCGGGCTCAGTGATGCCCAGCTGAAGGAGCGCTCCGTACCGCCTTCCTCCTTGTCCCTTCTCGGCCTCGTGCGGCACATGACAGAGGTGGAGAGGTGGTGGTTTCGCCGGGTGGCCGGGCGGGAGGAGGTCAGCGGGCCCTACTCGACCGACGAGCTGCGAGATGCCGACTTCGATGACCTCGAGGATGCCGACGCCGCCACCTGCCTGCAGGCCTACGACGAGGAAGTCGAGGCGGCACGACGGGTGGCCGACGGCCTCTTGCTCGACGACACCTTCGAGAGCCCTGGGCACCACCCCGAGCGGGTCCGGAACCTGCGCTGGATCTACCTCCACATGATCGAGGAGTACGCCCGCCACAACGGCCACGCCGACCTCATCCGCGAGCGGATCGACGGAACGACCGGCGACTGATCCTCGTCCAGGCGGGCGCCAGCCGACCTCGATGGCCCGCTCGGAGCCCGCCAGGGCCGCGACCTGGACCAGACCGGCTCGGGTGGTCAGGCTGCGAGGGGCCGCCAGTGGATCGTCATGACCGTCGCATCGTCCCCGAGCCGGCCACCGAAGTGGTCCACCAGTGCGTGGATGAGCCGGCGGACGACCTCGGTGTCGGGCAGGCCGGAGGCGAGCTCCACGCGCACGAAGTCGACGAGGCGCTCCACCCCGAAGCCGGCTCCCCCTGCCGAGTGGGCCTCGACCATCCCGTCGGAGTAGAGCATCAGCCGATCGCCGGGCTGGAGGCGGACCGATCCCACTTCGACCCCCCCCTTGCCGAGGTCACCTAGGCCGAAGGGCAGGCTCCGTCCCTCCTCGAGGCGGCCGACGAGGCGACCCTCCCGCAGCAGCAGCGGGGGCGGGTGGCCCGTGTTGACGTACCTCACCTGGCCGTCCCGGGTGTCGAGCTCGAGCATGACGCCGGTCGCGAAGCCATCGTCGGCCACCTGCTGGCGGAGCAGTGAATCGAGCGCGGCAGTGATCTCGGTGAGCTCCCGGCCGCTGCGGCGGAGGTTCCGGTAGGCCCCGACCACGAGCCCACAAATGAGGGTGGCGGCCAAGTCGTGGCCCATGGCGTCGAAGATGGCCGCGTGCAGCACGCCTGCGTTCTCGGCGAAGTCGTAGGCATCCCCGGCCACCGCGTACGAGGGCTCCAGCGCAGCGGCGACGCTCACCTCCGGGGTCGCGAACGCGCCCGGCACGAGCAGGCCCCACTGGAGCTCGGCAGCGAGCGTCATCGGACGGACCCGCCGGCTGAGGGTCACGGCATCGGTGTACTGGCCCCGCGTGACGAGCTCGGTCGCCATGAGCGACGCCAGCTTGGCGAGCACGGGCACAAGGCGTTCGTCCGAAGCGGCGAGCTCGAACTCGGCCACACCCATCCGATCGATGCCGTCGACGAGAGGCGCCCACAACGAGGTGCGGTCGTCGTGGCGGAGCTCGATCGGCTCACCGGTGGCGAACACCCGTCCGGGCGCCGTGCCATCCACTGAGAGCCTGCCGGTGTCGTCGTGGCCGTAGGGGATCAGCTCGCGTCCGCCGTAGTCCACGAGCCAGAGGCGCACGGCGACCACGCCGGGGAGCTCGTCGGCTCGGGCCAACAGCGAGAGCTGGTCCGGAGGGATGGTGTGCGCCTGCTCGATCAGCCGGGCGAGCACCGCACCCAGCGTCGCGACATCGACGTCGCGCCTAGGGCCGCTGGCGGTCATCGGCCGAGGTTACGCCGGAGAGTACGTCGGGCGCTCTGGCTGCCGCTCGAGGAAGCCGACCGTCGGCACGAAGAACAGCGAGCCGGTGACCGCCCGGGAGAAGTCGAGGATGCGGTCGTGGCTCGCTGGCGGGTCGCCAAGGAACATTCGTTCGAGCATCCGCTCGATGACGGCCGGCGAGCGGGCGTAGCCGATGAAGTACGTGCCGAGCTCGCGGCTCCCGATCGTGCCGAACGGCATGTTGGCACGCACGATCTGGAGCTGCTCACCCTGCTCGTCCTCGATGACGGTGAGGGCGACGTGGGCATTCGGAGGCTTGAGGTCGTCGTGCAGCTCGGCGTTGCTCAGCTTCGTGCGCCCCACCGCCCGCTCCTGCTCCTCGACGGACAGTGCGTTCCAGGAGTCCAGGTCGTGGAGGTATTTCTGCACCATGACGTAGCTCGAACCCGCGAAGGACGGATCCTCGTCGCCGACGGTGACGGCCGCCTCGGCCGCAACGCCGGCGGGGTTCTCCGTCCCGTCGACGAAGCCGAGCAGGTCTCGCATCTCGAAGTACTTGAAACCGTGCACCTCGTCGACCACGGTGGCCGCCCCCGTCAACCGGTCCATGACCTGGCTCGCCAGCTCGAAGCAGAGGTCCATCGCCTCCGCCCGGATGTGGAACAGGAGGTCTCCCGGCGTCGCCACGGCCCGGTGCACGGGGCCCTCGATCTCCTGGAAGGAGTGGAGATCGGCCGGACGGGGCCCAGAGAAGAGGCGATCCCAGGCAACAGAGCCGATGCCGGCCACGACGGCAAGGCGGCCCTCGGGCACTCGGAAGCCGACGGTGCGCTGCAGTGCAGGGAGGCTTTCCAACAGGTCGCGCACGGCGTCCTCTCCGGCCTCGTCGATCGTGAGGACGAGGAAGATGGCGCTCCTCGTCAGCGGCGTCAAGACCGGCTGCGCGCTCACCAGTGCCCCAGCGTCGTCAGCCATTGTCCACCTCGCTCACCTGGGTCGAGCCGCCTCCAGCACCCAGCACCCTAGCGGGGAGGCGGCACGTGGTAAGGAGTGGAGATGCTCGACATCGACGGACTCGACGCCACCTTCGACCACGTAGCCCATGCGACACCCTCGATCAAGGGGTCGCTCGCGATCTTCCGCGACCTGCTCGGCGGGCAGTTCGTCGGAGGCGGCAACAATCCCCTGACCGGCTTTCGCGCGATCCAGCTCCGGTACCCGGGCGGTGGTCGGATCGAGCTCATCGAGGAGCTCGACGGCTCGGGCTTCTTGGAGAGCTTCCTCCGCAAGCATCCCACCGGCGGCCTGCACCACCTCACCTTCAAGGTCCCCGACATCCACCAGGCGATCGATGCCGTCCGGGCAGCCGGCATCGAGCCGTTCGGCGTCTATCTCGAGAACCCGTACTGGAAGGAGATGTTCCTTCATCCAAAGAGCACGGGCGGAACCCTCATCCAGCTCGCCCAGTCCGGCCACGAGTGGGACCTCGAGTGGGTCTCCCCGGTGAGCGTGGAGGAGTTCCTCGAGAATCCCGGTCGGTTCTCGACCTGGGAGTAGCGGCTTGCCAGGTAGAGCGAGACGGGCGCCCCCGGCATCTGCCGCTCCGCGCAACTCCGGCCCGGTCCTCCGCGCCATGTCGACTGGGCCGGAGTGGCGCCCCGACGCGATGATGGCCCCATGACGAACCAAGGCCCGATGCCCGCCGACGAGATCGTGGAATGGTCGCGGCGCTACACCCTCTTCGACTGGGCGATCCAGTCCAAGGTGGCGCCGATCCCGGTCGCCCGCGCGGAGGGCGTCTACTTCTACGACGCCGACGGCAAGCGCTACCTGGACTTCAACTCCCAGCTCATGAGCGTCAACCTCGGGCACGGCGATCGCCGGGTGGTCGACGCCATCCGCCGCCAGGCCGAGCAGGTCGCCTACGTCAACTCGGCCACGATGACCACCGAGGTTCGCGCCCGCCTCGGGCGCAAGCTCGCCGAGCTCTTCCCCGGCGACATCGAGAAGACCTTCTTCACCCTCGGCGGGGCGGAGGCGAACGAGAACGCGATCCGGATCGCCCGTGCCGTGACCGGCCGCCAGAAGGTGATCGCCCGCTACCGCTCGTACCACGGGGCCACGGCGGGCGCGATCACCCTCACCGGGGAGCCACGCCGTTGGCCGAACGAGCCCGGCATCCCGGGCGTCGTGCACGTGCTCGACTTCTACCACGGGACGATGAGGCAGCAGGACTCTGCCGAGGTGGCACTCGCCGCTCTGGAGGAGACGATCGAGCTCGAAGGCCCGGCGACGATTGCCGCGCTCATCCTGGAGCCGGTCACCGGCACGAACGGGATCCTCATCCCGCCCGACGGCTACCTCCAGGGCGTCCGGGAGCTCTGCGACCGCCACGGCATCATGATGATCGCCGACGAGGTGATGAGCGGCTTCGGCCGGACGGGCCGGTGGTTCGCCGTCGACCACTTCGGCATCGTGCCTGACCTGCTCACGTGCGCGAAGGGGCTCACCTCGAGCTACCTGCCGCTCGGCGCCGTCGGCATGCGCGCCCACATCGCCGAGTTCTTCGAGGACCACCCCTTCGCCGGAGGCCTCACCTACAACTCCCACCCTGTCGCGTGCGCTGCCGCCCTCGCCACGATCGAGGCCTACGAGGAGGACGGCCTCATCGAGCACGCCGCCAAGATGGGCGCGGTCCTCCGCTCCCACCACGAGCGCCTGGCGTCGAGGCACCCCTCGGTGGGCTGGCACCGGAGCATCGGGCTCTTCGGCTGCCTCGAGCTCGTGCGGGACCGCACGACTGGAGAGCCGATGGCTCCGTTCAACGGTACGAGCCCCGAGATGCAGGCGCTCAGCCGCTACCTGCTCGACCACGGCGTCTACGCCTTCGCACACTGGAACCAGCTCATGACGAACCCGCCGCTGTGCATCACCGAGGACGAGCTCGCCGAGGGCATCGCCGTCATCGACGAGGCGCTCGCCATCACCGACGAGGCAGTGACCGGCTGACCGGCCGCCTCATCCGGCCGCGGGAGCGCTAATTCCAGAGCTCGGCGATGCGTGGAGCCTCCGCGCTTGCGAGCCTCATGCCGGCTTCGTAGGCGGCCTCCGCCCTGCCGGCGTCCATGAGCGCCGTCCCCCCTCCGCTCAGATCGAGGAGCTCTGCGTCCGGCTCGATGACCGCAACCTGCGCCCCCTCTGCCCGCAGGCCGTCGATGGCGGCGTGCGTGCGCCCGACGAGGGCGTCGAACATCGGGTTCGACATCCCCTCTGGGAGCGCCAGCGCCATCACCGAGACGAGGAGGACCCGGTCGTGCCCGCTTGCCACGTCGGCGTTGAGGGCGTCCCGCATGCCGCCGTCGACATACCGCCGCCCTCCGATCGTGACCGGCGAGTAGACCGCCGGCACGGCACAGCTCGACGCCACCCCGTGCTGCAGGTCGGCCTCGCCCCCTTTGCGCCAGACCACGAACTGACCACTCTCGGCATCGACGGCCGTGCAGGCGAAGCGGTCCGGCCACTCCAAGCCCCTGAGCACGCTGAAGAACGCAAGGAAGGCCTCTTCGGGGATGCCCGGCGCCTCGAGCGCGAGGCGGCCGATCTCGCGGCGGCCCTCGTCCTCGTCCATGCCGCTCGTGGCGAGCCGCATGATCGCGTCCATGAGCCGCTGCATTCGCTCGGCCATCGTGGTGCCGTCTCGGGACGGAGCGGTTAGGTCGGGACGGACGCCGGAGAGCTCACGGACCGTCTCGCCGGGATCGAGGCCCGAGGTGAGGAGCGCCCCGACGAAGGAACCGGCCGAGGTGCCGATCACGGCATCGGCTTCGCCGAGGTCGACCCCCTCCCGGCGAAGGCCCGCGACGAGCCCGCTCTCCCATCCGATCCCGACTGGACCACCACCACCGAGCACGAGCGCGCGCGACATGGCAGGAGCCTAGGCCGCCGCCTCCTCGCACTCAGCCGACCGCCGGAGCGGCCCGCCTGGCGCGAGGGTGCCGCCGGATCCGGCGCTAGCGCAGAACGCCACCGGCCACAGCGCCGGCCCCGTCAGCAACGAAAAGGCCCACCCACGGCGAGAGCGAATCGATGATCGCGCCTCCGCACGCGTGATGGCGGCGACGACCTCACCTCAAGTGAGAAGCAGACGCTCCTCCGTTTGCTCGGCTGTTCACCACCGCCTTCTTGTCCGGATACACCTCCCTTCCTACCCGTACGCCCGATCTCGGTCGCAACTGCCGAGGCGAGTCTGCCCCGACGATCTCGCGGTGGCGGCTGGCAGCCTGATCGGGTGCACGCAACGTCCTGCCTGCTGCCCTGACCAGACCGCGCCCCGGCTGCTGACCCGCCCAGGGGACAGGCGCACGTCGCGGTAGGCCTGCAGCATGCGAGCCGCGGCCGCACGTCCCCCCGAGAGCCGGGGCTGCCGAAATGGGCGGGGAGGTCGCGCTGAGACGGGGTGCTCTGCCACGCGGTCGGCACTGAGCTGCGCGCACAGCGGCACCGGCAGGGGGGCCCACGAGCGGACCCGCGAGCGGGTACCGGCCGTCGAGTTCGAACTTCTCGCGCGGGCTCGTTCCTCCTAGCTGCTCGCCGTCCTGCCGCGTACGATGACCGGCATGTCCACCGCGGAAGAAGTGCTCGCGAAGGTGCCGCTGTTTGCCATGCTCTCCAAGCGCGAGATCGCCCGACTGGCACGCGACGTGCACGACCGGACCTTCCCTGCCGGCTCGGTGCTGAGCGAGCAGGAGGGCTTCGGCACGATCTTCATGATGATCGCGGAGGGTCAGGCCACGGTCTCGGTGAACGGCAAGCCGGTCCGCACGCTGAAGCCCGGCGACTACTTCGGCGAGATGGCGCTGATCGACCGCTCCCCCCGCTCGGCGACCGTGACGGCGGCCACCGACCTGAGGTGTCTCATGCTCACCCAGCCGGTCTTCCGCCCTTTCGCGATGTCCCATCCGGAGACGATGTGGGCGCTGCTCGAGCTGATGGTGCAGCGAGTGCGGGACGCCGAGGCGCGCTCTGCCGGCTGAGACAACTGCTGCGGCCGAGAACGCCGTAGCAGTTCGCTGCTGACGCCGATGGCCGACGAGTCGGTCGATCATCGCTTCGCCTCCGACAACTACGCCGGCGCTCACGAGGAGGTGCTGGCAGCCATGGCTGCGGCGAACCGCGGGTACGCCGTGTCCTACGGGGAGGACGAGTGGACGGCTCGCTTCGGCGAGGTCGCGCGGCGGCACTTCGGGGAGCAGTGTGAGGCCTACCCCGTGTTCAACGGGACCGGCGCCAACGTCGTCGCACTGCAGGCGTTGCTGCCGAAGTGGGGCGGGGTCATCTGCGCCGAGGGCGCCCACATCGCCACCGATGAGGGAGGCGCACCGGAGCGGGTGGCAGCCGTCAAGCTGCTCACCATCCCGACCTCGGATGGCAAGCTCACACCGGAGCTCGTCGACACTGAGGCGTGGGGGTTCGGCGACGAGCACCGCGCGCAACCGGCGGCGGTCTCGCTCACGCAGGCAACCGAGGTCGGCACCGTCTACCGCCCCGCAGAGCTGCGAGCTCTCGCCGACCACGCCCACGAGCTCGGCATGCGGGTGCACGTCGACGGCGCTCGCCTCGCGAACGCCGCCGCGCGCCTCGGGACATCCCTGCGGGAGCTCACCACCGACGTGGGAGTGGACGTCGTGTCGCTCGGCGCGACGAAGAACGGCGGCGTATGCGCCGAAGCCGTCGTCGTCGTCAACCCTGCAGGCGCTCCGGGCGTGAAGTACCTGCGGAAGATGGACGGTCAGCTCGCCTCGAAGATGCGTTTCTTGTCCGCCCAGCTGACGGCGCTGTACGAGGGTGACCTCTGGCTGCGCGCAGCCCGCCACGCGAACGACATGGCCGACCGCCTCGCCTCCGGGCTCGCCACTGTGCCAGGCGTCCGCATCACCCATCCGACCGAGGCGAACGGAGTCTTCGCCATGCTGCCGAGGAGTGTCGCGAGCGAGGTGCGGAAGCGCTTCAGCTTCTACGACTGGGACCGCCGCACGGGCGAGGTGCGCTTCATGTGCTCGTTCGCCACGACCGCCGAGGACGTCGACCGTCTCCTCGACGCCATCGGCCGGGCTGCCCGGCTCTGAAGTCCGGAGTACGAGGCACGTCGATCGCAATGGCGCGCGTTGAAACGCGCCGAGATCGTCGTCACACTGGTGACTCAACGGCGGTGCTTGCCGACTAGCACTCCCTCGGAGAGGACGGCAGATGACGTGTCATCACATCGGTCCGCCGCCACTCCGAGCCCCCTTGAAGAGGACGCGACCGCTCTTGGCGTTCCTGGTCGGCGCGGTGTTGCTCGGCGCGTGCAGTGGGACCCGCAACCTCGCCGGATCGATCCAGATCGGCCGGCCCGCTCACGAAGCTCACCGGCAGGACTCACCTCGAGCCAGATCGAACCCGTTTGGCAGCAGCGGTGCCAGCCTGAGCTGGAGCAGCCCATTGGAGATCGATCCTTCACGCACCCTCGACTCGATCTCCTGTGCCTCGGCAAGCTTCTGCGTGGCGGTCGACGACTCCGGCAGGGCGCTCAGGTTCGACGGAATGGACTGGTCGAGCCCGGTGAGGATCGCATCGAGCGGCTCCGTGTTCGACGTGTCGTGCGGCTCGACCAGCTTCTGCGTGGCCGTCGATGACGCCGGCCGCGCACTGACGTTTGACGGATCGAGCTGGTCGAGCCCGGTGAGGATCGACTCCACTCCGCTCGACGCGGTCTCGTGCGCCACGGAGAACCCCGGTTTCTGCGTCGCCGTGGACCTCGCCGGCGACGCGGTCGCTTACAAGGGGTCGGAGTGGTCCGATCCGGTGAGGGTCGAGCCGAGGGCGCAGGGCCTGACTTCCGTCTCGTGCACCTCCACAACCTTCTGCGCCGCCGTGGACGGAGCAGGCGACGCGCTCACCTTCAACGGGTCAAGCTGGTCCGGCGCGAACGTCGACCCGAACGGTGGCGGGCTCACGTCGGTCTCGTGTGCTTCGTCGTCGTTCTGCGTGGCTGTCGACAGGGAGGGCGACGCTCTCACCTACAGCGGGTCACGGTGGTCCAGCGCGACTGTCGACCCGAACCGGGGCCTCACCTCTGTCGCGTGCGTGGCCGTGGGCTCTTGCGTGGCCGTGGACGGAGCGGGCGCCTACCTGACCCTCAGCGGTACATCCTGGAGTATCCCGTCAAGCATCGACCCGACGAGCCAGGGACTTCGCTCGGTCTCGTGCCACACGATCAGCTTCTGTGTGGCAGTGGATGGAGCAGGACGAGCGGTCACCTACAACGGGAGGGCATGGTCGAAGCCG